>Ga0307478_10000422_pt1 | contig 44674 bp, 32 predicted proteins | sample atmos_gasesECM4C_2_FD_203713 | JGI IMG/M metagenome (GOLD analysis project Ga0307478, IMG submission 203713) | Hardwood forest soil microbial communities from Morgan-Monroe State Forest, Indiana, United States - atmos_gasesECM4C_05 | ecosystem: Environmental > Terrestrial > Soil > Temperate...
GCGTAACAGTCTGCGCCCATGTGGATCTTGGCCGTACTGTTGTAAGAGCCAAACTGAATGTGAGAATGCAGCAGCGGAGGCGCAGTCGAGACATTATCCCTCACCAAAGACCGCCGAGGTGGATAGCTGTAGCCACCAAGGCGGGAGTTAAGTACCTTTGATAAATATCGTGCTAACACCAGAGTGATTCCTCACGGTGGGAGTTGCTAGCACCGTCGGGCCTTGGCAAAGCTGCACGGTTTCATCATCAGGATTCGGAGAGACTAGGGTAATCACTAAGGAGTTGATTCCTGAGGCAACTGTGATGGTCAGAGACTTCTGATCAGCGGCGACCGTAGCGGCCTTAGGATGACCGCTCGCATCGTTCCCATAGAACGCACTCGCGATCGAGGCGCCCGTTGAAGTCGCCGGACTAAGAGGTTGCAACGTAATAGTCTCATTGGAACCCGTCGCGTCGGATGCGGCAAAGGAGCCTGGTTGTAGTGTCATACACTCTCCCGAAGTTCCACCTGTGTGGAGTTCGTGTTCTGTTCGCAAGGTAAATTGAGAATCTACGTCCATTACGGCGATCAACGCTGCAAAGGGTGGAACGCTAGCCCAATGCAACGCAACGCACACATCTGTTTCGACGCATGCTGTAGTCTCTGCTCCAGCAGGTGCCGTCGAAAAACGATCTGACCTTCGGGGAAAGTCGGCGGTAGAAGCCCCCTCGGATGTGATACTCAGGTCGAGTCTCACTCTTCCGCTCGCCGAATGGGCGCAACAATAAGCTTTGATTCTGGTAATGTCAAGAGGCAGTTATTGACCTTGTTCGGGTTTCGTAACAAAGTTGAATCTGATCCTGATACGAAGGCCGATCGAGTCATTAACTCGAAGTACGGCGGCTTGCGGCCAACGCACTATGCGGGAAGTGTGCCTTTGTTTTGCGCGCTAACTTGCCGAAACCCAGCCGGAAAGCGGATAGGCGACGAACCGAAACATTCCTGACCCACCATTGGCCTTATCCCCCGCGCGCGGTCAGCAGCGGCAGCAAAAACGATGGTTCTCTCGATGAATACTTGTTTTGGAACCGCCGGATGCCTACCTTTTGAGGGAACGACGTCACCGATCTTCCTCCGCAAAGTAAGCGCTTCGGCGATCTACACACGCAGTAATTGGGCCGTTGCCGTTGATTCAAAGACACTGCTGGCAGTAGCTGCCGCTCGGTCCACCGATGGCCTGCCTTGGCGGGGGAGCACGACAAACTGATGAGTTCTTCGAATCTTCCGAAACAGTTGGACACCGTTCTCTGGGAGCATCAGAGGGACGCGATCAATTTCGCTCTCGATAGGTTACGTGGACCGCATCCGCGCAAAGCAGCGTTGGTCCGCATGCCGACCGGCACCGGCAAGACGGGCGTAATCGCCGTGCTTTCGATAGCAGTCCCTGAGACAGGTTGGTCCCTGATCTTGACGCCCTGGAAGAACCTCTGCGACCAGTTGGTCGAAGATCTGGAAACGCGATTCTGGGCCGCAAGAAAATGGAGCCCCTCCGCGAAACCTAAGGTCGAGCGGCTTTACCCGAAAAACCTGAGCCGCGTGCTAAAGAAAACGGATACAAACTGGGTTCTGGTGGCTACCTTCGCTACTCTGGTGTCAATCTTCAAAAAGACAAGGACACAGTATTCAGAGCTTGCTTCCCGACTGGCGCAGGTATTTGTCGATGAGGGACACTATGAGCCTGCAGTAGAGTGGGGCCAAGCAGTCAAACAGCTACAACGACCGACGTTACTGCTGACCGCAACACCTTATCGCAATGACCTGAAGCTGTTTCGGGTGCATAAAGAGGATGTATACAACTTCACTCATAAGGAAGCTGTGGATCGGCACATCATTCGCGGAGTGACTTTTCGCTCACTGGGAGTGCCCGAACCATCCGACAAAGGTCTGAACCAATGGTGCGAGCGGTTTGCAGATTTTTGGAAGAGCTCTGAGCGAAAAAGCTTTCACAGCGAGGCCCGCGCGATTGTGTGTTGCGCAAAGATGGCGACAGTCGAACGGGTGACCCGTATTCTCAGGGATCAGGGCCTCGATGCTGTGGGGATCCATGAGGGCTTCGCTGGAAGGCGGCTGAAGTGGCTTACGACCGAAACTCCACACCCTAAGAAAGTAGACTTCAAGATTTGGGTACACCAGAACAAGTTGACCGAAGGCCTCGATGACAACCGTTTCTGCGTATTGGCAATCCTGAACCGTATCCGGAACGATAGAAAACTCATCCAGCAGATCGGAAGAGTATTGAGAACCAGTTCGAACAAGCCGGAGAGCGCTGTCGTTTTGTACTCTGAAGGCATTCCCGCGGAGCGGTCCTGGAAGAACTACCTTGAGTTCGAGGTGCAACCGAATCTAGTCAACCCAGAACGGTATCGAAAATTTCTGAATACACTCCTCAAGCAGCAGCCGCAGATGGAGTACTTTGGCAGACGGTTCCGCCGCAAGTTTGACACGCAAAGCTCTGCCTTCTCCACGGAAATTCTCTTGCGTGCGAGTTGTATTGTGCGGCGTATCGGAGCGAAGTTCGACTGGGATGAATTCACCGATTTCACTTCCGATTTCCTGCTTCTGGAGGACTGTATCCTGTTAGGACCAGACAGTGGGCCGGTTATCGGCCCGGGGAATTCAAGGCTATGGGTCTACGCGATTTTTGGGAACACACCGCTGCTGATCGAGCACTCGCAGTATGAAGTGCGCCTTGGCGCTGCAGCTGCCGTACTACACAATGGTTTATTGTTCGTGGTCGACACTGAAGGTCAATATCCAGCCGACTACCTTGGTCAATACACGAGCAAGGTCGCGCCTGACGAACTGGTACGCATCTTCACTAAAGACAGGACCACTCCAAAGGAGGTGTCGCTGCAAAATCCTTGGCCTGCGGGGCCCAGCGTGAAGAGTTCCACCATCCACGCCGACAACCTCGCAGAGACGCCGGCTCAGTTGTCAGATGCCGTTCTTGTCTGTTCGACAGTGCGGGCCAATGTCGGACCTGATGGTCCAGGACCAGTCCGTCGTCATTATGCCGGTTTTCAGAGAGGCCGCTTGTCCGAAGAATTACGCAGCACGGACAGATCGGCATTCAGTTTGCACGACTATGTAACTTGGACACGGGAACTCAGCAAGCGAATTCTCGCGGCCGGCCGCGAGGCGCCCGAGTTTTTCAGCAGATATTTGTCCCCAACTGTTCCACCGATTCCGATCACTCCCAAATATCTGGTGTTTAATGTATTTGCCAACCAGTTTGAGCTCGAAGACGTCGAAGGAAACCCGATTGAATTGGTCGATTCGATCGTGGAGGTTACCGAGAAGATGGATTCGCAAACGGGAGAATTGCGTTGGGATTGTGAAGTCACATATCGCAATCTCGTGGCGCCAGGCCGACCCGCTAGGAGCGCGAGTGCATCCCTAACGTACAACCCCGCGGGATCTCGTTTTCGAATACAGGGTGCAAGCCTCAATTCCGAAATCCTCGTGCTGAAGGAGGATTCGGACGAAGGAGACGGGCTCGTAACGTACCTGAACAATCATGATGACTTGTTCAACGTGGCGCTTGAGCAACCAGACGTCTTTTACACCTCTCAGTCATTCTACCGACTAGACTACAGCCACGCCGAAGCGCGCCTCGCAAGTATGCTGATTCCCGTGCACGCGCTTGCGACCGTAACAAGCGAAAAGGGCAAAACCAGGAAAGAAGAAGACCAAATGGGATGCATCCAGTATCTTCCATATCATCGATTCACTCGGAAATGCGGGGCTGATTCATCGCAACTTTGGACCTCCTGAGCTCGTGCTCTGCGACGATCTGGGCACAGAGGCGGCTGATTTCGTTTGTGCGAATTTCACCAGCCGAAAGATCGCATTCATTCACGCCAAGGATGGCGATGACCACAGCGTATCCGCTTCGGCACTGCACGTGATCGTGGCTCAGGCTCAGAAAAACCTTTCCCTGATTTCGCGCGGCGGGTCAGTCCCCAAGCATCTCAAACGATGGGACCGGAAGTCCAAGTGGGCAAAAACGAGTATTCGGCGCTGGCGCTTGGGCGCGAACTCTTTGCCAACAAAACTTGATCTCTGGAAACGGATGCGATCCGAAATTCTCGATCACCCCGATGGCAAGAAGGAAGTATGGCTGGTCCTAGGAAGGACTTTGGACAAGGCCGCACTTCTAGACCAGTTACAGACACCGGGGCGTCGCAGCGCGATCACAGGTCAGGTTGTACACCTGTTGTCACTTCTTCAGGCGAACTGTGCACAACTCGGAGTTGTTCTTCGCGTATTCTGTCAGTAGTGGCCTGCCGTTTAGCGAAGTCTGTAAATCTCGAATCCGCCGACAGCAGACCATCGACTTACATTCCATCAGCCGTCTAACGCGCCAGACCCGCTGTTTTCCCAGATCAGTGTGCCAACGGTGTGCCCGAATATCGAGCTGCTGTCCGATTAAAGGGCCTCTATCTTTCTCAGTCGCTCAAGCAATATCGACACGCGAGCCTGGCTGGCTTGATCGGGGAGCAGGTAGCCGGGTAATGCATCGAGAAACTCCGGGGTGGCAAGCAGCTTCCTGAATTCTGCTCCGATGTACGCGCGAACGTCCTCCGGCCCAGAGCGGATTTCTTCGGCTAGTTCTGGCCGTCCATCCATGACGGCCATTAGATCTTCAAGATCATGACTCGATTGATAGTCATGCTTACCTCGACCGGCAAATGCCTCCAACTTCGTCGCGCAGAAGTAAACTGCCGTTACCACTCGAACGCGCAGGCCCGGTTCCAGTTCATGTACGACGGCGGAATCCATAGCCGGCTTGTACCAGCGGTTGGAAAACCCCAGGATCTTCTCGTCGAGCGGCATGACGTCCAAAATCGTCTTCTTCAACCGCCATCGGCAAATCGGAGCTCCTTCACTGACATCCTCCGAGAAGCCGCACCGCCGAAGCCGTTCCGAGAAATCAGCGTAGGCGGCGTATGAGCTGATCTCGGCAATAGCATCGACATCGTAGGTGGGACGAACCTCCGCGGCCGCTTTGTCCGTGATGAGAAGCGCTGTTGTGCTTCCTCCGACAAAGACCAATTCGCCCAGAAGTGGGCTGAGAAGGCGAGCCGCTTCACCGAGCAGTGCGAGATTGTGTTTTGACATTTTCTGAGCGCAGTCTGCTTATTAGCTCCTGCTCTGCGATCTTACGTTCGCGTGCTCGCCCATCCCTAATGGCATCGACCAAGGCGAGCAACTCATACAGGGTGGGATCGCGGAGAGCCGCCGCGGGAGCGGTCTTATATAACGGTTCGAGAGCCATGCCGCGGGTTTCCCCCTCCCGCGATGGCCATACGGGAGGAAGCTCGCCGCCCGAGGCAATTACATCCTTCAGCGGGGGGGCGGCGAACGAAGTAGGCAATCCGCGAGTCACTTCTCCGTGTTCTGCGGGAAATGCATACTTCACTCCATGCAGGAGGAATTCCTCAAGAGCCGAGAAATTCGGTTTTTCTTGCATCTCCGGGCCATGCAAGAGCCGGGCTTGTCGAAGACGCTTGATAGCAGCATGAATCTCAGAGGGGCTCATGTTGAGATCTGCCGCGATGATCGACATGGGTGGCCGCTTGCCTTCATAGGTGCAGAGTTTGAGAACAACCATTATGTCTTGAGGCTTGAGGGGCATGTCTCATTCTACATTCGCGATTCGCGAATAGCGAACGCAGCTCTAAGCAGTTGGCTCTTCAGGACTTGCGGCCCGATAGGTCGGGCACCTCGAAACACGCATTTGTTTGTGAAAGATGTGCGCGAATAGTGTGCCATTTTAGCGCGTCCCCTTCGTTGAGCTTTGACAACGAGAAAACGTGAGGTTGTAGTGCCTGGCCTGGATTCCCAAGCGAATTGAGGGTAGTGTTACAGTTTGTATCGGTACCGAATTGAGGACCAGCTTGACAAGAATCTTTGATGTGATTTGGGGTTTCGGTCGATCAACCGTGCTGCTCGTAGAGCTCGGCCAAATGCTTCAAGTCTGTCACCTTGAGCACTTTGTCCCGGACTGATTCCTGATGCAACCGCAGGCGCTGGATTTGCCCTTTCTCAATGCGGATCAATTCAATGCGGCCGAAGGCGGCGCCATGTCTGCGAGCGAAATCCGCCAGCCCCGCTGCTTTAGCGGCGGCATCGCCACGCGACTCGTCATGCGGATCGAGGATATCGATCTTGACCTTGGTGCCTTCACGACGGAACGTCAGAATATCCGGGTACATCGGCTTCGCTTGACCCTGTCCGTAAGGCACGCACAGCGCCCAGTGTTTCCTTGGAATATTTCGGAGCCAGCCCGCGAATGTCTTGCCTTTCATCTCGTCGCGAAGGACTGTCTCCTCCCAGGTGTTCACCTTCCAGCCGAACTTGCTGGCTTCGTCCACGAAGAGGTGACCGTTCCATAGTGGTGTTTCCTTGCGGACTTCAATCAGTTCCGGAGGATGAATTTTCTCCGCTCTCGGATCGGCTCCTTGCCGGCCAATTCGCGCGTATTGTTCCCGCCGGCTCGATGGCATCTCCTCAATCTTGTCGCGGTATTGATCGAACAATGCGTCGATGCGTTTTCCGCATTCCTCTTGCACGGATCTTACCGACGCGGGATCTTGCAGGATACAGAACAGCTCCAATTTGGACTGGTCCGGCTCCTCGTGGTTGTGGAAGCGGCGCCAATATTCGTCCTTCAGGCCTTCACCCAAAATGGTCTCGCACTTCGTAAACAGATCGTCGATATTTTCCGACGTAACCTCGACCGCGATGGTGCGCGAATCCCTCAATTCCCGGAGTTCTCCGTACTCGACTTTGAACTCCTTAATATTGATCGTGGCTCTGCCACTCACCTTGGCCGTAAACTCCGGGTTCTTACGCAGTCTTGCCGATTCGGCCTTCAGTGTTTCCACCGCAAGATCCTTGGCTTCGGACCATGCTTCCGCATCGATCCCGTCCATCGTCAGCTTTCTCGCCAGTGAGAGCAGTCTGCGTGTGTTGGCCTGTCGCCGTGTGTTGTCCAATACGTAGGTGGGAACCTTCGCCAAAGCCTCGAACAGATCCTCTTTGTCCTTGGCGCGTTCGTACATCGCAAGATCAGTTTGGCGCTCAACCTTGACCGGCGATCCGCTATCCGGGTCTTCCAGCTTTTCGATGATTGCTTTTAATCCGCTCTCGTCGTAGTGCGGCAGGAACAACGCAACGCTCCCCAGAAATTCGTCCTCTTCGACGCGACGGGCGAGGGGCGTGCGCACCATGCGCCCGACCAGCTGCGCGATCAGCGTGTGATCCGCTGCGCGCCGGAATGACATCATCACTTCTGCGCGAGGGCAATCCCAGCCTGTGGTGAGGGCCATCTTGAAGAAAACTACCCGGAGCGCAGCATCACCTTGAATCTTCGAGGCATCGATTTTACGGATCACATATCCGCCCGCCGCGATGTCGTCTTCTTGCTGAAAGCAGTGAGCCAATTCTCGCTCGCCGAAGCGGCCATATACCTTTTCAAGTACATCGACGGCTTTGGACAAATCTGTTCGTGTTAGTGCCGTTTGGGTGCCATCCTCGACCTGGACGACCAGAACCGGCTCAACCGCAGGACTTATTCCCTGAGTTTTGCAGTAGCGTTTCCATTCCTTTGCATACTCGATGCTCCGCTGAGCGGCATCGCGCAGAAGGGTCCAATCCGCGGGTTGGTCGTCCTCTGCGATGTCGAGAATGATCCGATCCTTAATGAGCCCGGACTCTCGTACATCTTCGGCCGTCACTTCGACGGGCCGCGTTATTCGTTGAGCACCTTCAAGTACCTTGTGAAATCGCTCCGGCGTTGCGCTCATGCCGATCACCAATGGAACTGGCGAAAGACCGACTTCAGGCCCTCCCTTGATAAAGCGCTGTATAAGAGTACGCGTATTGTTCTCAGCCTTGGCGCTAAGGCCCATTCCCCGGTGCGCCTCATCGACAATCACATTGAAATGAGTAGGGTGCGCCTTGGCTGTATTTTCGATGGTTTGCCAGATCGTCCATGTGCGCCCGTCACCGGGTTTCGTTAGCAGACTTGAGACTCCTAGTTTTTGCGTGTTCAGGAAATAGATATAACCAGGCGAAAGAAGTTCGAAGTTGAAGTCGTTCTCGATCACAACCAATCGCGAGCGTGGGAAAACATCTGACGCGGCTTCTATTTTGTCTTTGCTCTGGATATTCAACTCCGGCGAGTCAGAAATCCACAGGAAAATGGATTCAGGATCAGGCGCCACCGACTCGTGACCGGCCAGCAGCCGCTCCATCAGCAACGTCATGATTACGGTCTTTCCAGATCCGGTCGGGGAAGACAGCACGACGGCCTGCGGGCGGCCGCGGTCGATTTCGCGGCGCGCCGACTCTACCTCTTCGGTGAGCCGACGGACGGCTTCGTCCTGAAAGTCCTTGGGCTCAATCCGCATACGCAGGCTCCATGTTGATTTTGAAATTGTCCAGGTAAGACTTGTATAACTGCACGCACCGCTTTCGCTTGCCGATTCGTCCCGACATCTCGTAGAAGGCCTCCACGGAATCGGTGACTAGGAAAACATGGGTTATTTCAGTCCGCTCCGCGAGCTTGGCCGCAAATTCCTTAAAGTGATCCTCGCGGAGCAAAACACAAAAAGGACACCCCTTGGGAAAGTGATACTTGCCGGAACCTTTGGAAAGCTCTAGGTCTCCAGATGCTCCCGCCATCATCCACAGGATGGGAAGAATCGCCTCGTATTTTTCTCCTCGATTGACCTCGGCAGGATCAAGGAAGTCGATTTTTAGATATTGAGCATTTTCTTCGAAACCTTCGGACATGGCCCGATCGTTCAAGTATTCTCCGGGCAAACGCGTACCGTCGCCGCGCTTCCCTTCAAGACTGTAGCGGACTCGCGGCCAGGTCACCGATTCACAGATGCCTTCGCGCTCCCACTCCTCACTGCCTGGGCCTTTGCCGCCCGCTAGAAGTTGCTTTCCACGGCTGTCCCCCACCTCGTTATTCGTGACCAAGATGCACCGGCGTGTGCCACCATCTTCTGCGTTCAATAGAGCGGTCGCGTGCAGCGTCGTGCCCGACCCTGCGAAGAAGTCGAGGATGGTGGCGTGCTTTCTGTTAGCCAGCAATATCTTTAGACAGTCGCGCACCGCATACAGCGATTTGGGAAAGGAGAAGGATGCACCTTCACCCAATATGGTCCGAAGAAGTGATGAACCATACACGCCGGCATCGTGGGCGGCACGATGCCATACGGTCTTGATCTGTCGCCGCTGCCCGCTTGTGTAGGCGACTTCAACCGCCTTTGTCACAGGATTTCGTCCAACGATCTCAACGTCGCCATCCTCGATTTGCTGTTGCGCGCGCGCTCCGAGATAGAGCACTGTCCACGTCTTGCGGCTCTCGTCGAAGCCGCCCAACTTCACGAAACCCTTCTCCAGAAGTTTCCTCAGTGTCGGCGGACTAACCCTCCAGTTTCCGAAAGAGCCGTCTGTGCGAACGGGCCAAGCTACAGATCGAGCAGGCTTCACATTAAGGTTGGGAACTTTGCCAAGGGGCAAAGCCTCACCGATCTCTACAATCGCATGAGTCTCCGGATCGACATGGATCGGGAAAAAGAGCTTCTGACGATCTTCTCTCCGGGAGTTCGTGCCGCCCCGCAGTAACCACTCCCATCGGGGCGTTGTAAACCGCTTCGAGTCGAGCCTGTCCGGGGACAGCAAGTCATCCTCTTGGGCGATCACCTCAGCGCCGGGGCCAAAACAGAATATCGCGTATTCCTCGGCACGTGAGAGGCGGCCTTGCGCAACACCTTTCTGGTTGATGACGATCGTTGCCATCTGCCGGTACAAGTCCGGAAACACCTCCTCCAGCAATGCTCCGAGATGGTGGACTTCGTGTTCGTCAATGGTCACGATGAGGGTGCCGCTGTTGGGCTTGAGAAGGCGCCTAGCCAAGTCCAGGCGCTTTTTCATCATCGAAAGCCACTTGCTATGGCGGTATTGGTCATTTGTGTCTACAAAATCATTGTTGTATTTCCAATCGCGCGCGCCGGTGTTGTAAGGCGGGTCGATATAAATGAGGTCAACAAGACCTTCATAGCAATACAGCAGGACTTGGAGAGCATGAAAGTTATCGGCGTTGATGAGTGTGTGGTAAGGCTTGCCCGGCACTTGCGTCAGCCGGTCAACCGGAATTAGGGCCGGGTAAATCGGCTCGCCAAAGCGCTTGACCACCACCAAATCGGCCTTGGCCATAATCTCTTCCGGCCCGCCACGCTCGGGCACAATCGAGACCTTTTTCCCATTGACCCCCGCCGTTACAACGAAGAACCCTCCGGCTTTATCCGTTCGCTTGGCAACCCGCGCTCCCGGCTTGACGGGGAGCCCCGGCAACTGAACTATTTCAGGCAGATGCTGCTCGAAAACAAGACCGAATTTCTTCCGGGTCTTGAGTTTGCTCACCTCGCCGGCGATCTGATTTCGCAAGCGGGGGTCGGCAATGTCCTTGATGAGATCTTCAAGTAGCGCCATAGGCAGTTTTTAGTGTTTCGTCATTATAGTGGCACGGCCCTTGCATCGGGCTTGGCGCCGAAATAGTGACGACGCCCTAAATCGTTCAAGTCAGACCTGGGACTGCTCGACGATTGCGCTCTTCCACCATGCGGGGAAATGCGGCATTAGCCTTTCAAACGAATTGTCAAATATGAACGTGTCGGCATAATCGGTTGTGCTACGCACCACCCGTCCACTTCCCTGAATAATTGAAAGAGCAGCAAGGTTTTCGTACCACGACTGTGACCGCTTTCTACGTTCGGCTACATAGGGGTCCGACAAATTCGGCCACGGCACCTTGGCAAAAATACAGAATCTCGCCTCATCGTCAGGCAGATCTAGCCCTTCCGTCATGCCAACGGAGCACAACACTCCGTTTCTACTCTGTCGCAGCCTTCTAATTCCGCCGTCGCGATCTGAGCCAGATCCGTGCGTAATAACGCGCTTTCCAAATTCTGGCGTCAAATGTTGCGAGACCGCTAACTGCAGCGCACGGCTGTGGCAATGAATTATCCCCCGTTCATCAGGCCGATCACTCAAGATCGATGAGCATGCCTGCAACATTCCCGACATCCCTGGCTGGTTCTGCGTTTTGCCCATCGAGCCGCAGTTCCTGTAAAAAATCCTGCGGCTTTCCTGCGGGAATCGGCAATCCGCGCGATAAATGGCAGCATCCTTCTCGTCAATGCCCAGATTCTTCAGAAATAAGGAAACATTCCCCATCGTGGCAGACATGAAGAGCACGCGGCCGGCGCAACGAAAGAGGGACCTTGCCGCCCGTTTTGCGGACATGGGGGCGATTACTAAATTCTCCTTTTCCTTCCAAGTTATCCAGTCGCCGCAATTTAACGTGAAATTTATTGCCTGCCTCAGATTCTCATAGTTGCGCTTCTCGTCTACGTCTTCGAGGTTTCCAACGGCGTATGTGATCTGGCTCTCGAACTGGCGAAGCCAATCTGTCACTTTACTGAGATTCAATAATTCTTTATCTTTTGCCGGCAAGTCGAACGGTCGCCCGTCAATCTGCTTTACATCCTCAGACGTAATCGTCCGTCGGCCCATAGTAATAAGAATGTTTTCGAGATTGTGTGCTTCGTCGACGACCAACACATCGCGCGGATAGAAACCTCCCTGAACAGGAGAGGCATAGCAGAGAAAATGAACATTTGTGACGCTATGCTTCGCTGTCCAGAACGCGTTACGCGCCAATATATAATCCATGCACTTTGTGCTGTGGTCTTCGAAAGAATCGCCGGCCTTCTCGCAGTTAATGCCTTCGAATGCCCTGCACGCATAGGTGGACTGCCCGCGCACTTCTGCGAGGTCTAAGCTGCTATCTTGAGAATATTGGGATACCAGAGTGTTAACGGGCGATGTGATGAACCCTTTCCCGCACATGTTCAAGACGGCTTTTGCGACGGCAGACTTGCCGAAGCCGGTCGGACCTTCGAGAACGAAAAAGTGTTTGCCGCCGTCGAAGGCAGCACGGATGTTTTCTATGGCTTCCAATTGACCTTCGCGAGGAGCCAGCGATGATGGAAATATTTCCTGTTTCACGGTTAGTGATTGCGCGACGACGCCTTAACTTGCGTTCTAACTTCCAAGACCCACCTTCCGAGGCTAATGACGCAGGTATGCCATAATCTCTCGGTTAGGATGCCATGCGTATTAGCCGTCTTCAAATCGAGAATTTTCGATCGATAAAAGCGCTGGATATTGAACTCGGAGACACAAGCGTATTTATCGGTGCGAACAACGCGGGGAAGACGGCGATTCTTGATGCTGTTCGGATCGTATTGACGCGGCGTTGGGGGCAGCGTGGCACCGGCTTTACAGAGAATGATGTCCATAGACCGGAACCGGGCGGGGATCCTCGGACGTTACCACCCGTCACCATCAAGCTCACTCTCGAAGAACCTGCAACTGGCTCATGGCATCCCGACATGGTGGCTGCACTCGACGACATTGCGAGCGTAACACAGGACGGCAGAAACCTTATTACACTGCGCGTTACTTGTGCCTGGAATGCTGAATCTGAAGTTTTCGACCCAGCCTGGGAATTCCTTGATGGCGCAGGACAGCCTATGTCGGAACGGCGCCGGTCCAACAATCTGATCAGTTTCTTCGGATATCTTCAGGTATTTTGGTTGGGAGCGCTGCGGGACGCCGCAAATGAATTCACGCCCCGTTCCGGACACTGGGGTCGTTTGCTAAAAAGCGTCCGAATACCGGATGATTTGGAAGCTGAAGCGCTGCGGATATTAACGGAGCTTGATGCTCGAATTGTGGCGGCCGACCCGAGGCTAAACGACATCGCAACTCAAATCGGCGAGGCAACGCGTATTGCGGTGGGGGAGGGACCCGGTGCAGTACGGGTTAATACTCTGCCCATGGCCATCGAAGACATGCTGCAACGCACGGGCGTTGTCATGCGCAATGAGGAATTGCGCCCCTGGCTTCCTCTCAGTCACCACGGGCAAGGTCTACAGAGTCTCGCGGTCATTTTCCTTTTCCAGGCGGCGGTCCTTCAACAGCTCGCGGAGAGTGACCGAGCAGGCGTCGACGCTGTTTTCGAAATTGAAGAGCCGGAAGCGCATCTCCACCCTCAGGCTGCCCGGACACTTTGGGAACGCATTAGCGCACTTGCGGGTCAGCGCCTCATCACGACCCATTCGCCTTACTTCGTGCAACATGTGCCTCTCCATGACTTGAAAATAGTCCGCTTGATTGGCGGTCGGACGCAGGTCGCTTCCATTCCTCGATTTATTGCGTCCGGACTACCATGGAACGACTCCGTTACGGGATTTGCGCAGGGGAAAGCCGCAGAGATTTTTTTTAAGGATAATGCAGGCATGGTCTCCGCAAGAAGCTGCTTCGACGAGGGTATGGCAGACCGCTTGAGTCGTTGTTACCGTCAAGAGGCCGATGCTGCGGCAAAAGCGGCCACTGTGCTCACGTTCCGCCACAATTGCAGAATCTTGCCATCGAGAGAAGATGAATCAGATCTCGGATTTCATTGCCGGCGCGTGCGCGGAGAGATTTTCTTCGCGCGCCAGTGGCTGCTCGTTGAGGGCGTGACGGAATACATGCTCGCTCATGCACTCGGAAAAGCCTTTGAATGGCCATTGGACGCACACGGCGTCGCTGTGATCGACTTCCAGCAGAGCGGGTCGGCGGGCATTTATGTCGCGCTGGCGAAAGCCTTCGGCATCCCGTGGCACATGATTGTTGACGGAGATCTAGAGGGGCAGAAATTCAAAAAGCAGATACTTGATCGGGGTTTCCGCGACGATGAGTTGGCCGGTCGATTCATCGCTCTACCTTCACCGAATGTCTTGGAGGACCAGCTTATTGCAGATGGCCATATACAGCTCCTCCGTAACATTCTTGCGGAGATTGGGAGCGATTCAGCCTTGACGTGCCCTGCCGATGAGTTTTGCAAACGATTGAAGAATAGGAAGACGGATTATATGAGAGTGCTGTCATTGCGGGTTGCGTCGGACCGCGCTCTCGCAGGCCGAATGCCCGCGGCCTTCGTAAATCTGATCACATCTCTGCGCACGGCCTAGGTATGACGCCCGAACTCAATGCCGCAATGGAACGACTCAGCCCGACTCAGCGGCGTGCTGCGGAGTTCGGCGAAGGGGCGTGCCTAGTTCTTGCCGGGCCTGGTGTCGGCAAGACTACTGTTCTAACCACGAGGATAGCTCGGATTCTCGACGAATCGAGAAATCGTAATTTTCGCATTTTGGCACTGACATTCACCACGAAGGCAGGTGATGAGATGCGGAGCCGTGTGGAAGCACTGGTTCCAGGCCTTATAGATAGAACCGTGATTGGTACATTCCACTCGTTCTGCGGACAGATGTTGCGCCAGCATGGGTCGCACCTAAACATCAAGCCCGATTTCGGAGTTTACGATCAGGACAGTGACCGAGAGGAGCTCTTACGACGTGCTTTGCAGGACGCAGCGAAAAAAGGCGATCCGGTCTCAACCGACGATGTGCGTTGGCTGAAAACGATTGATCAGCTTCGCAGTAATCTCGTCAGTCCTGAAAAAACTGCGGCCCGATTTCCTAATGCGAGTACCGGGGAAAAAGCCGCTCGGGTTTACGCAATCTATGAGGATGCATTGCGCAACCTCAATGTCATGGACTTTAACGGCATGATCCTTGATGCATGCCGCCTGGCCCACAAAGTCCCGGCCGTGGCGGCGCGCATAAGGCAATCATATCCGTACTGGTTGCTCGACGAATTCCAGGACACATCGCCCGCGCAATATCGATTCCTGCGTTTTCTCGCTGGCGACTCGTTCCGGAATGTATTCGCCGTCGCTGACGACGATCAGATCATTTATCAGTGGGCGGGAGCCAGCTATCGCCAGATTGCGGCGTTCCGGCAGCACTTTGTTCCCGACCTGATGCAGCTGGTTGAGAACCGTCGCTGTCCGCCAGAAATTGTCCGCGCCGCCAACAACCTTGTGGTTCACAACTCCGACCGGACTCCTGGAAAGGACGCACTGGTGGCCGTGCTGCCCGAGGAGGGCCCTGCCATCAGCATCAGGGTATTTGATACAGATAAAGAGGAAGCGTTGGGTATCGCGAGTGAAATAGCAAGCAGCTCACCTCAAACCTGGGGTAAAACTGCCATTCTCGGACGAACAAGGGCACTGCTTGAGCCGGTGTTGGAAGCCCTGCGTGCTCGAAATGTAAAGTCGTTTATCGTCACACGCCGAGATCGTTTTGTCTCTCCCCAGTTCGTTTGGCTGCAAAGCGCTCTGGATCAGTCTGTGCGTCCGATTGACCGGCAAGTTTTTACGACCATGGTCAATGCCGCAAACAGGATCGCGCCTACCGATCTGGACCCAGCACTTCTCGCGGCCGAGGCGGAAGCCTCAGGAACGACGTTTCTGGAATATTGGGCGCTCGCAGCCAAAGCGTCCGGAAATGCCATCGGATCGAGACTTGCAGATATGTCGCTAAGGATCGTTCAATCACGAGTGGCCTGGCGGGGCGTGGTCACTGAGGCATTAGCATGGTTGCCGGAAACGGTTGGTGAGGCCAACGGCATCGTGACCGATGCGGCAGAAGACAAAGCTGCCTGGGAAATTGCCGCGCGCGAAATGAGGAGCGAAAAGGGTGGGGAAACCGACCTCGCGGAGTTGCTGCAGGGCCTCGCCTTGCGCCCGACAGAACCACCTCGCGATCCCGATTCAGTCGGGCTTTCTACGATCCATTCAGTTAAGGGTCTGGAATTCGATCATGTCTGGCTGATAGGAATGGCGGAAACTGTTTTGCCGTCATGGCAGAGTCTTCAGCCGAACGCGGCAGCACCGGCGCTGGAAGAGGAACGGCGGAATTGTTTTGTCGCTATCACCCGGACACGTAAAACATTGGTGCTTTCGAGATCCGCGCAATATCGTGGATATGACAAGAAGCCGTCTCGATTTTTGGCTGAAATGGGACTCCCAGCCTTGACGACATGATGCGAGTCTGACATAAGAACTGATGGCTCAACCGACACTAACAGATCTCCGTGAACTAATTCTGAGAGTTGCACAGCAACAGGAACCGCAGAACTACATGGGTCCCACCTTGCAGCAAGGGTCGGTGTTGGACGCTGTAGCACAGCATCTTGGCGTGCGACAAAATCCTGACCTCGAACAAGCCATACTGACGCAATGGCACGATCTGTTCAGGACGGGCTACTTCGCGTGGGGTCTGAATTTGAGCAACCCCAATCCACCATTTTTTCACATCACTGACCGTGGCCGGCGAACCTTGGAGAGGCTTGGCCGCGACCCCGGCAATCCGTCTGGCTACTTGCGGCACATCGCATCGGTGGCAAGGCTCAATCCCGTGGCAAGTTCGTACTTGGGTGAAGGGCTGAATTGCTTTGTTGCCGGCTTCTACAAGGCCGCAGCGGTAATGATCGGCGGAGCTGCCGAAAGTATCATTCTTGAATTACGTGACCTTGTGCGTCAAAAGCTCGCTGCGGCTAAGATCGCCGAACCGAAAGGGTTGTCCGACTGGCGGATCAAGACGACACTTGATGCGCTTTATGATCTGCTAGATGCGAGAAAAGGTTCATTCCCGAAAGAGCTACGCGAGGGATTCGAAGCGTATTGGCTGGCCTTCGCGCAACAGATTCGCGCGACGCGTAATGATGCCGGCCATCCATCGAGCGTCGACCCCGTCACCGAGGACGGAGTACATGCATCATTTCTGGTATTCCCCGAACTGGCGCGCCTTTCAACTAACCTTGCGACCTGGATCTCAGCGAATCTCAAATAAACGACTTCTCCGGGCAAGGAGGACATCCTGATGCTTTCGATGTCGGCGCCGTTGTCACAAAAGTGCTTTGTCCCTTGCTATTGCGACTTACTGTCGGCGAGTGAGAAACCTCCGTTTCCTTGTGATTCCGCAATAATCCGTGTGCGATCAGTGCGCCGAGTCGCAGTACGGAACGGCCCTTGTTCGCCAGAAATCCGTTAGTCAGACGCTGTCTTGCCTCGCTGTCAGCAAACCAAAACGCATTTTCCCCGAAACTGGGCTTGCAAATCACCCGGACGCATGTCTGCTTCCGGAGAAAGGAGGAACATCTATGTCTCGTAAGGTTGGTCAGATCATCGCACGCGGCGAGCGAAGGTGGCTCATCCGCGTTTACCTGGGGCGCGATCGCGAAACACGAAAGCGCACCTACCACAATCGAACAATCCATGGCTCTCTACGGCACGCGCAGGCCTACCTGATAAGAAAGTTACACGAACGAGACCTATCGCGCGGTGTCGAGGGCCTCCAGGTCACAGTGGACGAATTCTTGGATCATTGGCTGAAAACGGCTGTGAGACCTAAAGTCCGGGCAAAGACGTACAGCGACTACACGGCCATGCTGCGCAGATACATCCGTCCGGCAATTGGCGCAAGACTTTTGGCCTCGCTCTCGTCTCTTGAAATCCAAGCCGCATATCAGGTCACGGTCGAACGGAAACTCTCGGCACGGACAGTCCGATACGCGCATGCTATTTTGCAGGCTGCAATTAGGCAGGCTATACGTTGGCAGTTGCTCCTCAATGATCCAACTCAGGGAGTTGAACTTCCTCGTGAGCAGTGCCGCGAAATGTCTGTGCTGACAACAGAGCAGGCTCGATCGTTTCTCAGGACTGCGTCGCATTCCCCACAGGCCTGCCTGTTTGCTGTGGCCCTCACTACCGGAATGCGCCCCAGCGAATACCTCGCCCTCTGCTGGCGGGATATCGACTGGGATCGTGGAACCATCAGTGTCGTTCGAACTCTTCATAAAAATGAAGGGCAATGGATGTTTGCAGACACGAAGCGGGTCCGAAGTCGTAGAGTCGTTAGACTGCAGATGTGGGTGCTCGACCGGCTCCGGAAGTTGAAAGGCGGGGCAGATGAGGTTGGGGCGGCGTGCGACTCAAGGTTCGCCGATCTGATCTTTACCACAACGCGTGGCGAACCGATCAACGAGGAGTACTTGGTCAAAAAGCATTTCAAACCAATCCTGCGAGAAGCTGGTTTGCCGAACATCCGGCTTTACGATCTCCGCCACACATCTGCCACTCTTGCCCTAACGGTTGGAGTCGCGCCGAAAGTGGTGTCCGAGCAACTCGGACACGCGAGCGCTGCGTTCACGCTGGACACCTACTCCCACGTCCTTCCGCACATGCAGGAAGAAGCTGCTGCCAAGATGGAAGCAGCTCTGCTGAACGGTATGTCGCTGTAACCCGCTTCCCCGCCAAACCCCAAAACATCAATCATCAACAGCCGGCTGCTCCGTCCTGCGAGCAGAGAAAGGAGGTATGACCATGTCGCGCAAACTGGGTCAGATCATTGCTGTTCGGGAGAACACCTGGATGATTCGCATTCCGATGGGTTGCGATCCCCATACCAAACAACGCAGCTACTACAACCGCACTGTTCATGGCTCTCTGCGGCAAGCGCAGAAGTTTCTCGGAAAGAAGATCAATGAACTTGGCGCCTACATTGAGAGAGACGGCGCGAAGATTCGGCTGGATCAATACCTCGATCAATGGCTCAAGACCATCAAAGCGCGGATCTGCAGCAAAACATATGAGAGCTACGAGAGTCTGCTTTCAAAATATATCCGTCCCTCGCTGGGCAAGAAGCCTATCGTGGCAATCAGGCCACTGGACGTCCAAGCGATTTACCAAAAAATGACAGATCGCGGACTTTCACCACGCACGGTCCAAGGCGCTCATTGGGTGCTCAACGCCGCGTTCAGACAGGCGCTGCAATGGGAGATGATCTTGGAGGTGCCGACCAAAGGCGCAAAGCTGCCGCGGATTCGAAGGCGCGAGATGCGGGTCTTTAGTGTAGAGGAGGCAAAAATCTTTCTGAAATTTGCATTGCCCACGATGTACGGGACCCTGTTCGCCGTTGCCATCACCACTGGAATGCGCCCCAGCGAGTACATCGGGCTCAAGTGGCAGGACTTTGACTGGGAGCGCAGAACCGTCAGCGTGAAGAGAACCTTGAGAAAACGGCCAACGGGCCAGTGGGAATACGGTGAGACGAAACGCGCAGGAAGTCGGCGAATTATCAGATTGCAGAATTGGGTCATTGCTAGGTTGAAACAACTCAGGGAGGTCCAGACGGCGAACCCAGTTGTCGATCCCGAAGAGTGGCCGGAAGCTGTCGACCTGATGTTCGTGACGGAGTTTGGAAGGCCAGTGAATGTGAATAGCCTTGTCTATAAGCACTTCAAGCCAATACTGAACAGGGCCGGCCTGCCGAATATACGATTGTACGATCTGAGGCATACCGCTGCGACGTTGGCGCTAACGGTAGGCGTCTCTCCTAAGGTCGTTTCAGAGCAGCTCGGGCACACTAGTGCTGCATTCACATTAGATGTGTATTCACACGTGCTGCCGCACATGCAGGATGACGCTGCTGCGAAAGTGGAAGCTGCATTGATCGGTTCGTGAGCTAACGATCGCTGAGGACCGATCATCGCAATCTTTTGGCAATATCGTTAGTGGTGTTTCAGCATTCGTGTCTCTGCTCGCCGGATTAAAACCGAAACAGAGAGTGAAAACGCGGAGGCCAAATCAGAAAGGGTGCGAAGGGTTGCGCTTTTAGTTCCTCTTTCCAGTTGCCGGATATAGCTCTCGTCGTAGCCCGCTATGTCCGCTAACTTCTGTTGCGTCCAATGCCGACCGGCACGTAGATCGGTCAGCACAGATCCAACAGCCTCGTCGAGGTTGCGAACCCTGCGTTCCTTGTCCGCACCAATTGGTTTCGCCACGCTTGCAATAATTGGCGAGTACGCTCAAAGAATTCAGGGATAATAGTCACGTATTGGCAAAGAGGGTAGTTGTCTAGCGAGTAGGAGTTACTCGACGTTCAGCTCTATGTATGAATTCTGAGAGGTTTAGGGAAAAGAATGTGGCAATTGCGTTGAGAAATTCTAAGGTCGGATTGCCGCCCATTTCCGTCTGTCGAACGTGGCTGACATCATAGCCGAGACGATCGGCAAGTTTCTGTTGCGACAACTTCTTGGAGCGGCGGAGCTCTGTGAGTTCGGCTCCAATTGCCTGTGCCAATGTCCTGGTCTCTCTTTTCTTGTCGGCACCGATGGCTTTGGGCACAGGCCATATTCATTTGCTTGACACCGAATCATTCAGTGACTATAGTCCGCCAATAGAGTTGAGTGGTTTCGGCCGTGCCGGCGCCGCAGAAGAGCTATTCGAGAGGCCGACTCGAAACGACGGAGATTTCCGACGAGGTAAGACTGAGTCCGCAGCCACCGGTGGTGGATTATAAGTAATTGATTACAAACCCTTTATATGTGCATCAAGGTGTGCGAGCCAGCGCGTGCTAGTTGGGCGTTTCCTAGTAATTAAGGATAAGAGTCGAGCGGATGCGGGGCAGGGAAGTACTGTGTTTTGAAAGCATTAGGCGCCATTTTGAGGAGTTCAGCTCGGATGGATGCATCCGTCACAATTAGTCTACCTGGGCTCGCGAGTCGGGAGCGGGATGCTCAAAATGTCAGTTCTCGAGACGTCCCCGAAATCCACGAAACCGAACTCTCAGATGAAGCCCTCATGGCCGCCATCTGCGAAAGCAGCAGCATGGAGGCTCTAGCCTCTCTATTTCGCCGTTATGCTCGTGCAGTCCGGGCGGTTTCTTACCGAGTGCTCCGCGATGCCTTCGAAGCAGACGATATGGTTCAAGAGGTTTTCTTGCTTGTTCATCGCCACTGCAAAGACTTCGACAGATCGAAAGGCTCTGCACGATTCTGGATCCTGCAACTGGCCTATCGTCGCGCCATCTCCCGCCGTCGTTATTTGACCTCCCGCCACTTCTACACCCGGCTCGATCTCGACGACACCACGAGCGAACTTGTGGACCCGCGGACGAGCGCCGCGCAGATTGAGGATTCGATCGATGGACGGCTCGGAACCGGCGGCCTTCAAAAAGTCTTTGAAGACCTCTCGGAGAATCAGCGCCAAACACTGCGTCTCTTCTTCATAGAAGGCTGTACATTTGATGAAATTGCCGCCAAACTCGGTCAATCCCGAGGGAATGTCAAGCACCACTACTTCCGCGGGCTGGAACGGCTGCGAAAGGAGTTTTTTGGTGGTAAATTGCCGGGTGAGCGATCAGTATGATACAAGGTTTTGTCCAACCTAGGAGCAGGGGCGTTGTCGCCAACCGAACCCCATGACGAGTTCCTAGAGCTCTGCGCCGTTTCGACCTCTGGCCAGTTGACGGAGGAAGAACAGAAGAAGCTACAGGAGCATCTCGCCGTTTGCCAGTCTTGCCGGGAAGCTCTCCGGCAATACGAAGCGGTGGTCGGCCAAGCGATTCCCGCGATTGCAGCCAACGAGGAACCTGAGAGTGCACAATCTGAACCGGCTTGGTCTCAGGAAGAAGCCGAGAGAGCTTTCTTCAGACGCCTGGCGCAGGAGGAGAAACGCGAACCCAAGAATTTCCGCGGTCCGAGCGATCTTCCGTCGGTTCCCCATCGCCTTCCCCCGTTTTCCAATAGCGTAGCGTGGCCTCAGGTATGGATGCTCTATGCCGCAGGAATCCTGCTTTTCCTCACTGTCGGCTTCTACGCTTATCGCATTAGAGTCCACAACCCGACCGATTTTGCTCAGCAGTTCCCCTCCCCGCCGCGTGCACAAAACCAGCTCTCTCTTGAAGAACAGCTGAGCGATGCAGGCCACGAGCGTGAAATCGCAAGTGCACAGATCAAGCAACGCGACAAGACGATCACGGACCTCCGCCGCCAATTAGCCGAGCAATCCGCCGAAATCAATCAGATGAAGGTGGCACAAGAGCGATTGGAGAACGATGTGCGCGCCGGCGACGCGAGCCGACAGGACCTAACCCAGCAGCGAGCGGAATTGGCGCAGAAGTTGGACGCCGCCGAAAGCAATTCCCATACGCTGCAAGAGAAGTTAAATTCCCTGGCGCAACAGTCTGCCCAAGATACAGCTCGGGCCAAAGCATCCGAGGCCAAGGCCAACGATCTTACTCGCCTGCTGCAAGATCGCGAGACCGCCCTTGAGCAGCAAGACCAACTCCTTTCGCACGACCGGGACATCCGGGAGTTGATGGGCGCCCGTGATCTCTACATTGCGGAAGTTTACGACGTTGACGGCACCGGTGAGACCACGAAACCCTATGGCCGGGTCTTCTACACCCGTGGAAAGTCGCTGGTCTTTTATGCTTACGATCTGGACCAGCAGACGCAAGCGAAGAAAGTGAATACCTTTCAGGCCTGGGGCAGGCGGGGACCAGACCGCCAGCAGGCGCTCAACCTCGGCATTTTCTATGAAGACAGCGCTGCCAGAAAACGATGGATATTGAAGTGCGACGACCCCAAGACACTCGCGCAAATTGACGGCGTATTCGTAACTGTGGAGCCCAACGGCGGCAGCCACAAACCCAGTGGCAAGTCTCTCCTTTTTGCCTACCTGAGGATTAACCCGAACCATCCCTAGCCAAGTCGTTCCCACCCTCTAGTTCTTGATTCGTCTTAAAATGAGGGCAACGTGGTACCCACGCGGATTGTCCTGCGAACAATAGGAGAGGGGGCTGGAACCCCGTTGGTCGCTGGAGAGCCTAAATGCGCTTCCCCTATGTTGTCCTGCTTTCCGCTTGCGCTTTGATGTGGACCGCAACACTTCTTGCGCAATCACCAAACGGGGTTATCAATGGCCTCGTCGCCGATCCTTCCAACCATGTAATTGTCGGGGCCGACGTGGTAGTTCAGAACGATGTGACCGGACTGAAGTTCACCACCAAAACCAATGACGAAGGCATTTACGTCCTGCCCAATCTTCCACCGGGGCCATATCGGCTTCAGGTTTCAAAGATCGGGTTCAAGACGATCATCAAGCCCGATATCGTTCTCAATCTCCAGGATGCTCTCTCCATCAACTTTACTCTGCCGATCGGCGCATCCTACGAAACGGTAACCGTGGAAGCCGGCGCCTCGATGATCAATACGACGGATGCATCGGTTAGTACAGTGGTGGACCAAACTTATGTCAAGAACATGCCGCTGAACGGTCGTAGTTTTCAGGACTTGATTTTACTTACTCCCGGGACAACAACCCAAACACCGCAGATCTCCCAGACCGTCTTTTTTCAAGGCGTCGGTGAAACTGGCGAGTTTAGTGTAAGTGGACAACGGACCGAGGCAAACTATTACACGGTGGATGGAGTGAGCGCCAATGTAGGAGCGGCAGCGGGTTTTGGCATGATTTCTGGAGCGGGGGCCAGCGGTTCAATCGGTGCATCCACAGCTCTGGGAACTACCCAGGCTCTTGTCTCGGTGGACGATCTCCAAGAGTTCCGGGTCCAGACTTCGAGCTACTCCGCCGAGTACGGGCGGAATCCAGGGGGTCAGTTTGCATTTGATACGAAGTCTGGTGCGAACGAATTTCATGGTACTGGTTATGACTACCTGAGGAATAGTTTCTTTGACGCCAACGATTGGTTCAATGATTACTTTGGCGTAAAGGCATCGGCCCTCAGGCAGAATGATTTTGGTGGTACGTTCGGTGGCCCGGTCGAGTTGCCCGGCCTGTATCACGGAAAAGATGCAACCTTCTTCTTCTTATCATATGAGGGATTGCGCTTGACTAGTCCACAGCCAGCTTCGATGAGCGTCGTGCCAGACCTGGCCCTCCGGGAAAATAGTCCCGTCCCCCTGAGCCAGGTGTTGAAGGCTTTTCCCTTACCTAACGGATCCGAAATATCGTCTCCATGCGATCAAGCAACAGACCCCACTTGCCCATCGACAGGCAAGGAGCCGACCGGCTTGGCCGAGTTCATCGGAAATTCGTCGAATCCGGGTTCGCTAAACTCCACGAGCGCCCGACTCGACCATAACGTAAACAACAAGTTGCGTCTTTTCTTTCGTTTTAGTGACACAACTTCGGCCTCCGCCACTCGCGGATCAGCTGCGAATGGCAACTCGCCTAGCACCGTTATATCAACTGCCTATGTCATGCGAACCTACACAGCGGGGCTGACCGTCGCTTTTTCCGACCATCTTACTAACGAGCTGCGCTTCAATTACAGCTCAGACAACGCGACTTCTAGCATAGGAATAGATCAGTTTGGCGGCAACGTTCCAGTTGACCTGGCACAACTTTCGGGATTGCAAGAGGGCTCATACGTTGCCCCGGTTCTTCTTTACGACGGATACTATGTTCCACTCAATCAATTCCGTTCCTCGGGTTCTCAAAGGCAGTGGAATCTAGTGGACGGCGCGAATCTGACATTGGGGCGCCACCGGTTCAAGGTTGGGGCAGATTATCGCAGGCTGGCCCCGTCTGCCGTTCCGTATTCCGCCGCGGCAACTTACTACTATCTCAGCGAATCCGGGGTCGAATCAAATACAGCACTGACACAAGTGGACGCGTATGCCCCCGCGTATCCGTTATACCGGAACTTCTCGGCATTTGTGCAGGACGAATGGCGAGCGTCGCAGCATTTGAGCCTCTCCATGGGAATCAGGTGGGAGGTGAACCCGCCACCCACGGTGACCCGTGGACTTAATCCCTATACGGTGCGAGGTTCGGGTCCCAACAATTGGGTTCTTGCGCCTCAGGGCACACCGCTGTGGAAAACAACGTGGTACAACTTCGCTCCGCGACTGGGTGTCGCTTATCTCTTACATGGCACGGCGTCTTGGGAAACAGCTGTGCGCGTCGGGGGTGGCGTTTTCTTCGACACCGGTCAGCAGTTGGCATCCTCCGCCTTCAATGGGCCGGGCTTCAGCGCGCTCGGGATGTCTCAGGTCGGATCGTTTCCTTCTTCTGCGACTGTGCCGGTCATCGTGAATCCGCCGATGCCTCCCTACACCGCCTTTGTGTACGGCTTCGCGCCTCACTTGCAGCTCCCCTACACCCTTCAATGGAATGCCAGCATCGAGCAGGCGCTGGGTAAATCGCAGGCTCTCACGGTCTCCTACGTTGCTGCGCACGGGTCGAGATTGCTGCAGGAAAATATATTTCAGCCCAGCGACAATCCGATTGCAACCCAGTTTAACTTTGTCCAGAACGGGCTGACGTCGGACTACGAATCGATGCAAGCCCAATTCCAAAGGAGACTGAACCGGGGATTGACGGGGTTGGTCTCCTTTACCTGGTCTCATTGTATTGACTATGGATCGGAAAACTATTTCGTAGCATACCAACGTGGAAATTGTGACTTTGACGTCCGGCACAATGCCTCGGCTGCTCTCTCGTATGATCTCCCGAATGTCGGTCAGAGAAGACTCGTTAAGGCGGCTCTGCGCCGTTGGGGCATTGATGACCGCTTCACCGCGAGAAGCAGTTTCCCGGTGACCCTCAATGGGGGAAATGTGGTCGACCCCGTGACTGGAAAACTTTTCTCTGCTGGTCTAAATCAAGTTCCCGGGCAGCCGGTTTACGTCTACGGATCACAATGTGCTGACATTTACAACAATGGCCGCGGATGTCCAGGGGGTCGAGCAATCAACCCGAACGCGTTTAGTCCACCGCAGGGATGCACTTTAGGCTCCTGTCCTGGTGGGACTTCTGCGGGAGATGCTCCGAGGAACTTTGCGCGCGGATTCGGAGCTTGGCAGGAGGACGTGGCGTTTCGGCGGGAGTTTCCAATTCATGAAAGGCTCAAACTGCAACTTCGAGCCGAAGCCTTCAACGTTTTCAACCATCCCAATTTTGGAAGTATAGATCCCAACTTCGGATCGACTACTTTCGGACAACCCACCGCAACCCTTGCCACCAGCCTGGGAGTCCTAAGCCCGCTTTACCAGATGGGCGGACCGCGCTCCATGCAGTTCGCATTAAAGATCGCTTTTTGATGATTGGAGCGGCGAACAACGTCTGTGCGGCAGCTTGTATCAACGCAGCTTCTTAACACAGCAACGGGACGGGACAATATTCTCGATGAAGATGATAGCGGCGTTGATCCACGGTGTTGCCCTTATTGTCCTGGGCGCCAATACGGGCGGAACTGCATTGGCGCAAGAAGTGAAGCGGCCCTTCACCGTGGCTGAGGAGATTGGGGTTACACTTTTTGGAACTCCCAACGGAGGAGAGCCGGAGATCCGTTTTTCTCCGAATGGGAAGTACGTTGCTGTTTGGAGCGAGCGAGGGCGACTGGAAGTCGATCAGGTCGAGGACTCACTGCGGTTTTATCACAGCCGCGACCTTGAGGACTTTGTAACACGCTCCGCTTCGTCCCGACCGCCGTCCCCCATGTGGATTATGACCCGTTCTGGTAAGGAAGGTCCAGTCGTGAACGACTGGCGGTGGCTCGCCGATTCCACGGGCGTTGCCTATCTCGAGCGTACCAGTGACAGCCATCAACAACTCGTTCTCGCTGATGTGCGAAAGAAAGAAATCACAGTCTTAACGTCGACCTCAGAGCGGGTTAAGGCGTTCGACATCCGTGACCGGCAGCATTATGTCTACACCGTTGTTGACCCATCCTCGCGGCAGAGAATGCGTGATGAACGTCAAGCTCCAGTAATTGTGGGGACGGGTCTGTCTTCCTATCAATTGCTATTTCCGGACGCTCCGGTAGCTCGCGAAATCTCATCGTCCCGCGACTATCTGCGGGCTGTCGTCGAAGGCAAGCGATTCGAAGTGAAGGAACATGGTGCATCAATAGGTTTTGAAAGTCTGTTCGGCGAAGACCTAGCGTTGTCCCCAGATGGCCAGTCATTGGTCACAATGATGACTGTTCCTGTGGTGCCTCCGTCATGGGAAAACTTATATCCCCCTCCTGTTCCTTCCTCCCCCTACCGCATTCGGTCTATACGCCGGAACCTGCAATCCGACTCATATGAGGGGAGCGTGCATGAGTATGTTCGCGTTGACCTGGAAACCGGTTTGATCGAGTCCGTAGTTGGCGCCCCTGTTGCCAATGATGGCGGTTGGTGGGCGAGTGGCCGGCCCTCTTGGTCGATCGATGGTCAGGCAATTCTCTTGCCCGGTACGTTTCTCAGGTCTGAAGATCTGACACCCTCACGGCCCTGTGTCGCAGTCGTAGATTTGCGGTCGAAGACCAGCACTTGCGTGGAGAGATTAAAGGGCCAAACTGTAAGCGGCGTTGAAGAAGGTTACCACCTCGTAACCGACGTCCGGTTTGTGGACGGAGACAAGAGACGGGTTATGGTGAATTTTAGACGGCACGACGACTGGGCGTTGATGGGTACCGAATACCGAAGAACGCCTGACAGCAGGTGGCAGGTTGCTCAATCGACCAATGGGACGACGAAAAGTGACAATGATCATCTCCAAGTCTCTATTAAGCAGGCGTTCGACAAACCTCCATTGCTGGTTGTTGCAAACAAGCAGGGATGGAAGGTTGTATGGGATCCCAATCCACAGCTTGGGAACGTCGAGCTCGGGCAAGCTGTTGTTTACCATTGGAAGGACAAAAACGGTCGGCAGTGGCGGGGTGGACTGTATAAGCCGACCAACTACGAAGCCGGACGAAGATATCCACTGGTAATTCAGACACACGGCTTCGACCAATCGCAATTCAAACCATCGGGTGTGTTCACAACCGCCTTCGCCGCGAGGGCGCTGGCAGGTGCAGGCATCTTTGTATTGCAGATCGGAGGAGCTTGTCCAACTGGGTCCGAGGAGGGACCTTGCTACGTTGGCGGCTTCGAATCGGCCGCGAATCAGTTGATCGCTGAGGGGCTGATCAACCCCGAAAAAATCGGCATCATCGGGTTCAGCCGTGCCTGCTTCCACGTGATGGAGATGCTCACTACGGGCTCTCTCCGCCTGAAGGCTGCAATCGTCGCAGACGGCATAATGGAGACCTATCTTCAATATATGGTTTGGCTCGATCCTCATAATGAATCGGATTCGGTAATAGGTGCACCTCCCTTCGGCGAGGGGTTGCAACAGTGGTTTAAATCTTCTCCGGGCTTTAATCTTGACAAAGTCACTACGCCTTTATCAGTGATGGTGAATGGCAGGCCAAGTTTGCTCTATATGTGGGAGGTGTATGCCGGACTCCGGTACCTAAAGAAGCCTGTAGATTTGGTGTTGCTGGAATCAGGTGAGCATGTTTTGACAAACCCAAAGTTCCGGATGATATCGCAAGGCGGGTCGGTAGATTGGTTTCGTTTCTGGCTTATGGGGGATGAAGATCCTGATCCGGCCAAAGCCGCACAGTACATTCGTTGGCGGGAATTGCAGAAATTACAAGAAAACCAGCAAACGGTCAGATAATCGCGGCCGGTACTCGACTGCGCACAATCCCGAAATGCGATGGAACATAAAATCCCCTGGGGAGTGAAGAAAAAGGGCACCCCATCGGTTGGGGCGCCCCGTCAAGAGTTACTTACTCCCAGTCCTCGTAGGCGCCGACTACCTCATGCATGGGTGGATTGTCTGGCTCTTGCCCACCGGGCTTTGTAGTTGGTGCCTCAATCGCATTGATCGCAGAACTCAACGCTGTTAGTTGTGGACTCTCATATTGCATGGTCGCCTCCAAAGCGCAATTGGTTGATGGAGTTGATAAGACACGCCAGAGCACCTAAACGACGTGGAGTGCTCCGGCAAAGACTTAATTACTCCCAGTCCTCGTATGCAGCAATCAACTCCCTGACCGGCGGATTGTCGGGATACTCTCCAAACGGTTTGGAAGCTGGCTCCTGGATCGCAGTGATCGCGGAATTCATCACTGTCATTCTTGGGCTCTCATATTTCATGATGTTCACCTCCTTTCTTTATCGGGATTGTCCTCATCATCAGCTAGCTGATCCTTTGGGCAGCGCGTCAGTTCGGAGATCTGTCAAGTTGCAAGAAGAGTCGCGGGTTGGATTGCTGATAGCTGCCAAGTCCAACGCAATGTTGTGAACTCCGAGATGGCGAAGCCAGAACTCAAAGGTTAGTGTGCGCTCCAGACGTTGCAAGCCTACTTCGTGACTATGCCAAGCCTTCTGAGTGGCTTCGCGAAATCGAGTTGAGTCGATTATTCCGATACAACTGCTGAGCAACGGCTGATTGTCAAGTTCGACAAAGCGGGCCCGATCCGTCGAGACCTTGCGCGCAGACACCTCCTGAACGAATGCCTTCTTCTTTCGGGTGAGAATTTGGGGCGGAACAATGTCCCAAAGAGCCCTCTTCATCAGAGATCGCCGCTCGCCCATTCGAACTATTTGTTCCCTGGGTATGGCGCACATGAACTTCAGAAAATCTAAGTCTAGAAACGGCAAGCGGACATCGCTGGGTAGCTCCGGGTGAGGACTACGATAAGCTACCAATCGCCGCAAGATGTCCAGACCCATGAAAAGGTCCTGAAAACTGGGCCGGGCGCCCAGTATCTGCACTCTTCGTGGGTACCCGCAAAGAGCCCTATGGTTTCGGCGAACAAAGTCAGCCTGTAACCAGGGCGCCAAGCGTATGCCGGTTGAGCAGCCACCTCGAACAAACCCCCGGACGGCTTCGCATAGCAACAGCACGCGAGATTTCCGCATCTTACGGGCCCATCCATTAAGTTGGCGAGCCAACGTAAGAAATCTTCCATCAATGAGGAGATCTTGAAGCTCGGGCGTCGGTGTGGGCACTCCACCACCGGTAGGCACTTCAGCTCCGATTCCGGACAGTACGACACGATGTCCCGCTGATTTCATGTGCGCCGCATATCGCGTGAAGAGTCCGGTGTGACGGGAGGCGGCAATTGGAATCGCCGCGAAACGACCACTTCCAAACTCGGACCCCGCAGACGCGTTCGATGCGACGTCTTTCTCAAGGTCAACGGCAATGTGGCGGCCGGCGCGACCGCGCATCTCCTCAACTCTTACAAAGTTGCACTTCTCCCCCCAATTGGGTTCGCTGTCGTCGTAGTACGAAATCGTGTCGAGGCGCGGAGCATCAGCACCTGCGCCAGCGATGACCGCATCCGCCATGCAGACAATGCAGGACGAATCAATACCACCGCTCAGTTCTGCAAGGACAGGACGATCAGCACGGAGCCTGCGTCGAACTGCGTTCGCGAAGACGAAGCGAAAGTGCTCTTCGTATTCGTTATCGTTGCGGTAGCGGATTTGGTTTTCTGGATCGAAGTCCCAATATGTCCTTACCGCATGTTGACCAGCATGGAAAGTGACGACCGAAGACGGTGGGACAGCCTGGATTCCGGCGTACGGCGTAAGATGGGCGGCTGGGAAGTGCGAGAACCAGCCCGCGATGTACTCTTCGCAAATCGCGAAAGCTTTCGTCGAAAACAAAACGAGTGGATCAAGGACCGTGCTCCAAATGATCTGCCTGCTGTCGATGGAATAGTAAAGATGATGCGTACCAATTGGGTCTTTGGCTAGAACGAGCGAGCTATTACAAGAGTTCCATATTGAAAGCGCCCAGTCCCCGATAAGTTTGCTGAAGCAGCGAGTGTCCCACTTCTCGTAGGCTGCGGCAACGATGGCGACGTCGGTTGAACTCGTGGTCAAGCCGCCACGGATTTCCCCAATAAGGTCGGCGCGATTGTCCAGCCGCCCGTCCCACGTAATTACTGCTCCGGACCTGGAAATGTGAGGTTGAATCTCTTGATGTGATTCCCGGGTGGTATGAAAAGCTCGGTAGACGATATTCAAGCCGCGCTCGGAATACGTCTCATCGCTATCTGGTCCGTAAACTGCAAGCGACGCGCTGACTTTACGGATGTAGTCCGGTGTCGGCGGTTGCGCTTCGAAACTCCATCTTCCGAACTGCACACTCATGATTCGTACTGCTCCCTTCCTCTGGCTACGTCCGATTCACGGCTGGAACGTGTCTTCATGGGCTCTGTCCTATTCACAATTCGTAACGGTGGTCGGGTGCCTCCTTGGAAATCTTCCACGCCAGTCTTGCGTTTGAGGCGGGCCTAGTTCTACGATCCCCAAGCTCCGAAGATGTCTGAGCCACCGCTCGATGTAGAGCGTACGCATGATGGCGACAATAGGGACTTGTTCTCCGCTTCGCGCCTTGTGCAAGATCTCTGCAATACGTTGCGGATCTACCATACCCAGCGAATTACTCAACATATTTTGGGTCATCCCCACAATGTGCCTCCATTGATCGGAGATGGCGACAAGAGCCGAGCGGCCCCCAAACGCTTTTCCTTTTTTGTTCAGGATTTCGCCTGGAACGATACCAACGAGCGCACGTCGCATTAGAGAACGGCGCTGGGTTGGTCGAACCAGTTGTTCCCGTGGAACGGCAAACACAAATTCAAGCAGGCCTATATCCAGATAGGGATAACGTTTTTCATAGTGCGGTTCCGCAGGTAAGGTCGTGCAGCAGAGTTGCCGGCGCAGTTGATCGAGCGTCGCAATATTGTCCTGAAAGCTCGGCAATGCACCAAACAAGTTCAGCTTGAGAGGGTAGCCGGTGAGCGCTGGCCGGTTGCGCTTTACAAAGTCGGGCCATAGCCACGGTACAGGCTTCAAATATTTTGGCGTACCAATAAATGCGGGCGGAAAGAAGCCACGGGTCGCTCCAAGAAACAGATGAAACCACGGTCTTCTCATTTGCAGTGCCCAAACTCTTAACTGGCTCACAAGCGTGCGGACTCGAGCTCTGGCGAGAAGGTCTTCAATTTCAGGCAAGCACGTTGGTACGCCGCCCATGACTTCGTCTCCGCCGATGCCGGTAAGCACGACGCGATTCCCTTGCGACGCGAGGCACGATGCGAATTGCGGGAGCGAGTGGCCGTTGCTGCCGGGGGTTGCGAGAGAGGTGCCGTAGGGATAAGCAAACAGCTGTTGGAAATCGTTGCCCGAACCTTTGTCACCAACATCAATGTGCCACCCCGTACAACCGCGCTTTTGCTCAACTTTGGTGAAACCGGGGCGCTCGTTCCAGTTGGGTTCGGAGTCGTCATAATAGGAGATAGTGTCGAGGCGAGGTGTGTCGGCGATACCGCGGCCGATCACCATATCGGCCATGCAGACGATAGATGACGAGTCCCTGCCGCCGCTGAGCTCGGCGAGAACAGGTCTATCGGAACGAAGTTTGCGCTGGACCGCTTTTGCGAAAACGACGCGGAAGTGCTCTTCGTATTCGGCGTCACTGCGATAGCGGATTTTCTTACTGGGGTCGAAATCCCAAAATTTGCTCACTGTGTGTTTTCCTGATTGAAGGAGCAGGGATGAAGACGGCGGCACGGAGTGAATGTCGACGCAGGGTGTCAAATCTACGGCCGGAAACATAGAGAACCAGCCGGCGACGTACTCTTCATTCAGCGAAAAGGTCTTACCCGCAAACCGGACGAGCGGATCGAGAACCGTGCTCCAAGCAACTTGAGTGTTGTCGAAAGAATAGTAAAGATGGCGCGTACCGATGGGGTCTTTGGCGAGCAACAGGGAGCGCTCACCAGGATTCCAGATGGACAGCGCCCAATCCCCGATCAGTTTTCCCAGGCACTTCGTCCCCCACTTCTCATACGACGCGGCAACGATCACAACATCCGTCGAATTGACGTTCACGGAGTGGCGGAACTCGTTGATGAGTTCAGCTCGATTGTCCAAGCGACCATCCCAGGTGATTACAGCACCGGACCGGGAAACATGTGGCTGCGTTTCGCGACGCGATTCCTCGGTCGTGTGAAAGGCCCGATATAAGATCCCTACGCCGGCCTCGGAATAGGATTCATTGCTGTCGGGTCCATACGGAGCGAGAGTCGCTCTGACTTTCTCGATGTAGTCCGGGTCAGGCGGCCGGCCTTCGAAATTCCATATTCCAAACTGGACGCTCATGGACTTTGCCTTTGCCCGGAAGTTCCAACCCGTCATTCATTAGCATCGATCCAAGACTGCGTACATTTCCGGTATGTACGGTTTGTCGTTGACCACGCGACCATCCACCTCGACCCAGGCATGCGCCTTGAATGGCAACTGTTGTGCCCCGATTACCATTTGGGCGGATATTCCGTAGCTCTTGAGGAGGCAACTCGTTGCTGCCGAGCGCTGCAAGCAAAGCGCTTCTTTCCAGTACCAGATACACGCCATGTCAACGGCCGAACAAATGAGTTCTACTGCGTCAGGAGCAGTCGGCGTCTTTCCCACCGGATAATTGCGAACCTTGTTGTAGAGCGCCGCGAAATTACCTCGGGCCAAGTAGAGATCGAACTGAATCAGCCTCAAGTAGGCTTTCAAAACAAGAAACGACATGGTGCACACCTTACATTCACACCGTCAGCCGCGGCTGGCGCTGGGAAGCTTGGCTCCGGCTCAGACCGCCGAGCCCGGTTCGTGCTCTTCGACGAGGTGACACTTCTTCAAGTTCTGGAGAAACTGCCTTGCATCGTTCTCCGCAAGATCCCGAGTGACGCCGAACTCGCGGCTGATCTGGTCGACAATCGCTGACTCAGTCGACCCCGTTTTGAGAAGTTCGAGGATTCGCGACCCGACGAAGTTGACGTTGAACATCTGACCTTGCCGAATATCCAACACAACTGCGCCGTCCTGGCTGTGTGTGCTGCGCACTGTGTCGGAAAGTCTGTACATCGAAAGACCCACTTACTTGGTTTGGCAGTTTGGGATGTCTGGGATGCACTCTGACACTCCGGACCCGTTGAAAGCGAGAAAAAGGTGAAAACTTTCGGTAAAGCAACATAGCTGGGTACATCGTCCGCTGGGTCAACAACTTGCCTTTTCGATTTCTCGCGTCGGAGAAGTCAATGTGTCCGCCCTCGGGTCCTAATCGTTGTCGTTGGTACGCTTCGCGACATATTTCCAGAATGCCTAAGCACGAGACGGTCTGATTCGCATCGCTTGCCCGCGTGTTTTCATCTAACCGAGCATGCGTAATGAGTTAGCAGTTTCGGTACTGGATCTTGTAGGCATGCGGGCAGGGGAGTCCGCGGGCAGCGCAATCGCCCGCTCGGTGGACCTGGCGCAGCATGTCGAGCAGTTGGGATACAAGCGCTACTGGCTCGCAGAACACCACTCAATTTCTGGACTTGCTTGCTCGGCCACGCCGGTGCTGATTGGCCATGTCGCGGCAGCGACCAAGACGATTCGTGTGGGCAGCGGCGGAGTGATGCTGCCGAACCATGCGCCGCTGGTAGTGGCGGAACAATTTGGGACTCTGGAAGCGCTATATCCGGGGCGAATTGATCTGGGGCTCGGGCGCGCTCCTGGTGGCGACTTTCAGACGATGCGAGCGCTGCGCAGAGATCTGGGACAGAATGGAGAGGATTTTCCGGCCTTGCTCGAAGAACTGCGGACATATCTGGAGACGGAGAAGCCCGGGCAAGCGGTGAAAGCAATTCCCGGACAGGGCAGCAATGTGCCGATCACATTGCTGGGATCGAGCGGTTTCAGCGCGCACTTGGCAGCGACGCTCGGATTGCCGTTTGCTTTCGCGGCGCACTTTGCTCCCGAGTATTTATGTGCCGCGGCGCAACTGTACCGCGACCACTTCAGGCCCAGCAAAATACTGCGGAAGCCGTACCTGATGGTGGCAGTGCAGGTGATTGCAGCGGAGACAGATGCGGCCGCCCGGCGGTTATTTACGACGCCGCAACAGCGTTTTCTGCGGCTGATCCGAAACCAGCCAGTGGAATTGCTGCCGCCGGTGGATTCGATGGAGTTGCTATGGCAGGGCGGGGAACGCGCAGCAGTCGAGAGCAGGCTCGGGGCAGCGATTGTGGGATCGGATGCAACGGTGAAGGCGGGGCTGGAGAAATTGCTGAGCGAAACGGGCGCTGACGAGGTGATCGTGGTAACCGATGCCTACGAACATGCGGACCGACTGCAGTCATATCAGCGAGTCGCCGGAATTGCCGCGACGATCGTAGTGAAGCCGCCTGTGGCCGTGGGAGTCTGAAGACGGTTTCGCGCGTGACTGACTTGACTCAATCTAACTCTTCGCGCGCGTTCCTGGTGATTCCCAGTAAGATTGAGGTGTGGAAAATAGGCGGCGGGCAGTAGGTAGCCTGCGAAAGCAAGACCGAGTCCGGACCGCAGTCGCGAATGATTCGGCCGCTGGAAAGAGTAAGAACCCTCGCGAATGTAGAAAACGTCGTAAGCCGATGGGAGACGACAATGAGGGTCGATGCACTGAGCTTGCCCCGAATGTTGTGCAGAACGAGCTCCTCCGCACCGGGATCAAGGCACGAAGTTGCCTCGTCGAGGATCAGAACCCGAGGTTGTTGCAGGAGAGCCCTTGCAATGGCAAGCCGTTGACGCTCGCCTCCGGAGAGTTGGCAGGCGCCGGGCCCGATTCGTTGCCTGAGACCGTCGGGCAGCGTCGCAACGAAAAATGAAAGTCCGACGCTCTGAATGACTTCCCGTAATTCCTCCTCAGTGGCCGCCGGCCGCACAAAGCGAAGGTTGGAGACCAGCGTTCCATCGAACAGAACCGGGTCGCGCGGCAAATAACATATCTGCCGGCGCAGACTCTCTAGTTGAATGTTCCGGATGTCTTCGCCTCCAAGCCGGATCGACCCCCGAACTGGGCCATAGAGCCGCGCTGTCAGTTTTGCCAGCGTGCTCTTGCCCGCCCCGTTCTCGCCGGCCATGGCGACGTGTTCCCCCGCGAGTATTCGAAGGGCAGGAATGTGAAGCATGTCCTTTTGCCTCTGATAGCCAAACTCAACAGCAGAGAAGTCGATCTGTGGCCGAAGGTGCTGTGAAAAGTGGACGGCGCCAGGAGCATTTGCCACGCTCGGGCACAACGCGAGCGCGGACTGCACCTGGCGGACACTGGCGAAGGTTTTTTGGGCTCTGGCGTAAAGATCAGCGGCGCCGCTGAGAGGTTCAAACAGTTGCGTGACGAACCCGTAGAACGCTACCAAACTGCCAAGGCTCAGCCTTCCTGCGAGCACGCGCTCGCCGCCGTAGCCGATAACGGCGCACATGGCCAGAACAACCGCCAGGGAACTGCATACCGTAAACCGAACACCAGTCGTGAATAGCTTCTGCTGCGATCGGACCGAACGGGCCAGGAACCGGAAGGCCCGCCGTTCCTGGCGTTTTTCCTGTCCCAGTAGTTGTATGGAAATCACCGATGAGATGTGTTCTTCGAGGAAACCGTTCCATGCGAGTCGATCGCTCTGCACCATGTCAGCATTAGCTGCAAGGCGGCTTCGGAAGTGCTGACGTGTGATCAGAAAGACTGGAACCAGCGGAACAACAGCCAGCGTCAACACCGGACTGAGCACGAACATAGTCGCAAGCGTGAAACTGGTCGTGAGGAGCATGCGGAGGATCGCAGGAAAGAGGTCAGAGCCAAAATACGCGACTTCTTCGATCGGCTCTTTCAGGGGGTACATCACGCTCCCCACCGGCGTGTTCTCGTAGTAATCGGCTGAGAGCATGTCGAGGTGCCGCAGCAGGCTCGCTCGTAAGGTGAGGCCCATTTTTTGCGACGCGGTCAAGATCAAGAAGTTGCCCACACTGGTAAGGGCCGTCCTGCCCTGATAGCCCAGAAAGATCAGCCCAACCGCCAGCAGAAGCAGGCTCATTTTTTTCTGTGGAATGATCTGATCGATCAGCCACTTGAGCACTAGCGGTGTGAGAAGTGCCAGAAGGCTCCCGGCCGTGATGCATAGGAAACTGGCCACATGCCAGTGCAGAAGTGGCCGGATCTGTTTTGACAGCCAGCGGAGTTCGTCCGGAAGCCAGGACGACCAGCGGCTTCGCTCATGCGAGAGACAGGCCAACCACTCCACCTTAGCGTGAGAATATGCAGGCGCACTCCGGTCTGTCCAGAAAATGAGTCAAGTGTGCGCCGTTCGATCAATGCGGCAGATTTCCCAACCATTAGCGGGATCTACAGGCAGAGCGACATCGCGATTTGTCCGGAAACTCGACAACTCATATTACTTTTCTTGCGATCATGACAATTTGTCCAACTACTTCGACGTCGTGATGGTAACGGAGCTGTTCTGGACGGTGGAACTGCTGGGAGAAGGGATGGACAACCAGGGTGCCGTTCTCCAGGCCGCAGCAAGCGCACAGATATGTGCCGTCACGCTTGAGAAGGACATACAGTGGTTGTTCCCACAGCGGTTTTGAAGTGAAGTAAAAGGGCCTCTTCCTGCGCCGGTTCACGACCGCCAATAGCCCATTTGTCAGGTACGGATGGAGAACGTCGTACTTGCCACCGACCCAGAAAAAGTCGTTTAAGGAGGCGTCTTCCAGGCCGGATAGCGACCCGATCGATTCCCGCAGAAAGAAGGGTACTTCCTCGCTTCGTTTGAGGAACTGCTCAAGGAATCCGCCACTCGCCGCCTTGGTGTCCAGGTTTTCGGCCCCTTCCACACGCGGACCCCTGGAAACGAAATGATCCGGCATCGGCTCTCTGCCAGCATCTTCGGGGACAATCCCGATTGTCTTCAGAAATGTCTCAAATCGTAGGCCGTAGAGCGAGCAAAGAGTAATAGCCTTTTGAAAATGACGTGGCGCCGTGTTGAGAAGCTCGTAGTCACAGAGAGAACTGGGAGAAATGAAGTACCTGTCATCGCCGAGAAGATCGGCCACCTTGCTGCTTATTCCCGACGCTTCGCGCAACGACAAGTGCATTATGATTCGCGCGCTGTGCAGCAGTGGGCCAGCCTTGCTCTCCCGGGACAATGGACGGGGTTTCCACTGTTTTCCCAGGTCCTTCGGAACTTCGGGCTCGTTTGTCATCAGCAAAGGCCGGAGTTCGAGATCCACGATGCCCAGAAGGCTCGCATCCTGAGGGCGTCGCAGCTCGATCTGTGCATACGAAAGTTTTGTACTGACCGGCGCGATCACACGGTCCCCAATAGCGCGCAGGCGGCAACAAAAGAGACCCTTACTGTGTTGAATGAGGAACATGCGGCTGGATGTGCCATTGCCCAGAAAGACAAGTTTGTCCGGAATCTCCGGGTTCACGCGCACGATGCTTCCCGGGAACAGGTCTGGAAAAGCTAGTGCGTCTTGATATCCGATCTTCGCGTAGAGGAAACTGTGACCGTTGCGTTCGGACAGGGAACCAAATCGTTTGGAACCGGAGCGCTCCAGCAACTGACCGAGCGGTGCGACGGGAGGGGCAGAGTTGTCCCCGACTCTATTTCGGAACCATGGAACCCAGGCGTAAGGGTCGGCCAGCGACGAATCCAGAAGAATCGTTCTATGTGACGGCAGCGACGTCTGCAACCGTGGAATATTCTCGAGATCGCCCCCGAATAGGAGCACCCAGTCCGGCAGTCGATAGCCAGTGATGCGGCTGAGGGCAGAGAACTGATAAATGCTCGGGCTGAATGTTCCGCCCCGGAGGTCGAAGTAGAGATTGTGGGGAAGAAAATACGGGGAGGAACGGCCGTACAGTTTCTCCGACTGCTGGGATACCTGGTAGAGGGTAAGGTCCTTGAGCGCGAGAATAGATCGGATCCTCTCTGAAAGGTCCGTAGTGGGTTGCGACTTCTTCTTGCGGCGTGCTGGCACGTCTCGCTGCCTCCTTCCTGCGAGAATTCAGGTGCGCGCGCCGATCCTTGGACGCTCCGTGCTAATGCCAGAAAAGTAGGCGCCTGGTCCTGGATTTGTCCCCGAGGCGCCTTCTGGCAATTCTGCTCGCAGAGATTCAATCTCTATAGGCATGACGAAACGCATTTGCCACAACTATTTGTCGCCTGTCCGGAACTGCGACCAGGGAGGGGCAGTTCCATAGCATCAATCGATAGAGACGAACTTTGGTGGTGGAAGAACGGCGACAAGACGGTGGTCGCAACCCCGGACAGGGCCGAATTGCAACTATTCTCCAATTGTTCGGGTTTCCAAAAAAAATCATTTACAGTGTGGATACAGCGATCATTTGCGGTAACATAGCCAAATTCTGTAAGGATTGTCAGTGCGATGTCGGCCTCGTCATCCAGCCTGGAGTTCGGCAAGCGGCTGAGAGCTGAACGGGAGCATTTGCGCTTGTCCCTCCGACAAGTGCAAGAGCTGAGCCGCGGTATAGCCGAGCAGCGGAGGAATCACGAATACTATATCGCCCATTCGTCCCTGGCTGACATCGAGAGCGGCAAGCTGGTAACTAACATTTACAAACTCTACAGCCTTAGCGTCATCTACGGACGCCAATATGAGAAGCTCGCAACCTTCTTCGATGTTCCCGTGGGTGAGGCCCAAAAAGACCACAAGGCCTTGGTTTTCCCGCAGACGTATCTGGTAGGAGTTGCCTCGGAACTCGCCGATTCCTCGATCTTGTCAACCCTCGAACTGAGGGAGAGGTTGCGCACCGAACGAACCAACCTCGTGTCAAAGATGGTCGAAAATTGGAAGGATGTTCCTCCCGCTCTGTTTCAGCAGATAGACTGGCGCGACTCCCTTTACGGTTATATCGGGATGCAGGATCACACGCTGGACCCGATTATTCGTCCTGGCTCTTTTGTGCAAATCGATTCCCGGCAGAGAACAGTTCCGCCAGTGAATTGGCATGACGAGCATGACCGCCCGGTCTTTTTCTTCGAGCTCCGCGACCGCTATGTTTGCAGTTGGTGCGAATTGCACGGCAGTCAGTTGATTCTGGTTCCGACCCCACAGTCACGAGGACAGGCTCGGCATGTCCGCTATCCGGACGACGCCACTATCGTCGGACGAGTCACGGCAGTCGCGATGCGTATCGCGGAAGCGCGCGAGAGTCCTACGAGAGCATCTCCGCTGAACTGACGATCCGGCAGCGCGCTTCCTCCGGATGGGGGAACTCCTCGGTGCCACGACGCCTTCGATGCTCTCGTATGCAAACACTTAGCTATGGGAACCCGGATTTTCCAAATCGACTCGTGTTTTCTTGGAACGTGAGCCGCACTCTACTGAATTTGCATTTGTGCTGCTCGACAGTCCTTGCCACTTGTGCCACTGCGAGCCCGACCGTCGCGCATGATCGAAGAAGATGTCGGCTTAAAAAATGGTATAACCCGGAGAGTGCGGACCCTGGCCAGAACTGCCGTCGGAGTGATTGGTTGGATCGTCCCCGGAACCCTCGGACGTGTGTTTCTTAACTATTGGCTGGAACTCCTGTTTGTGATGTCCGCTCTGATGTTTCTGGCTGGTCGCCTGGCGGGAGACGAAGTAAGGATCGTGGTGAGACGCAGCCAGCCAGAACGACAACCATAAGAACAACAAAGACAAAAACGAGGGCGATGAGAACGACCATTACAAATCGCCTGCTTACCGTTGCATCGATCACTTAGATTTGGATTTGGTGCGGTGAGACAGTAACTCAGAGCGCCCGACGACAGTTCGCGGGTTTTTGAGTTTCGGCGGATCAGAAATTCCCTCGAAAGCTGCGGACGACTTCCACGGGCTCAGGCCGTACATCCGGGAATCGCGCAGAACACGCACTCCCTCACTCCATGCGGCCAGCATCCGCTTTCCAGTGTCCTTGAAACCTGCTAGTCCCCGCATCAATTCACGAACGGCAGGAGCAGTCTCGGATACCGAATCGCTGATGCGCTCCAGGATCTCCTTCTGCTCACGTTGAGAAATGCCAAAGGTGGAAGTAACAAACGTGCCCAGGGTCTTTCCGGGCAACCATGTCTTCTTCCCCATGAAACTGATTCCGGGGGGATTGTTTTGGTACCCCTCGTAAACGGAAGTCGTGAAGAAGTCGTACGCGGGTGCGAGGCGTGCATCCACCCGCGACGTGTACAGCAACGCGAGATTCTTCGAATGGCAGTCCGCGTTCCTGAGAGCGTACGTCAACAGCAGAATTGTGGTCAGTTTTTGGAAAACCCCGCGTTGATCTCCACCCGGCACATAGGTCCGAACCGCCTTCGCGATCCGCTCCCACGTGGTTTCGTACTTCGCGGACGGCCGAAGTCCGAGCAGGGCGCAAAAATCCTCTAGCGCTCGGAATGGTTTCCCGTTCTCATCGACGTCGAACCGACGCACGACCAGAACATTGCCATCCTCGGAGAGTCGGGTTTTTGCACTTTCAACAACCCGCGCTGCCACCTGCATGCACAAGTGTTCGTTGGCCGTCGCGAACGGAAGCTTGCCGGATGAGCCTTTGATGATGTGGTCGTGGGTCAGCAACGAAGCCTTCCTGTGCGGCCCCATGCCGCTCGCCTTCTGTTGCTCAGTGTCCAGGAACTTCGGCATGACACCGGAAACCCCGCTCTTCGCGTGTTCTCGAACCAGTTGTGAAAATGCCTCCTCCGAGTTGTCTCCCTTCAGCAAGTCAGCAACTTCGATCGGTTTTGCCGGCTCATCGAGTGCTGCCCCAGGTGGAGCGACCTTTAGTCTTCCCACCATGTTTCGACCGATAACGGAGAGGAGTGCAACCGGGCTTGCACCGATATGTGGCCCGAATTCTTCCTGCAGGACCTGCAGGAGGTAGCCCTCCGGAAGGTTCATCTGGAAGATGGGGTGAAGTTGGTCGTCCCAGGGGTACGATTCGGTGCGGACGGGCATCGTCAAAGAGACGAGGTTCTCGGGCGCCACGTCTGGAACGTAGGCCATCACGCTCTTGAAGTCACCGACCTGTTCGAGAACGCCAACATGGCGACCGAGGACATGGACATTCAGCTTCAAGCACCACCCCGTTCGCGCCGCAGTTCATCGAGGGTGCCTGAGATTCCTACCTCGGTGAAAGTCATTTCAAGGCCGAGTACCGCGAGAACCGCCAGTAGTTTTCGGGAGCCGAACTCCGACACCTGCCCGCGCTCAAAGCGCACCAGGGATTCCCGGGTGATTCCGGAGCGTAAGGCGACGTCGCTCTGGTTCAGTCCAAGAGCCTTTCGCCGGGCTGAGACCGCTGCGCCGAGTTCTGCCAGCGTCTGCATATTGTGAGTTATACATCACTTCTAAAGTGATTTCAAGCGTTATGTGATGTATATATCACTTAACCGGGATCCTCGGTTAACCTTAGCGTCATCTTTTGCCTGCTGTCTCTTTGATTTTGCCTTTCACCTCGTCGACAGTGCCTTTGAGACGCTTTTCCTGTCTCACTTGTTTAAAGCGAGCAGCCAAGTCCGTGAAGAAACCGGTCTGCTCTGATCGCGCGTCAGTACGAGGATGTAAAGCTGACTGACTGTGCAGTGTGATTGTCGAAGCTATCGACAACGACAAAAGCTGCAGTATGCGAACCTTTAGCTAAAGTAGCAGTCATCTTTAGTTGATCCTCTAAGTTCTGGCCAACTTTCTTACCGTCAATCCAGAGCTCCATTCGCTTGGCAAAGCCATTCCAGGCATTGCCCGCGCCCTTGAAGGTGATGGTTTGGCCGACGGTTTGGCCGCTGGCTGGAGCGCAGATGTGCACGCTAAGCGCGTTTGCTTTGGGAGGAGTGCAGTTGGTTACGGCGTTAGTGTTGAGCAAGACTTCAGCTCCGCCCGTGCTGCCGAAAATGCTCGTCCAGGCAATGCCGACATCGTGTCGCGAGTCAAGGTTCAGGTCGCGAATAAATGGAAAGTATTGAAGGTCCATCCAACCAGGTGCGGAGTTAAGCGCCTGGAAGGTTCCATTGCCGTTGCCCAGCATGTAGGCTGATACGGCGCTTCCCTGAAAGTTGCCGCCGGCGAGAAAAATATCGTCCTTGAAATCGCCGTTAAGATCACCTCCGATGATCTGCTCATAGGGATCGCCGGTTACCGCGCTGATGACATTGCGGTTCTCCGCCACCCACTGGCCATTGTGGTATCGCAAGGAATAGAGGGTGTTCGAGAAATTTCCCTGGCCTATAAACGCGGTGACCAGAACTGCGAGGGTCTGGATGCGGTTATTGTAGAAATCTCCAACTGCAATGGAAGCGACATTCGACAAAGATGCCAACAGCGGGCTCTGAAAAGTTCCGCTGCCGTTGCCCAGATAAAGGGCTACGCCGCTGGGAGCAATGACGGCGACGTCCTGATGACCATCCGCGTTAAAGTCTCCCGCGACGATTTGGTACGATCCCTCCGCCAGGGTGACGGTGTGCCTGAACGTCCCATCGCCTTGGCCAAGAAAAACCTCGGTGCTGCCAGGGGTTCCGAAAATTGAGACCGCGAGATCCGGCAGATGGTCGCCGTTGAAGTCTGCCAGCGCAATATAGGAACCGGCGGCTGTGCCGCTGATGGTCTCGCCCTGGGTAAAGGTTCCGTTACCGTTGCCTAGCATAATCGTGACTTCGCCGGAACCTCCGCAACAGGCCGGAGCGATTGCCAAGTCGAGCTTTCCGTCTCGATTAAAGTCTCCAGCCACGACTTGCCCGGAGGGGCTCGGCAAATGCTCATTCACGGGAGCGGCAAATTTTCCGCCTCCCAGTCCTTTGTAAAACGATATGGTCGATGTGTTGATAGTAATCAGGTCGAGGATACCGTCATTGTCAAAGTCCCCATTGGTGATCCCGCTGCTGCTTGTATCTCCGGAATTGATGGCGGATTGAGTGAAGGTGACTTGCGCTGCGGCCATAGTTGCAACGGCCCAGACGAACAGAAGTGTAAGGGGCTTGCGGAAAGCGTAAACCATATTGGCCTCACAGTTGAGAAGTTCGTGAGCGGAGGACACTAAGATGCGGGAAAAGGTCAGGCTGTTGAACCTGAGTTTTTATATCTCCGCCCCTCTGGGAGCCGTAATCGCAAAGCGCGGATAAAGTGGCTGCACAGGGGACACAGGGCATCACAGGGTAGATCATGAGCCTTGTGCTTCCATGGCGCTGATGTTGGTAAAAGTTTGATCTTACAGGCGGAGAAAAGAAGGGTCAAACCGGGAGGGGGGTTATACACTTCGGGAAAAATTCGGCTACACCCCCCACCACCGGGCCCCCGGAATCCCGGTTTTGAGTTGGGCCGGGCCCGCCCGCCCGCGACGCAGCGAGCTGGCCCCTTCTTAGGCTCCAGCGCCGGGTCGCTCCACACGCCCCCGCCCACGCGTCGCGTGTGGTGCTCTAACGCTCGTGCGTAATCTCGTGATCAGCCACCTGATATAGGATTGCTGTAGGCGACGCCATGTTCAACGTGTTGATCATGTTTTGTGTGCTCACTTGAAATGAACAAGCACAAGAATAAGTCGAAGAAAGCTCGCGTCGGTGAACGGAATCGCACTCCGATAAGCGGTCATACACGAGTCGGTAATGAACTCGTTCCGCCCTTTGCCCAACTCCCCAAGATGTCACCGACATCATGGATGGACGATCGCCTGCCTGAAATGCTTTGGGCAGCTCTAATCCGCGTTGTGAACTCTCGCGATCAGGCTCTGGGCGAATTTCGAAGATTTCTAGATTTTATCTTCAGGCACCCCAAGAAAGAGCTGCTTTCTGATATCACCCTCACGGGAATTTCGAAGCTGGACGACCCGCTCAGAGAGGAAGTAATCACATTCCTTATCGCACCTCGGGAGACAGCATCGGCGTTGGCAACACTCCGACTCTTCCAAACCCTTCCGGCCCGCCATACATGGGATAAATTGCTTCCCGCAATAGAACCAGACACCCAGCTTTTGATGCGCGCGATAGGAGCACATCTTTGGCATCAGTCCCAGGAGGCAACTGATTGCCGATGGCTGCGAATTATGGCGTACTTGCTGACCGACAAGCTTCACGTCCCAAAACACATGGCAGCGGAATTGTGTGGATATCCGAATGAAGGAGACCAACGCGCCGTACGCCCAACCATTCGCGCGTCAGAGATTTCTTTCCAGTGCTCAGACCGGCAGT
>Ga0307478_10000423_pt1 | contig 44535 bp, 37 predicted proteins | sample atmos_gasesECM4C_2_FD_203713 | JGI IMG/M metagenome (GOLD analysis project Ga0307478, IMG submission 203713) | Hardwood forest soil microbial communities from Morgan-Monroe State Forest, Indiana, United States - atmos_gasesECM4C_05 | ecosystem: Environmental > Terrestrial > Soil > Temperate...
TTTCGTAATCGCGAGCTTCCTGAGCTGGCTTTACGTCCTCAAATACATCCCGCTTACGATCGCGTTTCCGCTTTCGCGCGTTGTCGATGTCCTGGTGCCGGTGAGCTGCTGGATTTTCCTGGGCGAAACAATTTCAGTCCGTCGCTGGTGCGGCATCGCGCTGGTCGTCATCGGCCTGGCGGTCGTCGCTAGGCCCGTCGCCAGATTGGAGGAGCGGCTATGAGCCTCCTGCCCTTCTTTTTCATCCTCACGTCTCTGATCACATTCGTGGCGGGTCAGCTTTTCTTGAAGCGAGCGATGGAATCGACCTTGAAAAATGACGGCCCTCGCACGCGGTTCATCGCGCTCCTGGGCGGCGGCATCTTCCTGATGACGATCTCGTTTTTTCTCACGCTCGGATTACTTCAGCGCTTCGATCTCAGCTATCTCTACCCGTTCCAGGGTCTGAGCGTCATCATCATCACGTTCGCGGCCGCCATAACGTTGCGCGAGAAACTAAGTTTCCAACTCATCGCCGGGTCTGTTCTGATTACCGTCGGCGTCGTCCTGGTTTCACTGACTTAAGATTGGCCAGAGCGCGTGGAAGGCGCGGAGGTTGATTTGCCCTGCCGCTTCGAGATTGGGCTGCGCCAATTTCGGATGATCCATTTCCGCGGCGAAACGCTGTTTGCCTCGCGCATACTTTGGCGATGAATACGCGCCGCAAATATCGCCGGCCAGGATCCGCGTCCTCGCAGCGCGCAATTGCGTCAAAGCCCAAGCCACATCCTCCAGCATGAACCGCCCGCTCTCCCAGTTCGCGACCGCATCCTCCGCACGCAGGCAATCAAGATCGATCGTGACGTAGACGTTGGATTCCCCCAGTTCGTTCACGAACCGCCCGAAGTGCTCCCGCCACTTCGACCGCAAGATCGCGCCGGGCCGATTCTGTTCCGATGCCGAACGATCGTCCGCCCATGGATGAACCTCGAGCCGTCCTTCGCGCTCGGCGCGCCGGTTACCGAAAAATTGTCTCGGCCACCAGCATTCGAAATTACCGCAACCCCAGACGCTCACCTTCTTCACGTTGGGAAGTTCGAGGGCGCGATTCACCCACCCACCGCAGCCCCAGCGCGGCGGGCGCACATCCCAATCCGGATGGTTATCGAAGGAAACAAGCACGAATGGTTCGACCAGCCGCCGCGCCCAGAGTGCGCTCAGGTGGTGGAAATCGCCGGAGCCGTAAACGATGAACGGCGCGACGCGCGCTGCGTATTCGCGATAGAATTGTTCGATCAACCGCGCCGGCGCGGAGAAGCGAAGCTGCGGTCCCCATGAGGTAGCGTCGAGCGTCTCGATCGGCAGGGCGCGGGCGGGCCAGGCATTGTCCAGATTGAGATGAATTGCCCTGGCCAAGATTCAAACCTTGCCGCGGGAAGGACGAAAGCAACGGCCACTTTGTTTCCGATGCGCGCGGGCCCCGCTCCAAGCGCGAAGGTAAGATGCATGGCAAAGAACGGGACGAACGGACGCAAAAAGGACGACTGCGACAATCGAGATTTTCTCTGCCGCATTCGGGACGCCTTCGGGGTCTTCGCGCGGAAAACATCGACGGTCCTTGGCAGCGCCTGGGCCTTCGTCCTCGCGATTATCGTTATTGTCGTCTGGGCATTGACCGGCCCAACGTTTCGTTACTCCGATACCTGGCAACTTATCATCAATACCAGCACCACGATCGTCACGTTCCTGATGGTCTTCCTGATCCAGAACACCCAGAACCGCGACGCGAAGGCTGTTCATCTCAAACTCGATGAGCTGATTCGTGCCCTGGGTCCCGCCCGCAACAAGCTGGTCGATCTTGAAAACCTTTCCGACAACGATCTGAAGGCGCTCGAGGCGGAATTCGCAAAGCTCCGGAAAAGAGCCGAAGGCGTGAACGAGGAAATCGAAGAGTTAAAGGAGACAGCGAAAGGCAAGAGCCATTAGGCCCGTTTTGCTTTCCCCTCAGCCAGCGGGAGCGCTTCTCCGCTGCGGATGAGAACCTTGCCGCTCGGGCAGAGGTGAAAGATTTCGCACTGGTGGCAGTCGGGCTTGCGCGCGAAACAGCGGCGGCGGCCGTGCCAGATGAGCCAGTGGCTCCAGTTCGTCCAGTGCTTGCGCGGCACGAGTTTCATTAAATCCTGCTCGATCTTTTCCGCGTCCGTCTGGCGCGTGATTCGGAACCGGTGTGACAGCCGCGTGACGTGGGTGTCGACCACGATCCCCTCGTCTTTCCGGAAAGCATTCCCGAGCACGACGTTCGCCGTCTTGCGCCCAACGCCGGGAAGGCCGTGCAGTTTTTCCATTGTGTCGGGAACGCGACCTCCATGTTCCGCGACGATCGCGGCCGTCGCGCCGCGGATGCTTTTCGTTTTGCTCCGGAAAAATCCCGTGGAGCGAATCATTCTCTCCATCGTCGCCGGCGGCGCCTTCGCGTAATCGGCGGCGTTGCGATACTTCGCGAAGAGCGCGGGCGTGACGACGTTCACGCGCTTGTCCGTGCATTGCGCGGATAAAATTGTCGCGACGAGAAGCTCGAGCGGATTCCGGAAATCGAGCTCGCAATGAGCATTCGGATAAACTTTCGGCAGCGCCTTGACCAGCTCTGCGACCCGTTCGCGCGCCGTCATTTTTCCACGGTCTCCGGTTGGCGGCCGCAGGCTTTCGCGACCATCGCGCGAGTCCGGACGACTGTTCGACGCGCCCACGCGAATTCCGTGGCCAGAATCGCGAGGCCGATTGGGATTACGATGAAGGCCGGTCCGGGCAAGACGATCAACGCTATGCCAATCAAGAGGATCGTGCCGCCGATAACCGCGACGATGAGTTTGCGCAAAGGCGCGGTCAGAACTTTCCAGCTCACGAGGTCTACCCTACACCGCGAAGGCCGCCAGCCTCTGTTGCAGTTGTGGCGGAGTGTGGGCGACGATCAGGGCGAACTCACCTTCGTAGCGCAATTCGAGCATGTGCCCCACGCGGTGAATCTCAGCAATCAACCCCGCTTCGCTCAGCGGAACGCGAAAACGCGACCGCAGGCGCCAGGCACCGAGCTCGTGCTGGAGCGCTTGGACGAGACCGGAAACACCGGCGCCCGAGCGCGCGGAGATCGCCACGCTGCCCGGAAATTTTTTCGTGTAAACCTCGATCAACTCGTCGTTCGCGAGCGCGTCGATTTTGTTGAACACCATTAAGGTCTGTTTTCCGAAAGCGCCCAGTTCTTTTACCACGGTATCGACCGCTTCGATGTGCTCGTCCACCCGCGGGTGGCTCAGATCGATGACGTGAATCAACAGATCGGCCTCACCAACTTCCTCAAGCGTCGCTTTGAACGACTCGATCAAAGTGTGCGGAAGCTTTCGCAGGAAACCGACGGTATCGGTGAGGAGGAGTCGCTGCCGGTTTGGCAGCGTCAGGCTGCGCGTGGTCGGATCGAGGGTCGCGAAAAGTTTGTTTTCCGCGACCACGTCGGCGCCGGTCAGCAGATTTAGCAGCGTCGATTTGCCGGCATTGGTGTAGCCGACGACCGCGGCGACCGGCCATTGATGACGCTTCCGGCCCTGGCGCTGAACGTTGCGCACTTTGCGGACGCCTTCTAGCTCGCGCTCGAGCCGGGCAATGCGTTCCTGCACTCGCCGCCGATCGACTTCCAGCTGCGTTTCCCCCGGACCGCGCGTGCCGATGCCGCCAGTCTGCCGCGAGAGATGGCTCCACATTCGCGTCAGGCGCGGGAGCAAATACTGCAACTGGGCCAGCTCGATTTGGAGACGGCCTTCGCGACTCCGGGCGCGCTGCGCGAAAATGTCGAGAATGAGCTGGGTGCGATCGAGCACCTTGCGCGAGAGCAGATTTTCGAGGTTGCGTCCTTGGGCCGGCGAAAGTTCGTCATCGAAAATAACCGACGTGACGTGCTGGTCTTTGAACGATTCCTTGATCAGCTCGGCCTTTCCTTTGCCGATGTAATAGGGCGCGGTCGGCTTCTGGAGTTTCTGGGTGACGGTGTTTACGACTTCGGCGCCGGCGGAGTTCGCCAGCTCGGCCAATTCTTCCATCGAATCGCGCAGGTCCCACTTCGAGACGCCTTCCTGCTCGAGACCGATCAGGAGCGCGCGCTCCTGGTTTTTCCTGGGACGAACTTCAATCATCCACGGGCGAAAACGCGCGACGCGCTTTGCGAGATTAACTCGACAGCTTCAGAGGTGCGGTGCGCGGAAAGGTTCAGCGGTGCAAAATTAGTTTGCCGCTGGAACCAGGTCAACTGCCTTTTGGCGTAGCGCCGAGTCGCCTGCTGGATTCTCGCGATGCATTCGGCCTGGGAAATTTCACCCGCAAGCAGCGCTCGAATCTCGCGAAGGCCGAGCGTTTTTTCCGCTGTCGGGCCAATATTTTTCTGCGCCCGCACTTCGCCGACGACACCCGCGGAAAACATTTCCTCGACGCGCCGATCGATGCGCGCGTAAAGCTCCGCTCGTTCGCGATAAACAAGAACGCCATTGACCGGGAGCGTTCCTCCCCATTCCGTTCGCTGCGCGGAAAACGCTTTGCCGGTTAGCAGGCAAACTTCCACGGCACGGATCAACCGCCGCCGATTCTGTTGGTCGATCTTTTCGGCTGTGGCCGGATCGAGCGTTCTTAAGCTTCGGAGCAACTCGCGGCTGGTCGCGCGCTCCAGCTTCTCGCGCAATTTCGGACTGGCGCCCGGCAGTGGCGCCAGGCCGTGGGTGAGCGCCTTGATGTAAAGGCCGCTGCCTCCGACGACGATTGTCGGTTTTCCGCGGGCAATGATTCGTTCAGCGGCGGCGCGATATTTCTCCACGTTCATTTCTTCGCTTTGCGGCACGGAGCCGATCAGATGATGCGCCGCCTTTGCCAGGGTCGCCGGGTCTGGTTTCGCCGTGAGCAGATCGAGTCCGCGATAAATCTGAAACGCATCCGCGCTGACGATTTCCGCGCCGAGACGCTGCGCGACTTCAGCCGCGATCTCCGACTTTCCGGTCGCAGTGGGCCCAACGATGAAAAAGCAATCCATCAGGTAGGGACGTTTTTCCGAAACGTCCGACTTATCGCCTTTCGCGTTCACAATAGAAAAATAGTCGGACGCCTCGGAAAGGCGCCCCTACCTGAACAAAAACCGGGAGACCGGTGGCAGCCACCTTGTCTCCCGGTTTTGCAAAGCAACAGCTCGTTAGTTCGCCGAATGATGCTCGCTCGTTTTCGCCCCGCTCACCACGAGCTTGCGGCCGAGGAACTCCTTGTCGTGCAATTCCTCCACGGCGCGTTTCGCTTCGTCGACCGTATTCATCTGGACGAAGGCGAACCCTTTCGAGCGCTGGTTGTGCCGGTAGGTGACGACCTCGGCGTTCTGGACCGCGCCGACTCCATTGAAGAGCTCGAACAGATCGCTCTCCGTCGCGTCGAACGACAGGTTCCCGACGTAAAGCCGGGGCGTGGTGACTTCGACCGCTTCCGGTTTACGCGAAGACCGCGGCGGCTGCGAACCATTGCCCCGCGCTTGCTGCTGGTGCGGTTCCGGTCTCGCCGCCGGTTTTCCACCACCGGTGAACAGGCCCATGATCCGCTGCAGGATTGATTTCTTCGCCGGTGCGCGGGAGGGCGCGTTTTGGTGGCGCGGGCGATTGTCGCCCCTTCTGCGGGAGCCGCCGCGCGAACGCCGGCCGTTTCTCCCCGATGAATGAGATGCCATATTGATCCTCAGGTTTTACCCAATTGTTAAATGGGCGGAGCGCATCGGTGGATGCACAGTCCGTGGCGCGGGAACCCGAATTGCCCTGTACCAGGAGCAGGAACCGGTAAACAATCAGCCGCGCCGGAGGAAACTCCGCCTCGTAGAAGCGGGAACCCATTCGAAAGCAACGGCGGTCCGCACCAGTCAGCCAACGAAACAGGACCGATCGCACTCGGCACTGGCAAACTCTGTTTCGTCGTGAAAAGCGAACGCCCGGGTTAACGAAGAACATTCCCGACATCTGCGGGGAATTATGGAGGGTAGAGAGGCCGAATGCAAGGGCAGAGCCGGGGGAGGAAGAAAACACCGAACGCCCAACGCCCAATCTCGAATTTCAGAGGAGACCCGACCCCAGGCCTCTCTGCATTAAGCATTGGATTTTCGGCGTTGAACGTTCGGCGTTTTCTTCACCGCGTTTGCGTCTGCAAAAACCACTCCACAAACTTCGGCAACCCCGCGCTAAATGGCATCGCCGGATTGTAGTTCAAGAGCTTTCTCGCTTTCGAAATATCGGCACAGGTCAATGGCACATCGCCAGGTTGCTCGGGTAGTGGGTTGATCTTCGCTTTCTTCCCCAGCGTTTTCTCGATCGCCGAGATCAGATCTCTCAACTGAATCGTCTCGCTCTCGCCGAGGTTGAACAGATCGAAGAGCGGCCCTTCGTATTTGAACGCGGCCATCACACCCTGGATGATGTCGTCGATGTAGGTGTAATCGCGCCGCGTTGTCCCGTCGCCGAATTGGTCGATCGCCTGGCCGGCGTGAATTTTACGGGTGAACTGATGGATCGCCAGATCGGGCCGTTGCCGCGCGCCGTAAACGGTGAAAAAGCGGAGCGCAACGATCCGCATTTTGTAGAGGTGCGAGTAGGTCGAGCAGAGAAATTCGCCGGCCACTTTCGTCGCGGCGTACGGGCTAATCGTTTGCGTGAGATGCAGATCTTCCGAGAACGGCACCGTTTTGCAGATGCCGTAGACCGACGAGCTCGAGGCAAAGATGAACCTCTCGATACCGGTAATCCGCGCCGCCTCGAGCAGATGCAACGTCCCGCTGACATTCGTGTCGTAATAAAGCTGCGGCTGGCGAATTGATGGGCGCACTCCGGCCCGCGCAGCCAGGTGCGCGATCGCGTCGAATTTTTCCCGGTGAAAAAGCAGGTTCACCGCGGCGCTGTCGCGCAAATCGATCCGATGGATCGCGACGTCGCCGGCGACGCGTTCCACATTCGCGCGCTTGATCTGCGGATCGTAAAAGTCGTTGAAATCGTCGAGAATCGAGACTTCGTGGCCGGTCGCGAGTAGTTTCTCGACCAGGTGCGAGCCGATGAAGCCCGCTCCGCCCGTGACCAAAATGCGCATCGCGCGAGCGTAAAGATGAAGCCAAGCACGAGCAAGGGAAGAACAACGCTGCGCTGGCTCCTGCTCGCCGCGATTTTTTTCGGCGCGCTCGCCGCCGGCGTTTTCTTTCGCCTCGGGCCGGAACAGCGGCAGCCACAAAGGATTTTACCGGCGTTTCAAATCGCGTCGCCGATTTTACTGGCCGGATTGCCGAGCGCCGCCCGCTTCGACTTCCCGATTGGTAGCGAGAACGGCGCGTTCGCCTACAACGCGCAGCGTTTCACCGAGAATCGCCACCTGGGTGACGACTTGAACGGCATCGGCGGCGAAAACAGCGATCTCGGCGATCCGATCTTCGCGGTGGCTGACGGCCAGGTAATTTTCGCGGATGAAGCGGGCCCTGGCTGGGGCAAGGTCATTATTCTCCTGCATGCCTATGAGGAAAACGGCGTGCGCAAATTCGTGCAGTCCTATTACGGCCACGTCGAAACGATCCTGGTCGCGCAAAAGCAAAGAGTGCATCGCGGCGAACAGATCGCAACGATGGGCACCGCGGACGGAAGGTATTGGGCGCATCTGCACTTCGAGATGCGCGAGTTCACCACACCGTTTATCGGGCCGGGCTATCGCGATGAGACCCGCGGCTGGATCGATCCGAGTGCATTCATCGCCAGCCACCGCGGCGCGCCGGCAGATGATGTGGGGCGGCCGTGGTTGCAAGTGCCTGCGCGTTAGATTTGCCGAGGCGGCCGGCTAGAATTGAGTTCGATGCGCGAGCAGGTAAATCCAGTTCACCGCAATCAACACAATTACGCCGATGCGCACGGCGTTCTTTTCCGCGCGCGTCCAGTCAATCATTCGCAGCCGGGGCGCGCGCGCCAGCAGGACGATGAGCGCGTAAAGATCGAACAACGCTACGCCGCAGAGCGCCACCAACGCCAGTGGGTTCCACGACCAGGCCAGCGACAGATCGCCATGGAGCAGCGCGATCGCGCACCGCGTGGCGCCGCACGTCAGGCAGGGATAACCGGTGACGGAGAGAAACGGGCAGCGCAAAGTCGGCAACCCGAGGCCTAACCAAACCACGCCGGACACCAGAGCGGCCGTTGAAACCGCGAGCCAGACCAGCTCGTGATTGAAACCGTTCGGCGGGATTCGTCGCCAGACAAAACGCATCGGCTCGGTGCTGGCGCCTCAGTCCTGGCCGCCGGCCATCCCCGATTGCCATCCTAAATCTGTCGCACGAAATTGTCCCGTCCTGAGTCCGTCGCGAATCTGCTCAAGCGTAAACTCGCCGAGCTTCGCACCATCGCGCGGCACATGAATCATCGGCATGGCTTGTTGTATGAAGCGCGGCCGGCGAAGTCAATCTGCGACTAATCGAACCGGCTCTTCTTTTCTGGCGCATCAAGGGCCCGCCAAAAATACCAGGCGGCGACAGAGCGATAGGGCCGCCATTTCTCGCCGATCTTTTGGAATTGCTTCGGCGTCGGCAGTTTTCTCCGGCCAAATGTTTTCGCGAAACCTTTCTGGACTCCGTAATCGGCGACTGGCCAGACATCGAGCCGGCCCAGTTCGAAAAGCAGCAGCATCTCGACGGTCCAGCGGCCGATCCCGCGCACTTTCGTAAGACGCTCGATGATTTCTTCGTCCGTCATCCGCACCAACCGCCGGCGGTTCGGCACCGTACCGTCGAGAGTTTTCGCGGCGAGATCCTTCAACGCGGCGGTCTTGCTGCGCGAAAGCCCACAAGCCCGCAGCGTTTCATCCGGCGTCTTCAGCACCAATTCCGGATCGAGCCATTTGCGTTTCGGATAAAGCGCGCGGACGCGTCCCCAGATCGTGGCGGCGGCTTTGCCGTTGAGCTGCTGATAGGCGATCGATTCCGCCAGCGCATCGAACGGCCTGACGAGTTTGTTCGCCGCAACATCGAACCGCCGCGCCTGTTTAATGAGTGCCGCAAAGCGCGGGTCGGTCCGGGCAAGATAATCGATCGCCTTCTTCATCCGACCTTTGAACAACAATTCGCGCCGGCAGACAAATCCGTTTTGTGCTGGCGCGCGAATCAGCTACGATCCCGGCGAATGAAAAACGCGGCGCGCTCCCTTTTCCCGATTCTGATTTGCCTGGCCTTTTCCAGAGCCTGGGGCGTTTCGATCCGGGGCGAGGTGGAATCGATCGCGGAAGAAAAACCCGAGAAGGTCTCGCTCGACCTCATCGAGATCGAATCGAGCTACGTGCTCGGGAGCGATCTGCATCGCAGCGGCAGCTTCGGCGACCAGGATGCGATCGAGAATTCCTTTTCCTACGGCCATCGTTTTCTTCTCAATGGCCACCTCTATTTGCATCTCGGGATCGAGTACAACCGCTTCGATTTCTCCATGACCGGCGCACCGGTGCCGCGTCACTTGCAAAGCGTGGCCGGCGTTATCGGCATCGACTACATGCACAACAACGACGTGGGCGCCTTCATCCAGGTGAAGCCCGGATTTTATACCGAGAATGATTTCGACAGTTCCTCTTTTGACGCGCCGATCACGCTCGGGCGGATTTTTGTTCTGCAGCCCGATCACTTGTATTTCTTTGCCGGCGCGAACGCTGCGTTTCTCCGGGGAAGATATCCGGTGATCCCGCTCGCGGGTTTGATCTGGATACCAAACGACAAGTGGAATGTGCTCGGGATCCTGCCTGAGCCGCGTGTCATTTATTCGCCGAACGACAAGATTGACTTCTGGGTGGGCGGTGAACTGACGGGCGGATCTTTCCGCACCGATCGAAACAGCGCGATCGTGCCGCCGAAGCTCAATGGCGCGCAGGTAGATTATTCGGAGTATCGAGTAGGCGGCGGGCTTATCTACTCACCGTGCGACAATGTTTCGATCGATCTTGGCGGCGGGTATGCGATCCGGCGCGAGTTTGATTTTTACCGCGCGGACACTCGTTACAAAGCGGACGGCGCGCCTTATCTGCGGGTCGAGTTCAAGGCGAAGTTTTAGGGGAAAATCTCGCCGAGCTTCTTCGCCAGTCCGTGATCGCCGCGGATTTTCAAACGCCCGGTGAGGAAAGCCCAGCTCCCGTTGAGCTTGCCATTGGAAAGGGCCACCCAATCCTTGTCGCTGGCGACAAGAGTCACATTCGAATTATCGATTCGGCCCCGGGCGATCTTGGATTTCCCGTTGTTCACCTCGATAAACCAGGAGCCGCCGTTGGGCCCGCTTAATTCAAACTGGTAGCGGGCATTCACGCCTTTCGCCTTGTCCGCGCGAAAGCTCTTGCGCATCGCGTCGAAGACGTCCTCCGGCGTCGAGCTGGAGGCGGCGCTCATCGTCTCAAGGCCCAGCGTCAGGAAGATCATCGCCCTCGCGAAGAAAAAAATCGGCCGGCGTGTTTTCATCCTTCGGGTCTTTAGGAAACAGGATCGTTCCCGGCGGGTCAATCGACTGTTCGAAACCTGCGGATCATTGCTCGATCCGCCTGAGGAGATAGACGGCGCCGATGAACGTGATCAGGACGCCGACAAACAGCGCGATGAGATCGGGCACGTAAAACTGCGGCGCGGCGCGGTAGAGGTTCACCAGCCGGAAGGCGCGGCAAAAATGGGTGAGCGGAAATAATTCCGAAATGTAACGGATAGCCAGCGGCAGTTGCTCCAGCGGGGCGAACGCGCCGGAAAGCACAAAGACCGGCAGGAGAAAGAAGACCGAGAATTGGATCGCCTGGGTCTGGGTGCGCGAGATCGCCGAGATCAACAAACCCATTCCGAGCGAGCAGAGCAGGAACAGAAAGCAGATCAACGCCAGCGCGCCCGGATCGTTGAATTGGACCTGGAAATGCCAGGCCGTGAGCAAAATGATAAAGAGGATCAGCACAATCGAGATGGCGAGATAGGGCAGCACTTTGCCGAGGACGATCTCGCGCCGGCGCAGCGAGGTGACCATCAACTGGAAAAGCGTCCCGGCCTCACGTTCACGCGCGAGGGTGCTGGCCATGAGCGTGACGGTAATGAGCTGGAGAATCAGCCCAATCACGCCAGGCACGACGTAATCGATGAAGCGCGTCTTTGGGTTATAGAGAATTCTATGGTCGGTCGTCCATGGCTCCATCATGGAGACGAATTGTTTGCGCACCTGGACCGGGAGTTTCTTCGCGAGATCGAACACATTTTCCGGCAAGGCATCGATCATCACCTGGCGCTCACCGAGTTGAAAATCGCCCAGGGTTTTCTGGATACTGCCTTCGAGTTGCTCGGCGGTGTTGGTGTCGCTGCCATCGAGATAAATCCGGAGCGGCACCGGCGCGCCCGCCTCGACGCTGTCGCTCCAGCCCTTCGGAATAACAAGCGCGGCCTGGACGCTGTTGCCGAGCAGGTCCTCTTCGGCCGTCATCGATGGCGGCTGCGTTTGCCACGCGAAAGTCTTGTTCGAGAGGATCAGTTCCATGAAACGCTCGGCGCGCGCGGTCTGGTCGCGGTTGATCAGGAGCGCCGGGACGTTCTTCATTTCGCCCGCTTCAAACGCGTGGCCGAAAACCAGGGTGAAGACTGGTGGAAGAATGAGCAGCAAAATCAGGACACGCCGGTCGCGGTAGATGTGGAGAAATTCCTTGTAGGCCACGCTGAGGATGGCACTGAAGGATTGGCGGTTCATGATTGCGGCGGTTTCAGCAACGCGTGGTAACCCTGCGAGTAGGCCGTGAAGACATCTTCCATGTCCGGTTCCACCCAGCGGTGGCCGCGCCATTGCACATCGGGCAACGGCCACTGGGCCTGCCAATCTTTGACGAGCTTCTCCGAGTCCGCGGCGTAAAGACGCAGGCTGCCGCTGCGCAACGCGATGCCGAGAATTTCCGGCAGCTCGCGGAGACGAACCAGCGCCGGCATGACCGGCTCTACTTCGATCTCGAGCAGCTTCGCCTGAAAACTATCCTTCAATCCGCGCGGCGACGCCTTGGCCAGGAGCCGGCCTTTCTCGATGAAACCGACTTCGGTGCAGCGCTCGGCCTCATCCATGTAATGGGTGGTGATGAAAATCGTGATCCCGCGATTGCCCAGGTCGTAGAGCAAATCCCAGATCTGTTGGCGATGAACCGGGTCGAGGCCCGAAGTCGGTTCGTCCAGAAAAAGGAGCGGCGGATCGTGGACGAGCGCGCACGCCACCGCCAGCATCTGGCGCATTCCACCGGAGAGCGTGTCCGCCATCGCTTCGCGTTTCGTTTCGAGGTCGGTCAATTTCAAGAGGCGTTCGATCCGTTTCGGCAGCTCGTTTCGCGGGACGCGGGAGGCTCCGCCGAAAAACCGAATGTTCTCTTCCACGGTGAGATCGCGATAGAGGCTGAAACGTTGCGCGACATATCCGAATTTCGAGCGCGCCCGATGCCGCTCCCGCCAGACATCGAGACCGCCGATCTGCGCGCTGCCGCTGGTGGGATGGACCAACCCACACAACATCCGGATGGTGGTGGTCTTGCCCGCGCCGTTCGCACCGAGAAAACCGAAGATCGTGCCCGACGCGATCGTGAGCGAGAGATCCTGGACCGCGTCGGTGTCCCCGTACGATTTGCTGAGGCGGTGGAGAAGAATGGCCGGTTCGCTCATGGACAAAATCAAATCTAGAGGCGCTTGTGTCGAGCGCCTAACCAATAGACATTTCAAAATGGAAAAGAAAACTGGTGAAGCAATGTCGTTCCGCTCCGTCCAAAAACTCATGCGAATTTTCTCTTTTCTCGGTCTGGCGGGATTCGCGGTGTCGAGCGCGATCGCCGACCCGGCTGCGGAACTGGCCAGCTTCTCCGTTTTCAACAACATCAATGTCGCCGAGCTAGCCAAGGGCGAACCGAAAGTCGCGCATGGACCCGCGATGAGCGGACATTTTATCTCGGCGCAAAGTTGCTTCGTGGTGGCCGGGGTCCCGGCGCGAGTGAGCGAAGCCCTGCGGCAATGGAACCCGGCGCGCCATTCCGAGCTCAAGGTCCTGATCCATTCCGATCTCCCCTCCTCTCCGAGCGCGGCGAATTTTTCCCGGTTGAACAGCGCCCCGAATAATGGCGCGGTCCAGGCGCTGGTCAGCGCGACGCAAAAACTTTCGCCCGACCTGCAAATCAGCAAAGAGGAGGAGAAACGATTTGCGAACCTGAGCGGTAGCACGATGACAGGTCCGATCGCGGCGGCTTGGGCCGAAGTCTTGAGCGCGCGAGCCCGCGCTGGCCGCTCGTCTCAACCTCCTTATGATCATACCGGCCAGAATGTGCGACCGTCTGAGGAGCTGAACGCATTGCTTCGCGCCAACGATAAAATTGGCGGCCGGTTCTCCGGAGTGCTCAACGGCAAGGGCGAGCAGTTTTGGGAATTGCTAACCGCCGACGAACAGGGCGTTCTCACTCTCGGCGCTTCCTTCCGGCGCTCCGGAGCAAACGGAACCTTCCAGGCTGCGGATGCCCTCTACTATGCAAGCGGCGGTTATTATGCCGGCCTCACCTTGTATCAACTCTGGCCGGTCGAAGTGGGCGGACGCCCGGCTACCCTGGTCTGGCGCGGCGATTTGATCTCTTCGGCCACGATCGCGTCGCTCCATGGGATCGAGCGCGTCGCGTCCGAGTCGGCCTTGATGCGCGATATTTCCAAGGCCGCCTCGTTATTTCGGCGTGACACCGGGGCCGTCCGCTAGGCAGTCTAGCCGGACACCCATTTCCGTCGCCCATGAGAATCGCTGTCACCACCGTCGTTTTGTGCCTTGCCCTCGCCGCAGGGAAAGCCTTCGCCGTCCAGGTCGAGACCTATTCGACCACCTCGAAGGAATCGAAGGACGTAGCGCTGGTGGAATCCGAATCGCCGTTCTCGTTTGAATTTCAGGCGGAAGAAACCTACGCCGGGAACGGCGACGTCGTGCGCGGCGAGCGCGGCAACCTGCGCGTCCGGGATTTCGACGAGAGCGATACGCGGATTCATTTCATCCTCACGCCGCGAGTGGCGATCGGCATCCTGCGACTCGGCGTGCAAACGGAACGCTATTCGTTTAGCTACGGGAATCTCGCGCCGATCCCGAAGAATTTGCATTCCACCGCGCTCGTCCTCGGGCTCGACACGGAATTTTCCGATTCGTTCCTGGTGCGGATCGAGGCGGACCCTGGCTTTTACGGCACGGATTTCGACGACTTCGGCTCGGATACGTTCAACGTGCCCGTCATCATCGGCGGCACTTACATCGTCAGCTCGAATTTCCAGATCGTGTTCGGTGTCGGCATCGATGCGTTGCGCAAGTATCCGGTGCTGCCCGGCGGTGGCATCCGCTGGAAATTTGCTTCGCAGTGGACGTTGAATGCCGTCGCGCCCACGCCGCGGCTCGAATATGAGCCGAACAGCAATCTGCTCTTCTATGCCGGCGCCGATATCCGCGCCACCAGTTACCGGGTGGAGAAAAATTACGGAACGCTCCGCGGCAACCCGGCGCTGAACCACGCCGCCATCACCTTCGAAGAAGTGCGGGTCGGCGGGGGACTCGATTGGAAACTGACCTCAGCGGTCAAACTCTCGGTGGAAGGCGGCGTAATCCCGTACCGGAATTTCGATTTTCATCGGACTCAGGTTCGCTATCACCAGGATGGCAGCGCGCCGTACGGGATGGTGGCCTTGCACGCTGCGTTTTAGTCCATTCACTCCTGCTCCTGATCCTGATCGTGCTCCTGATCTTTTCGGATCGACGTCGAGCAAAGGATTAAGATCAGGAGCAAGAGCAGGAAAAGAAAGCCCTATACCTTTCCGTAAAGCTCGGGCCGGCGATGCGCGAAAACGCCCATTCGCTCCCGGACCGACCTAACGACTTCTTCCGAAATCTCGCCCGTGATCATTTCTTCGCAATCATCCGAAGCTGACGCGATCATGACACCAGAAGGATCGATAATGGCCGACCTGCCGCAGCAGGTAACTCCGGCATCGACACCGGCGCGATTCGCGAGGACGAGGTAACTCTGGTTTTCGATGGCGCGCGCCACGGCCAGGGCGCGTAAATGCGCGGCGCGCGGGAGCGGCCAGGCGGAAGAGACCAGCATGACGTTTGCGTCGTGGTCCAAGGCGAGCGTTCGGCAGACTTCCGGAAATCGAAGATCGTAACAGATGCTCAGTCCGAAGCGAAAACCGTTAGCAGCCACGCTCACGAATTTGTCGCCCGGCGCATAACAGGTGCTTTCGTCGTTCGGCGGAAGCACGAAGAGATGCGTCTTCCGATAGCTCGCCACGAGTTCGCCGCGTGAATCGATGAACACCTGCGAATTGTAAATGACATCGCCGGCGCGTTCCGCCACTCCGCTCACGATCGTGAGAGCAAACTCTTTCGCCATCTCTTGCAGCGCAGGCATCGCCCCTTCCGTCCACGGCTTCGCCTGCTGGCGGATGACTGGCATTGAGTAGCCGGTATCTGCCGCCTCGGGAAACACGATCAGGTCCACGCCTTCCTGTTTCGCGCGCCCGCAGAAATCGCGGATCTTATTCAGGTTCGCCTGGACGTCCCCGAGCGTGCAGGTCAACTGGACAGCGGCGATTCTCACGCAAGAAACCTAGCGCAAATTTTTATCCAGCGCGCCAATCTTCCGCGTCTCGGGCCAGATCCAGGAAACGCCGAGCACGACGAGGATCGTTCCCACTCCGCCGGCCGCGACCGAGATGACCGGGCCGAAGAGCGCCGCCGTTAATCCAGACTCGAGCGCGCCCAGTTCGTTCGAAGTTCCGATGAAAATGTTGTTCACGGCGGAAATGCGGCCGCGCATCGTGTCGGGCGTCACGAGTTGCAACAACGTGTGGCGAACGACCACGCTCACGCTGTCGAACACGCCCGTCATAAAAAGCATGGCGAGCGAGAGCCAGAGATAATGGGAGAAGCCAAAGACGATCGTGGCCGCGCCAAAACCAGTCACGCACCAGAGCAAGGTTTTGCCGGCCCTTTTCATCGGCGGCAGATACGCAATCACCAGCGCCATGATGAACGCTCCGATGCCCGGCGCCGCGCGCATCCAGCCAAGCCCGATCGGGCCGCAGTGCAGGATTTGGTCGGCGAAGATCGGGAGCAGCGCCGTCGCGCCGCCGAGAAAAACCGCGAACATGTCGAGTGTGATTGTGGCGAGCACCACTTGTTTGTGCAGAATGAAGCGCAGCCCTTCCTTCAGGCTGCGCCAGGCGTTGCGCTCGCTGCTGCTGCCGCGATCGCTGCTGCGAATCGGGAGCACGAGGAGGAAGAACGAAAGCGCGCAGACGGCGTCGAGCGCATAGATGAACGGAAATCCGGCGCGGACGATGAGCAATCCGCCAAGCGCCGGACCAGCGACCGAACCGATTTGAAAGACGCTGCTGTTCCAGGTGACGGCGTTCGCAAAAACATCGCGCGGGACGAGCTGCGGAAAATAAGAGCTGCGCGCGGCCCAGCCGAACGTGCGTCCGATCGCGGAGACGAGCAGGATGACATAAATGAGCGGGATCGAGAGATCGTCGAAATGGAAATAAGTGTGGCGCTCGAAGATCGTGGCGAAGGAAGACAGAAAACGATTCCCCGCTCGGAGAACCGCCCAATCGGGAATGGCGAGGTGTTGCCACGAGACAAACGCGAGCGCGAGCGAACAGATGGCGCTCAGCGCCTGGGTGACGAGCACGATGCGTTTGCGCGGAAACCGATCGGCAATGTGGCCGGCCGGCAAGGAGAGAAGGACGACAGGCAGCGCGATGACCAGGCCGACCAGTCCCAGCGCGGCCGCCGAATGGGTGCGCCCGTACATTTCCCATTCGACCGCGACGATGAACATCAGCCGGCCGATGACCGAAACGAGATTGCCCGCGGTGTAGAATCTGAATGCCGAAAAACGAAACGCCGCGTAGGGATCGTGTTTTGCTCCCGACGGCTCGAGTGTGCCCTCCGCCGTCGTCGCGCGCTCGGCCCGCGCGGCTTCGTAGGGCGGCGGCGGCGCGTGAGGTTCTTGGTCGGCCATTTTCGGAACGCGTCTGCGTTCACATCCGCGCACGAGATTCTAGAAGCGTTAGTTCACCCCGCAACCCATCCGCAAATCTATTGATCCGCAGATTACACAGAACCCGAAAACAGCCGCGACCTTGGCGACGCTGGCCGAAATCCTTCAGTCGCTTGGCGAATACGGCGGTGATCGACAGTATCCCGCGTCGCAATCCGACCTAACGCCGAACAGCGATCCCCTGACCTTCGAAGCGGCCGCCGCGGAGGAGCGGGCCGGAGCCGATGAAGGCGCGGGCGGGGAAATTCTTGGTGAAGTAGGTGCGGTAAATTTCGTTGAACTTTTCGTACAAGGAGAGGTCCGGACAAAAGATCTGGACAGAGACCAGGTCGTCCATGGTCATGTTGGCTTCCTTCAGAGTGGCCTTCATTCCGTCGAGCAGGAGCCGGATCTCTTTGTCGAGCTCGGCGGGTGGTTTGCCGGTTTCGGGATCGATGCCGATCCGTCCCGCGAGATAGAGAGTGTCGCCGACGAGCACGGCGTCGCTGTAGGGCAACGTGTCCTTGCGACCGGGGAGTACGATGTGGCGCGACGCGTCGGCGGTTGTCTTGGGGATCGGAGTCTGGGCGTTTCCGGTCTGGGTGATGATTGCAACGAACACCGACAATAGGATCAAACTTCGGCTCATGGAATTTTTCCGTGCATGCATGGATCGATCATGCGGCGTCGCCTTGCCGAGAAGCAAGCTCGGGCAATTGTAGCCGCCCCGCTGTGTCGGGGCGTTGGAAGCGAAATATGAAGAACACGGCGACATAGCGCCGTGGCTACAGCGGCGTTCGGCAATCAGGGGTCCTGCAGGTTGTAAACTTCGAAGAGGCCGACGCCGCTTTGGCCGGTGCGTTCGCGGATGATGGCGGTGTATGGACCGGAGGGGAGCGTGGTGATGATGGCGGACTCGAGATCGTTCGTCGGGGCGAGCTTCGATTCTTCGATCTCGAGCTCGGGGCCGTCGCGCCAATTGTCGTTCGCGGCGATGAGGGTGCCGTTCACGTCGCGCAGCTCGAGCGTAGGATCGGGCATCGCGTTGGTGACGCCGAACGCGGCGAGAGACGGCGCGACGGTGCGGACGAGGACGCGTGTAACACCGGTGGTGCCGCTGATGATGAAACCGCCGATGATCACGTCGCTTTGCGGACCGACCGCGCCGCGCGTGCTGATGTTGGCGAGAGTCGAATCGGACGTGGGACTGAGATCGTAAACTTCGACGAGCGCTGTTCCCGTCCCGCCGTTTTTGCCACCGACGATCGCCGTGTAAGTGCCGGGCGCGAGCGTCCGGACGATGGCTGATTCCAACTCGTCAGGCGGCGCGATCCCGCTGGCGATAACATCCAGCCGTTGGGTGTCCGCCCAGTTGTCGTTGGTCGCGATGATCGCGCCGGTCGCGTCGTGCAACTCCAGGGTCGGATCGGCCAGAGCGGAGGTAACGCCAAAGTTGCCGAGGGACGGGCCCATCGCGCGGATGATCACTTTCTTCGGAGCGGTTCCGGAAATGATGAAGCCGCCGATGAGGCGATTGTCGTCAGTGCCGGCGCTCACCCGCGTGGAAATGTTCGCCAGCTTTTCCGCAGCCACAGTGATCAATGGGCCGCCCAGAGAAGGATCTGCGCCATCGGGATCGCGCGGAAATTTCGCATAGGGTAAGCGAGCGCCGAGATACGCGAACTGGTCGGCGCGAATGGAAAACGCCGCCAGAAAATCATGCGTGCCAGAAGCGCCGACGATGTCGTCCTGGTCGACGCCGTCACCGCTGATGCCGATGGCGCCGATCAACTGGCCGTTGCGATAGAGTGGGAAGCCGCCGGGGAAAATCGTGATGCCGTTCGGAAAACGCGGATCGAGCCCGGAAGGGTCGAGGACGTAATTCGGGAGCGCGGCGCGATTGAACCCGGAGAATTGTTCCTGCAACCCGTAGTAGGGCCCTGGGTCCTGGACATCGAGACCGGGCGGATACTTTGTCTGGGCAAGAAAACCGACCGTGCGCGTGGACATCGCGAGGGCGTTATTTGAGAAGCCGACCGCGGTGCGGCCTTTTTGCACAGCGACGTCCCAGCTGAAGAGCGTCGCTTCGCCGGTGCGGAATGCGCCGAGCACCGTTGGCGCCACGTTCGGATCGTTTGGATTATTTTCGACGGTGATGAAAACCTCCATCGGAATTCCGATCGGGAGACGAATGCCGGCCCGGGTAGTGCGCGCGCGATCGGCCGCGAAGTTAATGATGCTCGCGACTTCGGCCGCGGTGAGGCGCGGTTGGCCGTTGATCGTTCCCGGAATCGGATCGCCGATGATCGGCTGGCGAATTTCGCCCTGCACTCCACCGAAAGTTGCGATCGGATATGGGAACGGCGGCGGCGCCCCCTGGACCGGAAAACCGGGAGCAGGCGCGCCTTGAACGGTGCCCGCGACGCTCGGCGCGGGCGACAAAACATACTCAAGCGCGATGCCGTTGATATAAACGTTGTCGGCCTGGATGGAGCGATCCGGCCGGAATCCGGTTTGGCCGGCGAGCGCGACCTCTTCGTCCACATCATAGCCGGGAATAAAAGTAAACGGATTCTGGGAACGAAACACGAGCGGCCCAGGCACTCCGTCACCGGTGACACCGATGCCGCCGACGAGAATTCCGTTCTTGTAAAGCGGGACGCCGCCGGGCGAGCCATCGAGCGACGTGCCGAAAACGGGCACGATCGTCAGGCCGGGCGTCGCGCTGAAAGTAATGACGCTGCCCGGCGCGCGGAACTTGTTGATATCGGACGTAAACAAATTCGAGAGGCCGACGCCAACGAGCGGACCGGGCGAGGTGTTACGCACCAACGGCGGAAAATGCTGCTGGATGATAAACCCGGCGGTGCGCGACGTGAACGCGTTCTGGTTGCTGCTAAGATAAGAGGCGGTGCCGGCCTTCGAGACGCAGCTGGAAATATCGAGCGCGCTCGGCGGCGTGCCGTTGACACTCCAGATGCCGAGCACGTCGCCTTCACGATCGGTCACGGCGATGACGCTGTTCGGCGAAATCTGGACCGCGCGCGTGGTCGCCTGATTGATGATGGTCTGAACATCGACGATCGTGAGCTGCGCGTGGACGAGAACCGGCCAGAGCGACAGGCCGGCAGCGGCGAAGAATCGGGCGCGGAGTCTCACAGGGCCCGGTTTCATACTAAAATCGCGGAGGTTCGGCTATAAAAATCCCCCGCGACTTCCCCTTTCCTGCTCTTGATCATGTTCCTGATCTTGATCTAAATCCGAGCCAACAAAAGGATCAGGAGCAAGATCAAGAGCAGGAGCATGAGTGCGCGGGGACCGCGCATTTTTCCGCGCGGCCCTTAAGCTTGCCAATGCCGAGGCGTTTCCGGCATTCTTCGCCTCCCTATGCCCTCGTGTCGGCCAATGTGCGGAGCGCGAAGCAGACGGCTGCTTTTTGCCCTCGCGGCTTTGGTCGTCGCGGGCAGCAATCCGCGAATTGAGGGCGACGACAGTCCAGCGGTGAACGACGGGGCGCGAGTGGAAGTAAACGGCGTTCAGCGGCCACAGGCGCGGAAGAAAAGCGGCCACGTCGAGATCGACCTTGGCGAAAACAAGGACGCGATCGTCGATGCGAAACAGCCGCACAGGAAAAATGGCGTGGTCGAGATCGATCTCGGCGACAGCAAGGACGCGACGGTGGAGATCGTCCGTGAACGCGACGGCGCAAATGTAGAAATCAACGGCTACCGCGTGAAGTCGCGGTTGAAGTCGAGTCGCCGTTATCTTTTCGGACAGGAACAAATCCTCGATCCACCATTGCCGCCGTCGCAATTCAATCCCGATCCCGGTGGCGGCAACCTCCTCGAACCGCAGGAGCCGCCGGATTTATTTCCGCCGATCCTGCCGCAACCGCCGGAATATGATGGCGGCGCCGCGCCACGTTCGCTTGGCCTGCCGCGCCGCGGCGTGCGCGAGATGACGCCGGAGCGCCACAAGCTCGAGTACGAGGAGTACCCGGATTCGGAAAGTGGCCGCGGTCTTCTGCCCGGGTCGGAGCCCGTGCCGAATCGTTGGTTCATCGGGTTCGGCCGCTGGCAGCGTTACGCCGATCCGGCCACAGCGGAGACGCCTTATCAAACGGGCCGGCTGCGCTTCTGGCATCCGTATTTGCAAAGCACGCTCAAGGGCGACGCCCCGATCATCGGCCAGGACGTTTTTCTCGACCTGACGCTGAACGACTTCTTCCAATTTGAAACCCGCAAGCTTCCGACTCCGAGCGGGGTCAGCACAGCGCGCCCGAACAGCTCGGAGTTTTTCGGCCGCAGCGACCAGCTTTTTTTCTCGAACGATTTCTCGGTCGGGATCGATCTGTTCAAAGGAGAGACCGCGTTCAAGCCGGTGGTGTGGGCGCTGCGGCTTCTGTTGGTTGCGAACCAGAACTACATTCGAGTGAAGGAAAACAATGCGCTCGATCCCGATCCGCGCGGGCCCGGGTTCACGGCGCCGCAGCCTGTGCTTACTTTTCCGAACCCCGGCGATCCTACGTCAGGACTTGGTCCCGGCCTGATCCGGCTGCCGGGCGATCTCGCGGGCTCGCGTTACACGACGCGGACAAAAGAATGGTACTCGCTCCAGGAAGCGTTTGGCGAAATCCACATCCGCGACCTGACGAACAACTACGATTTCCTTTCCTCGCGTTTCGGGATCCAGCCGTTCGTAAGCGATTTCCGCGGCTTTATTTTCAACGACTCGAACCTCGGCCTGCGGCTCTTCGGTAATTACGACAACAACCGCTGGCAATACAACGCGATCGCGTTCGACATGCGCGAGAAGGATACCTATTCCGACCTGAACAAGTTCGACGCACGCGACCAGCGCATCATTATCCTCAACGTTTTCCGCCAGGATTTTCTCACGAAAGGCTACACGGCGCAGTTCAGCTTCCACGCGAACTTCGACGAAGGCACGCGGCACTTCGATCAGAACGATTTCATTACCCGCCCGGCGCCGATCGGAGAGGTGCGCGACCATTACGTGCAGGCGTATTACCTCGGCTGGACGGGCGATGGCCACATCGGAGGATTGAACATCACGCACGCGCTTTACGAGGTGCTGGGCGAGGATGGATTCAACGGGATCGCGCAGCGGCGGGTTTCGATCAACGCGCAGATGGCGGCGCTCGAATTGTCGATCGACAAGGACTGGCTGCGCTTCAAGCTCTCCGGCTTTTACGCCAGCGGTGATAGCAATCCGCGGGACTCGACCGCGACGGGCTTCGACTCGATTTTCGACAAGCCATTTTTCGTCGGCGGCCCGTTCAGTTTTTATGTGCACCAGGGGTTCAATCTCGGCGGCACCTCGGTAAACTTAAAGCAGCGCGACAGTCTCGTGATGGATCTGCGCACGAGCAAAAGCGAAGGGCAATCGAACTTCGTGAACCCGGGCACGATCATCGTCGGCTACGGGAACGACGCCGACATCACGCCGAAATTGAAAGCGTTCCTGAACGTGAATTACATCTGGATGGCGGAGACGGAAACGATCGGGCAGGTGCTGTTCACGAATCACACAGGCAACGCGATCGGGCTCGATTGCAGCCTCGGGATTCAATACCGGCCGTTGCTGACGAACAACATCATCATCACCGCCGGCGCGGGATTCCTGGTTCCGGGCGCGGGATACAAGGACATTTACCGCGCGAATACGAATCCGGTTTTCGGTTATCCGGGCCCGAGCCCGGGGAAGGTGGATGATTTTCTCTACAGCGGAATTGTGACGCTGACGCTCACTTACTAGTGAAATCCCAAATCCCAAATCCCAAATCCCAAGGAAATCCCAAATCCCAAGTTCCAAGGGTGTGGATCATCGCGCGCTGCTGCTTTTTGGTGCTTGTGATTTGGAGCTTCTTTGGGATTTGGAGCTTGGGATTTGGAGCTTCCGACGGCTTGTCCGAAGACGGTTACGGACCGCCGACTTCACTCCCGCCGAATTTCTCCATCACCAAGCCGTCGGCCCGTCCTCGGGCGAACCTCATCGACCAATCGCAGGCGGCGGCCGATGCAAAAAGTGCGGGCTGCAACCAGTGCCACAACGGCGTCGAGCCGATGCATCAGGCCTCACACGTCGTTCTCGGTTGCACCGATTGCCACGGCGGTAATCCGGCGCGCGGGCTGACGAAGGAGCAGGCGCATGTCCTGCCGCGGCACAAGGAATTTTGGAAAACGTCCGCGAATCCGCCGAACTCGAATGTCTGGTTGAACCACGAATCTGCCGAGTTCATTCGCTTCATGAATCCCGGCGATTTGCGGGTGGCGAAACAGGCGTGCGGCCTTTGCCACGATGACATCATCAACCGCGTCGATCACAGCATGATGAACACGGGGCCGATGCTCTGGGGCGCGGCGCTCTACAACAACAGCGGATATTGGCTGAAGAACTACCGGTTCGGCCAAGCCTATGCCGCCGATGGCGCGCCCCTCCGCCTGAACAACTACACGCCGGTCACGCCTAACGACACGAAGGTCCACGGCATCCTGCCGTTTCTCGATCCCGTCCCGCGTTTCAATCTGAGCAATCCGGGAAACATCCTCCGCATCTTCGAGAAGGGCGGCGAAAAACAATTGTCGCTCGGTGTTCCCACGACGGAAGAACCAAACGGCAAACCGCTCCGGCGTTTGTCCGAGCGCGGACTTGGAACTCTGAACCGCACCGACCCGGTTTTTCTCGGCATCCAAAAAACGCGGCTGCACGATCCGCTGCTTCAGTTCCTTGGCTCGAACGATCACCCGGGCGACTATCGGTCGAGCGGTTGCTCGGCCTGCCACGTCGTGTATGCCAACGATCGGTCGCCGACAAACTCGGGTTGGTGGAGCAAGTACGGCCACCAAGGTCTGACTTTCACCGCCGACAAGACCATTCCGAAAAACGAGCGCGGGCATCCGGTCATGCACCAGTTCACCCGCGCGATCCCGTCGAGCCAATGCATGAACTGCCACATGCATCAGGGGAATCTCTTCGTGAATCCGTATCTCGGTTACACCTGGTGGGACCAGGAAACCGACGGCGAGTTCATGTATCCGAAGGAGCAGCGTAATCCAACGGACGACGAACTGGTGATCGAGACGCAAAGCAATCCGGAGGCGGCGGCCGCGAAAGGGCTCTGGGGCGACAAGGAATTTCTCGATAAGGTCTCGGAGCTAAATCCGAAGTTGAAGCACACCCAATTCGCCGATTACCACGGCCACGGCTGGGTCTTCCGCGCGATCTTCAAGCACGATCGCAAAGGCAATCTCCTCGACCTGCACGACAACAAAATCCCGGACGAAGATCCGCAGAAGTTCGCGAAGGCGGTGCATCTCAAGGACGTCCATCTCGCGCATGGAATGCAATGCGCTGACTGCCACTTCGAAGTGGATGTCCACGGCAACGGGATGCTTTACGGCGAGCCACGCAACGCGACCACGATCAATTGTATCGATTGCCACGGCACCGTCGATCAACGACCGACACTCGAAACGACTGGCAACGCCGGCGCCTTCAAGTTGCTCGAGACCAGCAACACGCCGTGGGGTCCGCGCTTCGTCTGGGAAGGAACGAAGCTTTACCAGCAATCGGTCATGGCGCCGGATGTGCGCTGGGAAATTCCGCAGACGATGGACACGGTCGATCCCCTCTCTTCGCACTACAATCCGAAGTCGGCCTACGCGAAAACAATCCAGCGCGATGGAAAAACCTGGGGCGGCGGCGTTCCAGCCGATCCCGCCGAGCGACGCACGCGATTCGCGCACGACAACAGCGCGATGGATTGCCAAATCTGCCACACCTCCTGGGCGACGAGTTGTTTCGGCTGTCACCTCCCGATGAAAGCGAACCAGCGCGTGGCGCAAAATAAATTCGAAGGCGTCACCGACCGGAACTTCACCACCTACAATCCGCAGGTGGTGCGCGACGACGTGTTCATGCTCGGCATCGACGGCACGGTGAAGAAGAACCGGATGGCGGTGATTCGTTCGTCGAGCGCGGTCGTGGTCAGCTCGCAGAATGCAAACCGGGAATGGGTCTATTCGCAGGCGCAGACTTTTTCGGCGGAAGGTTACAGCGGCCAGGCGTTCAACCCGCATTTCCCGCACACGACCAGCAGCGTCGGGACGACGAAGAATTGCACGGACTGCCATCTCTCGAAGAACAACGACAACAACGCCTGGATGACGCAGCTCCTCGGGTTCGGCACCGGCACAGTGAATTTCTTCGGCCGCTACGCCTACGTCGGCGAAGGGCGGGAAGGATTTCACGCGGTGATCTGGACCGAACCGGACGAGCCGCAGGCGGCGATCGGCAGCCACCTCCACCGGATAGCCTACCCGGATAATTACCGGAAGCATCTCGAAGGTGGCTCGATCCTGAAAGAAGCGCACGAGCACAGCGGACACGACATCCAGGACATCGTGTTGCGCGGCGAATATCTTTATACCGCGAACGGTTCGGGCGGCTTCGAAGTTTTCGACGTGGCGAACATCGATCAAAAAGGATTTTCGGAACGGATCGTCAGCGCGCCGGTTTCGCCACTCGGCCAACGCACCCGGGTGAACACGAAGTATGCGACCTCGGTCGCGATTCCGAGCACGCTCGCGCTCGATCCCGCCCGGGTCCGGATTCCGGAAAACGAAGAGCAGCCGATCGATCTGTTTTACGCGTTTGTTTACGTCTCCGATCGCCAAGAAGGACTCGTCGGCTCGAATGTCGCGACGCTCGTCGATGGAAATCCCGACAACAATTTCCTGAAACGCGACGTGACTTACAATCCCGATGGCGCGCTGACCGGCGCGTCGTTTGTTACCGCGGCCGGGCATCGGCTTTACATGACGACGCCGCGGGGATTGTTCGTGATCGATTGCACCGACCCGATGCATCCGAAGCTGGCGGGCCAATACACCGGTGACTTCCTGCGCAACCCGCATTGCGTCGCGATCCAGTTCCGCTATGCCTTCGTGACCGACAGCGACGGCCTCAAGGTTCTCGATATTACCGATCCATATCGACCGGAACCGATTCGCGGCGCGGTTGTTGGCTTGCGAAATCCTGGCCGGCTGTATGTCGCGCGGACCTACGCTTACGTCGCGAACGGCGCGGAAGGTCTCGCGATTGTTGACGTGGAAAATCCTGAGCGGCCGCATCTCGACCAGATGTTCAACGCCGATGGTCTGCTGAACGACGCGCGGGCGGTGCAGATCGGGAGCGTGAATGCATCGCAATTCGCGCTCGTGGCCGACGGTCGGAATGGATTGCGCGTGGTGCAGCTTATCTCGCCGGACACGGTCCCCGGCGCGCAGGGATTCAGTCCACGGCCGAACCCGAGATTGATCGCGACCTATCCGACGAAAGGCGAAGCGATCGCCGTTTCGCGCGGACTCGAGCGCGATCGAGTCGTGGACGAAACCGGCGGACAGACCGTCGTCTTCGGCCGGCGCGGGTCGCGGCCATTCCACCTCAATGAGATGGAGAAATTTTATCTGCGCTCGGAAGGCGAATCGAAGGACGGGCGGCGCTGGGGAAGCGTGTATCGCGTGGAAGACGTGATGGCGCGCAATGGAAAGTTGATGACCAAAGGCGGGGTGCTCTTAAATCCGCTGCCAGGGCCGGAACCGACCGCGACCGTCAGTCCCACTCCGCCGCTGGATTACGCGCCGGACATTGAGCCGAGTCCGCTCCCAACGCCGTAGGTGGATCGAGCGCTCCGCCGCTCGATGTCAAATAATGGCGGCGAAGCCGCGACAATCACCCTCGCGCGACGGGCGCGCGATCCACCAGAAAGACATTGCCCTCGACCGTCGTTTTCGGGTAAAAAATCTCCATGGCCGATAAAGCAAACAAACTTCCCGAAAACGTCGAAGGCGCGTGGTATGTCGATAACACCTGCACGCCCTGCCGCGTCTGTCTCGACGAAGCTCCGAATCTTGTGAAATACAACGACGACGAGACCTACGTCTTTTTTTACAAGCAGCCCGAGAACGACGACGAAACCGCCGCGGCCCAGCGCGCATTGGACGTTTGCCCGACGCTCGCCATCGGCAACGACGGTCCGTAGTTTCTTCTGTCGCGGCGGTCTATGACCGCCGACCCAATCCAATTTCGGCGGTCATAGACCGCCGCTACAAAATATGGCAACTGAAACTCCATCTGCCGCTCCCAAACCGGCGTCTCCGTACACCCGCACAAATCCGTTCCCCGGAAAGCTCACCGTCAACCGCAGTCTCTGCGGCGAAGGGTCGGACAAAGACACCCGCCATTTTGAAATCGATCTGACCGGCTGGGGACTGAGTTACGAAGTCGGCGATTCAATGACGGTCTGGGCGACAAACGACCCCGCGCTGGTTGAGGAAATTCTCAAAGCGATCTGCGCGAATGGCGACGAGAAAGTGAAAGGGCCAAAGGGCGAGACGACCTTGCGCGAAGCGCTCCTACGCGATTGCCGCATCACCCAGACGACACCGAAATTTCTGAAGATGATCAGCGAGCGAGCCAGCGCCGCGCCGTTGATCACCGAGCTGCTCGATCCATCGCGCAAAGAAGATCTGGATCGTTATCTTTGGGGAATGGAAGTGATCGATTTCCTCATCGAGCATCCGTCGATCAAGATTTCGCCGCAGGATTTCGTGGACGTTCTGGCGAAACTGCAACCGCGGCTCTACTCGATCTCCTCCAGCCTGAAGGCGCACCCGGATCAGGTCCATTTCACGATCGATGTGGTGAAATACACGAGTCACGGGCGGAAGCGCGGAGGCGTTTGCTCCACGTTTTTGGCGGAGCGCGCCAACAACGTGCCTGTGCCGGTGTTCCCCAATGTCTCTAAGTTTCGCCTGCCGGAAGATGGAAACACGCCCATCATCATGGTCGGACCGGGTACGGGCGTGGCGCCATTCCGCGCTTATTTGCAGGAGCGCAGATCCGTCGGCGCGAAAGGAAAGAACTGGCTCTTCTTCGGCTCGCAGAAAGCCGCGTGCAATTATTTCTACCGGGAAGAATTCGACGAGATGCAGAAGGACGGTTTCCTCACCCGGCTCGATCTCGCCTGGTCGCGCGACCAGGAGAAGAAGGTCTACGTGCAGGACCGGATGATGGAGAACGCGGCCGAGATTTGGAAATGGATGGATGGTGAAGGCGCGCACTTCTTCGTGTGCGGTGACGCGCGCCGGATGGCGAAAGATGTCGATGCCGCGTTGCGGGGGATCGTGCAGGAACATGGCGGCAAAGACGTGGACGCCGCGAATGAGTACGTCGAAAAGCTGAAGAGCGACAAGCGCTACAAGCGCGACGTATATTAGTTTCGCGGAGCGGCCTCGCTCTCGCAGCAATGGAGACCGCGAACGCAAATTCCAATCGCCGCTACGCTGTCTTCCTCAGTTACCGGCACGCCGATAACAAGGAGCAGGGCCGCCAATGGGCCACCTGGCTTCACCAGGTCCTCGAAGGATACGAGATCCCCGCCGATCTCATCGGGACGAAGAACAACAAGGGCGACGCCATTCCTCCGAGTCTGTATCCGGTCTTCCGCGACGAAGAAGAATTGCCCGCGGATGCGGACCTGACGCGCAACATTCAGCAGGCGCTCGAAAGAAGCGGGCTGCTGGTGGTGATCTGTTCGCCACGCGCCGCGGAGTCGCGTTTCGTGGCCGAGGAGATTCGTTACTTCAAGGAACTCGGCAACAGCGACCGCATTCTCGCGCTGATGATTGACGGCGAGCCGAACGTGTCCGACGACGCCGGCAAACAAAAGTCGGGAATTCCCAGCGCGGCGGAATGCCTGCCGGAGCCGCTGCGTTATGGCGTCGCCGCGGAAAACGGAACGATCGATTGGAGCCGGCGCACGGAGCCGATCGCAGCCGACGCCCGACCGGCCGGTCAGCCTGAACAAGGATGGACGACGGCGGCGGCTTATCGCGAAGCGTTGCTGAAGAATGGGAAAATGGATGAGCGCGAAGTCGCGCAAAAAATTCGGGAATACGACGAGCGGCTCGAGCTGGCGAAGCTGAAAGTGATCGCCGGGGCGCTCGGTGTGCCGCTGGGAATCCTGACGGCGCGCGACAAGGCAATGCAGTTGCAAAAGGCGAAGCAACGCGCCCGCGCGCTTCGCCGCTGGCTGGCGGCGGTGGCAATGCTCGGCTTGCTCGCGGTGGCCGGCGGCGTTTACGCCTGGCTGCAAAAACAGACTGCCCAGGCCGCGCAGAGCCTGGCGGAGAAAGAGAAATCACGGGCCCAGCTCGCGCAGGAACAGGCGGAGAAAGAAAAATCGCGAGCGGAGGAAGCGTTGCTCAAGACGCGGGCCGCGCTGAGCCAATCCGATTTTCTTCAGGCGACGCGATCGCTGGAGGCGGGGCGCGTTTCGGACGCGCTGGCGCAACTCGCCCGCAGCCTGTCGTTCAACCCGCGGAATCAAGCGTCGCTTTTCCGGATAACCACTTTGCTGACGAATCGGAACTTCGCCGCGCCGTTGCAGTACCTGAAAGCGGAAGGCCAGGTGCAATCGGCCCAGTTGCCGCCGAACCCCGACGTTTCGGAAAGCGCGAAATCGATCCTGGGCAAGAACGCGCCGACCTGGGATGCCGAGAAGCAAGCGCCGCCGATGCATCCGATGTTCAAGAATGATCCCGACAGCGTCCAGCTATTCAGCCTGAGTCCGGACGAGCGGCGGCTGTTTATTTTTTCCGACTACCACCTCGCGCAAGTGTGGAACGCGTGGACCGGCGCAGCGATCAAGCCGCCGTTTAAGTACGGAGACCGGGGCGACGGCAGCGCCACCTTTGTCAGTCCGGATGGAACGCGCGCCGTTAGTGTTGGCGGCCCGGTTATGCGTTTGTGGGACACGCAAAACGGGAAACCGGTGGCGGCGCTCGGGGAAACGAGCGAAGGAGCCGGCGCCGCGGAATTCAGCTCGGATAGCAAAGTGCTGGCGACCACGCAGGGCGAATCGTTGTCGCTCTGGGACGCGCAAACCGGAAACTTGTTGAAGGGTCCTCTGGCGCAGGAAGGAACGATCAGCCTCATCCGGTTTAGTCCGGACGGGACGCGCATCGCAGCGACTGCGCGCTCCGTGGTTCAACTGTGGGATGTGCGCACTGGAAAATCGACCGGTGCGCCATTAACCCACAGTGCTGATGTCGTCGCGTTGCGCTTCAGTCCCGATGGCCGTTTCATTGCCACGGCGGCGCACGATAACTCGGTCCGGGTCTGGAACGCCCAGACCGGCAATCCTGTTACCGTCGCGCTAACGCAATCAGCCGAAAACAGCGACATGCTCGAGTTCGCCGCGGATGGGAAACGGTTGCTCGTCGCATCGGCCAAGGCGTTCGGAATTTGGGATATTCCCGGCGCAAAACAGTTGCTGGCTCCCTTGAAACAGACTGCCACGATTTCTTCGGCGCGATTTGACGAACGCGGCGAGCGCGTCGTCACGGCATCAAGCGACAGGACCGCGCGAATCTGGAATGCGAAAACCGGTGCGGCGATCTTCGAGCCGATTGTTCATCCGACCGAAGTTCGGTGGGCCGGCTTCGGCCCCGACGGCCGAACATTGGTGACGCTGCTCGCCGACGTGACCGGACGCGTTTGGGATATTCGTCCCGGCGCAGGGCTGCCCGCGCGGCTCAAAGGTGAGGGTGCAGTCATGACGGCGCAGTTCAGTCGCGATGGAAGCGAGGTCCTGGCGGTGACTCAAAAGGGGTTGGGCGAAAAAACCGTGCAGGTTTGGACGGCGGCGACGGGCAAACTTCAAATCGCTCCAAGGAACTACGAGTCCCAGGAACTTCCGGAATTCAGCCCTGACGGCGCGCGTCTGGTCACGCGCTCGGAAAAAAGTGCGCAACTCTGGGACGTAGCCAGCGACCGGCAGTTGGGCGCGCCGCTCGCGCACGACTCGTTCGTTATGTCAGCGCGCTTCAGCGCTGACGGCACGCGCGTGGTGACGGCGTCCCAGGACAAAACCGCAAAAATCTGGAACGCGGAAAACGGGGAGCTGATCGGGAAACCTTTTGTGCACGAAGACAAATTGATGTGGGCTTCGTTCAGCCCCGACGGGAAACGGATCGCGACCTCGGCGGAAGACAAAAAAATTCGGATCTGGGACGCGGCCAGCGGCGCGTTGGTCTCGGAATGGGAATACGTTACCTACATTGCCTCGGGAGAGTTCAGCCCAAATGGGCGCTACCTCCTGACCTGGACGATGGACGACGTTACGGCACGAATCTGGAACGTCGAAAATGGCGAAGCGGTCGGCGCACCTTTGCAGCATACAGCGCAGGTGCTTTCGGCCCAGTTCAGTCCGGATGGGAGCAGGATCGCGACGGCGTCGGATGATCGCACCGCGCGGCTTTGGGACGCCATTACCGGTAAGCCTCTCACCGATCCGTTGGAACATCCGGCCGAGGTCACTTTCGTGAGCTTCAGCCCTGATGGGCGACAAATCGTGACCGGGTGCCTCGACAAGGCGATTCGGATCTGGGATGTCGAATCGGGAAAATTGATCGCCGATCCTTTCCAAAGCAGTGACACGCGATCCGCGCAATTCAGTTCCGACGGGAAACGGCTGTTGGTCGTCGCCGAAACAGGCGTGTGCGTGTGGGACCTCCTGCCACGGAACAAAACCGCGCCGGGCTGGTTACTGACTCTGGCGGAGACATTGGCGGGACAGCGTCTGGACGACAACGGTGTCTTCCAAATCATCAAGTCCGATCCCGCCCAGACCCGGAAAGAGATCGAGGCGCAGATCGAAAAAGAGAGCGACGAAGAATGGGCTGGCTGGGGCCGATGGTGGCTGGGCGATCGCGGGACGCGGAAGATTTCGCCGTTCTCGCAGATCACGATTGCCGAACAAAAATAATCTTGCGAACATTGCCGCGCATGAAGACATGGAGGAAATACTTCTGGCTCGTTGCAGGCGGCTGTTTCGCGGTCGCGCGCGGAACTGTTTTCGGCCAGGAATCCGCGAACGGGGTGTTTTTCCCCAAGGATAAACCAACCATGGAGATCGAGTTCCCAACCGTGTTCAAAGCTGCCTTTCGAAAAGATGGAGCCTACCTTGCCGTGGGACCGAAGACTGTGATGGCGCTCGTGGCGTGGGAAAAAGTGAAGGACGCCGCCGCGGCCAAGAGCGGGCTGCCCGAGTTTACGAAATCGTTCCTAGTGCGTTCGCTTTCCTTTCGCGAAGTGAGTGCGCCGAGCGTCGAAGACGCAAAGCTCCTTTGGATGTCCTCCGAGGACGAACCGATCGCCACAAAAGTACTGACGGCGGCCGGAAAGAACAGCGATGGCGACGAGATGTTTGTCAACGCAACTGCATTCCCGTGGCAGCATCGCTATTACGTTCTGTTCGCCGTTTGCAAATCCGCGGACAAGGAGCAGCTCGAAAAGGATCGGCTTTCCGTGCAGCACTCGATCAACTACATCAACGACGATTGAGCTGTAGACACCGAGTCGGCCAACGCTCTCCAATATTGTCCCGATGCCTTCACGGTTAAAGAAGCTGGCTTATGCGAATCTGGTTCTGGGGCCGCTCGTCGCGCTGATCAACCTCGTCATCATCGGCAAATCGATCTCGCGTTTGGCCGCGCTCGGCGCGTCCAACGGCGTCCTCGTCCCGCTCGGTCTGATCATCGCCTTGTTCTGTTTGCTAGGCGGGATCCTTTTCCTGGGCGGCATCGGACTGCTCAAGGAACGGCGTTGGGGACGCACCTGGAGTCTGGTCTTCGCGTTCGGGTCCTTCGCCGCCGTTTTTCTCGTCAACGTAACCGCCCGAATCATGAGTAATCTGGCGGAGATCGGCGCGGTCTCGATTCCCGGATTGCATCAGCAGGAGAACTTCAATGTCGGCAGCGGGATTTTTACCTTCTACGCAATTCTGTTGATCGTGATGCTCATGCTGCCGGACGCCAGGGCCTGGGCGAGGCGAACCGAACCGGCTGCAATTGCTCCGAGCGGAACTGTTATTTCTACTTCCCTGTCTCCTCCGGCCAGCGGACTTGCCATCGGAAGTCTTGTCGCCTCCCTGATTCCGTTCCTGTTGCTGGGACAAATCACGGGGCTCATTCTGGGAATCATCGCGCTTCGCAAGATCAAACAGTCGCAGGGCGCCGTGGGCGGAAAAGGGTTCGCGATTGCCGGCATAACGATCTCGGGGGTCATCCTCCTTTTCATAATCGGCCTGCTGGCCCTCATCATCGTGACCAGCGCATTCAAGAAGTGAATGCGCTTCGCGTCCGCCCGACGGCGAAAACGCCGCTTACCGCCACGATGCCCAGGCATAAGATCGAAACGGCGCCGCCCCAAACCAGCCAGGGCGGTTGATAAACGATTGTTAGCCGGCCGCTGGTTCCCGCGGGTATTTCGACCGTGGGAAATAATCCGCGAAAGGAATTTACTCGCAGAACACGGTCTCCGATGCGGGCCCGATATCCGTTGAAGAACGGACGCGAAATTGTCAGCAACGCCGGTCTGGCCCCCTCCGGAACGGTAACATTGGCCTCCAAACGATTGCGACCGTTCTCGATTCTGGAAAGTTCCGCCGTCGCGAACTGTTCGTTAGGCCGGGAATCGATTCCGGCTACCGAGCGAATGGCAGGGAAGATTTCGCCGCGGCGATGAAAAACCCGGCCCTCAGTCGTGCGCGCGGCGAGTTCCCATTCTGAATCAGGACGCGGATCGGCTGTGACTTCATTTGCCACGATGATTCCGTCGACGCCGAGGCGTGCCAGGATGCCTTTCGGACCGCTCTCCTGTTCGAGCATATGGTTTCCGATCTCAGGACGAATCTCGCCGTGAATGGCGAAATCGAATTCACGCGCGACGCCCGCAGGACGGATCGGGCTGTAGCCGTTGATGAAAGGCACCCCGCCCCACATCGAGGTGCTGCCCGGACGAATCGTCGCGCCGAACGGCTCAAGCTGCCTTTCCATTCGATTGGCAATTTCGGGCGCGGGATAGATGCTCAGGTAGAGCCGGTGTGAATCGAGCGGGGCCGCACCGGTCAATTCCGGGGTGAGATTGTATTTCGGAACGCCGCAATTCGGCGGAATCCAAAGGTAGGTCGCGAGCAAGGAGACGAATGCGATGACCGCCGAACTCGTTGATACCGCGAGGCGAGCCAGCGGGCTTATCCGATCGACGAAGAGCCGCAACGATTCAGCCGCGCAAAGAACCAAGGCGAGATGGACAAGAGGGAGCCAGCGGAAGCTCCAGCGAAAAACGTTCGCCGTCGGAAGCATCGAGAAAACAAGCACGACGATGAGCAGCGCTATTTCCCAGCCAATCGTTCGAAGCAACAGTCGAGGGAAGCGGATCAATGCCGCGACTAACGCGAGCGGCGGCACGAGACCGCAGGCCAATTCTGTCGCCGTGTGCGGCATGAGCCGTGAAGAAAAGTCCATCCAGTTCACGGTCCACTTCGGGATGATGAACCCCGGCAATGCGGCGGCCGGAACACGCCATTGAAAATGTTCCGCGCTGTCCTGGACCGCGCGCGCCGAGCCGTGGACGTAATCCAGGAGCGCGAGCCACGCCGGCGCGGCGAGACCGAAGCCGAGCAACACCCCAAAAAGTATCGGCAGGATTGAGGCAGGCCTTCGAGTTTGGCCTAACGACCTGATGGCGAGCCACGCCGCAACGAGCCCGAGCATCAAGACCGTGTAGGGAAAACCGCCAGTGACAACCAGGTAAACGAATGGCGCCGGCCAGAGAAAACGGAATCGACCGCGAGCCGGATCGAGAGCGCGCTCCATTCCCCACCACGCCCAGGGCAGCCAGGCGAATGCGCCGAGCGCGCCGAACCAATCCGTCGCGCCCCAGCAAATGATCCAGCCATTTAGCGCCGCAACGAGCGCGACCATGAGCGAAAGCGGCGCCGAAAGACTTCGCCCGCGCGCCAGCAAATAACCGCCCATCGCGAGGACAAACAAATGCGTCATCGAAAGTGCCGCGGCTTGTTGGGGAAAAGTCAGCGGGAATTTCCAGATCAGGACAACCGCTGCGTTGACGAAAACGGAAAACGTCCCGTACTGGAATTCGCCGGCGAGATTTCCGCAAACCCACGAAGACGGACTCAGCAACGGCAGGTTTCCTTCCGACCAACTGCGCGCCACGTCGGCAAAGACCGGGAGGATCGAGATCTCGTAGTCGTCGTTCCAAAACAGGAGCGGATCGTGCCAGAGGAGGAGGAGGCAGAAGGCGATGACGATAAGCCCCGCGAGAAGCGCACCAAGAATGTCACGCATCGTCCCTGGTGAAAGGTGACTGGTGATCAGTGAATGGTGTTTCGATTCACTAGTCACCATTCAACTTAGAGCACCACGGGCGTCCCCTCGGTCAGCACCAGAACTTTGTTGTCAATACCGCGCTCACGCGCCGCGGCTATCAAGCGCGCGGGCGGTTCGTCGAGCGGTTCGTAGCCGAGGCGGAAACTGCCGTAATGCATCGGGACAAAAACTTGAGCGCGCAGCTCGAGAAAAGCCTGCACCGCTTCCTCGGGATTCATGTGGACCTCGCGGCCAGTCGGCGCGTCGTAACCACCGATGGGTAGCAGCGCGATCTCGATATCGTGCCGGTCGCCGATTTCCTTGAAGCCGTCGAAGTAGGCGCTGTCGCCGCAATGAAAGATCGTGCGGCCATCCATTTTGATAACGAACCCGCCGAAGCCGCGATGAAGATCCGCCAGGAAACGCGCGCCCCAATGCGCGCACGGTGTAAGCGAGACTTCGATCGGGCCGAGCTTCACGCTCTGCCAGTAACCCAGCTCATGGACGATGTTGAATCCGAGATCGTGGACCAAATTGCCAACGCCGATCGGGACAACGATTGGCTGGTCCGCCGCCACCTTGAGCAAAGTGCGCCGGTCGAGATGATCGAAGTGCGCGTGAGTGACGAGGACGAAATCGATCGACGGCAGATGATGAATCTCGAACCCCGGCTGCTTCAAACGCTTGATCACTTTCAACCACTTCGACCAGATCGGATCGATCAGGAGATTGAATTCGTGGGTCTGGATGAGAAACGAGGCGTGCCCGATCCAGGTGATGCCGACTTCGCCTTTGCGGATTTTCGGGAACAGCGGTCGGGCGTGATCGCCGGAGCGTTTCGTGAAGAGCGACGGGATCAGGACTTCGGTCAGGAAATTGCGCTTGTGCCAGTCTGCGCTCGGGATGAGCCGGACACGGGTGGAACGTTTGTTTTCCGCGCCGTTCTCCGTGGCCTGGCGAACGATGTTCCTCCGGCTTTTTTTCGAAAAAGGAATCGGCACGGTTACCCAAGCATATAAGCTGGGAAGGGTGAATCAAAGGCTTTCGCGGAACACCCACGCTCGCGACTGAGGACTGACATGACCTAGCGCGCTTCTCCCCGGAATATGAAACTGCTGAGCACATGCCCGCGCCAGCCGTTCCTCGGCCTGGCGATTTCGGCGACTGTCGGCATTCTCGTGGCCGATAGTTGGCCGCACTGTTCGGTGACGCTGGCAATCGTGATCACGGCGATCGCGATTGTCGCCTGGTTGTCGCGTCGTTCGCTCGCGGTCTATGTGCTGGTTGCGTTCGGATTCTTCTTCCTTCACAGCGTCAGGACGACCAATTCGCCGGGATCAGAATTAGCGCGAGCTCTCGGAGAAGAAGCACGGCCCGTGACGGTGTACGGAGCTGTGATCAGTGAGCCAAGAATTTCCGAGCGCGGCTCAGCGTCGTTCCTGGTCCAGGCAGACTCGATGGAGATCGACGGCGAGATGCGGCCTTGCCGGGCGAAACTCTTCACGCGATGGCGGCACGCCGTCGCATTTGGCGATGACGTGAGGCTTTTCGGGACCGCGCAAAAAATCGAGGGGCCGCGAAATCCCGGGGAATTCGACATGCGAAACTATCTGGCGCGCGAAGATGTTCATCGCGCGCTGATCGTGCGCTACGCAGAAAACGGAGCCGTCCTTAACCATGGCGGCGGCAATCCCATTTTGCGGGCAGCTCAAAAATCGCGGGCCTGGATGGAAACAACAATTGATCGCGGTCTCGAGAATTCGCCGGACGTGACGAGCTCGATCAACGGAATGGTGCTCGGGCTGCGTCATCAAACCGCCGAAGATATCGAAGAGCCGTTTCAGCAGACGGGCACTCTGCATCTATTCGCGGTGGCCGGCTTGCATGTCGGAATTGTGGCGCGCCTTCTTTGGATCCTCGCTACCATGGCGCGATTGCCGCGAAAATGGGCGACCGCTCTAGTCATTCCCGCCCTGCTCTTTTACGCGGCGATCACCGGTCTCCATACCTCGAGCGTGCGCGCGGCCGTGATGAGCGCAGTCTTGCTCGGCGGCTTCATCGTGGAACGAAAAGCGTTCGCCTTTAACAGTCTCGCCGCCGCCGCGACAATCATTCTTTGCTGGGACACCAACGAATTGTTCGCCGTCGGCTTCCAACTCTCTTTCTGCGTCGTTGCCGCCATTCTGTTGTTGCACGAACCGACTTTTCGTTTCCTGCAACGGCGGTTTGAATCGGATCCGTTTTTGCCGCGAAGCTTGTTTACGACGCGGCGGCGCGCGCTGACGAATGCTCTCACCTGGATCGCGCGGGCCGGATCAGTCTCGTTCGCGGCGTGGATCGGATCGCTGCCGTTAATGCTTTGGTATTACCACCTGGTGACGCTGATCTCTCTCGTGGCGAATTTGGTCGTCGTGCCGATCGCGTTCTTCGTTCTGGCGGGTGCGTTGCTTTCGCTGGTCGCGGCGCCGTTTTCCTCCTGGCTTTCGGTGGTCTTTAACAATGCCAACTGGGCGCTCACGAAACTGATCCTCGGCGCCGTGAGTTTGTTCGCGCAAATACCAGGCGGTCATTCTTACATCGAACATCCGCACCGGCCGAGCGGCGCACTTTTGGAAATTAACGCGCTCGACCTGCGATCCGGCGCAGCGGTGCATCTGCGGAGCGGTAATCGCGACTGGCTCATCGATGCCGGACCGGCGCGAGATTACGATCGCGTGCTGCTGCCCTATCTGCGCGCGCGCGGCGTGAATCGTCTCGACGGCCTCGTCCTCACGCATGGCGACGCCGGTCACCTTGGCGGCGCGGGCGGCGTGCTCCTTGATTTCAAGCCGCGCCAAATCATCGACACCGCGGCGCAGGACCGGTCTGCGCTTCACCGCAAGTTCATCGAATTGCTCGCTAGCAATAAACGTCCTCGACGCCTCCGCCAGGCAGGCGATGAATTCAAACTCTCTCGCGAAATTACGGCGCGCGTTCTTTTTCCCCCGGCAGTCTTCGAGGGCGAGCGCGCTGACGACCAGGCGCTCGTCCTTCAACTGATCGTGGCAGGAAAATCCCGGGCGCTTTTCATGTCGGACAGCGGTGTCGTAACGGAACGCGTTCTCCTGCGAAATTACCCGGACTTGCGGAGCGACATCCTGATCAAAGGTCAGCACCATTCCGGTGACTCGGGATCGCCTGAATTTCTCGATCGCGTTCAGCCGGAGGCGATCGTCGCCACATCGCGCGATTTTCCGGAGAGCGAGCGACTCAAGCCGGAATGGATCGATGCTGTCCGCAGCCGCGGAATAAGATTGTTTCGCCAGGACGAAACGGGCGCGGTGCAGATCCGATTGTTTCGCGAGCGATGGGAAGCGACGAGTTACGTTACCAACGAGATTTTTCGCAGCGCCAGACGATGAATCTTCATTCCCTTGAGCGTAAACCGCTTTTCGAATTTGCTCATCGCAGTTGGCGGAACCGCATCGGTGATGACCACGAAAAGTGATGACTGCGAAACAAGATTGGTGATTTGGCGGAAATAATCGGCTTCATCCGTCGCAATTTGCACGGTGCCATCCGAGATCAGCGTGCGATGGATCGCGGCGAGGAAGTTTTCCGTTACAAGACGCCGCGGCGCATGACGGCGCTTGGGCCATGGATCGGGAAACATGATGTGAAGCGCCGTGACGGAATTCTCCGGGAGCAACTCCTCGACGGCATAGGAAATCTCGAATCGCAGGACGCGCGCATTCGTCAGACCGGCGCGCTCGATTTTTCGACAGGCCGCCCGCACTCGACCCAGCAAACGCTCGATTCCCAGGAAATCTTTGGCCGGATTTTCGGCCGCGATGGCCTCAAGAAAAGAGCCGTCGCCGCAGCCAAGGTCTACTTCGACCGGGGCACGGCGGCGGTAGATCGCCTCGAAATCGAGAGGCGCGAAACAATTGGCCGGGACGAGTTCCGTCTCGCTTGCTATGGTTGTTGAAGGATCGGAGGACAAAACGTCAGATGATAAAGAAACTTTTCGCTTCGCTGTTTGTCGTGGCAACCCTGGGGGCGCACGCCACCGAGCCGACGGCAGCACAAACCAAGACAGCAATTTTTGCCGGCGGCTGTTTTTGGTGCATGCAACCGCCTTACGACAACGCCAAAGGGGTTGTCAAAACTGTTGTCGGCTATACGGGCGGAAGCGCCGAGGACGCGACCTACGAAAAAGTTTCCGCGCATCGGACCAAGCATCGGGAGTCGATCCAGGTGACGTACGATCCAGCGCAGATTTCCTACGACCAACTCCTCGACATCTTCTGGCGTAACATTAACCCGACCCAGGCTGACGGCCAGTTCCACGACATCGGCTTAAGTTACCAAGCCGCTATTTTCTATGGCAGCGACGAGGAGAAAAAGGCTGCGGAAGCGTCGAAGGAAATGCTCGGCAAATCCGGAAAATTCTCGAAGCCGATCGTGACTGAGATTCTACCCGCCCAGCCGTTTTATCCGGCAGAAGATTATCACCAGAAATATTACCTGAAGAACCCGGCGGACTTTGAGGCGTATCACGTCGGCTCGGGACGGGTCGGTTTCCTGGAGAAAATTTGGGGCGCGGAGACGAAGAAAAAATAAATCACGTCAAGCGATGACGTGCTGATTCCTTAGGGGGCTGCGGCATGGCCGCTGCTTTAGGTATTCGCGCGAGCCAGGAAGTCACTCACTAAAATCTAAAGTTACGTTACGTTCCTTTGGCTTTCGCAGCGCGATCCGAAACGATCGCGTTTTTTTTGCCTACCGGCCTTAAGGCTTTGTCAACGGCGGCACTTGCACAAACGCCGCCAACGGCGAGGACGGCGCCGCGTTCTCCAGAGAGGCGAAGGTATAAAGTTCAGCCTCATTTGCGTTCACGAACTCAGCCTGACTGACTGCCATTGGTTCCTTCAAAAAACGCGAAAGCTCCTGCGCCAAAACGATGGCGATCGCTCGCGGATCGCGGGTGTAAACTGGGATTGGAAACGCGCCCGAGTTGCGGTCGTAACCGTAGATGTTTCCTTCCGTTTCCCAGACGCAATAGGCGTGGCCAGCAGGATGATTCTCAAAACGAACCAGGAGGATTTTCGCCCAGAAATTTTTGTCCAGGGTGTGCTGGGTCTTGACGACGGCCAGGTAGTTGCAGGCGGAAACGACGCACCCGTTGAGCACGACAAGATCGTCTTCTCCCGGGGTAAGAACGACGCGCTGTTGGCAGCCGGTGGAAAACAGCAAGAGCAGCACAGAAGCGGCGAGAGAAAAGAAAGGGCGAAAGAAATTCTTTGTCATATGACACATCCGGGAGAGCGATGACTTACGAATAATTATGGCCATTGGTGTTTTTATAGCATCAAACCTGCTTTATTGGGAAGCTTTATCTTCGGAACCTGCGGATAAGGCAAGGTTTTCCGTGCCGCCGTGCTGACCCTGCCGGCTATTTAGTCCGGAAATAACGCCGGCGGTCGCCATTAGCCGCCTCGATAAGAAACGAGTCCTTTTTCACCTCCAACAGACGATCGCGGTCTGTTGTCCCCGCTGGAATGCGGCCGAAAGCGTCGCTGATGTAGGCATATCGGAGCGCACCGCCCTTGAGCGCCCACCGCCCGGTGAATTTGGAAACGAGTCTTGATCGATACCGGACCTCGCCGACAAAAGAACCGTCGTTCCTAAAAGAGTATTGGCAGATTTGCAGCTCGTCTGCGTACTTCCAATCGCCAATCAGCGAGCTTCGGCAGCGCCACTCCACGCTGGCGCACGAGGCGATCAACAAGAGTGAAATAAGAGTAAGGACCGGTTTCATTGCCAAAAAGAAGTGGAGCACGATTCACCGGCCCCTTTGCGAGTGCAATCCGGTGACGGACCTTTAGTTGGAGGAAAAAAACGAGAGCGACCCTCGGGGAAAGGTCGCTCTCGCCTGTTAGGCTACTCTGAAATCAGTTCTGGGCGACCAGCGTAGAGGCAGCACGGAACTTCTTGCTGCCGGCATATGCATAGAGGGGTTGGTAATTTCTTTTCCCGACTTGAGCGGTCGTGCAGACCGCATAATTGAAAGTGGGATCGAGCACAAAGCTGCCGTTATCGGTGTCCCAGGCCAGCCAGGCGTGTGTTTGGCGGCTCGAGGTGGTGCGTTTGCCGATGACGAGGCGAACATTTGTGGCCCCGTTTGCGCGCATCTTGTCGTAAAGGGCGACGGCCTTTGCCTTGCAGTCGGCGGGGGCGCCGGACTGGGCTTCGGCCGGCGTTTTCCAAACAGCCGTGAAGCCGTAGGGAATGGAGCGAAGATCTGACATCCATTGATTAACGATCCCTACCGAAACTTGCGAGCCCGAAGAATGGGCCGGAGCTGTTAAAACCGGACGGATGCGGGCCATTTGGCGGTCATAAGGGGTTGAATTAACGGTGAATAGGAGAGCGTCTGCGAAGGAAGAAGAGGCGGCAAACGCGAGGAGGAGGCTTGAGAGGAGAAGGGTCTTTTTCATGGTGGTGTTTCTTATAGATTTCATTCTGACTATAATTACTATAAGCAACGCGCATGCCACGCTTGTGAGGTCATTGAGAAATTTGGCCCGCTTTACGAGGAATTCTGAGGTCGGTGCCACGCGGCGCTCCACTATGCTACGGTGGCTTGGCTAAGGGCGAGCCGCACAAAAAGCAATCTCGGGGAGCCAATGGCGGGCTGGCAGAATGAGCGGCCGCTTGGTGGAGGCGAGGGGAGTTGAACCCCTGTCCTCGAAGCTATCGACGCAAGCTTCTACATGTGTAGCCGGTGATTATATTTAAGGGACCAAACGTTGCGCCAGCACACTGCCGGCCCCCGAGCATCCACGAGATTCCTTCACCGCCAGACGCGGTCGCTCCGCCGGGCGATTAGCCTGCTGTCCATGTTCCCGGCCATAGCAGGCGTCTAGCCGGAAACATCGCGGTCAATTAAGCCGCGAGAGCGAGATCTTGGTGATCTGCGTTTATTTTTTTTGGTCCGGATTTTAACGAGGCCAACGAACCATCCTCGACATGCCGCCTGCGCTTCAAACTACGAGTCGAAGCCAGTACGCCCCCTTATTTTTAGAAGACGACAGGATACCCGAAACGCCCGCCCGCCGCAAGCGTACCGGCGGACCCGTGAAAGAAATCTCTTGCGCGGCGAATCCAGCTGCCGCACGAATTGCGAATGCCCGAGCTGAAAGCGTTCGCCAGCTCGGTCGCCATCGTTGTTTCGAGCTGCGACGCATTTTGCGACGCCTGGCGTCCCTTCGTCTTCTTCTTTCGAAAACATTGGAGCGATTGTCCGTTCCCAGTCTATCTGATCGTCAACCGGCTCCGGGTTCGTTCCAATATTGTCCAGCCGATCTCGGTCGGGCCCGATCGAGATTGGGCGTCAAACATGGCGACCGCTCTGGCCGTAATTTCGCAGCCTTATATCCTCTATTTCCAGGAGGACTATTTCCTCAATGGCGCCGTGAAGAGCGAGCAGTTGGCCAGCGATTTTGCTTATGCCTTTGAAAAGGATGCGGCTTCGTTTTGCTTTTATGCGCGCTCGGTCCTCGAATCAGATTTTCAGCCGTTGAACGAGCGGTTCGGCGTCGTCCCGCGAGATTCGGATGGCCGCACCCGGCTCCAGGTAACGCTCTGGAAAAAAGAGGTGCTGCAGGCTACGCTTCGGCCCGGCGAATCTGCCTGGAACATGGAAGCGCGCGCCAGCGAACGCACCCGGGACCTTCTTGTCCTCTCCTATTCGCAACGGCGCGACGTTCCAATCCCCTATTTGATGTCGGCCATCGTGCGCGGTCTCTGGATGCCGCAGGCCATTTCGCTCTGTCAACAGGCTGGACTCGAGATTCTTCCGCGCTTTCGATCCACGCATAGCGATGTCGCATGGCGCCGTCGCTTCCGGAGGGGGCTCGACCGAACGAAACGCGCGTTTGCGCTCGCGCGGCAACGCCGGCGGGTGATCGACCTGGATTCGCCTTCCGCTTGAGCCAAAACTCCCCGGCCCGCGAGGCGGTCGGACCACACATCCCATGCGAAGATAATCTAAGGCCCGCGACTTGATGGAATCCAAAGACGAAGCTGCTTCCGCTCGCTCTCCGGGCATCCGGCACGGGGGCCTCGATCGGGCGCTCTTGGATTCCGCTTTGGATTGCATCATTTCGATGGACGCCACTGGGCGCGTTCTTGAATTCAATCCCGCGGCTGAGCGCGTTTTTGGATACACTCGCGACCATGCCGTCGGCCAGGAGCTAGCGAGCCTGATTATTCCGCCGGCTCTGCGCGAGCGGCACCGCGCCGGTCTTTGCCGTTATCTCGAGACCGGCGAAGGCCCGGTTCTCGGCAAGCGGATCGAGATCACCGGCGTGCGCGCCGACGGCTCGGAGATCCTGGTCGAGCTGGCGATAACGGCATTACGGATTGAGAACGATCTGATTTTCACCGCGTATCTGCGCGATATCACAGATCGAAAGCGTGGCGAAGAAGCGATCCGCCACCTCGCCGCCATCATCGAATCTTCGGACGACGCCATCATTAGCAAGGACTTGAACGGGATCATCACCAGTTGGAACGCGGCCGCAGAGCGCCTCTTCGGTTACAAGCCGGAAGAGATAATCGGGAAATCAATTATGACGCTCATTCCGCCCGAGCGGGAACACGAAGAGCCGAGCATCATCGGGCGCGTCCGACGCGGCGAACACGTCGAGCACTACGAAACGGTTCGCCGCCGTAAGGACGGCACCCTGCTCCATATCTCCGTCACCGTTTCACCGTTGAAAGACCAAAACGGCGAGATCATCGGCGCCTCAAAAATCGCCCGCGACATTACGGAACGCATCCAGAACGAGCGGCGACGCACGGCCCAATACGCTGCGGCGAGCCTGTTGGCCGGCTCATGGTCCATTGCGGAAGCCGGCCCGCGCGTCATCGAATCGGTCGCGGGGATCGGAAATTGGGTGGCGGGTTCAATCTGGCTGCGCGACACCGCCGAGGAACGCTTGGAATGTTCGATCACCTGGCACCAGAACCAGCCAGGGCTGGCGGAGTTTACGAAAGCAACCGAAGCCACGGTCCTCGTCGGCAATCAGGGTCTGCCGGGCCGCGTGATGACTTCTCGCCAGCCAGTCTGGATCGAGGACCTCGCGACCGACGCTAACTTTCCGCGCGCCCCCGCCGCCGCGGTCGCGAAGCTCAAAGGCGCTTTCGC
>Ga0307478_10000425_pt1 | contig 44435 bp, 35 predicted proteins | sample atmos_gasesECM4C_2_FD_203713 | JGI IMG/M metagenome (GOLD analysis project Ga0307478, IMG submission 203713) | Hardwood forest soil microbial communities from Morgan-Monroe State Forest, Indiana, United States - atmos_gasesECM4C_05 | ecosystem: Environmental > Terrestrial > Soil > Temperate...
CAAAAGTTCGCCCGAGGAGGCCACATTCCTTGACCTGTTGCGTACCACGGACATGCTCTCCCGCGGACTCATCCATATCCTGAAGGCTGAGGATCTCTCATCCACTCAGTACAACGTCCTTCGCATCCTGCGTGGCGCGCCCGAAGGCCTCCCCTGCGGCGAAATCGCCAACCGCATGATCACCCGTGATCCAGACGTCACCCGCCTTCTCGACCGCCTCGAAAAACGCAGCCTCATCTCGCGCTCGCGCGAAATCAAGGACCGCCGCACGGTAATGGCCCGCATCACCCCCGCTGGCTTGAAGCTGCTCGCGAAGCTGGATAAGCCCGTCCAGGCCGGCCATCGCCACCAGCTCGGCCACCTCGGGCCTCGGCAACTAAAGACTTTAACCGAGCTGTTACAGGTAGCCCGCAGCCAAGTAGCCTGATTTCTTGATCAAATAGTCGTTGCAACGAATATCGGTATAACGCATCTAATCCATCATAACGCAGCAAAAGCACCACCCAAAAGGAGAAGAAAATGAGCGCAACAGCCACACCGCAATCCGCCACCAGCACCTGGAACATCGACCCGGTTCACTCCGTCGCCGAGTTCAAGGTGAAACACATGATGATCTCTCACGTGAAAGGCCAATTCACCGGCGTCAAGGGCGTCCTCACCCATAACGAATCCGACCCGACCAAATCTCACGTCGAAGCCACCATTGACGCCGCTTCCATCACCACGCGTGATCCGCAGCGTGACGAACACCTCAAGAGCGCTGACTTCTTGGACGTTGCGAAGTTTCCCGTGCTCACTTTCAAATCCACGGGCATAACACGCAAGGGCGATGGCGAGCTGGCAGTCGCGGCCGACCTCACCATCCATGGAATCACGCGCAACGTCGTTTTCAATGTCGAAGGGCCGACCGCTCCCGGAAAAGATCCGTGGGGCAATACCCGCATCGGGCTTTCCGCCACCACCAAGATCAACCGCAAAGACTTCGGCTTGCACTGGAATGCTCCGCTCGAAACCGGCGGCATTCTCGTCGGCGAAGAAGTCACCATCACGCTCGATGTGCAGTTCGTGAAGGCTTGAAATACCCAGGCCGTCCGGCGCATAAAGATATAGAGCGTCCAAGCCGCGCGTTTCCCGGCGGCAAAAAAGGAAATACGATGTCTCTACGTCCAGTAAAACAAATCATTCAAACCACTCCGACAATCGAAGGCGCCGGCGTAAAATTGCAGCGCGCCTTCGGTTTCGGCAAAACCAAAGACTTCGATCCATTCCTGCTACTCGACGATTTCCGCAACGAGAATCCCGATGACTACCGCGCCGGATTTCCCTGGCATCCGCATCGCGGCATCGAGACCATCACCTACGTCCTCGCCGGTTCCGTCGAGCACGGCGATAGTCTCGGCAACAAAGGCAAAATGACCGCTGGCGACGTGCAGTGGATGACGGCCGGCAGCGGCATCCTTCACCAGGAAATGCCCAAGGGCGATTCGCACGGCCGCATGCACGGATTCCAGCTCTGGGCCAATCTCCCCGCGGCGCTAAAAATGACTGACCCGCGGTATCAGGACATTCCCGCCAGCGCGATTCCGGAAGTCACTGACGATGACGGCACTCGCGCGCGCATCATCTGCGGCGAATTCTGGGGCAAACGGGGGCCGGTGGAAGGTGTCGCCGCCGATCCCAGTTATCTCGATATCTCGGTTCCGCCGAGTCAAACGAAGCGCATCAAAATCGAAACCACACGCAACGCCTTCGCCTACGTCTTCGCAGGCTCCGGCACGTTTCGCGATTCGTCGCAACCTCGCGCGGTTCTAACTGAACGAGTGGATACGCCCGACGCGCCTGCGAAATATGAAGTCGGCAATCACTCGCTCGTCCTCTTCGATCGCGGCGACGAAATCGCCGTCCACGCTGGCGCCGAAGGCATTCGCTTCCTGCTGGTGTCCGGCAAACCGATCGAGGAGCCAGTCGCGTGGTACGGACCAATCGTCATGAACACGCAAGAGCAGCTGCGCCAGGCAGTGAACGAGTTGCAAACCGGCGACTTCATCAAACATCGCTGAAGCGCCCCCAACATCACGAACCTCTGCGCGGATCACCTTCGTTGCCTTATCCTAGCGTCGTGAAACCGCCGTGCGACGAAGCCCTGATCCGCGCAGGGAATCCTGACGTTCCTTGTGCGCCGCAAGCGCGACCTTGGATACTGGCCGCGACCATCCTCGGCTCGAGCATGGCGTTTATAGACAGCACCGCCGTAAACGTCGCTCTGCCCGCGCTTCAGTCCAGCCTTCACGCCACGGTCGTCGGTGTCCAATGGGTCGTCGAATCGTACGGCCTGCTTCTGGCGGCGTTGATTCTGGTCGGCGGTTCTCTAGGCGATCTTTACGGCCGTCGTTTGATGTTCGTCGCGGGAGTGGGAGTTTTCGCCGCTGCATCCATCGCCTGCGGCCTCGCTGCCAACATTCAACAACTCGTACTCGCGCGAAGCATCCAGGGCATCGGCGCCGCGTTCCTCGTTCCCGGCAGCCTCTCCATCATCAGTGCATCTTTCGACGAAAAAACTCGCGGTCAGGCGATCGGCATTTGGTCCGGCTTCACCGCCATCACCACGGCCTTCGGGCCGGTCCTCGGCGGCTGGCTCATCGAACACGCTTCCTGGCGCTGGGTGTTCTTCATCAACATCCCGCTCGCCGCCGCCGTGATCGTCATCTCACTCTGGCATATTCCGGAAAGCCACAACCCGGCCGCCGGGCGCGTAGACAAGGCCGGCGCGTTCGTAGCAACCGTGGGATTGGCCGGCGTGGTCTACGGCTTCATCGAGTCCGCAAATCTCGGATGGAGCGACCCTCGGGTTTTCGGAAGCCTGATCCTCGGCTTCGCGTGCCTGATAGCTTTCGGATTTATCGAATCCCGCGTCAGTTCGCCGATGGTTCCGCTCGCCCTGTTTCACTCGCGCAGTTTCAGCGGCGCAAACCTGCTCACACTGTTCCTCTACTCCGCGATTGGCATTTTCTTTTTCTTGTTCCCGATGAACCTGATCCAGGTGCAGGGATACTCCACAACCGCGGCCGGTGCTGCCGCGCTCCCGCTTATTTTGCTGGTATTTCTTCTATCGCGCTGGTCCGGCGGCCTCGTCGCGCGCTATGGCCCCAGGGCTCCATTAATCGTCGGACCGCTTATCACAGCAGCGGGCTTCGCACTTTTCGCCGTACCCGGTACCGGCGCTCGTTACTGGACAGCATTTTTCCCCGCGTTCATCGTTCTCGGTTTTGGATTCGCAATCAGTGTGGCCCCGCTCACCACCGTGGTCATGAACGCTGTAGACCAGAATCGCGCCGGCGCCGCCTCTGGGATCAACAACGCAGTCGCCCGAGTAGCTGGCGTACTCGCCGTAGCCATCCTCGGCATCGTAATGGTGAAATTATTCAGCGCGAACCTGCATCACGCTCTCGCGAACGCGCAGCTTCCGCCCGGCGTTCTCCAATATCTTCGCTCCAACGAAACCAAGCTAGCCGGTCTCGACCCACCCCAGGGCCTCGACGCCGATACGGCGACGCTGATCCAAATATCCATCTCCCGCGCGTTCATTTTCGGATTCCGCGCCGTAGCGCTGATCTGCGCAGCTCTAGCAGCAGCCAGCGCCGCCGTCGCCGCGCAAATGATTCCCGCGAAAGCCTCCGTCATGTCGAAATAAACGAGCATCTCCTCGCTCCGTTTGTGATTGAGCCTGCGAGCCGCTATATTTAGCGTCCGTGCGCGCGAACCCGCTTTTCCAGCGATCGCGCCACATTGCTTCCCGGAGGCGCAATGAAAGCTCTGGCCATAGACCTCGGCGGAACTCACGCCACCTGCGCCATCGTCGAAGACAGCAGGATCCTCTACTCCCGCCATCTCGATCTCGATAGCGCCCAAGGACTCGGCTCCGTCCTGCCTCTCTTCACCACCACGCTCCGCGAATTACTCGGCGAAGCCAGCCTCGCCGCCCGCGACTGCGCCGGCCTCGCCATCAGCAGTTGCGGCCTCGTGGATTCCGTGAACCAGAAAATTCTCTCCAGCCCGAAAAAATGGGACGACGCGCCCAGCGTCGACTTCATCGCCTGGTCCCGCCGGGAATTTTCCCTCCCCATTAAAATGGAAAACGACGCGCGCATGGCCCTCATGGGCGAACGCTACGCCGGCGCCGGACGCGGCTGCAACGATCTCGCCATGATCACTCTTGGCACCGGCATCGGCACCGCCGTCATGATCGGCGGCGCGCTTCTCCATGGCAAACATTTTCAGGCTGGTAATCAGGGCGGCCATCAGCCTCTCGACGTCAACGGCCGCACCTGCACTTGCAGCGGCATCGGATGCGCCGAAGCCGAAGGCGCCGGCTGGGCGCTGCCGCAAATAGCAAAGGATTGGCCCGGCTTCCGCGAAAGCGCGCTAGCAAAAGAACCCGCCGTAAATTTCGAAGCTCTCTTCCGCGTCGCCGCTGCCGGAGATCCCGTCGCCACGCAAATTCAAGCGCGCTGCCTCAACGTCTGGGCCGCCGCCGCAGTCGGCATCATTCACGCCTTCGATCCCGACGTAGTAATTTTCGGCGGCGGCGTCCTCAAGAGCGCCGACCTCATCATCCCTTTCATCCAATCCCACGTGAACCAACACACCTGGTCCCCCTGGGGCAAAGCCCAAATCCGCGCAGCCGCCCTGGGCAATAACGCCGGCCTACTAGGCGCCATCCCCCTCCTAACCACCGCGTGATATTTCCCCGCGCCCCACAGAGGTCGCGTCTGAGTTCGTGTTGTCATCCCGAGCGAAGCGAGGGCTCTCTCGGATGGGTGGCCGACCCTTGCAACACGAGCTAGCGACCGCCTTTATGTTTTTGGGGTGCCGCACTCTCGCGGATTCGCGGCCGAAGGCCGCAGGCGAGGGTGCGTGGCAATACTTCAAACCCTACTCCCCCGGCCCGGGTTTGGTGTGCAACGATTCCGCTCACCATACTGACGGGCGCCTGAACTTTGTTCGCGGACACCCAAACACGCGACTTACGTCCACTCTTTTCTGCTGCTTGGCTTTCCATTGGTTTATTCTGTGGTAAACAATCGCAAAATGTGTTAACGTGAGTTGGGCAGGTTTTTCGCCCGGCTAAGGAAGACACATGGGGACCGCGACATCGACGAGGGGGAGAGCAAGGCAAGCATTCAAGGTGAGTGTGGCCGCATCCTGCACCGCGCCTCTCGCCACTCGCGCCGCACAACGTCCAGCAGCACCAAATGCTCATGTAACATCGCCACTACAATGTTACATCCCCGCTCTAACCGAAAATGACTGTCGATCTCGACGCCCCACTCACAACAAAATCAATCGCCAACCGCGCCGATTAGAATCAAGCGTAACTCACACAAAACAAACACCCGCACCCCAAATCAATCGCCAACCTTTGGCCACTTCGCGGATCGCGGCTCACAGGTCACAACTCACGAGTCGCAGCAGTTCTAATCGCAACACACCCTCATTCAAAAATCGCCGCAACCCTATGATAATAGAGGCCGCGCCAATTTCTAATCGCAACACACATCCACTTTTCGCGCATCCGTCGCAACCCGAAAAAAACCGGTGTTGCGGAATGCGCCGATTCCAGCCCGGTTGCTCGCGGAACCACTACCCGCCGTTTCTGCCGCCGTTCTTGCCGTTCCCGCGCTTCGGCGCCGCCTTCCGCGCAGCTCCAGCGGACGCCACCGGAGCACGCCCCGCCTGGCCCACAGCCACGCTCACCTTTTCGAGCCGGGCTTCCGAACCAGCCGCGGCGCCCGCCGCCTTGCCCTTCTCGCGACGGTCATTGCGCGTATGCCGCCAGTTCACGTGCGGCATGATCAGCGACGTATCAATCCGGTCGCGATACTTCACCGCAATCTTCAAAAGCGAATCCAGCAAATTATCCGAAAGGAAGTGCGGCTTGAGGCCCAGGTCAATCAACTTCGAGTGTTTCGCGTTGTAATAATGCTCTTCGGCCTCCACGCGCGGATCCGGCAAGTGGCTGATCTTTACCTCCAGCCCGATTTTCTCCGCTGCGCTTTTCACCAACTGCGCCAGCTGCAGCACCGAGAACCGCTCGGTAAATTGATTGAACACCCGGCACTCGCCCGGCCCCGCCGGCTGCAAACAAGCCAGCTCAATGCATCGCACCGTGTCGCGTATATCCAAAAACCCGCGCTGCTGCCCGCCCTTGCCATACACCGTCAAGGGATGCCCCACCACAGCTTCCACGCAGAACCGGTTCAACACGGTCCCGAACACTTCGTCGTAATCAAACCGATTGATCAACGACTCGTGCAGCGCTACTTCGTCGGTAGTAGTTCCGTACACCACGCCCTGATTCAGGTCCGTCGCGCGCAATCCCCAAGCCTTGCACGTGAACATGATGTTGTGGCTGTCGTGCACTTTCGAGAGGTGGTAGAAAGAACCCGGCTGCTTCGGGAAAGGCAGCACGTCCTTGCGCCCGTTGTGCTCGATGGTGATGTAGCCTTCTTCGATGTCAATGTTGGGCGTGCCGTATTCGCCCATCGTCCCCAGCTTGATCAGGTGGCATTCCGGCCGGTTCTCGCGCAGCGCGAAGAGAAGATTCAGCGTGCCCACCACGTTGTTCACCTGCGTGAACACCGCGTGCTGGCGATCAATCATGGAGTACGGCGCAGAACGCTGCTCCGCAAAATGGATCACTGCCTCAGGCTCGAACTCCCGGATCATGGACGTGAGGAACTCGTAGTCCGTCACGTCTCCCACGTACGATTCAATGGTCTTGCCGGTCAGGTGATTCCAGACGTTGAGCCGCTCCGCCAAAGGCTGAATCGGCGTCAGAGTCTGCGCGCCCAGTTCGTGGTCCCACAGCCGCCGCACAAAGTTGTCCACGATCGCAACCGTATGCCCCTGCTTGGAAAGATACAGGGCCGTCGCCCAGCCGCAGTATCCGTCCCCCCCAAGCACCGCAATCTTCATGATCCCTCCACGCTTTCTTCGTTAGCGTCTGCGCAAACTATCGCCAGCAATATCAGCTAAATAAGACGTTGCCGATGATTATCGCCCAATCCGTATGAATCCCAGTGTCCACCAATCGTCAGCCATATCCAGCTACCATTGCAACCAACATTTGACGCCGGAGAAACTTCAGCGGGTGCAGGCGGAAGACACTATTCTACCCGCATTTCCGGCTGCAAACTATCGTCCGTCGCTTCCGGGCAGGTGCTGATTAGTCAGCAAAACTTTCCCTCCGCTCTCCTGGACAACATTGAGTTTCGAAGCTCCCACGAGAGATTGCAAACGGGGCAACGTGGATTGAACCGCCAGAAGGTAGTATCTCGCGGGCGTGTCCCACAAAGCCGCGAATTGCGAGTCGTCAATGAAAACATCCGGCGCTCCCGGCGCATTGGAACCATACTCCAAATTCTGGATGCGGCCATTCAGCAGCAAGCCGGTGCGGTTCGCGTAAAAGAAGACCGACGAGAACGGATAGTAGTGACGCTGCGAAATCAAAGTGCCTTCGGGAGACCGCAGCAACGCCTCCGCCAGCGGCCGCGAGGACAAATACGGATCAAACACCACCATGGCTATCCGCGCAGCATGCAGGAAAAGCACCATCATCAGCGCGGAAGCGAGAAATGCGCGGAGCCCTCTCGCGCGAAAGTTGCCAATTGCTCCAATCAGAGCAGCGATCGCGGCAATCAGAAGCGGAGTCCGCAAATATGCGAACGAAGGAAGAGTGAGGTCCAACATGTGACCCAGCGACAAAGTGTATGCGCTCGGGTGATGCGACAACGCTTCGGAAATATCACCGGGAGCTTGGAGATTGCGCACATCCCAATAGATGCCAAACGCCGCCAATGTGGCGCACGCGAAAATCGCGGCGAGCGCACGCCTGCCACGCCGTACCCAATCCCCGTTGGCCGCCATGGCCGAACCAAGCAGCAAAGCCAGCGCTGGATAACAGGGCATCGAATAGTATTCTTGCGTGGTCGAAAAGGTGAAAAATACCAGAACGAATCCGGCCCAGCACAGCGCGAGCAGTCTGGTGCGCCCCGCACGGTCAATCGGCTTGAAGGAAAGCTTCGCGACCGCCGGAAAATAGACGCTCCAAGGGAACAGCCAGATCAGGTGAAACAGCCAAAAATAGAGGCGCGGAACGGTGTTGTAATCGTGCGGAAAGCGCCGACCCAGAAAGCGCAGCAGTTGCTCGTTGATGACGAAGAACCACAAGAATCCATGATACTGGCCTGGGCCGCTGTGCAGCGTGAACGCGAAGTACGGAGGATTCCTGATCGTCGCGAGTATGTGCCACGGCCCCGCTATCGCTACGACCATCAAAGCGCCGCTGATTGGATGCAGCCGCTTCCAGATTCTCGGTGAAAAGAGCTGGTGCGTGATCGCCAGATAAACGATTGCTGCGCCAATCGGAAAAACAACAGCAATAAGGCTTTTCAGCAGTAGACCCACGCCCAACGACGCGGCCAGCAAAGATGCCCACAGCCGCGGGTGCGGCTCTTCTTCGTCAACGATGCGCAGAAACGCCCACATCGCCAGCGTCGTGGTGAACGTCAGCATCACATCCGGAATCAAAATGCGCGTGAAAAGAAAAAGCCCGATGCAGGTGGACAAGCATAAGCCCGCATAGAAGCCGGCACGTTTTCCAAAAGCCCACACGCCAATTGCCGCGGTGAGCAAGCAAAGCGCGATCGCGGACAGCGCAATCGGAATGCGCGCCGCCCAATCGTGCACTCCGAAGATTTTGTAGGAGATGGCAATGGCCCAATACACCGCGGGGGCTTTTTCGAAATAGGGCACGCCGTCAATGCGCGAAGTGACCCAATCGCCGGACGTAAGCATGGTTCGCGCGATCTGAGCGTGCACGGCGTCCACGTCGTCCATCAACGATGGCGGAGACACGATGCAGCCGAGATAAATCGCGCCGGCAAAAAGCAGAATGACTAAATAGAGGCGCCAGAGCTTGGAAGTGTCCGGGAACCGAGCGTGGGGAGTGAGACTGCTTGAATCCGCCATTCGTTCATCTCAATTGCCATTGGCCGCGAGGCCGGCTACTTCCTGCCGACAAAAACGAGCGTAACTCCCACACAGACCAGCAGAACGCCGGCCCAGCGTCTTCGTGAAACTTTTTCGCCTAGGAAGATTTCGCCGCCTAGAGTTCCGGCTGCATAGCTCAACGCAGTGACAGGTACGACGAAGCTGACATTTTCCAAGGACAATGCACCGAGTAGCGCGAAGAACGCGATAGCCATCAGCGATACGCCGAGCCACATCCAGGGGACTTGAATCGCGCGCAGCATTACGCGCACAAGAGCGCTTGGCCGGAAGTCCTTCACCTCGCCGATTGTCTTCATTGCGCGCGTGACGCACAGCTCGCCGAAGGTGCCGGCGATCACGATTAGGAAAAGGAAAATGGTCTCCCAGATGATCACTTGTGCTCCGTCGTACGCGGATGCGTGTTACCGACCACAAGAACTCCCGAGCATATTACTAGCACGCCGAGCCAGCGCATCGGTGAAATGGTTTCTTTCAGCGCGAAATGCCCGAGGAGGGCCACCACCGCGTAGGAAGTGGCGGAAGCCGGTTGAACAAAGCTGTAATCAGCCCAAGAAAGCACCAGCAAATAAGCAATAAAAAAAAGAAGCAGGGATCCGATTCCGAGCCAGACGTACGGAGATGTAAACACCTGGACAAAAATGTGTCCCAAGCTCTCGGGATTCTGCCACGCCACAGCACCCACGTTCTTCATACCTTTGCTCAGCAGAACGTTTCCGAGCGGAGCAAAAAGAATAATGAACAGGATGAGTACGTAAGTCTTGAGGTGTAGGCCTTGCGAGGACGTCATGCGGCGCGAGACCCTCGGGGAGCGCCGGCGGCCAGAACGCGGCCGCAAAGCAGGACACGACACAAAGACACACCGATAAATAATTGATTCGGGCTCATGGTTATTTTGCAGTCTTGATTTTAACTTGATTGGCCAACCGAGCGCTATTCGAGGTGACGGACACGAGTTTGCCTTCGCGGATGTGATAGTCAACGCCGCGCCAGCGGATGGTTCGGCGTGCGAAGCTTGCCAGCCAGATGGCGAAGGCCATCGCATCCCACAACGGAATCAGCGGCATTTTCTTCCATACGCCGGATTGCTTCATTCCCCAAACACCAACCATCCAGGTCATGGCGATTCGAAAGGCCAGGTACGTGCCAAGGAATGTGCAAGCGACAACCGCGGAAGGATGAATTGCTATGGCCAACAGCGACCAGGCGAATCCCCAAGTGAAAATCAATCCCAGATGTCCCCAGGGCCGCATCAGGCGCATCACCGTCATCCAGCGCAAACGTTTATAGAGGAATTCGGATAAGGAACGAAAATCCGCGACAGAGTGCACGACGTAGGGGAGGAGCTTCACTTCGTAGCCCTGCTCGGCTACTAAGCGCCCGGCCCAAACATCGTCGGCGGGCCGGTCTTCGATCGTTTGGTAACCGCCGTAACCTGCGACCGCCTTGCGCGTGGTAACAATGGTTTGGCCGAAGGTGAATTTCACTCCATCGAGTTGCCAAGCCACCAGGACGCCCGGGAAAAAATCAGAGATCATGCCGATGGACTGCAATTCCTGCGTGAGATTTTTCTCCTCCGTGGAAGCGTAGAGACAAGTGGCCGCGCCGACTTTGGGATCGCGGAAAGGAGCCACGATGGTGCGCAGATAGTCGGGCTGGACGCGGACATCGCTATCGGTGATCACGAAAATGTCGTGCTGCGCCTCGCTGACTAAGCGCGTGAGGCGCGCGACTTTGTCGTTAACGGCATCACGGCCGGAACCAAACAGCAAGCGGATGCGGCGTTCGGGAAAATCGCGCACCAATCGTTCCAGAATCGGGACCGTGGGGTCGCCTTTATCCACGCAGAAGAGAATTTCGTAATCGGGATAATCCTGGCGGCAGAAACTGGCGTAGTTCTCGTAAGCGTCTTCGTCGAAGCCCTTCACCGGCTTCAGGCAGCTCACCGGCGGCGTAAAATCAACGTTTGCCTCGCGTTGCCGCGCACCCGAGCGAAAATAGTGCAGCGTGCTGTACAAGCTGAGCAGGTAGTAAACGAATGGGATCGCGGCAGCGGTTAGTAAAAAGTACTCGAACTTCAAAATCTTCTCAATTCTGGGGCAGCGGGGCGCGTTCCAGTTTCCCCCAAGTGCACTCCCCGGGCTGCGCGATGTGGATCTGCTAGAAAAATCTTAGCATGAAACAAAAATATAAGACGCAAGAGCCAGTTGTGCCGTTCCATCGGCGGGGTGTGGGATCCCTGAACAAACACCCCAGTCTGGTAACATAGCTGTAACAAGACTGCGGTAACGTTCCCCAGTTTGAGGCGCGCATGGCCCGGATCCAACTAGCCGACCCACAATATTTCATCAACCGGCACTTCTCGTGGATGCAGTTCAACGAGCGGGTGCTCGAAGAGGCGCGCGACAAGAACAATCCGTTGCTGGAGCGCGTGAAGTTTCTGGCGATCACGGCCAGCAACTTAGATGAGTTCGTGGAAGTCCGCGTAGCCGGCATGCTGCAGCAAGTGGAGCACGGCAACCTCGAGCTAGGTCCCGACGGGCGCGTGCCAGCTGAGGTGCTGGAGGAGCTGGCGACCAGGATTCATGCTTTCGTGAAATCGCAATACGACTGTTGGAGGGAAGAGTTGCTGCCGGCGCTGGCTGCGGAATCCATCCGCGTCGTGGGTCTGAAAGGGTTGGGCCGAACTGCGCTCGAGTATATTGAGGATTTCTATGTGAAGGCAGTCGAACCACTTTTGACTCCGGTGACGGTGGATCCGGCGCATCCCTTTCCGCACGTTTTGAACAAGGCTTTGTGCCTGGCGTTCCTGATGAAGCGAAAACGCCGCGGCACGCAGACATTTTTGGGGGTCGTGACCGTGCCGCGAGCACTGCCACGGCTGGTGCTGTTGCCTTCGAAAAATGGCGTTGTGGAGTATGTTTTTCTGTCGGATGTGATCCAGAAGTTTGCCGACCGCCTCTATCACGGCTACGAAGTGCTTTCGGCGGCCGCCTTTCGAGTGACTCGCAATAGCAACTTGTATCTGGAAGAAGAAGAATCGCGCAGCCTGATGGATAGCGTGGACGCGCAACTCCACCGCCGGCGCAAGGGCGCGGCCGTTCGCCTGGAAATCGAGGCCAGCGCGAACCAGGAGATTATCGACAGGCTGGTGGTGAATTTCGGCATCGCGCCCTGGCAGATTTTCCGCGTGGACGGACCGCCGAACCTGACGCGGATTTCGTATCTTTACGATCAAGTGCCGCGGCCAGATTTGAAGTTCCGCCCGTTCGTTCCTCGCGAGCTGGCGCTGAAACCGGGCGCGGCGTCTATGTTCGAGTCCATACGCAAGCGCGATTTGCTGCTCCATCATCCCTACGATTCCTATTCTTCGGTGGTACGGTTCATCGAGAGTGCCGCGAAGGATCCGGATGTGCTTTCGATCAAGCAGACTTTGTACCGCACTAGCGAGAACTCGCCCATCGTGAGGGCGTTGATCGAAGCAGCGGCCAAGAAGGAAGTTGCTGTGGTCGTCGAATTGAAGGCGCGATTTGATGAAGCTTCCAACATTCGCTGGGCGCGCAATTTGCAGGAAGCCGGCGTGCAGGTATTTCACGGCGTTGTGGGACTGAAGACTCATTGCAAACTGGCGCTGGTGGCGCGGCGCGAAAAGGACGGCCAAATTCGCCGCTATGCGCATTTGGGAACTGGAAACTACAATCCTTCGACGGCGCGTTTTTATACTGACCTCAGTTTGCTTACCAGCGATGCCCACATCACTCACGCGGTGCACCACGTGTTCAATTATTTGACGGCGTATTCCGAGCGCCCCACTTACCAACCATTATTCGTCGCACCCCTGAATTTGGGTAAAAGCTGTCTGAGTTTGATCGAGCGCGAAACGAAGCACGCGCGCGCGGGACGGCCGGCATCCATTTTCGCGAAAGTGAACGCGCTGCTGGATGAAAAGACGATTCAAGCGCTGTATCGCGCGTCGCAAGCGGGAGTGCAAATCGAATTGCTGGTGCGCGGAGCGTGCGCGCTGCGTCCGGGCGTGCGGGGCCTCAGCAGCCGGATACGCGTGCGCAGTGTGATCGGTCGGTTTTTGGAGCATAGCCGGATTTTTGTATTCGGGAACGGCGGAAAGACCGAACTGTATCTGGGAAGCGCCGATTGGATGCATCGAAACATCTACGAGCGCGTGGAAGTGATGTTCCACCTACGCAATCCGGAATTGCGCAACCAGGTGTTCACGGAAGTGATCGAGCCGTATCTGGCGGACACGGAAAAAACGCGCATCTTGCTGCCGGATGGAAGATACGTCCGCGGCCACGAGGCGGGCGCCGCGGCAACTTCGCGCAACGGCTTTCACTTTAATGCGCAGGAATTTCTGATTGGGCTTGCTGAAGGGCGCGAAAGGCTCTCCGAAGTGCCGAGGAGTTCGGGCTTCGCGAAGCAACTGCCGCAGCCGATGCCTACCGCGTCTTGATTTCTTGAAGCAGATCGCGAATTCTCCAGCTTCGCCAAGTCTCTGGCAGCAATTCTCCGCCTGCCTGTTTCCTCCTCATTTCTGCGCGCTGTGAGCCCGGCCTCATTCACCTATCGGCGACTGAAAAAGTGATAGATTGCAGCGATGCTGGAAAAATTCCAGGAGCTCGTCAGTTCGCTGCTGGGTCCCGAACCCATCACCGACAAGCGGCCCGGCCACCTGTGGCCGCGTTGGATATTTCTGCGCGCGCTGGGGCTGATTTATTTTTCTGCGTTTTACTCGTTGCTGTTCCAGATCAAGGGTTTGATCGGGCCCAACGGAATCCTCCCTGCGCAAGACTATCTGCAAGCGGTGGGGGCATCGTCCTTCCACGCGCAGCGTTTTTGGTTTGCGCCGACCCTGCTGTGGTTTGGGGCGAGCGATCCCGCCTTGATGCTGCTGACTTGGGTAGGGGTCGTCGCGTCAATTCTGGTGGTATTGAATTTGTGGCCTCGCGCTGCGCTGGTGATTTGCTTCGTTTGCTTTCTGTCGTTTGTCGCGGCGGCGCAGGATTTTTCGGGATATCAGTCCGATGGCATGTTGCTCGAAGCCGGATTCATTGCTTTGTTCTTCGCACCGCCGGGGCTGCGGCCGGGCTTGGGGGCCGCTAATCCACCGTCGCGGGCGAGCCTGTTCCTACTGCAGTGGGAATGGTTCCGCATCTATTTCGAATCAGGCGTAGCGAAACTGGCCAGCGGCGATCCAGCGTGGCGGCATTTTACAGCGATGGACGATTACTACCAGAACGGGCCGCTGCCGACGTGGATTGGCTGGTATGTCCAGCAGCTTCCGCATTGGTTTCACGCTTCGGCGACGTTTTACACGCTCTTGACCGAGCTGGTTATCGTCTGGATGCTATTCTTGCCGCGGCGATTTCGCATCGCTTGTTTTTGCATCGTCACCCCGTTTGAAGCTTCCATCATTGCGACGGCGAACTACACGTTCCTCAATTACCTGGTGTTGCTGCTCGGAGTATTTCTGCTCGACGATCGTCTTCTGGAATGGCTCTTGCCGAAACGGATTCGCGAACTGATCGAAGGGGGGAGTACGGCGGCGGCCAGTGCGACTCAAGCTTCGGCAGAAACTGTGAAAGTGGATGGCACGCGCGCGATGTGGCGACGCGGACTGACTCCGTTGCGAAGGATGCTTGCCGGGTTGTGCCTCGGGCTGGTCTTCTACGCGACAACGCTGCAGCTCCTGTGGATGTTTGTGCCAGGATTGCCGCTACCGGAAACGCCCGTGCGAGCGCTGGACCCATTTCGCGTCGCGAATCGCTATGGGCTTTTTGCGGTAATGACCCACGGGCGGTATGAAATCGAATTTCAGGGTAGCAGCGACGGAAAAACCTGGACCGCCTATCCTTTCCGCTACAAGCCGCAGGCGATTGATAAGGCGCCGGGAATTTACGCTCCTTATCAGCCGAGGTTCGAGTGGAATTTGTGGTTCGCATCACTCGGTTCGTGGCACGACTCGCGGTTTGTGGTTTGGACGGAAGAGCGACTGCTCAAAAATGATCCGGACGTGTCGCAACTCTTCGCTTTCAATCCGTTTCCCAATGCGCCACCGCGTCAAGTCCGCACCATCCTTTATCAATATTGGTTCACGGATTTGCCCACGAAAAGGATTAACGGGAATTGGTGGAGGCGCGAAGAGATCGGGGAGTACGCTCCGGCGCTCGAGCGCGAAGCGGACGGCAAGATCGCCATTCTTGACTGGCCCACACATGATGAAGAGCAGCCTTAGTCTTCGGCCGTGCAGTCAGTGCACTGCGGGCTGAGGCGGCAAAATCTGTTTTGCGCAAAGCAAGTTTTGCCACGCGCGATTAAATCCGATAGCCTGTGCGAGACCTTATGTCACCAAGCAAACGACATTCAGACGAGCCGCGCGAAGAATCCGTCTCTGCGGAGGTTACGCCGGAGATGGTGCTCGCGCATCTCGCGACGCTTTCACAGCCCGCGAGCATTCGCCAGATTGCGCATGGTTTGGAATTGCGGCACCGCGGCCGCCGTTATTTGCCGCGAGTGCTGCAGAAATTGAGAAAGCGCGGCGAGGTAGAAGAGACTCAAGGGGGCCGCTTTCGCCTCGCTGGAACGAAACACGCGAGGAATGAGGCGTCAGGGCGTGCGGCGGCAGCGAAGCGCGCAAGCGCAGCGAGTGCTGCGGCGACAGACGCAGCTGCGGGCAAGGACGGCGGTGCCGCCAGTGCAGTGCGAACGAGCGCATCAAGCGGCGCGTCCGCACGCGGACGTGATCCGAATCTGGTGGCCGGACGAATCGTGGCGCATCGCGACGGGTACGCTTTTCTGGTGCCGGATGCACCGATACCGCGCGTGGAAGGTGATTTGTTCATCGGACGCGACGGTTTGGGAGACGCGATGCACGGCGACCACGTCCTCGCGCGCATTGTGCGACGGCGCGCCGATGGCCGCGCGGAAGGGCGCGTGGTGCAAATTGCCGAGCGGCAGCACCCGACTCTGGTCGGACTTTTCCGCTACGGGCCGCATGGAAACGTCGTGCTGCCTTACGATACGCGCATCTTGCATGAGGTAATGATTCCGTCAGGTGCGGAATTGACGCTTGCTCTGCGCGAAAAGCTTGGCATTCTGCCGGGCGCTCCGGCGCCTGCAATCAGCAGGACGCGCCTCCCGGAATTGGATGGCGCCGTGGTGAACGTAGAAATCACGCGGTTTCCGAAAGGTGGGCTAGCTCCCTCTGGGCGCGTGATCGAAATCCTCGGTCGGCCCGGCGAAATCGGCGTGGACGTGGAAATCATCATCCGGAAACATCACCTGCCGCACATTTTTCCTGACGAAGTTCAGGCTGAGGCCCGTGCGACGCAGCAGAACGTGGCGGACACGGATATCGCGGGTCGCCGCGATTTCCGCCATCTTCCAATTGTCACGATTGACGGCGAGACGGCGCGTGATTTCGACGACGCGGTGTACGTCGTGGCGCTTCCCAATGGACACTACGAATTGCAAGTGCACATCGCGGATGTGGCGCACTACGTGAAGCGCGGGTCGCCGCTTGATCGTGAGGCGCGCGTGCGCGGCACTTCTGTTTACTTTCCGAATCGCGCTGTGCCGATGTTGCCGGAGGAACTTTCCAACGGAATCTGCTCGCTGAATCCGAAAGTGGATCGCCTGGTGATGAGCGCGGTGATGGAACTGGACGGCGCCGCGAAATTGCTGCACGCGGATTTTTACCAGGGCGTGATCCGTTCGGCGGAGCGCATGACGTATACCAACGTCAACAAAGTGATCGAAGGTGATGCGGAGATGCGCGGGCGCTACGCGCCTCTGGTAAGCGAGTTCCAGAAGATGAAGGAACTGGCGCTTTTGCTGAACAAGCGCCGGCACGCGCGCGGGTCTATTGATTTTGATTTGCCCGAACCCGTGATTGAATTCGATCCTGAAGGAAGAATGCTGAGCATCGTGCGCAGCGAACGAAACATCGCGCACCGGCTGATCGAGGAGTTCATGCTCGCCGCAAACGAGGCGGTCGCCGAAGATCTGGAAAGGCGCGGCGTCGCTTCGCTGCATCGCGTTCACGAGAAACCTGATCCGAAGAAAGTGCTCGAATTCGAGGAGCTGGCACAAGCCTTTGGATATTCGCTGGGCGTGGACGATCTGGCGGAACGGCGGATTACTGTGCGTCACGGGGAGAGTAGGCAGCAAGCGCGAGCGGGGCGTGGCAGCAGCCGCGGACGGGCGCGGCCCATGAGCGTCACGTTGCCTGCGGCGGACGAAGTGGATATCCGTCCGCAGCATTACCAGCGATTGACTCAGAAAATTGCCGGGAGGCCCGAAGAGCGAATTCTTTCATATCTGATGCTGCGTTCGCTGAAACAGGCGCGCTACGCCGCGGACCCGCTCGGCCATTTTGCGCTGGCGACGAAGGAGTATACGCATTTCACATCGCCGATCCGTCGTTACCCGGATCTAATAGTGCATCGTGCTCTGAAATGGGCGCTGGAAAATCCGGATGTGCCGCCGTTGCGCGTTGCAGCGCCGACCGCGCGACCGGGTACCGACGAAACTGTGGCTGCGTTGGGGCCCTACCGTCGCGTGGAACTGCAAGAAATTGCTTCTGAAAGTTCGGAAGCAGAGCGCCGCGCGGACATGGCCGAGCGCGAGTTGATGGAATGGAAGACGGCGCAATTCATGGAAAGCCATCTCGGCGAGGAATATGACGCGTTGATCATTTCCGTCCAGAAGTTTGGCTTTTTTGTCGAGCTAGTCGAGATTTTTGTGGAAGGTCTGGTAAGTATTGACCGGCTGGAAGAATTTACCGGCCAGAAGTGCGTGTATCGCGACCGCGATCATTCGATCGTCGCCGAACCACATCGCGGCTCGCGCGGCGGAAGATCGCAGCGGGCATTTCGACTTGGCGATCGCGTACGCGTTCGTGCCGAGCGCATCGATCCGTTCCGGCATCGCGTGGAATTCGCTCCAACGGCAGCGGCCACTCAGTAGAAATACGGATTAGTTTACTCATTCGTCTATTTAACAAAAGCATTGTTGACGCTCCATCTTGAGGCTCTCAAACTAGAAGGCATGGAGCGGTTCCGCTATCTGGTGGGCAAGCACGTCGAGGTTCACTACCGGTCGGGTGACTTCTACCTCTCGTGTGTAGGAGCGTTGGCGTCGGACGACGGTAAATCGATCGTCGTACGCGAGCAGTTCTCTTCCGGGGGCAGCCAGAAAACAATGCGAGTGGAGATTCCGTATTCGTATATCGTTCGCGTGACGGAAGTTTCGCCTGAACCTCTACATGTGGTCCCTTCGTCGCCACGCGGGCGCGTAAAACGGCGCTGATCGCGCCGATCTGCTCTCCAGGGTTGTCCTCCCGGATCTTCTAATGCAAATCGATCTGGCATTCGCATTCATCAGCTTGCGCAGGTATATTTGCCCTTTAGCCATGGAGGCGAGAATGAAACCGACAATTGGATTCATTGGACTGGGCTTGATGGGCAAACCGATGGCGCAAAATCTGCTTCGAGCGGGATTTCCAGTTACTGTGTGGAATCGCACCGCTGCGCGAGCGCAAGAACTCGTGAGCGATGGCGCGAAACTCGGAGAGAATCCGCATGAGACGGCGAAGCTCTCAGACGTGCTGATTACAATCGTGAGCGATCCGCCCGCGCTGGAACAGGTGTTGTGGGGCTCGAATGGCGCAATGGATGGCTTGCGGCGAGGTAGCGTTTACATCGATTCCAGCACGATTTCGCCGGACCTGGCACGGCGCGCGGCATCGGCTTGCACCGAACGCGGCGCGGGTTTTCTGGATGCGCCGGTCACAGGCGGCGATTGGGGCGCGAAAAAAGGCGAGCTTGTTTTCATGATCGGCGGAAAGGCTGAAGTCCTGGAACGCGTCAGGCCGGTGCTCGAAGTGCTGGGCAAGAAATTCTTTTTGCTGGGGCCTAACGGCGCGGGCCAGACGGTGAAGCTGGCGATGAATTTGATTTTGGCGTTGGAGGTTGAAGCGCTGGCAGAGGCGCTGGCGCTGGTTGGCGCGTCTGGCGTCGCGGGTGAAAAGCTGATCGAGGTGCTGCAATCGAGCATGGCTCGCGCGGGCGTGCTGGATGTGAAAGCACCGAACATGCTGAAAAACGAGTATCCCCCAAGTTTTCCGCTGCGCTTGATGCACAAAGATATGCGCCTCGCGCTGGAGCTGGCGCGCCAGAAGGGTGTGGACTTGCCTGCCGCCGCGGCGTCTTTCGAGACGTATAGCGCCGTGAAGGACGCTTCGAAGGATGATGCGGACTATTCCGCGGTTGCGCGGTTTTGGTCCCAAGGCTCGAAGGCTATAGCGGGAGCGTAGCCGGGAAAAATGACAGCGGGAGATCGCGCGACGTACGCAGGCCGGCGTTGGCCGCGAGAATTGCCGGGATAGCGTTTACGACGACGGCTGCTGTGGCCACGTCGCCGTGAGTCCCGCCAGGAATTGTAAGTGTCAGGTGCGGCTCACCCTTCAGCACGACCGTGTCCGCGGGATGTCTGGCCCCCACGTACATCTTGAGCTCCATAAAGATTTTTTCTTTGCCTGAGGCGCTGCCGCGCGCGATTTGATGCACGCCGGCGACTTGGCCCGCCGCGACTTCAAGAAATTCCGTGTGAACGGCTTCTTCAGCGATCACTGGTTCGATCGTTTCGGAAACATCATCGAGCGCGAAGCCCAAGCCGTCGGCGACCATCGCGATCGATTCCGGCAGGCCGTGATGCTTGATCACCCCCGCAGCGACCTGCTTGCGAAATTCATCCGGCGTCATGCCGGCGCCAATTTTTTTCTGCAGCGGCAGCCGGCGTTTCGATGCATCTACGATTCGCACGGCGCTCACCCAGTCAATGCGCTGGGCGACGGCGCTAAGGGTTAACGCGAGCTTATCCATCACGAATCCGGGATTCACACCCGTGCCAACGAGAGCGACGCCTTCCTCTATGGCTGCGGAATCCAGCTTCTTCGATAGCTCCGGATGTTTACGAAACGGGTATGCAAGTTCTTCGCATGTAGAAACGACACAACAACCCGCGGCGATGCATTCAAGCAGTTGGTCCATCACGCTGGGTAGGTAAGATGAGGTCGAATGAACTACAACGTCGGCCGGTTTTTCGAACACCGATTGAGCATCGGGAAGAACCGAAACGCCCCAGGGTGCGTCCGGCGCGCTGACCACCTCGCCGAGATCGCGCCCGGCTTTCGCGGGATCTTTATCAATAGCGCCAACGATTTCGATCGACTGCTTTTGCCGCATAAGGCGCACGATGGACGCGCCGATGGGGCCGACTCCATATTGGACAACACGGATTTTCTTGTTCACAGGCGGCTTCCCAGGAAATTTTAAGAGTCACTACCTTAAGGTGTTAGCCAACGGACTGCAACCGATTTTGCGGCGCTTGTGACGCGTCGCGCGGGGCCGCATAATGTGCCGACGACGCCACCGTGACTGGCCAACCCGACACGAATTCCTCCCGAAGAAGCTGGCTGCGCACTGCGCTACGTACGACTCTGCAATACGGCGGTAGCGCCCTCATCCTTTATCTTCTTTTTCGGCTACTTCCCGGCAAGCAAGTTTGGAAGGCGCTCGGATTGTTGCCCGCGCGGCTGTGGGTCCTGGTGCTCGTGGGTTATCTGGCAGCTCACGTGGTCGGCGCGATGAAATACGAGCTTGTGCTGAACTTGGGCGGCGCGGGAATTCCAGGCCGGCAGGGCGCGCGGTGCTACTTTGCGGGCCTTTTCGGTTCGCTTTTTTTGCCATCCTTGATCGGCGGTGATATTTTGCGGATGGCGATGGCGTTGCGAATGAGCCGGAGCAAGGCGGGAGTGGTTCTGGGCAGCCTGGTGGACCGGATCACGGATTTCAGTTCGCTGGCTCTGCTGGCTGCGTTTGGCTCGCTCCTGGTGCCAGGCGCGCTTAACGAAGCGAACCGGAAGATTTTCTTTGCGGTCACCGTGGCCGGCACCGTCGGTGCGTTGATCGTTGCGATTGTGGTTACGATGTTTCCGGCGCGCCGATTTTCAATTCGAGTACGGCGAAAACTAGTGCGGCTGCGGAGGGCCTGGCGGTCAATATTGCGGCAACCGAGCGCGATGGCGCGCGCTCTCGGCATGAGCCTGGTCGTGCAGATCACTTTTATTTTCCTGAATGTGCTGCTTGCGGACGCGTGCGGATTGCATTTGCCATACCGTGTGTGGATCTTCGCGTGGCCGCTGGCCAAATTGTCAGCGGTCGTGCCGGTTACGCAGGCCGGGATCGGCGTGCGAGAAGCCGCGCTGGCCGCGCTGCTGCTTCCGTTTGGCGCTCCCGCAGTGCTGGCGGTGGCCGCGGGCATTGCATGGGATGCGGTTGTGGTCGGCGGTGCGATTGCCGGTGGAATTTTTGCACTAGTCACCGGACGATTGTGGCGTCAAAGCGCGTTATGACGCTCTGCAATGACCGAATGCAACAGCCTCCGGCCTAGCGCGGCGCTATCCGACAGCCAGCGCGACTCGCTTAGTGCACGCTCGAATATTTTGAGTAGTCCGGATACGCCGGGCGTTTCACGGGCTGCGGCGGATTCTTTTCGAGCTCCTGCATCACGACTTCGATGGCCTTTTCGAGTTGCGCGTCGTGTCCCTTTCTCCACGCAGCGGGGTCTAGCTCGACATCGTAATCCGGCGAGACTCCGTGATTTTCCACTTCCCACGTTCCTTCGGTGGTGAAAAATGCGAAGCGCGGCGCAGTGACAAAGCCATTGTCCATGAGCGAAGGATAACCACCGATGCCGACCAGGCCGCCCCACGTGCGCTTGCCAACGATTGGACCCAAACCTACGTGTCGGAAATACCACGGCAGCGCATCGCCGCCCGAACCGGAAAATTCATTGGCGAGCATGATTTTCGGGCCGTAAATTCCGCTGAGAGGTGTGGTGTTGTCCGCGCCTTCACGCGAAGTCCAGTAATTCCAGATCTTCCGTTGCATGTACTCGATGATATAGTCGGCAGCCTGGCCTCCGCTGTTGAAGCGCTCGTCAATAACGGCGCCCTGCTTGTTGATCTGCGCGAAATAATAACGATTGAAATTCCTGAAGCCGCCCGCGCCGGTATTTGGAAGATAGACGTAAGCGAGTTTTCCTCCGCTCATTTGGTCCACTTTTCGCAGGTTGTCTTCCATCCAGGCGCGATTACGCAGAGCGGTTTCGTCCGGCAGAGGGACGGCCGTCACTTCGCGCGAGCTGGAGCCATCCGGATTGGATCCAACTTTCAATACGGTTTGCTTTCCAGCAGTTTCTTGAAAATAGCTGTAGACGTCCACATCGGGACGAACGTCGCGGCCGTTGACAGTGAGCAAATATTCGCCGGCGACGACGTTGACGCCAGGCTGAGTGAGCGGCGCGTGCAGCTGCGGATTCCAGTTTTCGCCGTTGTAGACGCGCGAAAAGCGGTAACGGCCGTTCTCGATCGTGTAGTCGGCGCCAAGAAAGCCGACTTGCAGAGGCTGAACTTCGGGAATGTCACCGCCTCCGACGAACATGTGGCCGACATTGATTTCGCTGAGCATTTGCGCGAAGAGATAATTCAGATCATCACGCGTAGCGATTCCAGCGAGATACTTCTCATATTCCTTCGAAAGCGCTTGCAGATTCACGCCGTGAGAGTGCGGGTCGTAGAGGAAATCACGCTCGATCCGCCAGATTTCGTGGTACATCTGACTCCATTCGGCGCGCGGCTCAACCCAAACTTCCATATCATCAATCTTCAGTTCACCTTCGCCGGGCTTGGCCGGCTGAGCCGTGGCCGCGATAAACCACTTTTCGCCCTGCTGGTAGAGATACTTTTCGCCGTTGAAGGAAATCGCTGCGCTCTGAACTCCAGCGATGAGTTGTTCGGGTTTGCGTTTAGCGAGATCAAATCTGGAAAGCACCAGGCTTGGCGGCCCTTCGGAATCGGGAGCCGGCGGCATCTCGAGGATAAGGAACTCGCCAGCCTTGCCGGCAAAAAGGCTCACGTAATCTTTGGCTGGGAGCGGAAGCGCGAGAATCCGTTGGCTGATGTTGTCGAAATCAATCGAAACCTTAACGGGTTCTTTACTCTTTTCCTTGTCCTTACTTTTGTCCTTGTCGGCGTCCTTCCTCTTGTCCTTGTCGTCCTGCGAGGCATCTTTCGAATTGTCCGTGTCTTTCTTGTCGCTGTCGGCTTTTTCCTCGTCGCTTTCCGGCGCCAGAGGCGAGGGCAAATCCTTGCGTAGAACAATGACGTAAACGTTGCGCGTCACTTGCTTGCCGTCGCTGGACATATCGAGACCGGCCACCGTAGGGCCGATATTCGTGCTGGCGGTGAAGTAGATGTACTTGCCATTCTTGTCGAATACGGCATATTCCGCGTCGCTCATACCGTCGGTGATCTGCGTGGATTTTCCGGTGTCGAGCGAATAGACGAAGACCGCGCGGAAGTGATTCGGCAGAATCTTCGTATAAACGATCCAGCGATTGTCAGCAGACCAATCCGGGTTCAGACCCTGGCTCTGGTAATAATCGGTATCAACTTTTACCGGCGTTCCCGTATCTAAATCCACGTACCAGAGCTTCAAGCGCTTGTCGGTATACGCGATTTTCTTGCTGTCGGGCGACCAGGTCGGACCGTAGAAAAACGAAGGAGGTTCGCCGAGATTGATTTTGCGAACATCACCCATTCCGTTCTGCGCACGCAAGTGCAGCGCGTATTCGCCGGATTCGTCTGAAAAATAAGCGATCCACTTTCCGTCTGGGGACCAAGCCGGGTCGCGCTCGGCCACGCCTGGCGAATTGGTGATGTCGCGAATGTCTCCCTTTTCCGCGGGTACAGTAAGTATGTCGCCGTGCGCCTCGAAAACACCACGGACGCCGGTCGGTGAGATGGCGGCATTGTTGATTTGCTTGGCGACCTTTTCGAAGTGTGGGCGAACCTGGACGAGGTCCGCAACAATGTGAACTGTTACGAGTTTGTCCTGATGGTTCGCAAGATCGAAAAGATGCAGCGCGCCGAATTGCTCGTAGACGATGGCGCCGGGGCCGGCGTCGGCCGACTTAATCGGCAATCGAGTATTCTCGACGAGTTGCGACTCGGCCTTCGTCTTGGTGTCGTAGGCGAAGAGCGTGTACGGCCCATTGCGGTCGGAGAGAAAATAAATCGTGTCGCCGACCCACATCGGGTTGAAGTCGTTCCAGTCCTCGTGTGGAAGCTTTACTACACTGGAATCGGCCAGATCCGCGATCCAGATTCGAGGTGATGTGCCACCGCGGTAATGGCTCCAGTTCCCAAAGGGTTGCGGCGTCGGACGATACGCGAGATATTTGCCGTCAGAAGAATAGGAACCTTCCCATCCGAGTGGAAGCGGAACTTTCGTGGGAAAGCCACCTTCGACTGGAACAGTGAAAAGCGTCTGGGTGTTATTGGCAAAGTTATCGCGCGGCGAAGCGAAGAGAATATTCTTCCCATCGGGAGTCCATCCGACGGCGACGTCGGGGCCAGCGTGGAAAGTGACGCGGCGCGGCGTACCGCCGTTTGCGGATATCACGTAGACATTCAGTTTGCCGTCGTACTCGCCGGTAAACGCGATCCACTGGCCATCCGGCGAAAAGTGCGGACCACGCTTAATCCCAGGTCCCGCGGTCAGGCGGATGGCATCGCCTCCTTCGCGGCTGACTCTCCAGAGGTCATCGCCATACATGAAAGCGATGTCGGTGCGGCCGAGCGTGGGCTGGCGCAGCAGCAGCGGTTTATCGTCTTGTGCGAAAGACGTGAAGGCGAAAGAAACCAACAGCACCGCGAGGGCGAGCGCAAACTTCTTCATCGAGAAGTCTCCTTGAAATGGCTGGAATCGCTACCGCATGATACGCAGTCGCGAGCATGGAGGTTTCATGGGAGGCTTAGACTCGCGAGAAGCGATTTGGAATCAGGGATTGTAGCTGTTTTGAAATCGTACGCAGCTGGAAATCTCTACGAAGGGGAATGCCACGAGGCGCAACCGCGCGAGGATCTAGAAACGCGATCGGCTGGCGCGGAAAAATTCACGCAGCGTGGTGACGTTCGGGCCGTAAGAACCGACGCGGCCTGCATCCACGGGCAAGCCGAGATATTCCGCTTGCTCGATGCTGAGGCCAGCTTCATCCAATTCGGCGAGGCTGTAACCCTCTGTCGGAACCAGCCGATTGCGGCGCGAAAGGTCCACGGGACGCGGCGGGCGATGCGCGCTCCACCGCTTCCTGACAATAACGAAAAAATCGTCCCAATCTCGTCTATTCCACATACCCTTCTCCCGCACTCCCCGGTTTCAAGGATTTGGATGCACGGCGGGCGAATTCGGTAGCAAAAACTTTCTCGCCAACCTAGCGTCCGAGTCCGGCGTTACTACCCCCACGCCGAGCCGCTCCGGGGACAGGAGCGTTGCCGATAATAACCCCGGAAGTAGTGGAAAGTCGCGTGGGAACATTTTGTGTATCCTTTGAGTTATTGGCCGGTTGGAAGAAGCCAATTCTACTCGCACTAAGGTTGAAGAGACTGCGGCTGGCCGGACCCGGTGTTATACTTTCGTGAAGTTAATACTCTATTCGTGCCGCGTGAAATCTGCATGAGCAACCCGATTATCGTCGTTCACTATCACGAACTGTGGCTGAAGGGACGCAATCGCCGATTTTTTCTGCGCAAGCTTTGCACGGCGCTACGCGTGTCGTTGCAGGGAATTCCCGTCGAGCGCGTCGAGCAGCCGGGCGATTGCATCGTGGTGTGGTTAGGAGATGGCGCGTCACTCGAGGAAGCCACCCACCGCGTGGGGCGCGTCCTGGGCATCGCTTTTTGTGCGATCGCCCGACCGGTGGAGCGCACCATCGAAGCGGTGTGTCAAGCGGCGTGGGAAGAAGTCGAGCCGCTACAATTTGCAGACTTTGCGGTGCGGGCAAAGCGCAGCGACAAATCGTTTCCGCAAACCAGCATTGAGACGGAAGCCGCGGTCGGCCGCTACTTGCTGGACCACTTGCGCGCACAGGGGCGCAACGTGCGCGTTCGTCTGAATGATCCCGCGATGACGTGCTACGTGGAAATCGCCAAGAGAATGGCACTCGTCTACGCCCGAAAAATTCCGGGCGCGGGCGGCCTGCCGGCAAACACCGCCGGACGAATGATGTGTCTGCTCTCCGGCGGATACGATTCGGCCGTGGCTGCATATCAAATGATGAAGCGCGGGGCGCATCTGAGTTTCGTGCATTTCTATGGAACCGGAGCGCGGCCCGGGGAATCCTCGTTGCACGTTGCAAGCGGATTGGTGCGACAACTGGTGCCGTATCAATTTCACGCCAAGCTCTATCGCGTGCCGTTCGAAGCGATTCAGCGCGAAATTGTGCGCTACGCGCCGGAAGATTTTCGCGTGCTGCTATACCGCCGGATGATGCTGCGAATTGCCGAGGGGCTGGCGAAACGCGATCGCGGTCTCGCGCTGATCACCGGCGATAGCCTCGGCCAAGTGGCTTCGCAAACACTGCGCAATCTGGTGGCGGTAGATGCGTCGTCGCGCATGGTGGTTTTTCGGCCGCTGGCTGGCACCGACAAACAGGAAATCCTCGCGACCGCGCGGCACATTGGAACTTATGATATTTCCTCCGAGCCATTTCACGATTGCTGCCCCGTGTTTTTGCCGCGCCGGCCCGCGTTGTACGCCTCCGCGGAGGAATTGGCGGAGGCCGAAGCGAAACTCGACGTCCCTGCGCTGGTGACTCACGGACTGCGCGGAACGACGCTTATGCGTTTCGAGTACAAGGACGGAAAAATCGAGGAAGCGGAAACTCCCATGCGAAGAGCGTTGGCGAAACAACAAATGGGAGCGGCGTAGATTTAGGCGGCTCCGAAATCTGACGCAAAAGAAGAAGGGCGCGAAAAGAATCGCGCCCCGTTGTATCGTAGAATTCAGCGAATTGAATTAACGATCGCGGCCGCCTCCACCTCCGCCGCCATAACCACCACCGCCGCGTCCTCCGCGCCCACCACCACCCCCTCCGCCGTGACCACCTCGGCCACCACCGCCTCCTCCACCATGACCACCGCCGTGACCGCCGCGTGCTCCGCCACCACCGCCTCCGCCCTCGCGTTGCGGACGAGCTTCATTCACCACCAGCGCGCGACCAAGAAAATCCTTGCCGTTCAGCGCCTGAATCGCTTTTTCCGCCTCAGCGTCGTTTCCGATCTCCGCGAAACCGAATCCACGGGGCTGCCCCGTGAAACGATCCCGTAAGAGGGAGAGCGAATCGGGCTGCACTCCAATTTCCGAAAACAGCGCCGCTACCTGTTCCTCTGTGGCCTTGAACGACAGATTTCCAACATACAATTTCTTCACGGCCGTTCTCCTTATGCCCCCGGTACAGCGTCGAGGCGCAACACACGAGGCTGAAGAGACAGGATCTCGGCGCAGGTGGCCCTGCACAGGTTGGCCACACCCGGCTGAAGCGAGCGCTCCAGCTGCTCAGGAGCATCTTGCTGCAAGTGCCTTCGGCAGTCAACCACGCCGACCGCGGAGACAGCTGGCGCGTCGTTTGGGAGCGTCAAGTGCGATAGCTTGCATTGATGTGAACGTATTCGGTGGTGAAATCGCAGGTCCAGACGCGCGCGTGACCACGCCCGCAACGCAGGTCAACCACGATGGGCACGTACTTGGCGAGCATTTTGCGATGTGCGACACGCTCGTTGAATGGACTTTCTCGTCCGCGGCGGCAGACTTTCAGGCCGGCGAGCGTAATGTCCACCCGTTCGAAATCGAAGGGCACGCCTGCACGTCCCGCTGCGGCGAGGATGCGTCCCCAGTTGGGATCGGCGCCTGCGAGAGCGGTTTTCACCAGCGGGGAATTCGCGATGGTGAACGCGATTTCTTTCGCCGCGCGATCCGAAGGCGCGCTATGCACTTCCACTTCGATCACGCGCTGCGCGCCTTCGCCATCCGCGACGATTTGCAGGGCGAGGGATTTGCAAACGGTTTCCAGCGCGGCGCAGAACTTTTTCCAGTCTTCATTTTGGCGAGTGATGGCTGGCGCGCCAGACTCTCCGTTGGCCAGCAGTGTTACGGTGTCGTTTGTGGAGGTGTCGCCATCCACGGTGATGGCATTGAATGTGCCGGCGACTGTGGAACGCAGCGCGCGGTCGAGCATCGCGGGAGAAATCGCCGAATCGGTACAGAGAAAAGCCAGCATAGTGGCCATATTAGGGTGAATCATCCCGGCGCCCTTGGTGCAGCCTAAAACGCGCACTTCCTTGCCGCCGACCCGACATTTTGCCGCTGCCCATTTCGGACGCGTGTCGGTAGTCATGATCGCGCGCGTGAACTGCGCGAAAGCGCTGGCAGAGGATTTGCGCGTGCGCACCAGTTGCGGCACGGCGTTCACTATTTTTTGCCAACGCAGCGGCACGCCGATGACTCCGGTGGAGCAGACCAGAATTTGCGACGGATCGAGGCGACCGAGTTCGCGGGCGACTTTCAGAGTCGTCGCGGCAGAAGCACCCAAGCCTTCAGAGCCCGTGCAGCAATTGGCGTTGCCGGAGTTGACGATCACGCCGCGCATGCGGTGTCTGGACTTTCGCAGGTTCAGCTGGGAAGCAATTACTGGCGCAGCCTTCACGCCGTTGGTGGTGAAGACGGCGGCAGCGGACGCGGGGGTTTCGCTCACAAGTATCGCGAGGTCGAGCTTGGTCTTCTTCAAGCCGCAATGCGTGGCAGCAAAGCTAAACCCCCGGGGAAGAAGCGAATTCGTAAGGCGTACGGGCATGCGCCGCGCGCTCATGGATTCTCCGCGAGTATCGCGATGCGCGCTTTGAAGTCTTGCAGCGCGAAACTAACTGCGCCGGGAGCGGTGCCACCATGAATCCCCCGGCGTGCCAGCGCGGATTCCAGGGTTAGCGCCGTGTCCAGGCTTGGCCCGAACGCCGGCGAAAACTCCTTCAGGCGTTCCATCGGCATTTCGCGAATCGACTTGCCTTCCCGTTCGGCCGCGCGCAGCACTTTTCCCACGATTTCGTGTGCTTCACGGAACGGAACGCCAAAAGTCACCAAATAATCCGCGACTTCCGTTGCGACGAGTGCGGGATCCTGCGCCGCCGCGCGGAGACAATCTTCGCGAAAGCGGGTGGCGGCCAGCGTTGCCGCAGCAATTTGCGTCATCGCCAGCGCCTGATCGTGCGCGCTGAATAGCGCTTCTTTGTCCTCTTGCAAATCGCGCTGGTAACTGGAAGGTAGGCCCTTGCAGATGGTGAGCAGGGCCATCAGCGAACCGTATATTCGTCCGGTCTTGCCGCGAATCAGTTCCCAGGCGTCGGGGTTTTTCTTTTGTGGCATCAGGCTGCTGCCCGTGGAGAATTCGTCGGGCAACTCGATGAAGCTGAATTCCGGCGAGGCAAATAGCACGCAGTCTTCCGAGAGCCGCGAGAGGTGCATCGCTAGAGTCGAAAGCGCGAAAAGGTATTCGAGAGCGAAGTCGCGGTCGCTGACGGCGTCCAGGCTATTGGCGGTGATGCGTGAAAATCCCAGATCGCGCGCGAGAGCGTTGCGATCCAAAGGAAAAGCGCAGCCAGCGAGGGCGCCTGAGCCCAACGGGCACGAATCGGCGCGTGTTGCAGCTGCGGCAATCCGCTCGGAGTCGCGGTAAAAAGCTTCGCCGTGGGCGAGCAACCAGTGCGCAAGCAGAAGCGGCTGCGCGTGTTGCATGTGCGTGGTGCCGGGCATTGGAACGCGCAGATTAGTTTCGGCTTGGACCGCTATTGCGCTTTCCAGCGCCGCAATCGCGTGGCGCAACTCCTTCGCGGATTCTTTCACGTACATGCGAAATTCAGTCGCCACCATTTCGTTGCGGCTGCGGCCGGTGTGCAACTTCGCGCCCAGCGCGTCGAGTTTTTCTATCAGCGCCGCTTCGACGAAGTGATGCACGTCTTCGGCTTTCGAATTGGCGAGCCATGCGGGTTCGGATTTGGCGCGCGCGTCGATTTCGTCCAGCGCCGTGGCGATCTTACGGCCTTCATCGTCTGTCAGAATTCCCGCAGTGACGATGGCTCGAGCCCACGCGCGATCGAGCGCCAGTTCTTGCGGCAGCATGCGCTGGTCGAAGCTCCACGAACGCTCGAATTCGTAGAACGACGCATCCGGACCGCGTTCGAAAAGGCCGCCCCACATTTTTTGTTCACGGGGAGCAGTCATTAAGCATTGGCCTTCTGCGGCGCTTTCTTTGGTTCCGGCACGGAGGCTTCCTGCGGCACGGTGATGGGCAGCGCGAAAAGGTTGATGAAACCTTCGGCGTCCTTGGGGTTGTAGCCGGTCATGGTGAAGCTCGCGAGATTTGTGCGATAGAGCGAATAGGGCGAGCGGCGCGAAGCCACGGTCACGTTGCCTCGGCACAGCGTGAGCGAGACCGAGCCGGTGACACGGCGTTGCGCGCTCGCGAAAAACGCGTCGAGCGCCTCGCGCAGCGGCGTGAACCACATGCCGTAGTAAACCATCTCGGCGTAGCGCAACGAGAGAATCTGCTGGTAGTGCGCGGTTTCGCGGTCGAGCGCGAGCGATTCGAGCTCGCGGTGTGCAGCGACGAGCAGAGTGCCGCCGGGAGTCTCGTATGCGCCGCGCGATTTAATGCCCACCAGGCGGTTCTCGACGATGTCCATCCGGCCTACGCCGTTCGCCGCTGCAATTTCATTCAATTTATCGAGCAAGGCAACGGGAGCGAGATTCTTGCCGTTCACGGAAACGGGCGTGCCGCCTTCGAATCCGATTTCGACGGTGGCGGGTTGCTCAGGCGCTTTCGCGGGCGAGACGACCCATTGCCACATCGCTTCGTCGGGCGCATTGGCGGGATCTTCCAGCACGCCGCCCTCGTGGCTCAGGTGCCAGATGTTGCGGTCGCGGCTGTAAATGTTTTTTGTCGTCTGCTCGACAGGAATGTTGTGAGCGCGCGCGTAGTCAATCGCTTCTTCGCGCGAGACGATGCTCCATTCGCGCCACGGCGCGATGATCTTCAGTTCGGGAGCAAGCGCCTTGGCGGCGAGTTCGAAGCGCACTTGATCGTTGCCCTTGCCGGTGCAGCCGTGCGCGACTGCATCGGCGCCGAGTTTTTTAGCAAGTTGCACTTGGCGCTGCGCCAGCAGCGGCCGCGCGAAGGATGTCCCCAGCAAATATTTGTGTTCGTAGACGGCGCCCGCCCGTAAGGTGGGCCAAATGTAACTGGTGATGAATTCTTCGCGAAGGTCCTCGACGTACGCGGAGCTCGCACCCGTGACGAGAGCTTTTTTCCGCGCGGCTTCCAGATCTTCTTGCTGGCCGAGATCGCCTATCATGGCGATCACTTCGCAGCCACCGTAATTTTCCTTCAGCCACGGAATAATGATGGAAGTGTCCAGACCTCCGGAATATGCAAGCACAACCTTCTTAGGCAATTCGTTCTCCTTGACCTTAGACAAAATTAGTTGAGCAGCGTCAGCAGAATGGCTTTCTGAACGTGCAGGCGATTTTCCGCCTGTTCGAAGACGATCGAACGCGGCGAATCCATCACCTCTTCGCTGACTTCCGAGCCGCGGTGCGCGGGCAGGCAGTGCATGAAGATCGCGTCGGCTGCGGCATGCGAGAAAAGTTCGTCATTGACCTGATAGCCGGAAAAAGCGGCCTCGCGGACGGCGGATTCTGCCTCCTGGCCCATGCTCGTCCACACGTCCGTATAAATTGCCTGTACGCCTGCCACGGCTTCGTCGGGAGAGTGCAGGATTTCGATTTTTCCACGCGTCTCGCGCGCGATACGCTTGGCTTCGGCGACAATGCTCGGATCCGGTTCATAACCCAATGGAGTGGCGATGCGCAGGTGAGCGCCGACTCGCGCGCCGACGCTGAGCAGTGAATGGCAGGTGTTATTGCCATCGCCTACATATGCGAGCTTAAGGCCGCGCAGATTGCCGAATCGTTCCTCCAGTGTAAAGAAATCGCAAAATGCCTGGCAGGGGTGAAAGAGGTCGGACAGCGCGTTGATCACTGGAATGTGGGCGTTCGCGGCGAGCTGCTCGAGCGATTCCTGTTTGAAGACGCGCGCAACGATGCCATGCACCCAACGCTCCAGGCTTTTTGCGACATCAAGAACGGATTCGCGCTCGCCGAGAGGGGTGATGGTGTGGTCGAGAAATACGGACGAGCCCCCCAGGCTGGCGATGCCCACTTCAAACGTGACGCGGGTACGCAGCGATGGTTTCTCGAAAATCATCGCGAGGAATCGGCCGGCGAGAGCGCCGCGGTAACGGTCGGGACGCGCCTTCACATCCGCGGTGAGATGCAGAAGCTCGCGCACCTGCGCGGGACTCCACTCCATTCCAGTAAGAAGATCGTTGGTTCGCGTGATCGGTACGGCAACGGCGGCGTTCATATTCACCTCGATGCAGCCAAAACCATCGGCTGCGCTGACGTTGCGGCTTTAGTGCGCGTGGCCGCGCCAACTTTTAACCTTTGCTTCAGGGTCTTCTCGAACTTGGCCAGGAATTCGGCGACGTCCTTGCCGCGAATGATGAACGGTGGCAAGAGCCGCAGAATGTGTTCGTGCGTGCAGTTCATGACGAGTCCGTTGCGCAGCGCTTGCGAGACAATCGGTGCTCCCTCAATCGCCAGATCAACGCCCAGGATCAGGCCCTCGCCGCGCACGTCGCGGATGAAATCAAAGCGCTTCGAGAGCTTTTCCAGCCCAGAGCGCAATTCAGCGCTGCGCTCGCGAATATTGGCGAGAAGGTTGGCTTCATCAACGACCGTCAGGAATTCCATCGCAGTGGCGCAGATGAGCGGCCCGCCACCGAACGTGGTGCCGTGCATACCGGGAACGAACGCCGATGCGAACTGTTCATTGGCGATGATGGCGCCGAGCGGCAGCCCGCCGGCGAGCGGTTTAGCGACGGTCACGATGTCCGGTTTTGCCTTGGCTCCGAATTTTTGATACGCGAAATAGCGCCCAGCGCGACCGAGGCCGCACTGGATTTCGTCCGCGATCAACGCGGCGTCGTGCTGCGTGGCAAGTGCGCGGGCGTGTTGCCAGAACGCTTCGCTGACGGGGAAGATACCACCCTCGCCCTGAATCGTTTCCACTACCAGCGCGCAGACCGTGTCGTCAAATTTGGCTTCGAGGTCCGCAACGTCATTCAAACGCACGAATTCGACGCCCGGCATAAGCGGCGCAAAAGGCTCGCGATACTTCAAAGGGTACGTGATTGAAAGTGCGCCAATCGTGCGTCCGTGAAAGGAATTTTCGAGTGCCAGGATACGCGTCTTTTTCGCATTGCCGCCATTTTGCGGCTTAGCATTCGCGTAAGCACGCGCCAGTTTCAGCGCGCCGTCCATTGCCTCGGTGCCGCTGTTGGTGAAAAACACGCGGTCCAGGCCGGACCATTCGGCAAGTTTTCGTGCGAGCGGCGCCTGATATGGATTGTGAAACAGATTCGACACGTGAATGGCGCGTCCAGCCTCGCGCCGGATAACGCGCACGAGGCGCGGATGCGCGTGGCCCAGCGCATTGACTGCAATCCCGCCGAGAAAATCAAGATATTCGCGCCCCCCAGAATCGTAGAGCCGACAGCCGCGCCCGCGCGTGAACACAACCGTTGGCCGCCGGTAGGTATTCATCAAGTAGCGCGCTTCCGCGGCACGAATCTGCGCCGGCGAGAGCGGCTTCTTATTCGTTGTAGTCCTTTTCTTCAACATTTTTAGCAGGCGACTCCATGTACCGCCCTCGCGGTTGTATGAATAATGGGCAGAACGCGCGTACCGCGGCATCGAATGCCATTGACGGACGCTAGCAGTGACCGCGGGTGCGTTCCGCCGACGATCCGCACTTCGGAGACGCCGCCGGAAAGCGCGCGTTTGGCGGCCTCGAGTTTCAATATCATGCCGCCGGAGACTTTGTTATGGCGGATCAGCTGCTCAATTTCGCCGCCGCGCACGGCGCGCAAAACCTTTTCGCCGTCCAGCACGCCGGCGACGTCCGTAAGAAATATCAAGCGATCCGCGCGAATAAATTCCGCGGCGGCGGCGGCCATGTGGTCCGCGTTGATGTTGTAAAGCTCGCCATCGGCTCCGAGACCGAGACACGAAGCAACCGGTACCACTCCGGAACGCCACAGCGAGCGAAGGAAATCGAGGTTGACTTCGGTGAGATAGCCGACAAATCCGAGGCCGCCCTCCCGATCATCCACCTGCATCGGTTCAGCGAGGAAGCAGGCGGCATCGGAAGCACTGATGCCGACTGCCGGCTGGCCCGCCAGCGAGATTGCTCCGGCCATGCGCTTATTCAGCAGCCCGCCAAACACCATCACCGCCGCATCGCGCGTTTCGCGGTCGGTAACGCGCAGGCCATTGACGAAGCGGCTGGCGATGCCCATGCGCGTAAGCGTCGAGGTGAAAATTTTTCCGCCCCCGTGGATCACCAGCAATTCGTGGCCAGCGCGCGCAAGTTCAGCGATCTGCCGCGCGATTGTCTGAACAGTTTCTTCACGCTCGAGGAGCGCGCCCGCAATTTTAACTACGAGTCTCATAGCAAACCTGCCGTTTCGGGGTAGCCCCACATCCCGTTGAAGTTTTGTACCGCTTGCCCTGCCGCACCTTTGCCCAGATTGTCGAGGCAGGACACCACCACTAGCCGCTCGCCTGAAGCATCGAGCGCGAATCCGATGTCGCAAAAATTCGTGTGCGTCACGTGCTGCAATTCCGGCAAGCGTCCTGCCGGAAGAATTCGGACCATCGGTTTTCCCGCGAAGAATTGACGATAAAGCGATTCGACTTCGTGCGCTTTGCGCGCTGGGTCGAGCCAGCTATAAATGGTGGAAAGAATCCCGCGCTCCACGGGCAACAAGTGCGTGGTGAAGACGAAGTCTTTCGGCGCCAAGCCTGTGTGTTCCTCCACTTCAGGCGTGTGGCGATGCGAGAAAAGGCCGTACGCGCGGAAATTTCCGTGCACTTCCACGAAATGCGTTTCGCGCTTGGGTTCTTTGCCCGCGCCGCTGACGCCTGATTTGCAATCGCAGACGACTCCGCGCGCCCTGTTGATCCAGCCGGCGTCCACCAAGGGCCGCAATGCCAGGATCACGGAAGTTGGGTAGCAACCTGGGTTCGCAACCAATCGAGCCTTCGGCAACGTATCGGCATAAAGTTCCGGCAAGCCGTAAACAGCATCAGAAAGTACTGCGGCATCCGGTGCAGCGAGCTTATACCACTCCGAAAAAGTTTCAGGCTCGCCGAAACGATACGCGCCGCTCAGGTCCACGATGCGCAACGAAGGCTTCGCTGCCAAGAGGGCGGGCACTAGTTCCAACGAGGCCTCGTGAGGCGTGGAGAGAAACACGGCTTGCGCGCCGCTCTGAGCGATTGTCTCGACCGAAAGCGGTTTGCACGGCGCTTCGCCCCAACCGCGAAGCTGCGGATACAGTTCGGTTAGGCAACGGACGTTCGCATGTGCGTCGCGCAGATAAAAGGTCGGTTTTTCGATTTGTGGGTGCCGCAGCAGGAGCCGGGCTAGCTCGAATCCCGCGTAGCCCGTGGCCCCGACGACGGCGACCCTTAAAGGGTCGTTCATCGGAGCATCTCCTCGACGCGTTTCTGGATAGCGGCTCGCGCCGTGCGCGAGGGCGTGATGATGAGCACCGTGTCGTCACCCGCTAGAGTGCCGGCAACTTCCTTCCAATGTTCGGAATCCACCGCAGCAGCGAGCGGCTGCGCACCGCCGGGAGGAGTCTTCAGCACCAGCATGTTTTGCGCTGGGCGTATATCCAGCAAAAATTCTTTCAGGGCGCGAGCGAGGCCGTGGACCCGGGAAGAATCTTCAGCTGCGGCGGTCGCGAGTGGTTTGTAACCGGCGGCGGTCTTCACTAATCGCAATTCGCGCAGATCGCGCGAGAGAGTCGCCTGCGTCACGCGGACTCCCAAATGGACGAGTTGGCGTCGCAGATCGTCCTGGCTGGCGACGGATTCGCCCGCGAGGAGCTTCAGGATCTGACCTTGCCGAAATCGTTTGTGTGCGCCCATTGTAAGTTTATGCAGATTTATGCATAAGGCTGCATAATAATACAGTATGAGATGCGGAGGGTCAAGGGCGGATGCGTAAAATTGTGAAGATGTGTTCGTGAGGCGGGCGCTGACTTTGTTCTTCAGTCAGCAGGGAAAATTCAAACAGAAAACGGCGCGCGACAGAGATACAATGCGTCGCGTTTGGCATTGTAGCGAAACCAGTGCACGATCTCTTATCGAGCGCAACCGCGAATGAAGGCTCGCTAAAGTGTCAGATTCTCGCCCACAGGAGGATTTTCGATGAGGCGTCTCGTAACTTTGCTTTTGCTAATCGCGGCTGGCGCGTCTTTTTGCGACGCGCAAATAACGAAGAGCGCGCCGCCCGTGGATGTGGCGATTCACGCCGGAAGAATCCTGGATGTTCGGACGGGAATTTATCTGAGTGATCAAATCATCTGGATTGAAGGCGAGCGGATTAAGGCGATCGGCAAAGCGTCTGAAATGTCGCCGCGGCTGCCCGCAAATGTGAAGGCGATCGATCTTTCGAACGCCACAGTCCTGCCCGGGTTGATTGACTGCCACACGCACCTGACTATGACGCCCTACGATTCCGGTCCAGCCGGAATGCGCAAATCCTATCCGCGCCAGGCCCTGACCGGTGCGCGCAACGCTCGTGTGACGCTCGAAGCTGGATTCACGACCGTGCGCAACGTCGGCGCTAACGGATATTCGGACATCGCGCTGCGCGACGCCATCAATGCCGGTGATGTGCCCGGGCCGCGCATGCTCGCGTCGGGGCCCCCCCTGAGCATCACCGGCGGCCACGCGGATAACAACTATCTTGCGCCACAATACAATTGGTCAGATGACGGCGTCGCCGATGGAGTGGATGGCGTGACTCTGAAGGTTCGCGAAGATATCAAGTACGGTGCGGACGTCATCAAGTTCATGGCGACCGGCGGCGTGCTCTCGGAAGGCGATAATCCCGCGCTGGCACAATACAGTCCGGAAGAAATGAAGGCGATAGTGGACACGGCTCACGGGTTGGGCCGGAAAGTTGCGGCACATGCTCATGGCGCCACCGGAATCAAGTATGCGGTGCTCGCGGGCGTGGATTCGATCGAACACGGCAGCTACATCAACGATGAGGACATTCAATTGATGAAGGAGCACGGTACGTATCTCGTGCCCACCGTCTACCTGGAGGATTGGCTGATGGAAAATGTACAGAGCCTGGGCCTGACTCCGAACATGATTGAAAAAGCCAAGATGGTTCTGCCCATCGCGCAGGAACACCTATCGCATGCTTTCAAGTCGGGCGTGAAAATTGCTTTCGGCACTGACGCGGCCGTCTACCCGCACGGTCTGAACGCGCATGAATTTGGCAAAATGGTCTCGATGGGCATGACCCCGCTGCAATCCATTCAGGCGGCAACTGTGAACGCAGCGGACTTGATCGGATGGGCCGACCGCGTGGGAACTATTGAGCCTGGAAAATTTGCGGACATCATCGCAGTGCAGGGAGACCCACTGGCGGACGTTCATCTGCTGGAAAACGTTCATTTCGTGATGAAGGGCGGCGAGATGATCAAGAATCAGTAATGATGCCAACGGGCTGCGTGCAGTGCTAAGATTGCTTAAGTCAGTAGGCCCGTAGCTCAGTTGGCTAGAGCGCCACCTTGACACGGTGGAGGTCTGCGGTTCGAGCCCGCACGGGCCTACCATTTCTCCTGATGGCCTCGCTTCGTATCCAGCCGCTATTTCTGATTAAGCGCGTGGTGCCCGTTGCCGTTGGATGCAGGAGCGACGGCTGGCGTGGGTGGTGGAAATGAAACCGGGAACACGTTGCTGTGCACTGGAGAGGTGGGGATCCTATCGAGCGCGAAGCTCCGTTCTTTCGCGGCATCGGCGTTAAGCCGCTCGACAAACGACTTCCGCGAGTCCCTCTCTAGAAGCTGCAAAATGTTTTTCTTCAGATGTTCGCAGACCGTCCTAGCATCGGGCGACGCATCCACCATCTCAAAATTGAATTCAGAGCTCATGCGATCGAACTCGGTCAGCAGGGCGGCCTGATAGCTGCAAAAGCTGTCGTACATGTCATGGCCCGGATACAAATCCATTCCGGATTCCCAGTAATCGAAGGCACGAGTGAAGACGACCCGCGGTAGAAGCTGGTCAATTCCCAGGCGCAGGTAAAAAACAGCATCGGGCTTCAATGCCACACTGTAAATGCTGCGGATCCAATGAGGGTTCATGCCCCGCACGATGGCGCGCGCCATCAGCGAATAGATATAGCGGTCCGTGAGAACGATAAAACCCGCACGTAGTGCCGGGACAATCTCGTTCTCCAGGCGATCTACAAAGTCCGTGGCATAGAACAAGCTTTGCGTCACGCGTCCGAGGTTGTTGCCTTCTTTCGCGCGCCGAATGCCGTCGCCGGCGAGCGGCGACCGAGTCATTCCCGTGTCCACCACCGCGTGCCCCAGTTCTTCGAGCCACGGCTTCAGCAGATTGATCTGCGTGGAACGTCCCGCGCCGTCCGTGCCTTCAATCACTACCAGCTTGCCGCCCAAGTCATCCAACCGCATTTCGGGCAATGCCTTTCCGTAAGTGGCTCTCATGGTCGTACCCTCAGTTCATGCGCGTGATCCAGATGAGTTTTCACAATTTGACGAACTTGCGCTTGTTGAACCTCGATTGGCAGCGTCGCGTCAATGACCGTCAATCCAAATTCCGGAATCATTTTTTCGTATTCCGCCAGGATGCGGCCCTGAAACATCCGAAAGCTCTCTACCGAATCGTCGCTCAAGTCCAGATCCATGCCTGCTTCGTAGAACTTGAATCCGTCGCGCGCGTCCAATAGGCGGTGAATTGCGGTTTCAAGCGGAACGCGGAAATAAAAAGCGATGGCAGGTTTAACAGCGAATCCATAAAGTTCGCGCACCCATTTGGCATCCATTCCGCGTGCGACGTCGCGCGCAAAAGCCGTGTACACGTAGCGGTCGCACAGCACCACAGCCCCCGCCTTCAGTAAGGGCAGGATGCTGCGCTCGGTGCGGTCGGCGAAATCGGTGGAATGAATCAGCGAAAACGTCGCCGGCGTCAGCATCTTTTTCTTTTTACCGTGTTTAGTGGTGTCCTTTACCAGCGGCGAGGAATTCCATTCGCTGAAGACCACTCCGTAGCCCTTCGATTCCAGCCATTTATGAAGCAGGCTGAGCTGTGTGGATTTGCCGGATCCGTCGATGCCTTCTACTACGATCAATCTTCCGGGAAAGTGATGTTCGCCGTATTGGCGAATCATCGAAACGGCGGGTTGCAGAGGTGCAAAAACCTCAAAAGGGCCAATGCGGACGCCCGAACCTATCTCCATTCGTTTTCCTCTATCTCACCGGTTCACGCGCAGATAGAAAGGAAATGTGTACGCGCGTGCCGTTTTTCGAATTTTTCAGCTTGTCGCCCTCTGAGAGATGTATGACGACCCTGTAAAATCCTTCAATTAGCGGAAAGTTGCAGCAGGAATTGCGGGTGCGTGTATCGAAATGAGAAACAGCAGTCTTGAGCGAGCACGGCGACTGATGCCCTGCCGCGTAAGTTAAGACAGCGCCTTGTGCAAGAAAGCGATTGTGCGCGCCCAAGCATCAGCGGCGGCTTCCGGGCGATACCCGGTCGCATTGTTGGGATTTTCGAAGGCGTGTCCGGCACCGGGATAAATTTTCACGTCAATCCGGCGATTCATGCCTTTCATGGTTTTGTCAAACGCCTCGACGTCGGCGGGAGTAATGCCACGGTCGTCCGCGCCAAAATTCCCCAGCACCGGCGCGTTAATCTGCTGAATATCGTTCGGGTCGGTCGGCAGCGAACCGTAATTTACGACGCAAGCAGCAAGACGCGGCTGATGAATCGCAAGTTGCAAGGAGAGTCCGCCGCCCATGCACCAGCCGATCGAGCCAATCTTGTCGCTCTTGACGTCTTTCCGAGTCGCCAAATAGACGTAGGCCGCCTGCATGTCGCGAATCGCTCGGTCCTGCGGAAGTCCCCGCATCAATTCATGCGCTTCGGAAGCGTCCGCCGCGGTCTTGCCGCGATACAGATCCACGGCTAACGCCACGTACCCCTGGTCCGCGAGCTTTTCGGTTTGCTCCTTCACCCAATCGTTCAGCCCCCACCATTCGTGAATCACTACGAGCGCGGGAAACTGGCCCGGCTTATCCGGCACCGCAAGAAAGCCGCTGACGGTTTCTTTGCCGCTGGGGAATTCCACGGTTTGTGTTTTGGGCGCGTCGGCGCGCACCACCAGCGCTGCCGAAATTAACCCAGCGGTCACAAACGCCACAATGAGCTTGAGCGAACGGTTCATGATGAGAAGTGCCTCCTGCGAGCAAGCGGCCATTGTAAGCCGCTGAACGGGCTCGCGCTATCTTCAAATTGTCACGTGTAGAATCGCCGCGGCGTGCATAGTTTTTCGCTTTAGCCGGCGTGATTTACGGCGCCAGGCGCTCCACCTGCACGGCGGTGCCGTAGGCCAGCACTTCCGTGACGCCTTGCATCACTTCAGTGGCATCGTAGCGCATGCCGATGACGGCGTTCGCCCCGTGCTCGCTGGCATGCTGCAGCATCAATTCGAGCGCCTCTTCCCGCGTTTTTTCGCACATTTCCTCGAAGATGGTGATATTCCCGCCGACGATGGTCTGCAACGAAGCGCCAAGATTCCCCAGAACGCTGCGCGAGCGCACTGTCACTCCGCGCACCAACCCAAAATTCCGCACTACACGATATCCCGGCAGATCGAATGCGGTCGTAACCATGTTCGGATTCACAGCCACATTCATTGGCTTCTCCCGGCCAGCAACGTTCATTGATTCCGCGGCACGCCGGAGAATATCACAGCAGAGGATGGCCGCCGCTGCCGCAACGCAAACGGCAGGCTGTCATGGCGACTTCCGGCTACGCGTGTTAATATAGATGTGCGTTTGTTGCTCCTGGATACCCCTTCTGATGCGGTCTACTCGGGAATCGATCAGGGCTGCAAGACCGCGTTTCTAACCCTTTTTTGGTAGCTACCCAATGACGAAAGACATTCGCAATATCGCCATCATTGCGCACGTGGACCACGGCAAGACGACGCTGGTGGACGCGATGCTGCGCCAGAGCGGAATTTTTCGCGCCAATCAGGAACTGGTCGAGCGCGTGATGGATTCGAACGACCTCGAACGCGAGCGCGGCATCACGATCCTTGCGAAGAACACCGAGATCGAGTATCGCGGGACGAAAATCAATATCGTGGATACGCCGGGCCACAGTGATTTCGGGGGAGAAGTGGAACGCGCGCTACGCATGGTGGACGGCGTACTCGTTCTGGTGGATGCCAGCGAAGGTCCATTGCCGCAAACTCGTTACGTGCTGCAGAAAGCGCTCGCTGCAAAACTGCCTCCGATCATGGTGCTGAATAAGATCGACCGGCCCGATGCGCGTCCTGCAGCCGTGCTCGATGAAATCTACGACCTCTTCATTGATCTGGACGCCACCGAAGACCAGCTCGATTTCCCGGTGATCTACACCAATGCGAAAACCGGAGTCGCGCACTTGAAGGTTGGCGACGACTCCACCACTCTGCAGCCGTTGTTCGAACAAATCGTAAAATCCATTCCGCCGCCGTCGGGCGATCCCACGGCAACACTGCAGATCCAAGTGACCAATCTCGATTACAGCGATTTTCTGGGACGCATCGCCATCGCGCGCGTATTTCAAGGAACACTCCAGCGCGGCACGGAAGTCGGAATTGTTAAACTGAACGGCACGGTTCAGCCCACAAAAATTACCAAGCTCTTCACCTTTCGCGGGCTCGAGCGTGACGAAGCCGAGCAGGTTAGCGCCGGAGACATCGTCGCCATTGCCGGCGTGGAAGGCATACAAATCGGCGAGAGCATCACGGATCTCGCCAATCCCGCGCCGCTCGAGCCGCTCACGATTGATGAGCCGACGCTCACGATGGTTTTCACCATCAATACGTCTCCGTTCGCCGGCCGCGAAGGCCAGTTCGTTACTTCCCGCGACATTCGCGCGCGTCTCGAGAAGGAATTGCTCACCAACGTTTCGCTTCGCGTGGAAGATACCGGCACCACGGACGCTTTTCGCGTCCTGGGCCGCGGCGAACTGCAACTTGCGATCCTGATTGAAACCATGCGCCGCGAGGGTTACGAGCTCATGGTCGGCAAGCCCGAAATTGTGGTACGCACTGAAAACGGCCGCCGCACCGAGCCGCTTGAGCTGCTCGTAGTGGATTGTCCGGAAACCTTCATCGGCATCGTGATGGAATTGCTCGGAACGCGCCGCGGTGAGATGAAAAAGATGATCAATCACAATTCCGGCCGCGTGCGCATGGAATTCAGCATCCCTTCGCGCGGGCTGATTGGGTTGCGCAGCCAATTGATGACGGACACGCGCGGCACCGCGTTGATTCATTCGCTGCTGGAAGGCTGGACGGAATACGCGGGCGACATGGCCATGCGCCTCACCGGTGCTCTGGTCTGCGACCGCGCCGGCGTTTCCACCGCCTACGCCATCTGGGGCATCCAGGAGCGCGGCGAGATGTTCGTCGGGCCTGCGATCGAAGTGTACGAAGGCATGATCGTCGGCGAGAATTCGCGCGAAGACGATATGAACGTCAATATCACGCGTGAAAAAAAGCAAACGAACATGCGCTCTTCGTCAGCCGACGAAGCCATCCGGCTGGTCCCGCCGCGCGACATGACGCTGGAAAAGGCCATCGAATTCATCGCCGATGATGAATTCGTAGAGGTCACCCCGAAATCAATCCGCCTGCGCAAAAAGGTTTTGGACGCAAAGAAGCGCCCGAAGCGCTGGCAGGAAATCCGCGCCAGCGCTGAATCGGCGTCCTGAATCCTCTCTTCGCCGCGCGAACTCGGCTAATCTACGTTGGTCCAAATTTGTAAGCGGCTGCCGACCTTTTGAGAGCAAGCAGCTGAACGATCGTGCTGCTCGATATGCGGCCCCTGAGCGAAAACCGCGCGAATTCTAGCCGTGTCAAAATGTCCGATACCGGGACGGATGATTCCCACGACCGGGCAAAATGGGGCTCGCAAGCCCTTGTAAAATCGTTCCAAACGGCACAATATAAAAGACTTATACGGCGCACGACACCGGAATCTGATTTGCGATATATATCGCTGAGGTTCGTCCGTGGATATCGTTCGTCCAGAAGTGAAACGCAAGAAAAAGATGCGCCGCATCATGTACATCGCAGCGGCCGTAGTCCTGATTCCGCTCGTCACCTATGCGCTGTCGCGGCTCAAACCAGCTGCGCCCAGCGTTGACAGTGGCACGATTTGGACGGGCACAGTTAAGCGCGGTCCAATGCTCCGCGAAGTGCGCGGTCTGGGCACTCTGGTTCCGGAAACCATCCGGCTGATTCCCGCCGCCACCGATGGCCAAGTGCAGCGACGGTATCTTCTTCCGGGTACTCCCGTGCAGGCGAACACCGTCATTTTTGACCTCGTCAATCCGCAGTTACAGCAAGAGGAACTCGACGCCGAGTACCAGCTGAAGGGCGCGCAAGCAGCTTACGAGCAGACCAAAGCGTTTCTCGAAAATCAGCTGATGGACAAGCGCACTCTTGCCGCCAGCGTTTCCTCGCAATATCGCACAGCGGAAATGGTGAAGCAGACCAAGGAGCAATTGGGTGCGAACGGCCTCGCGCCCGAGTTGGATGTGAAGACCGCGCAAGTGCAAGCCGAAGAACTTGCGAAAGAAAACGATCTAGCGCAGAAAGAAGTCGATACATTTCAAAATTCCATCGCAGCACAATTGGCCGTTCAGGAAGCCACGGTGAACGAAAAGCGCGCGATGTACGAGCTGAAGAAAACGCAGATGGATCAACTGCACATCCGGCCCGGGATTGACGGCATGCTGCAGGAACTCGACGTGGAAGTCGGGCAGAAAGTGACCATGGGCACGGTGCTCGCCCGCGTAGCGCAGCCGAGTCACCTGAAAGCGCAGCTCAAAATCGCCGAGACGCAGGCCAAAGATGTCGTCATCGGGCTGCAAGCTTCCGTGGATACGCACAACGGCATCATTCCGGGACACGTGACGCGCATTGATCCCGCCGTCGTAAATGGCACAGTCACAGTGGATGTTGGTCTTGACGGTCCATTGCCGCCAGGCGCACGGCCGGATCTCAGCGTTGAAGGCACGGTGGAAATCGAACGTCTGGCGGACGTTCTGTACGTGGAACGGCCTGTTCACGGCGAGGCCAATAGCACCGTCGGCCTCTTCAAGCTCACGGAAGATGGCAAGGAAGCCACGCGCGTGCAGGTGGCGCTGGGCCGGTCGTCAGTG
>Ga0307478_10000426_pt1 | contig 44261 bp, 79 predicted proteins | sample atmos_gasesECM4C_2_FD_203713 | JGI IMG/M metagenome (GOLD analysis project Ga0307478, IMG submission 203713) | Hardwood forest soil microbial communities from Morgan-Monroe State Forest, Indiana, United States - atmos_gasesECM4C_05 | ecosystem: Environmental > Terrestrial > Soil > Temperate...
GGATTAATTGCGCGCAGCGCTCGCGCTCTCTGGCCACTTTGCGAGCGGCGTGGGCTTCGATGCGCGCCGCGATTTCATCCAGGCTCCAATCCTCATTGCATATCCGCCACGCTAGTGCGCTCGGCTCATTGGTCATGACGGCTCCTTACGTTTGCGTATCTCAGCCACAATATGCTCGCGCAGCGTAGGCGCACGATAATTCGGACATATCGTATTCACAATCTCCGCAGCCTCTTCCAGCGCTGCGTTGCGCATGGCGCGCATCAGGCGATCCATCATCGATTCATCTATCAAGCTGCGGCTCATCGGTAAGCCCTCCGTGATGCAATAGGTAAGCTACACTGACCTGTTACACGGACTGAATCGGCATTCAGTAGCAATCGGTTAGCGAATCTCATCCATGATAAAGGACGTTATCATACAGCGCTTGCCGATAAGCCATTGAGGCGTCATATATCATTTCGGCCACACCTTAATGCCATCCCATTCGCTGTAGGGCGTCTTAATATTACCCGTCACTATAAGCGCGAATAATTTAGCTCTCTGGTATACGTTCTCTGCCGACTCACCGATCCAATGCGGCTCGTCTGGAAGCTCGGGAATTTCGGCTTCCCATAGGCCATCTTCTCGCAGGGTTATCTCAAAGTCGATAATGCCGCCACCCTCAAGCAGGATAGACCTACAGACATCGCTCATAGCTCATTCTCGATATAGTCGGCTATCTCGTCAAACGACAAGCCCTCATCGTTCATGTCAGCTAGCGCTGCTTGCGCTTTCACAGTTAGCCTGTATTTACGCCTAAGGGAAGGTGGCGGGTAACCTCTCGTGACCTCACCGTTGATATCATATTCATAGTAGCTGTAAGTTCCGAGTGGCTGTATCGGCACCGTCCGTTCCCACTTACTGGGATCGTGTAAATCACAGAAGACGCCAAGGCAGCAATAGCCGCTGTCATGGCGCAATGTGGACGGAGCTTGCTTGTAATCGCCGCTACGCAATGCCGCCACCCAGCGGGCTTTCATCTTACGGTTCATCATGCTAGAGGTCCTATATCATCGGGATTAGTGGGGTAGGGAGCTGGTGGCTCAGCTTCCAGCACTCCCAAGCGCTTCCAAATTACCTCGCGCCGCGTTTCGAGAGCGCAAAGTTCCTCATCCAGATCCCACAAATCTTGCTCAAGCTCTTTTATCTCCTGGCGTATCTTATCCTTTGTCATTGCGTCCACCATTCTTAGCTGTCGCTTAATAAGAAACACCTCCGCCCCTAGCTTACGCATAGCATCCGCCGCATAAGGAAACCCACGGGCGCTAAGCTCTTCCCATTCCTCTTCTGTCATTGCGCACCGTCCAGGTTAAGGGGTGACGTAATTATCCTTTGTCATTTAATCGATTCCTCTAGCTGCTCCAGAGCTTCGCGCAAGATAGAAGCCAGCTCCCGTATCTGCTCCTTAATTTGGAATACCTCATTCGCCAGCGCATGCACACAAACGCTAGTGGTGCGTTCCCCGCACATCAACTGCCATTCCTCTTGCGTCATTTAATTGACTCCTTCAGCTCTTCCGGTGTTGCGCCCAGCAAGCCGGCAATGAAGCTCAGCACGGCATCCTTGCTACGCTGAAACTCATCCTTACCCATAGCCTTTAGGCTCTGGCTGCGAGCCGTAAATACCCATACAGTTTCACCCTCAGGGTACACGATGCTGAACTCGTCCATCGGGCGGATAAACGCAGCCACGCGTATAGCTTCCACCTTCGATGAGCATATCAGCGACTTGGCGTTGCAATAGCCGGCGCGGCATAGCGCGTATTTGCGCAGCATCTCCGCTGAGGTGAAGCGCTGCGCCAGCTTATCTGGCAGGTTCAGCCACGCCTCGTTGACCGCGGCCATATAGTGATTGTGGCTCTCGCGTGAGCGATGCTCTTCGGTGACAGCCACCAGCACTATAGGCGAGCCGCAGGTAGGGCATTCACGCATTGGCTATATGCTCCCATGCCTTATGAATGTGCTTGTCCGCTTGGCGTGTATGGCCAAGATGCCAACAATGGCAAACCGGGCAGCGGTAGGGAGCGAGGCCCTTATCGTTATGCCTATACATCACGAGCAAAGCCTCCCTCGCATTGGTATAGCCCCGCTTGCTCTTACACACATCAGAAAGGGGGGGCTTCTGCGCCATCACTGTCATCCCATGGCGGGGGTTCGGTGAACGAACTGGTAATCTCGGCATATTCTGGCGACTTAGCGATAACCTCCCGTTGCCACTCGGGGAGCGCTTGAAAGGCATCGCGGTCCCACGGGTCGCTGAAGCTAAAGCAGATCATCGAATTGTGCGGTGGCGTTAGCACGCGGCCGTTAGGCGCAAAGCCAGGGAAGCCTTTGGTAAGGCGAGCCACGCCATCAACGTTGACATAAACCTTACCATTGTCGGCTTTTCGATGCAGGATAGTCAGGAGAGCGCCCACACCGAGAAGCTTACCAATATCAAAAGTGCCGAATTCCACATCGCTAAAAGGCTGCCCTCGCCACGCCTCAAGATCATTGCGAAGGTTGCCTTTGGGGCTGCTGGTGTAGGTATAGCGCTTACGCACGCTAAATGGTCGCCCATCTTCCATTAGCTCCTGCGTTAGCTCCCAGTGGATATCGATCTGGTGCTTCAGCGCCGGCTTATTTTCAAACGTAGTTTCCTGTGTGCCCAGGTCAACCACGCGGTAGCACACGCCTACGTGGGTACCCGGGGGCACCTGCTCAAACTGCGTATCATTCTGTGGCGGCATCATTAACGGCATCGCTTATCCCTCCATTCAAGGAACTCTTTGACTTCCTTGTCGGTGAAAGCTTCCTTCATCCATTCGATTGGGAAGCTGTCATGCATACCTATTCCCCGCTCATCTAGTAACTCACGGAAGCGATCCGCACGCTCATGGAACAGCGGTCGCATAAGCCATCCATATAGTTCCCGCCATAGCATGCTCTTATCTCCCGATAAGCTGCTTAGCAGCGTTACGTGTGGCCTCAGACCACAGGTAGCTCTCGAAGTTAGGCGCGAACATATTCGCCGCATGCTCCTTGCTAACCGTCAGCGAGAGCATGTGGCGCAGCGCATGAGCGCGCACCTTCAGCAACCATCGCGCCTGTTCCATGTCGATATCTTCCGGGCCGTAGACAGCGCTCTTCTTGGCTGTCACATAGGCTAGGAAAGGCTGGCGCTTAAGCGCGTCAGCATACAGCACCACCTGTACGGCATGATCCATCTTGGGCGACGAGGGACACTTTTCGGTGGTCTTTAGGTCAGCGAGATCCACAGGATAAAGGAAGTCCACGTATCCAAGCAGCGGTACTTCTATGCCGTCTATCCAGTGCTCCACACGGTATTGTACGGCATCCGGAATACCCCAATCCTGAAAAGCCTTAACAGCTTGATGGATCATATCTGGGATGAGCGCTCGCTGTTGAGCGATCTTGTCCGATATCTCCCCCATAGCCTCCATGTCGTACTGCGCCAGCGCAGCAGCCACAGCATCCTCCGCATATGTGCCGTAAAGGATCAGCTTAAGGCCAGCTTCCACAGCTGTACCACGCCACGCAGAAGGCCCAGCGTTATCCTTGATGCCGTAGAGATAGCGTATCACCCACAGCGCCGGCTCAGTGCTGTACGTTTGCAGCGATGAAGCCGACAAGTGCTTTATGCCGTGGCGTTCGAACGGGTTGGTCATTTCAGCAATATTCCTCAGAGTGGGCTTTGTAGTAGCCGGCCCAGTACGCTTTATCTACCGCTTCGCCATAGGTAAGCAGAGCATGCTCCAGATCACGTATTAATCCCGCCAGCGAATAATCTTTACCAATCCAGACCTGCTCGTTGTACGGACTGTCAACGGGGATACGCTCTAAGATATCACTAATTGTCATGCTCACTCCCAATAAGCCGGGCTATAGCCGCGCCTGACGCGGTAGATCTCAACCGATAGCGTGTTGCGCCGCATGCCCAGCAGATGAGCGCAATCGCGCACCTCGCCACGTTCGCAAGCTTTCTTTGCTGCTAGCTTGCGGATCATATAAATCTGGAACGGCGAGAGCAGCGTTGTCTCATTGCGTGGTGTAACCTCAGCAAAGCCACCCAGCTTCCACAGCATCATCTCAGTGCTGGCAATGTGGAGGCTCATATCGGCGCTCCAATCATCGCCCAGCCAATAGCCAGAGCTACGATCAGCCCTAGCGCCATCTCGACAAGCGCCGAGCAGGGGTGGTCAATCAGCGGATGCTTTCGCGTCATTTTCGCTTCTCCTACGCGCTCGATATTCCCTTGAGCGCTCCGTAGACGTTTTTGCACCGGGAGATTTGGCGTAGCCGTACTTCTTGCGCTTAGCGGCACCAGATAATTGCACCCGAGGCGTGATACGGTTCTTGAAAGCGCGCAACCTTGCGAAATAAAGATGAGCGCGTTCTCTCGCTACACAGCCACAGGAACGCGTATTGCCGCTACGCAGATTATTAGCGCGCACAATGACCTCATTGCCGCATTTGCAGCGAGCTACCCATAGCGTTGTTGCTGGCAGATAGTCGGACTGCTTCACTACAGTGAGGGCCCCAAATCTATCGCCGGGCGCTATCGCCAATGGGCGACCCATCAGGCGGCACGCTTAATGCGGCTGGCGGGATTAACCCAATACATGCCCGCTTCCTGGAGCTTTTCGCATTCGGCGGCATACCATTCATAGGCGTCTTCAAGGTTAGCTTTAGCTTCCTCAAAGCGAGCCGTAGCTTCTGCCATGGCCTTGTCAGCCAGATACTCATGCCGCTTAGTAAGAAGCTCTATACGCTTGCTGGCATAGTACTGTGCGCGCTGTGGATGTTTAACAGTCTTCATCTTTACATGCTCCCAGCTTAGCGGCACGGCCGACACCGATGCCGAGAATGAAACCAACCGCTACCCAAACCGCGACTATTGCAGCCGCCCATTCGAGGAAGAGCGTCATTGCTCGCCCTCCGCCTCGGAGAAGCGCCGCCACACTTCATAGTGCTTAAGGCCAAGCAACCGCGCCGCGTCTTCTAGCTCCTTGCGGGTAGCGAACTGCTCGAATACGGGCTTACTCCCGTTGCGACCCATTACCGTGTAGGTGAGTTTCCAGGGCTTCATGCTGATCCCCATCCGCTATGGACGGCAATCTAATGCGGTCATGCTACCGCGTCAATAGGAAAATGCGGAAATTATTCACGCACTATCTTTCCGCTAGCTATTTGCCAGCGTTCCCGATATAGCCCTGTAACCGAATGTTAATAGGACGTAACGCACATTAAAGGGAGGAAGGCCCCCGCCTTCCACCATGGTAGGGATGATTCGTGTGTTTACGAAGGCAGAGTTAGAGCTTGCCGAGTTCGTAGTCGCGCATTACCCAGCTTATAAATGGGCAGCCCCAAAGCTCAGAAGGGAGCGCTCATTTGGGAGGATCAAGGCCCTCAAAGAGCGCATCTATAAGGCTAAGCGCGGCCTCCTCGTCGGGAAGGTGGCCATCGGCTGCCTTCTGACGCAGGGCCTTATATATACGAGCAGCGAGATCGGCGTGGTGGCCTTCCCGGTTCGGCCCATCATAGCGTTCGAGACGCATGTGCCGGTCGGCAGCGCGCAGGGCGAGCTTAAAAAGCTTGGTATCCATATCCCCGCCGCTTGCAGCGCGAGCCTCAGCTCCGATGAGATCGGGCGTGCTTACGCCAAGCACCTGAGCGAGACGCGCAACCTGTGCGGCTGAGGGTTCGCCCCCCTTGCCGTTGCGCAGCATGCGAACAAAGTCCGGCTTATTTGTGACCGCAAGGGAAATGGCGCGGTCGGTTAGCCGCCGCCTGCCACCATTGCTAGCCTCGCTCTTTACGCGGTCGATCAACCGCAAAATGCGTTCATGTCTCATGGCTCTTATAGGAGCATAGCGGGAAAGCGCGTGCATCAGTAAAGACTCCCGTTGACTTGGCGGGAACAATGCCGCATATATTCCCGCATGAACCTCATAGACAATCTGCTTGAGGTGGCCGCCGTGTACGGTGCCCACCGCAACCTGAGTCCAGCCAGGGTAAGCACCCTCGTCTTTAACGATGGCAAGAAGCTAACGCTTCTGATGCAAGCCAAGGCCACGCTGACGCTCACCGTATATGAGCGCAGCATGCGGTGGTTCGCTAAGCATTGGCCGGATGGAGCGGCATGGCCCGGATGGGTGGGCTGGCCCGATATCGCGGGAGGGCCACATGTCGAATAGATCAGCTGACGATTTCGAAGCCATCCGCACGCGCCTCGCGGAACTGAAGAAAGAGCGCGAGGAAGCGGAAAAGGCATGGGTGCCAGAGGCACCGGTACCGCAAGCGCCACCTCCACCGGAGGATGTAAGCATCTACGGGATGGCAGTGCCATTTGCCACATTATGGCCCGTGCAGGGGGATCGGAGGATCTCATGAACCATGAGGTAGGACGCCCGCGATGAAAAGCAATATCTATAATCTTGGTGGACCGCTATTCACCCCCAAGGAAGATGCAGCCATACGCAAGCTACGCGCAATCTACGGGGCGCAGTTCATTGCGCATATGGGCGACTACAAGGTACTGAGCAACCGCACGCCCAGCAGCGTACGCAACCGCGCCCAGAAGATCGGCGCAGTCCCCCCGAGGCAGACAACGGCGCGAGTGGCATTCGAGCCAGCGGTGCCGACAAACCCAGTGTCAACGTTCGTGCCGGGGCTGTGGAAAGGCGTCAAGTTTGAGGACGATCCCAGAGCCGTCAAGGAAGTGTCCTACGGCCGCCTGGGGCTGCCGGAGCCGCCACACAGTTGCTCCGGTTCGTCACTAGGATTGTACGGTAGGCGGGGGAATGTCGGTGAGTGAATTATACTGCCAGCGACGGCATGGCGGCTCGGTGAATGATTGCGAATGTAAGTTGCCTGGGGGCGGGTGGCTGCCGTGTCCGCCAGTTATGCGAGCGGTGCCACCCGTGAATTTTTCCGGTAACTGTTGCCAGGAATGTGGGCAATTCTCACTTGTGCGCACAGGCACTTGCGAGACTTGCCAGGTGTGTGGTTGCACGACGGGGTGTACGTGATGAAACAGGCTAAACCGAAGCGTCCTTCACTGGTACAGGCATCATGGCTTAGGCGCATTGCTAAGGAGCCGATGATGAAAACTTACATCGGTAACAGAGAAGCTGTCTTCTCGCTGAGCAATGGTGAAGAAGTACCGCCGCATATCGCGCAAACGCTTATTAAGAATGGATGGGTTAAGGGCCAGCGCGACGGTATTTTTGACGATCCGCAAACCTATATAGCCCTCCATGCCGGTCAATAGCCGCGCTAAAGGCAAAGCCGGAGAGCTAGAGTTGGCAGCAGTGCTGCGCGAGCACGGCTTCGGTGAAGCTCGGCGCGGAGCGCAGTATAGCGGTAGCAACGAAAGCCCGGATGTGGTGGGGCTGCCGGGCTACCACATCGAATGCAAGCGGTGCGAGGCAGGGAACCTGTACACGTGGCTGGCACAGGCGACCAGGGACAGCGACGGCAGCGGTAGGGTGCCCGTGGTCATGCATCGCAGAAGCCGGCAGCAGTGGGTGGCGATATTGCCGCTGGCGGCATTTCTCAGAATAGCAGGAGGGCAGGAGTGAATCAGGTGATCGAGGACTTCTACGTGGCGTACGCCGAAGGCATGCTGGATGAGAGAGGGGAGAGGGGGGACTATAGGGGGGTGTGGGAAGAGAGTAAGGAAGCTACCAGAAGTAATAATATTATTAACTACGCTACTGATAAGCCTCTTGTCTGCTACACACCCCCCATACCCCCCTCACGGGCGACTCGCGGGACTCGCTTGCCTGCTGACTTTGCCGTTCCGGAGGAATGGCGCACTGCGGCCGCCGATAAACGGACGGCGCACGGATTACGCCCGATTGACACTTCTTTGGCTGCTCTTGAGTTCATAAATCACTTCTCGGCTAAACCCGGCGCGGCCGGCCGCATGGTTGATTGGCAACGTGCATGGATGAATTGGGCGCTTAGTCCGTACCGGAGGGAAATACGTGAAATCAATGGGTCAGCTGGTGCCGGCAGTATCCGGCCCTTGGAAAGCCTCGCCGTCGCAGGCGCACAAGCCGCAGCAAACATCATCCTCCGAGAACGCGCTCGTAGCGCTGGCGGAAATGGTGACGCGTCTGTTGGGTCACTACTGGACGAGCGCGGATACACCGCAATTTCGCACGCGGATGATTGAGGATTGGGTACATGACCTGCGGGAATTCACGGTTTCCGTGGTGGACGAAGCGTGCACGGTGTGGCGGCGGAACAATTCCAAACGGCCGACCATCGCCTCGGTTAGGGGCTTGTGCGCTGAGATAGCGGATCGTGACCACGGGGCAATGCGCATCGATCCCAATGAGGGAAAATGGCCGGAGTGGCTTTTCGACCTCTGGGGGCCGGAATCCACGGGCAGGCCAGCGCGCGATGCAGCTATTGCGGCGCAAGAGGCTTGGTGGAAGCGAGCCGCTGAATTGCGGCTAGAGCGCCACAGGCAAAGCCAAGGTGTCATGCCGGGATATGGGGAAGGGGAATGATTGAGGCTCATCATGAAGCGTATCGCTTAACCGAAAGCCCAATTGAGCAAATGGTTTATGATTATCTGCTGGGGATAGGCTGCCGTCCTGGCGCGCGCTGGCCTGGCCCATATGCGTACCTGTTCCCGCAGTATCCCGTTGGCCATTACCGGGCTGATTTTGCGATTAAAGTTATGAACGCAGACAAGTTTATAGCTATCGAATGTGACGGGAAGGCTTTCCATAGTTCCGACGCCCAAAAGGCTTATGACGCTAAGCGCGATGAGGTATTTCGGTCTCTCGGCTTTGAGGTGCACCGGTTAAGCGGTTCACAAATTTACAGGAATGTCAGGGAGGCAATGCGACCGGTTGTTACGCGGATTGTTGAGTTGGGGGCGGCTGATGTTGAGCCTGAGTACGATGATGCGTCTGCTTGGCGCAAAAAGATGCGCGCCGCATGGATGTGATATGCATCAAACGCATAGCAGCCATTCCTAGAATGGTTCTAAATTACCTTGGCAATAGGTCAGCATCCATGTCATTATGTCAGAATCGCGCCGCACCCGATATTCCGGGCAGCGGCGTTTTGCTTTGGGGGGAAGCGTGGCGAGTCGATTGGATGGCGACAGGGAGCCGAATGGTAGGCTCCAGCGGCACCCACAGACGCCCCCCAAGCTTCTTGAGCATCGCCGCATATGGGTCGCAGGATTCCGCGATCCGGAGCGGCCAAAGCACTACGTCGATCCCGCAGACGCACGGCTTTCCTACCCAATCGGCGTACTCTACCTGCGGGGAAGGCTCACAAAATCTGACCATGATGCAGCGGTGGAATACGGCAATCTCTACGCTGCGATATGGGGAAAAGGATCCGTGCGGTCGCATCTCCAGGCTTTCACTGGTGCCACCTCAAGCGCGCAAATGGATGACGCTAGACGGAGGGAGAAGGCAAGTAAGCTTGGAGAGGCAACGCGGATCTTGTATGACCTACCCACACATAGACCCTACAGGGTCTTGGTCAATCTGGCCGTTTACGAACACGCTATGCGATTCATGGATCTTACCCGAGCGCGTTCAGCCAGCGCATGGGCAGCCGATGAGCGCGACTGCGAAGCTTTGCAGGAAGCTACGGACGCTCTTGCGAGGCATTGGGGCTTAGATGCTAAACGCCCAACTTTGGCCCAAGCGCATAGCTATGTGGCTGGATGACGAGCTATCCGAGGCTGCGATGTGCGCCGTCAAGGTGGACGATGACGAACCGGTATGGTGCGCCAGCCCTGGCCATGTGGCAGCATATCTTTTCGGTAAGCTGCGCCCCGAGCTAGACGAATTCCCGAGGGGTAGCTGCTAATGAGCATGGGCATTGGCTATCCCCCGCTCTCTCGAGTAAGGCGTCGGGCAATAAGAGCGGCTGAGTTGTGCAGAACGCCAGCCAAGGTGAAGCCCTTGGAAGCCCATATAAATTGTTGGCGTCGAATATTGGAGAGGCGGGAAACTGAGGCATATCAGGTGCTCTTGGCCGTTGAGGCGGGAACGCTTGATGGTCAGAACGCGGCCGTGAGAACGGCGATGGATATTTTAGGAGAGGAAAGGGTAGCGCGTGCGCTGAAGCGACAAAAGAATAAGAAGAAGCCCTTTCGGTGCGACGCGATGTGGCGCAGGCTTCCTGGGCATTATGGGGCAAATCAGTGATGGCTAACTACTTCGATATCGAGAAGTACCCATCGCCAGCATCGATACGAGCGGTACTCAGGGGAATAGCTCTCTACAACAAGGTTATTCGCAATGGCTAAACTCACGGCAAAGCGGCGCTCCGCAATGCCCTCGAAAGACTTCGCTGGTCCGGGCAAATCATTTCCGATCAGCGATCCTACCCACGCCAGGCTAGCTATCAGCGGCGCTACGCGCTCAGAGCGTGCCGGCAACATCAGCGCCAGTGAAGCGGCTCGCATCAAGAGCGCGGCTCGCGGCAAGCTGGGGAAGAAGCGCTAATGGCACGCATGGATAGAGAGATCGGCAAGCGCAGGGCTGTGCCGAAAGCTCGCCACACCGGCCCGGCCGCCATGAAAGCTGCGGCTCCGCCAATGCGCGAGAGCAAGCCGAAATCTGGCATCAAGGCTTCTAAGCCGGCTCCAGTGCGCTCCTATGAGCAGAACGTGGATGCCGATTGGGCTGAAGGCGATATGGGCGCAGGCGACTATGGCGCGCCTGGTGGCTCCTCGAAGGCATCCGGTTATGGCGTGACCCAAGTGAAGCAAATTAAGGGCAAGGGGCCCTCCAGCGGGTCATTCAGAGCATCCGATGGCCTTGGCGGCGGCAAAGGCGGCATGGCCGTTCACAAGAGCGCCCGTGGCGTTGGAATGCACACCGACAAAATGATGTATGAGGAAGACTACTAATGGCTAAGGGCGGCGATTTAGGCAACGGTGGCTTCAAGGGCGCTAACGATTTGGGGAAGCACCAGAACATCGGCAAGAAAGGCGGGACCGCTCCCGAGAGCCCGTTTGCCAAGCCGTACGGCGATATGGGCAAAGGTTTCAGCATCGATAGCAGCGCTAAGAGCGCCGATATCCTGGGGCGCGACCTGAAGCACACAAGCGCCAAGCGGTAAGTGTACAAGCACGCCAGTAAATTTGCTCAGCGTTTGCGGGAGAAGCCCGAAGTACCTCAATTCAATCGAGGAGCTGGGCGTAAGCGCAAGCCACAAATCAAGCTGGGGTGGGCAAGGCAAGCTCGCCTGTATGTGGTGTCTCTCAAGGGCAAGTAAGTGTTTATTGCGCTGATCCTATTAGCGTTAATCGCGGCGCTCCTTTTAGCGCTGATAGCGGGATTGTGTGGAGAGCTGGCGCTAGACATCATCGAAACGGTGGGGAAAATGGGCAAGCGCAAGAAAGCTGAGAAAGCCGGCACGCTTAACGGCGCTCCCGATTGGCACGCTGATCAGCTCAACGGCGATTGGGGGACCGATGCCCTCATCAATGAGCCATTAGAATTCGATCCACCAAGCATGCATATGCGCTGGAAAGCGCTAGCGGAGCTATCGCCCCAATGGAGCGAGCAGCGCTTTGGACGCGTTGAGACGGACATCAAGTGCGACATACCAAGCAGCGCTCTTGGCTACCGGGTAACCTGTAGCGTGGTGCTACATGTGAACGCTCCCCATTGTGGTGCGGCTCTCGAATTTACCAGCAAGCTCATGACGCAGGTATTCGGCGAGCCGGAATGCGGGTGGGCTAGCGGGCCGGACATTTAGCCTATGTGGGGACGTCGAGTAAGCGTTCGGCAGCTGGACGATGAGATGGTGCGCTGGATGGTTGCCGTGGACGATACGCTATGCGAGATGGATGAGAAGCATTTGGCGACAGCCGAATTGCTAAATCGCATCCTGAGGCGACTAGAGGCGCTAGAATGCCCCTCCGGAGCGCTAGGAAGCCCGCTGAGTGGGGTAAAGCGATAATCAGGTAGTCCGAGGCCCGAATGAGCTTCCCGCGCTGTAGGGTGCCTCCACGGGCTTTAAAATCGATGCCCTAAATTTACGCTGGTTACGACGCCATGAGATACGGCGACAGATCAGGCAGCGTCTTCGGCCATCGGGAGCGATGAAGGAATGCGCGCCCAATTCGTGACCACGCGTGCAATGGGTGGATACGGGGCGACCGCGTTTCATAGCTGAACCAGCTTCATGAGCTCAGCGAACGCTTCACAAGCGGCGTAATAGTCTTCGATGCTCCATGCTGTGCGGCCGGATCTCCACATACGCTCGTTGGCAAAATCCATGGCTATGGCACAAGCCATATTGCGAGTGAGTATGGTGCGCCCGGAGGGAAACGGTGCGCGGTCGAATATCTCGATATCGTCATCATTGGACTTTGTCATTTCCGTGCTCCTTGTTTGATGATGCTAATATAGGGGAGCCTTCCCGCATATGTCAACACCTATTTCATTGAGAGCCGCATTTTTGCGGAAATTAGAGTGGTTCTAATCCCGCGCTTCGCGTATGCTGGCGCATCAAACTGATGGATTTGTGATTGTGACCTTCCAGAAGGGCCATCCTCGGCTGCCAAATGCTGGGCGTAAGAAGGGCACGCCCAATAAGCTGCCTAGAACGCTCAAGGAGGACATTCTAGAGGCTTTCGCGAGGGCTGGGGGTGCGGACTATCTTCTTGGTAAGGCGCGCGAGAACCCGACAGCCTTCATGTCCCTTTTGGGGCGCGTGCTGCCCACAGAGCTATCAGGTGAGCAACGGCAGGACATCATTGTTCGCATCATGCGGTTCGGAGATAAGCCTGATGACGTGCCAGGGGTGTGACAACAGCGCTTGCCGTAAGCATGGCTGCCAAGGGGGTGGTGGTGCTAAGCCATTGAATACATTGACACACGTTGTTAACGCCGTACGCCCGACAAACGTAGTTATCATGCATAGGGAAGCTGGCGATGCGGTAGCTGAGCGAGAGCTATGGGAGGGAACGAAGCATATAGCAGAGGCGACCCCCCATAGCGTCGTGGCTGTAAAACAGGTAGCACCCTCTATCGTGCCTCCCCGAGAGTCATCACCAAATTTTCCAGAAATTTCCAGAAAGTCGCGGGAGATTCTCTCTGAAACGACTCAGCTATTAGGCCCTGCGCTGAAGCGGCTAGCCGACAAAGCATAATGCCGTACCTGACGGAAATTGAGCCGCGCGATTTGGACACGCTGAAGGCGCTTCCCTTCGACTTCCCGCAATCGATGGCTGGCGGCTGTTTGGGCTTCCAGATCGAGTTTCGCTATCCGCAGGATATGCCGTTGCTTGAAGAGCATGTCAGGCGCGGATGGACGGTTCGCTGGGATCTGATTCATTTGGCTGCGCTTAAGCATTTTGCTACTCACCGCTGATGGGGGGGCTGTGATGAGACGTAAGCTGACAATCACTCTTGACGACGCCGTGGGCTTCGAAGGCTGCGTGCTGGAAATAATGTGGGCGGATCGCGAAAGGCTGTCGCTTGATGAGGCTGAGCAGATACGCCAATTTCTTGATTGGTATATAGCTCGCGTCCAAGCTGACAATGCCTAGGATTGCACACCGCTTGGTAGGCTATAGCACAGCTACGGGCACTGTTGCCGTAGAGCACGAGATACCGGTCGACCTGATGCCTTTCATGAAGCTGCTAGCTGGCCTCGCTCCGGACGATCCGGCCATCATGTGCTACCCTCTTATCGCTAGCCGTGAGATTAGCTACTACCTTGAAGGCTTTAGTGGCTGAGTTCACCCTACCGAATAACTGGCAGCCGCGTCCTTACCAGAACGCTCTGTGGAGCTATCTGGAGGGTGGTGGCAAGCGTGCGTTCGTGGTGGCTCATCGGCGCTGGGGGAAGGATGATGTGGCCCTGCATTGGACTGCTTGCGCTGCTCATCAGCGTGTCGGTACATACTGGCATATGCTACCGGAGGCATCGCAGGCGCGTAAGGCTGTATGGGAGGCTATCAATCCTCATACCGGAATACGTCGAATCGACGAAGCTTTCCCAATCGAGTTGCGAGCTGGTCGTAGCGGCACTCGTGAAAATGAGATGTACATCCGGTTTAAGTGCGGAAGCACTTGGCAGGTTGTCGGAAGCGATAACTACAACTCGCTAGTGGGCAGCCCGCCTATTGGTATCGTATTCTCCGAGTTCGCATTGGCGGACCCTAGCAGCTGGGCGTACTTGCGGCCGATCCTCGCTGAGAATGGTGGCTGGGCGGTATTCATTACGACGCCTCGTGGGCGCAACCATGCGAGTGTGTTCTACGAGGGGGCTAAGGATGATCCGCTGTGGTACACGCAGCTTTCTCCTGCGACGCAGACAAGCGTTTTCACATCACAACAGCTGGATCAGGAGCGGGGAGAGCTTGTACGCGAATACGGGCCGGATGATGGTGACGCGCGGTTTAGGCAAGAGTACCTTTGCAGCTTTAGCGCTGGCGTTGTTGGTGCTTATTACGGCTCGCTGCTTGAACGTGCTGAGTCTGAGGGACGCTTCACTAGTGTACCTTGGGAACCTACTCTGCCTGTTCATACTGCATGGGATCTGGGTATTGGGGACGCCACGGCTATTTGGCTATTTCAACTGGCGGGCAGGGAAATCCACTGCATCGACTATATTGAAAACTCGGGGGTTGGGGTCGATTGGTACGTCAAGGAGCTCGACAAGCGACCTTACAAATGGGGACAACATCATCTCCCTCACGACGCGAAGGCTAAGGAGCTAACCACCGGCAAGACGCGCGAAGAGGTGCTGTGGTCGCTGGGGCTGACCAATACGCATATCGTAGCCAAGCTGTCGCTGGAGGATGGTATCAACGCTACGCGGGCAACGCTGCCGCTGTGCTGGTTCGATAAGGACAAATGCGCACGCGGCATCAGCTGCTTGCAGAACTACCGCCGCAACTGGAGCGAGGAACTGCGTGTTTATCAGGACACTCCTCGCCATGATTGGGCTTCTCACGGCGCTGACGCTTTCCGCTATCTTTCCCTCTCGGGCGCTAGGAACCGTGCGGGTCCGAAGAAGATCAAATACCCCTCGCTAGGGATTGTCTGATGGCGATATTCATGCACAACCCGGCTGCGTATCGCTGTTTCTGCCACGCTTGCGGTATGACGCGTTTCATACAGCGCAAATATCGCCAGGCCATAGCTGATGATGTCGATTATGCGGCTGAGGGTCCAGTGGTGGAAGATATGGTATCGCCGCCCGGCTACATACAATCCAATTATGGCCTAGGGATTGTCTGATGCATCTCGACATGGATCGGCTGCTGACGTTCTCGCCCAGGGCCATGAGGATGATTCTGGTTGCGCTTCATCACTATGAAGGCCAGATGGACGCTACGCTAGAGTACTCCAATCGCCTTACTGAGGGCGAAGCAGCCGATCTATCCAATGATCTCAGCTTCATTCGCTCGCTCATTGCTGGGCTTGAGCGCTAATGGGCGTTAACATGGGGAGCTTTGGCGCTATGGGCGCTGAGACTAAGCGCACGGAAGAGGGCGTAACCGTTACGGAGCCTAATCCCGAGAAGCCGCTGTATTATCGCAATGGTAAGCTAACCGACGCGCCTAAAAAGGGCCGTCCCTATAAGCCAGGACAACCGAATCAATGAATCCTTACGGCCAGCAATTACCACCTGGCTTGCTTGCCCTCATCCAGCAATACATGGGTCAGCAGCCGCAGGTGCAGCGCCCAGGGCAAATGATGGGCATGCCGGGGCAGGCACAGCAACAGATGGGCAGCATGCAGCCTCCCGGTATGGGACAGGCTCAGATGGGCCAGCAGGGCCAGCTTAACCCTGCCATGCAGGCGAATCCGATGCTCGCCGCGCTACAGCAGCGCATTATGCAGCAGAAGATGATGGGCGGCGGCTTGAATGGCATGTCTGGCGGCTACCCGACGCAGATGCCCACCACGGGGGGCGCTGGTAGCGCTGGCTTTTAAGAGGGAAACCAATGTCTGACTTCGCACACCTACAGTCTGCCTACCATGCGGCGCTAGCCAAGATCGAGGCGCTAGAGCATAAGCTTGCCGAGCTTGTCGGGATGGCTCCTGCCCCCGCTCCCGTACCGCCCCCGGCACCCGTTCCGGTACCTCCTCCAGCTCCTCATACCCCGGCTCCTGCCGTTGAGGAACCGGCTCCGGCACCGACGCCCACCGTTGTGCATTAAGTGTACATCGCGTCCCTTTATCAACTCCTAGCGAAAGCAGGTACTATCGTGGCTGCCATTGACGATCTGAACACCGCCGTTGCCGCGCTCCAGACTGAGCAGGCTTCTATTGTCACCGAGCTTGGCCAGCTGTCGGCTGCGCTGACTGCGGCGCTTGCCGCGAGCGGTGCGAGCCTCGATCCGGCCATTGAGACGGCTGCGCAGAACATCACTGCTGCCGTGACTGCCTTGCAGACCGCCGGCGCTGCCAACCAGCCCCCGGCTGCTGCTGCTGCTCCTGCGGCCACGCCGGCTGCGGCTCCTGCTGCGTGAGCATCATCGAATGGAATGCCCTCCAGGCGCAGCTGAAGGAGCACACACTGCTCCTGACAGCCCTGGAGGCCGCCATACAGGACTTATCGGAATCGCTGACTGCCAGCGATGCCAAGCTCCTGCAAGCCATTGACAAGAAAGTCACTGACTTATGGGAACGCGTGGCTGACCTGGAAGGCCGGCGCGCTCGCGGCAGCTTAGGACAGCATCTAGCGTGAGTTGTGGCCTTAAAGAAGACCTTATTGATGTCATGATGGGTCTTGGGCGTGAGCATCGCGAGGGCTGGAGGAAGCTGAAGCTCAAGGCTGAGTACACGCCAGATCTGGAAGGCGGAACACTATTCTCGCGGCGGCTATTCCTTCCGGATGCGGTGCTTGCTGTTACCTCTGAGGATAAACTGAAAACTGAGTGGGCGTATCATATCTGCAAGAAGCTCCAGGAGATAATGCGAGACGCCTGCGGTGTGGATGACTTCCCGGGCGTTCTCAAGCCCCAATTAGGGGACACTCTGGTATTCCACGGCAAGCCGGTGATAGATCGCGAGGCACAGCTTGTCATTGCCAGACTGTCGATTAAGCGGAAAACAATTTAGCTAAATGGCTACAGGTATTGCTCCCGGTGTCGAGAAGATCGGCACCGACGAGCTTCGTACGATTATTGCGCGAGAGTTAGACGCAGCGCTAGGCATTGAGGGCGGTAAGCTCTCATATGATCGCCGCAAGAATCTTGAGATGTACGAGGGCGAGCCTTTCGGCAACGAGATCGAAGGCCGTTCGCAAGTTGTAATGCTCAACGTCATGGAAGCAGTCGAGTGGGTGCTTCCAGCGCTAATTAGAATCTTTCTAGGGAGCGATAAGCTCTTTGAGTATCAGCCTACCAATGAGCAGGATGAGCCTGCTGCGGTGCAAGCTGGGGATTACAGCAACTACATATTCTTCAAAGACAATCCCGGCTTTATGGTGCTACACGATTGGTTCAAGGACGCATTAATTCAAAAGGTAGGCTGGCTTAAGGTATACTGGGACGATCAGAAGCGCGTTGAGTCTGACAGCTACGAAGGCTTGACGCCACAGGAAGCGGATGCGCTGAGCAATGGCGAGGACGTCGAAGTCATCGAGAGGAACGAGTACCCCGCTCCAAAGAGCGACTTCGACCAGGATTTGCCCCAGTTGGGATCTCCCATGCTGGTTGATCTCAAGCTTCGCGTTACGCGAAAGGAAGGTCGCGTTAAAATCCTGCCCGTTCCTCCTGAAGAAGTCCTTACCAGCCGACGTGCTAAAGCGGTTGACACAGCGCTGCCGTACAGCTGTCACCGAAGGGCATGGCTCTGGACGGACCTCGTTGAGCAAGGATACGACGAAGACTCCCTTCTAGAAGCTCTGGGAGACGACGCGCAGCAGTACAATACGGAACGCGTCATCCGCTACGAAAAGGAAGACGATTGGCCGTTCATGACGGAGCGCACCGACAAGGCTGCGCGCGAGATATGGACGGAAGAGAATTACATTAGAGTTGATTGGGACGGCGATGGTATCGCCGAGTTGAATAAAGTTGTCACAGCGGGGAACGGGCGCGTTATTCTTACAAAGAATGGTGAGCCAGACATTGAACCTCTTGACGAAGTACCGCTTATTCCGATCTGTCCCGTACCTATGCCTCATAAGCTGGTTGGGTTTGGTCTGGCTGACCTTGTACAGGATCTACAGCTGATCAAATCGACGCTTGTGCGTCAGATGTTGGACAATCTGTATCTGACGAACAATCCGCGTCACGCCATTTCCGAGGGTGCGGCTAGCGAAGAGACTTACGACGACCTGTTGACCAGCCGTCCTGGTGGCATCATCAGGATGAAGGACGTGAAGGGCATTATGCCCTTTGAAACGCCCTTTGTTGCTGGCCAGGCTATGCCGATGGTCGAATATTTCGATCAGGTGCAAGAGGTTCGCACCGGCATCAGCCGGCACAATCAGGGCTTAGATCCTGATGATTTGAATCATACGGCCGCTGGCGTCAATATGATGCAGCAGGCGGCTGCGCAGCGCGTCGAGATGATGGCGCGCATCTTTGGTGAGACGGGGGTTAAGGAGCTGGGGCGCAAGATTCTGCGCCTGGTGACGAAATACCAGCAGCAGGAGCGCATTATCCGGTTGACCGGCAAATGGGTCCCCATGGACCCGCGCCACTGGAAAGACAATATGGAAGTTACCGTCAGTGTCGGGCTTGGCACTGGCAACCGCGATGCACAATTGATGCATCTCGATAAGATCCTCGGCTATCAGAACACGATTGTGGAGCTACAGAAGGGCATCAGCGGCCCGCTGGTTACCGGCAAGAACATCTACGATGTGCTGTCCTGCCTGACCGAGAATGCTGGTTTTAAGCAGACATTCTTCACCGATCCATCCTCGCAGCCGCAGCCTCAACAGCCGCCGCAGGATCCGGATATGGTGAAAGCCCAGGGCCAGCTGGCCTTGCAGCAGCAGAAGCAACAGGCTGAGATGCAGATGTCGCAGCAGAAGGCGCAGATGGAGCAACAGACGAGCCAGACGCGCCTGGCTGCTGAACTGGATGCCATGCGCCAGAAGGCGCAACTCGAGATGGAGCTGAAGAAGCAATCGGCTGCTCTGGATGCACAGCTTGAGCAGCAGAAGTTCGAGGCTAACGCACGGCTGGATATGATGCGTCATCAGGCAACCGTAGCACAGGGCGGCTATGGGCCGCGTGGTGGCGAGCAAATGGGACAGACGGCTGAGTGACAGCACTTCTCGACCCGTGGCTCTGGTTTAGCGCCATTGTCGGCGGCTGTGTGGCAATTTTCGTTGGCCGTGCGATATTAGGGATGGGGAGATGGGTGGGGAGATGAAGCGGTATATGCTTGAGCTTATCGCCAAGAACCAAATGGCGATTATGATGGGGCTTATTGTGACAATAGCGCCATATGAGGGGACACCGGAGAGCAATCGCGAGACGTTAAATACACTGCGGGAGCGGATTGGTGTGATGGACGCGCTCTTCAAGGGAGGGAAAGATGCCTAAGGGTAGCAAGATCGCTTCGTTTGAGAAGCAGGTTAAGGGCAAGATGCCCAAGAGCGAAATGTACGCTGTCGCCAATAAGGATGGCTTGATGCGCGGCAATAAGGTGACGGCTCGCGGCGCGCAGAAGGCTAAGCGCAAGTGACCGAGAACTCACCGGAAGCTATCAGGAATAACCTGTACGGCGCGCTGGTGGAGTTCATGAGCGCGGTTAACGATAAAGACTTCAGGTTAGCTTACATGCTTCTGGATGATGTGCGTTACGCGTTCAGGTACGCTGAGGGGCATGACGTGCGCAGCTATGTTATTGATAGAATGGCTGCCCTGTGAAGGCCGATTGGTTGCGTGGCTACATTACGCGCCGTGGGGTAGCTCCAGAGCCTCTGCACCTGAATGCACCACAAGATAAGCTCCAGATTGGCGCGCGCGCTGAAGCGCTACTACACGATCCTATCCTGGCGCTGGCGTTCGAAAAGCTAGAGCGCGACATCGATAACCGCTGGCGCAACAGTGCTGTTGGCGAGAAGGAGCAGCGTGAAGCTGCTTACCGGATGCACTGGGCCATCGAGCAGGTGAGGGTAAAGCTGCGTACAATGCTGGGCGATGCCCAGATGATGCGCGCAGAGCACGAGCGCAAAGAGGGGGAGCGCAAACGTGAAGCTGAACGCAAAGAGCGCTTTGGATACTAAACAGACCCAGAAGTTCATTCTGGCGAATTACAGCCGCTTGCTAAAGCCAAGATGGCCGGCAGGATATAAGCGAAGGAAGGGGCTGGCCCGCGCTGGCTCTAGCGCCCCCGCTCCTCTCACGAATGACGTACTAGAGAGCGTAGACAAAGGCGCGGACCACACCGCAATTTAACACAGGATATCATGGCAGGAAACACGGAAACGGTTTCCCCTGGGGGGGAAAGCGGCAGACAACTGCCGCCTATTACCGATGAATATAGCGCCGCAGAGCATCTGGAGGGTCTGCTAGACCTAGAAGATGAGGCGCCACAAGTTACCGCTGATGAGGCGGAAACCGGCAGTCAGGAGACTGACTCCACCGGGGATGAAGAGGGCCAAAGCGAAGCGTCTGAGACGCCCATCGAACCGCCCAAATCGTGGAACGCTGAAGATCGCGAGCTATTTGCTCAGCTGCCCAAAGCCCAGCAAGAGATTGTTGTGCGACGGGAAACCGAGCGAGACGCAGCGGTCAACAGGCATATGCAGGAGAACGCTGACCAGCGTAAGGCCATTGAGGCTGAGCGCACAGCGTATCAAGGCGAACGGCAACAGTACCTTACCACTCTCGGGCAGCTCCGGCTCATTGCAATGCCGGAATTGCAGCAGTTGCAGAATGTCGATTGGCAAAGGCTGGGCGCTGAGAACCCGGCTGAAATGGTGCGTCTGGCAGGCATCCAAAAGGCTGCCATGGAACGCATCCAATATATCGACGCTCTGACGCAACGTGCCCAGCAGCAGCAAGCAGCTGAACAAACCCAGCGGCTAGCGGCATTCATGGACGAGCAGCGCACCCAACTCAACGCGAAGGAACCTACCTTTGCCGACGAAGTGAAGGGGCCCGCTTTAGCCAAAGAGCTAGGTTCGTGGCTGGAAACGCAGGGATTCACGCGCGATGAAATCGGCCAGGCGGCTGACCATCGGCTGATGCTCTTAGCGCTGAAAGCTATGCGTGCTGAGCAAACGGCAACTGCGCGTAAAACCGCAGAGGTAAAGAAGGCTAACCCACCCCCACGCGTTCAAACCCCCGGCAATACAACGTCGGAAGATCGCGGCAATCGGGCAGCCAGGGAAGGTATGAGCCGCTTACGCCAGACGGGCGACGTGCGTGACGCTGGCCGGCTCCTAGAGACTTTCATCACAGGATAATCCCCGAAGCACGCTAAGGGACTCATCCCTAGGAGTTCCCTCTTAAATGGCTGGTAATGCTATCACGAATACGTTCATGACGTATTCGGCCATCGGTCTGCGTGAAGATCTGACCGATGTCATCTGGAATGTTTCCCCCACGGAAACCCCTTTCGTCACTGGCGTTGCTCGTACCAAGGCCAATGCAGTGCTGCACGAGTGGCAGCGCGACGTGTTGGCATCTGCCGCGACCAATCAGCAGGTACAGGGCGACGACATTAGCTCGTTCGACTCGGTGACTGCCTCTGTCCGTCTGGGCAATTATACCCAGATCTCGCGGAAAACCGTGATCATCGCCGATACTGAAGAGGCGGTGCGGAAGGCCGGCAGAAAGAGCGAAGTTGCGTATCAGATTGCCAAGAAGGGCAAGGAACTGAAGCGCGACATCGAGTACAACCTGCTCTCGCTCAACCAAGCAAAGACTGTCGCCAGCTCCGGTACAGCGCCACAGGCGGCCTCAATCCTCTCATGGATCAAGACCAACGGCGTGCTGGCAAGCACCGCGACCGGTTCGGCGGGTTCTAACCCGTCTGCCGCAGATGGCACTGGGACGCGTACCGATGCCGGCACCACTGGTGCTTTCATCGAAGCTGACCTTAAGACCTGCTTGCAGGACATCTTCACGAATTCCGGCGACGAGCCAGAGTTCCTGATGGTCGGCCCTGCTCAGAAGCAGGAAGTGTCGGCCTTTACCGGCAATAGCACCCGCTTCGTTGATGCGGAAGGCAAGAAGCTGGTGGCATCGGTTGATGTCTATGTCTACGACTTCGGCTCGCTGCGGGTGGTTCCAAACCGCTTTCAGCGTACCCGTGACGCTCTGGTCATCAACACTGACCTGTGGGCTATCGCGTGGCTGCGGCCGATCAAACTGGTTGACCTGGCGAAGACCGGCGACGCTGAGAAGCACATGCTCGTTGGCGAATATACGCTCGAAGCCCGCAACGAAGCGGGTTCGGGTGGCGTCTTCGACATCAACTAAGGCATTGGGGTGCTCTTACGGGCACCCCTCCTTTTCCTTAAGGAACCCTTATGGGCGTTAATATTCATCAGGACACGGTTGTCTCTGGCGGCTTTGAGCTGATCAACGACGCTGACTCCGTGCATGACATGCTAGTGGGCGGCCCCAAGTCGCCGTCTGCTGTCGTGCCTCGCTTCTATGGCGAGCGCGTCATGAAGATCGCTTTGGTGGCCGGCACTGACACGGGCGGCGGTATCGTCTCGTGGAAGAACCCGTTCGGCTACAACATCATTATCAAGCTAGCTGTGCTCGACGTGACCACGGCTGCCACGGCTGCCTGCTCGCTTGAGGTTGGCACCACGGCGGTTAGCGGTACCACGGTATCGACCAACTTCTTCGCCGCGCAGGACGTGCATACGTCTACCGGCACATTCAACAGCGGCATCAAGAGCATCAAGCTCGCGCCGGCCAACTGGTTCACTGTTTCCACAGAAGCGGGCGCAAGTGCCGGCCTCATCGGGAACCTATACGTCTACTTTATCCCGGTCTAACCGATGGCGGTAAGTAGCGCCAGCAATGGCTACAATATTGCCAGTGGCATTATTGTCACAACGCCATCGTCCTCCTTCACGCGCCCCAACAACACCACGGCTTACACTTCTGGCTACCTTGTCGCCAACAGCGTGACAGCCGGCAGCGTGGTGCCGCTGAAATGGGCGCTAGGGCGCGTCCCTAATGGGACGTTCCTCATCCGGCGCGTGAAGATGTATACCAGCTCGACAAGCGTAACCCTCACAACCTTCAACGTCCATTTCTACCAATCATCGCCAACGTGTGCCAATGGCGACGGCGCGGCATGGTCAACCACCACAAGCGGCTGGATTGGCTCTATCCAAGTCCCAGTAGCCAACTGGGTGGCGTTCACTGATGGCGCGGCTGGCATGGGTGCGGCTGCTGTTGGTCTTGAGCTAAACGGCGCATGCGCCGCTGGCTCTACGTTCATCTATGGGCTGGTACAGGCCGCCGCTGCTTATACGCCGACGGCTAACGAGGTAATCACGGTTGTGCCTGAGGTGTGGCAGAACTGATGGCTGACATCAGCAATGCCACCTATTGGTCGGAGATTGACGCTACTAACGACCAATCTCCACCAAATGGTGCTCCGGAAGGCTGGTCGCCCGCCAGCGTCAACGATTGGGGTCGCGCTACGATGGGCGCTGTCAAGCGCTCATGGGATCGCAGCAATCCTACGATTACTAGCACAGGCAGCGCCGGGGCATACGTATACACGCCGTCTAACGCTTCATACCCGGTTGCTTATGTACAGGGCGAGACTTATAGCTTTAAAGCTAATTTCACGGCTGTTGGGGGAGATACCCTAAACGTCAACAGCCTTGGCGCTCTTGGTATCTACAAGTCCACGCCATCCGGCATGGTGGCTGTTGTTGCCGGCGATATTCAGACTAATGCCATGGTGGAGTGCGTTTACGACAGTGCACTCAACGGCGGCCTTGGTGGCTTCCAGCTGGTAAATAGCGCTGCCGGTGCGGCATCGTTCATACCACCCGGCTCGATGATGATGTATGCCGCTACTGCGGCACCGTCAGGCTGGCTACTGTGCAACGGCTCGGCTGTCTCGCGCACCACGTATGCCACGCTCTTCTCGGCGATCAGCACCACCTACGGCACGGGCGACGGTTCCACCACCTTCAACGTGCCCGACTGCCGTGGCCGCTTTATGGCTGGGTACGACCCCAGTAATGCTAGCGGGCGTCTTACGGCAGCATCAAGTGGAGGGGCTAGCGCATCAGCCCTGGCTAATGCCGGAGGCGAGCAATCTCACACCTTAGTTACGGGCGAGCTTGCTGCGCATAGCCATGGCGTCAGCGATCCCGGCCACGGCCATGGCTTCAACGATCCTGGCCACGGCCACGGCGTAAGCGACCCGCAGCACATCCATGGTGTTGGTGATCCAGGCCACGGACACGGCGTTAACGACCCTGGCCACGCCCATACCTATGACCAAACTCAAGGCGGTGGCGGCACGGTCATTTACCAGGCTGGTCCTAGCCTCCTCCAGTTTCCTGGCGAGCCTACCAGTACCTCCACTACGAGTATCAGCATCCAGGGCTCCGGCACTGGCGTTTATCTGGGTTACGCGCTGACCGGCATCAGTATCCAAGGTGCTGGCACGGGGGCATCTGTTGCTGCCGCAGGCACCGGCATCAGCACCCAAAATGCCGGCTCTAGCACGGGTCACAACACTGTGCCCCCGGCACTTATCGTCAACTACATCATCAAGACATGAAGCGTCTGCTTGACGTTGATCCCGATAGCGGAGCGCAAGAGTGGTTCCATTACGACGAGACGACCGATAACTGGGCTGTCCAGCGGGTTGAGAATGTAGGGGCGCAGCTGGACGCTAACAAGCGCGCTCATCTGCACACGGATGGCTGGAACAAGGCGAGGGATATGCGCCATGTTGCCAGCATACCTATCGGCATTATGTATGAGTGGGCTACCAAATACGGTGTGCGGGCATGGGACAAGAACCATGCCGAAGGAGTGCGCCGGCTCTTGAATAGCAACGAATATCGGTATCTGAGGACGCAAGACATCATCATCTGAGGGGGGATGGGATGGATATAGTTGAAGGCATCTTTTCGGATCAGTTGTTTGCTGATCTACGGGCTTATGGCCGCAAGACGAAGCTAGTTAATACCAACCTGACGCAGTGGAATAGCGCGGTTGTTGGCTGGTCCAGCCCTATCATTCAGATTCCGGTAAAGGGCGCGCTGCTGACACGAGTCAAGCAGGAGCTGCGGCCGCGCCTGGACGCTAAGTTCTTCAAGATGAAATGGGACGCTAGCATCCATCTCGGTAGCCGCTTATCCTTTATCCCATGGCACAACGACGCTAACCACAAGCTAAACGTAACGGTCTACCTGCATGAAACATGGCAGCCTGACCATGCTGGCTACTTTATCTATCAATGCGATGAGGACAATTGCCTGAAGGCAATTATCCCAACACGCAACGTGGGGCTGATCTACGAAACGCCAATGCTGCATACGGTGGCGCTGCCTAGCATCAATGCGCCGCTGCGTGAGAGCCTACAGATATTCATCAATGAGGGTAATAGTGTCTAACAAGATAGTGCCTATTGGCGGCCAGCATCAAAGCGCCCGCTCGCTGCTGGCTGAGGTTATGAATGATGAGGAGCTAGACAGCGTTGTGCTGGTCGCTTTCCTCAAAGATGGCACGCCTGTCCCGACATGGTACGGCACGACCATGGCTAATATGTCATACGCCATCATGATATTGCAGCAAGAGCTGATGTTTGCGGGAGCCGATCCGGAAGATAATGTAGCTCCGGAAGACTCGGACGAAGATGGCGCTTGATAACTATACGGATCTACAAACAGCCATATTGAATTGGCTAGCGCGTCCTGGCGATACGCTAATATCCGGCAGCATCCCGGATATGATTGTGCTGGCTGAGGAGGAGGCGAGAGACCGGCTGCAAACCCGGCTGGGCTGGCAGCAGACAACGCTAACCACAACGGCCGGCACCAACACGATTACGCTGCCTTCTATGTTCCTAGAGGCGCGCGAGCTTGTATTGCAGAACCCTGGCTATGCCAACGCCGTTCTGCAATTCCAGACTCCAGAGCAGCTAGACGCCATGGAGGTTAACGACGATACGTCTTCGACCGAAGATCAGCCCGTCTTCTTCACGATAGAGGGGCCAAATTTCCGGTTCATGCCGGTGCCTGACGCAGCCTACAATATCGTGTGTTCATATCAGGCTGGCATACCGGCACTGGCTACGGCTGTCGGTGGCGTTAATTGGCTGCTGACCGATTACCCCAGCATCTATCTCTTTGGTGCGCTGGCAGAAGCGGAGCCGTTCATCGGCGATGATGAGCGCTTAGTGACATGGCTCACTCGCCGCGACAAGGCTATAGAGCGCTTATTGGTTGCCGACATCAAATCTCGGTGGGGTGGGGAAGCCTTACAAATCAAGACGGACGTTGGCAATCCGTAAATGAGAGGCGCAGCCCCTCCGGTACGCTTGCCGTTCGGCGAGTGGCTGCCGGACTTACCAGATTTTGCGAATCCCGGTAGCGTCAATATCCTCAACGTGGTTCCCCGTACACAGGAGAGCTACGGCCCGATGGCTACCCCGGTGCAGTCCGGTGGTACGGGGCTTAACCTGCGCTGCCAGGGCGCTTATAGCGCACAGGACGCGGCGGGTAATGTATACAATTTCGCAGGCGACGCTAACCGGCTATATCTGCAAAAGGCCGGCTCGCAGAATTATGTGGATGTGTCGAAAGCTGCGGGTGGTCCCTACAGCGTAGGCAGCATCCCCACAGGCTTCTGGCAGTTCGCACTATTCGGCCAGCGCTTGATTGCTACTGACTTCGATGACGTACCCCAAACGTTCCTGCTCGGCACCGACAGCGCTTTCTCTGACTTGGGTGGCGGTCCCCCGCACGCGCAGTATGTTGCTGTCATCCGCGACTTCGTTATGTTCGGCAACACCTCGGACAATATCAATGGTCCGCTGCCGCAGCGCCTCTGGTGGAGTGCTATTGGCAACCCGCTAAACTGGCCGACACCGGGGACGAATGCCGCCATCGAGGTGCAGTCGGATATAGAGGACTTACAGCAAACCGACTTAGGCGAGGTAACCGGGCTTGTCGGTGGCTTGCTCTCGGCAGCTGATGGCGCTGCCTTCTGCGAGCGCGGCATCTACGCTATCAACTATGCCGGCAGCCCTGACATCTTTAGCTTTCAGGTGGCGCAGGGCGCGGCTGGCACACAGGCCCCGCTCTCGATAGTCCAGCGCCGCTTGCGCACTGCCATGGTGGCGAGCGTTGTCTATTACCTGGGGGAAGATGGCTTCTATGCCTTCGATGGGGCAAATACATTGCCCATTGGGGCCGAAAAGATCGACAGGACGTTCTTCAATACGCTCGATCCTACGTATTTGTCCTATGTCCAAGGCGTAGCTGATCCGAATACCAAGCTGGTGTTCTTCGCTTTCATGGGACCGGGTAACGCTGGCTTATACAATCGGCTCTTCGTCTACAACTGGGATCTAAACCGCTGGGCACCGTGCGACATCAGCGCCACGCCTGCTGAGTGGCTGATGCGAATAGAGGGCATCGGCTACACGATGGAAACCCTCGCCAATATCTACCCCAATCTTGACCTCGTGCCGTACTCGCTGGATAGCCGTATCTGGGTGGGCGGTGTGCCTTCGCTGGCAATGTTCGACAGCACGCATTCGCTCAACCTCTTTAGCGGTCCCAATCTAGCGCCCACGGTAGAGACAACCGAAAGCCAGATCTTCCCTGGCCGCAGAGCCTTTATCAACAATACCCGCGCCCTATGCGATGGCGGCTCTCCCAGCATCAGCGTGGGCCACCGCGACATATTGCAGAACTCCGTTACTTATGAGGCGACTGTCCCCAGCAACATCATAGGCGACTGTCCCCAGCGCTCTACGGGGCGTTACACAAGGTTTCAGCTAACCCTGCCGGCTGGTTCCACCTTCAATCATTTGCAGGGAATCGATGTGATAGCGAAGCCGGAAGGCACGCTTAGATAAGGAGTTAGTTTCCCTTGGCAGTTCCAGGCTACACCATCAACAACCTGATGGCGGGCACGCAGCAAAACCTGACAAGCTCGGGCATCAGCATTCTACGCCTCAACGTTCCCGCGTCGTCCGGCAAGCGCTTCTATATTTGGGAGCTTGACCTTGGCCAATCGGGCCCGCCCAATGCGACCGACTGTTCGGTTCAGTGGGAGCTTCAGCAGTGCTCGGCAACCACAGCGGGCACCGGGACAGCAACTACGCCTATCCCAACGGGCGGCGGCTTTGTTGCTGCCGGCAACCTTGATACGGCAGTTACCGTTGCAACCGGCAACTACTCGGCTGAGCCGACAACCTACACAGCGGCTCAGGGTTTCTATGCCAAGGCGATCAACCAGCGTGGCGCGGCCTTCTGGCAAGCGGCCCCCGGTGGCGAGATCTTCCTGCCCAACACGGCATCTACCGGTCCTGGCTTGCGCGCCTATTCGGCAACGTACGCCTCCACGGCTATCGCTCGGATGAACTTTACCGAGATTTGATCCGTGTTTCTGGCTCCCAAGGGCTATTCAGTCGTTACGGATAGCTGGGGCATTGAAGAGCGGCAAGACACGTATACGTGCCATCACTGCTGCTCTATCGTCTTTGTCTCAGCCCGTAGCGATCCGGATAGGCATAAATGCAAGCGCTGCTATCGCCGTGTATGCGAGCAGTGCTACGGGCATGACTGCGACCCTTACGAAGCCAAGCTTGACCGCATAGAAGCAACCGATGCGTGGCTACGTGAGCGCTTTAGCAAGAAGCTGGAGCGGACGCTAAGCGATAGGTCGGCTATAGAAATTGCCTTGCGTAAGCGTCAAATGCTTAAAGACTTGGGGTATAGATAGTGTCGAACAACGTTACCATACCGGCAACGGGAAGCGGCACGGCAACCCCGAATATCGAAACCTACGATACCACCGGCTCCAATGGCCCGCAGCGGCAATCTATTACTCTAGCTAGCGTTGGTGCGCCAGCCAGCGTTACAGCGCTGAGCGGGACGCCAGCAAGCGGGCTACAGGTTGGACATAAGACGGTAACTAATACCTCCACGCTTACCCGGCCGGCAAACACCACAGCTTACGCTGTGGGCAACTTGATTGCCTCCAGCACCACTGCGGGCTCGGTTACTGTGCCAAGCTTCACGGCGGCCGGGGCCAATGGCGGCGGCTTCCATCTCTCCTATCTGCGCCTCGTTACGAATGCTACAAGCGGCATGGGTAGCGCATCGATACAGATCAATCTCTGGGATGCGGCTCCCACCTATACCAATGGCGATGGTGGTGCTTATGCGCCGGCCACCGGGGCTGCTCACTGGCTTGGTTCGTTTACTGTGGTCTCAATGGTACAGGGTGGCGATGGCGCTTGGGGCGGCGCTGTGCCCGATGTCGGCAACCAGCTTGATCTGAATACCGGCGCTAGCAGCACTGTCATCTATTGGGATCTTACTGCGGGAACGGTATTCACCCCCGCCAGCGGACAAACCTTCACGCTGCATGCCTCGCTTATCGAGGATTAGCCGTGCTTCCCGGCATTATTCGCCCTCTGCCGCATGAGTATATTGGGCAGCTTGCGACACGCTGCTGGGTCGCCAATACCGTCTTTACGCCAGGGACATTTGGCTTCAACTGGCGCACCTACCATTATGCTCGCGATAACATCACTTGGATGCAGGTTGCTTGGCCGACAGGATTCTATGGCAATCCAGGGGCTGATGAAGCGTTCCTGTCGCCCAGCCCCTACACGGCGAGCATCGAATACCCGGCTGGTGTTTATCATCAGATGACATGGAGCGGGTCTACGGTCTGCACCAACCAAGACTCTGTTGTATTCTCTGACCCGATTCGCGTTAGTATTCCCAAGGGCGCAAAGTTCTATACCAAGATCTTCCAGAACGTCACCAGCGCATCTATCCCGCTTGTTACTCCGGTTTCCGGTGCTAGCGAGAACTTCTGCGATGCGACGGGGGGTGATATCGGCAATGCGAGTGGCGTTGACGAAACCATGACCACTATGTCGCCGGATGGATTCGACAGCAGCGGGTATATGGTTCCCCCGATGGCGATTGTCGGTCCCACACGCCAGCCAAGCATTGCGATCATTGGCGATAGCAGGTCTTATGGCGTGAATGATATACCGGCGGCAAATGTCGGGGATACAGGACAGGTCGCGCGCCAGCTGGGCCCATACTTTGGGTACATGAACTTAGCGCTTTCCGGCGAAACCGCTTCGGGCTTTGCTGGCATCGGCGGCAATCAGCGCTCCTATATGACGCTCTGGTGTTCGCACGTTGTCTGCGCATTCGGTATTAATGATATATACGGGGGAGCTACAGCTGCTCAGGTTGAGTCATCCCTCCTGGAAATCTACAATAACGTATACATATCAAATAAACCTATCATACAGCAGACGTTGCAGCCTGAATCAAATTCAACCGATAGCTGGGCAACGACGACCAACCAAACCACGTACTCCATTAACGGAGTTCGCAATACGGTCAACACATGGATAAGGGGCGTACCATCGCCACTCTATGCCATTGACGATATTTGCCGGATATTGGAATACAATTGGCAGACGGGTTCGGGCATATGGAACGCGCCTAACTATACGCAGGACGGCATCCATTGCTCTAACGTTTCGCCGCATGATGGCTATGCGCTGGTGGCGGCCGGCAAAAGCATAATACCGGCACGCTTTCATAACTTCGGCGGGACACGGCCCCAGCAGCCCAAGAGCGACTAAATGCTGCTTCTCCTATTCGGTGGCAGCGGCAGCGCCTCATCTCCTAAATATGGGTGGGATGATCGCGTCGAGCGTATGCCGATGCGACGCAAGTCGCAGCTGCTCGCTGTCGATAGCAAAGAAGAGGAAGTTTGGAAGTTCACCGCTACGGCTACGCCAAAGCCGTTCGGCTTCGATTGGAACCCGCAGTTCCCGGTACGTCCCAGAGTGCGCTGGATGCCCGCTCAATGGGACAGCAAGGAAGAAGAGATCTGGCCGTTCACGGCAACCAAGACGCCAACGGCGTACGGGCTGGATTGGAACGCTGAGTACCCGATCCGTCCCAGAGTGTGGGCGCGCCGGGTATACAACGAGCAAACCGAAACGTGGCCGGTTACTGTCGTTAAGACGCCAACGGCGTATGGCTTCGAGGCGCAGCAGCAATCTCGCCCACCTCCACGCAAACTGTTAGCGCGACAGGGTGGGGAAGATGTGCTTTATCCTCACGTTGTCATGTCAGCCTTGGCGTGGGGCTGGGAGAACGAGTGGAAGGCATGGGTATATACCCGTCGCCATCCCCAGTTGCCGGATGAGCCCGCTGAGCAGTGGCTGATTTCGACAGTACCGACACCGGTTGGCTTCGGCTTTGATTGGCCGCCGCAGTTCCCCATTCGCAATAAGCCTCGCAGCCTTGCTACCGACAGCAAGGAATGGGAAATCTGGCCGCTCAGTATTACGCATCCGCCAACACAATTCGGCTGGAATGTCGAGCCTGAGTTTGCCATCCGACGCTTGCCACGGCATGTATGGTTTGATCCTGAAATCCTGTTGCCCACCAATGCGCCTACTGTGGTGCTGGGCATCGTGCCGGATCTCGTGCCGCTTGATTACTCAATGTCGCGCTCGTGGATTCAGCGCACGGCGCGTGCGGTCAATGGTGCGCTGCGGGGCAATATCGGGGCTACTCTGCAAGTGACGCTAGCGCCGCACAATGCCTCTACCACGTTTACCGACGCGCGTATAACGCCTACAGCGCACATTGCGCTAACACCGCAGACATTGAGCGCGGCGGTAGCGATGACCAGCGGCATGCTCTACGTGATTCCCGGGTTAGCTCAAGCTGTCATTGTCCACCCTAATGTTGCCGCTACCGATCAAACCTTCAGCGTGGCTATCATCCGGTGATCCGGCTACCACCGCTAGATGAAATCGCGTTGCGGTGGGCGCAGATAGAACCGCTGCTGAAGCGTGCCACTGATCGCTCTACCTGCTATGAGCCGATAGACCTGTTGCGCCTCACGATGGCAGGGCAGGCGATCATCTGGGTAGCTGAAGAGGCTGGCGGTATTATTGCCGCTGCGTGGGGACAGATACATGTCTTCCCCCGGCAGCGTATGCTGGAGGTACCGTTCATCGGTGGCCGTGGGCTTAAGCTCTGGTGGGAACCGATGCTGGCAGCACTCGACGAATATGCGAGAGCTACCCAATGCGCTGGGGTGCTCGGCTATGGGCGCAAGGGCTGGGCTAAGTATGGATTCAGGGTTACGGGTGTGACCCTACAGCGTGACTTATAACAAGTTTATCCCAGTTTATCGAAATCCGATAAACTTTCCAGATTAGGCTGGAGATGCGTTAACGCGGGCGTCTCTCCATCTCCGGCCAGGGCAGCGGCACTCCCCCTCCCAGCGTGCGACCCGCGCCACGCGCCGCTGTCCCCCCTATCACACAAAGGATTGTCATTAGATGTCCAAGGGCGGCAGCCAGCCTGCCGGTAACACTACCGTTACGCAGACAAACCCTACCCAGCAGGCACAAGTCCCCTTCCTACAAAACCTGTGGTCAAACGCTCAGGGCATATCCAGCCAGGAATATAACAATCCTGGCTTTGGGCAAATGATGGGTAATCTGGAGAACTTCGGCCTTGGTGCCGGCTCCAGCATCAGCCCCAGCACACCGCTTTTCAGCGATACCTTTAACGGCGTTGACAATCTGATCAACGGCGGCAATCCAGCTAGCGGCGCTATCAACAACATCAACGGCGTAGCGAGCAGCCTCCCAGGGCAGGTTAACCCTGAGATTGCCGGCATGAATAGCAACGCCAATCTCGTCAGCGGGTGGGCCCCCGGAGCGCTGTCGAACCTACTGGGGCTGTCATCCGGCGCTCTAGGTAGCACTCAGGGCTATGCCGGTGGCATCGCTGGCATGGTGCCCGGGGCCGTGAACTCGGCCAACCCTGCTGAACAGCAGTTGATGGCTAACAGCGGCATGGCTGTAGGCGGCAACCCGGCACTGGCTCCCAACGAGTGGATGTCTTCAGGCGCGCTCCTTAGCCCCAGCAGCAACCCCTACCTCGCCGGCACCTTCAGCGCAGCTGCGCAGCCCGTTACCAACGCCTTCATGACTTCCACGGCTCCGATGATTGATAGCCAGATGGAAGCAGCCGGGCGCTATGGCAGCGGTGCTAACAGCAATGCACAGAGCGTGGCCCAGCAGAACCTGGGCACCACGCTAGACAATCTTGCCAGCAATATCTACGGCAACGCCTATGGCCAGGGTTTGGGAGCCACTACTACGGCAGCCGGGAACCTCGGTAGCCAGTACAATACGGGCGTCTTCAACAGCAATTATGGCGCAGGGCAGGCAGGCAGTCTCGCACAGGGCGGCTACAGCCTTGGCGGCAATCTGCTTGGTAGCGCTGGCAACCTATCCAATAGCGGCTACAGCACAGCTGGCAGCCTCGCTGGTACCGGCTACGGCACGGGGCTGAACCTTGCCGGCGAAGGCGGAACCCTGTTTGGTAATGCCGGCTCGCTAGGGCTGAACACCGAAAGTGAGCTTGGCAGCCTATTCGGTAATGCCGGCTCGCTGGGCATCAGTGGCCTATCGCCCGAACTGCAAGCTCTCAGTATGTCCCCCGGTTTGGCGAGCTTACCCGGAACCTTGGCAACAGAAGGGCTTACCGCGCCACAGATACCCAACCAGATTAACGGCGGCATCCTTGGCAACCCGACAAGCGGATCACTCACCACAACGCAGCCATACTTTGAGAATGGCACCGCTAACCTGCTGGGCGGCCTCACTGGCGGCCTTGGCTTGTTGAATGGCGTCAATAGTGCCTTTAGCAGCGGTGGTGCCCTCAGTGGCTTGGGTGGCCTCTTTGGCGGCAGTACGGCAGCTAACACGGCGCTTGATGCAGCTACCCTGGCTGGTGCTGGTGGTGGCGCTGTGGATCTCGGCACCCTGGGCGCTGCCGCTGGCGGTGGTGGTGGCCTCTTTAGCGGCTTAGGCGCACTCCTCGGAGGGTTGTTCTAATGGCTCTCTTTGGCGGTATGTTTGGCGACAATAACGACTTTGGCCCAACCGATCCGGCTGCGCTCTATGGTGGCCTTCTAAGCCCCAAGCAGAACAGCGCGCTATCCTACCAGGGCTTGCTGGCGGCTGCTGGGGCGCTAGGGCAAGCTGCTATGCCTTCCCGCATGCCGGTGCCTTTGGGTGCGGCTCTCGGCATGGCAGCGGGCGCTATGGGGCAGGGGCAGCAATCTGCGGCCGAGAACGCCCTGAAAGGCTCGCTGGTCGGCTTACAGGGACAGCACCTCAATTACGAAATGGGGATGGGACAGAACATCCTTAACGCTATCAACAATGGCTTCGGCTCGTCTGCGGGCGGTCAAAGCCCCGGCAATGTGCCGGGAGAACAGCCAGCGGCAGCCGGTGGCAACAATCCTAATATTGGCGTACCGGGCAGCAGCGACCTGCTCTCCCTCGGGCAGAAAGTAGCAGCCAAGTACGGCATCCCGTGGGATGTATTCTCTCATCAGATAGCCGGCGAGTCTGGCTGGAATCCCAAGGTTGGCGCATCAAGCGCTGGCGCTCAGGGTATTGCGCAGTTCATACCTGATACGGCCAAGAAATATGGCGTTGATGTAACTGATCCGCAGTCCTCACTTGATGGCGCTGCGCGCTACATGCGTGATCTCTATGACCAAAGCGGTAGCTGGACGGGAGCGCTAACCGGCTACCTGTCAGGCAAGCCGGGACCGGAGCTTACCTCCGTCACCTCCCAGAATCCCCAATACGCTGCCGCCTATGCTGCGGCTCGTCAGGCTGACCAGGGCGGCAATACCGGCAAGCAATATGCGCAAGCCGGCGCTACGGATACTGATACGGATGCGCCTCGCATACCGGGGCAACGGTTGCTGACGGCAGACAATCCGCCACAGGGCGATATCCTCAACGGCACGCGTATGATGGCACCTCCGGGATATACCAATCCCCCCGTGCCATCGAGTGGCTTACTGAGCGGCCAGAATGCACCGGCAACGCCTCCGGTAGCTATGCCTGCCAGCGCTTCTGTGCCGCCCCCTGTAGCGATGCCTAGAGGCATGGTGCCGGGTGGTGCGGCGAGCCTTAACGGAGCCGACCCACGCATGGCCTTAATGCTTAGCGCGCTCGGACCGATGGCCGGCTTGGGTAGCGAGCTTGGACAGGCTTACCAGAACACGCCAGCTTATCAAGGGGCCGTAGCGAACGCTAAGGGCTGGGCTGGCGTGGGGCCGGAGCTATATACCAAATGGCATTCGCCATTAGATATGCGCGTTAATGGGATGGCTATCGATCCATCCGATGGACGCATCATTGCCCGTAACCCCGCCGTACCACTGGGCTTCACGGTGGGGCAGGATGCTAACGGCAATCCCGTTGCCGAGAGGGTGCCTCACGCTCTTGAGGGCATCGCCGAGAATGAGCAGGCAGAACAGCAAGGTAAATATAACGCCGAGTTCGGCGCTATCCCTGGCGTCAAATTTCAGGGGCAGCCATTCAATTCGGGAACAGCCACGGCACCCGCCGCAGGCGCTCCCGCAGCTTCTACGCCATCCAACGATCAGCCCATCACAACGCCACGCGGAACACAGCTGCCGCCAATTTCACAGCAATTCATGCCGCAAAGCCCTGCTGAGCTGGAGCATTCCATCCCCGCCTGGCAGGGGAAAACCGATGCTTGGAATGAGGCGATTGCGCCCGCTCGGCAAGCTGAAATGCGTCTCGGTACAATTGCCGAAGCCTTCAAGATGACGGAGCCGGGAGCTTTCTCGACGCAGAAAGCAGAGCTTGCCGCAGCACTCAAATCACTTGGGATTGACCCAACTCTCGTCACGCAAACCAAGCCGGATGCCGTGCAAGAGGCGTTGCATGATAACATGCTGACAACGTTGCCCCTCTTGAAGGCAGCCACGCCACGCCCATCGCAGATTGAGTTCATGAGCGTCAGCGAGAACCGTGAGCATCCAAACCTACAGCCGGCAGCTAACCTGAGGATGCTAGGCGAGGACATGGCGCTTGTACGGCAAGCTCAGCAATTGCCTGCCGATTGGAACATGGCGCAGCAACAGGGCTGGCGTAACCCGCAATCCTTCGAGACGGCGTGGAGCAATCTCAACCCGCTCGATAAGGCACGCGAGAAAGCACAGCAGGACATCGGCCCGCTTAAGGGTATGAATGGCACTAAGCCAATCGATGCCGCCACGCTGCAGGGCGCACAGAACGCCATCCTGCGCGGCGCTGATAGAGCTAAGGTTATTAAGATGATGCAGGACAATGGCTTCGATACGAGCAATTTTAAATGACGGACTCGGCTATCGATTTCAGCAGCCTGATACCCCAACAGCAACAGCAAGGCAGCACGCCACAGTCAGCCATTGATTTCAGCGGCATAACGCCAGCGTTTAAGAGCAGCATCCTGCCTATGAGCAGGAGCCAAGCTGGCGATAATTACCTGGATTGGTCGGCCGGCATACCTGGCATGGCGCAGCAAATGTTTAAGGGTGCCGTGCAATCCGTGCTAGCGCCGGGGCAAGCTATGACAGGGGAGCTACCCACCCCATACTCGCCACAGAACCCCACAACCGATCCGACGCAAGCAATTAACCGTGCGGCTACGACAGCCCAGCTATTCAGTCCCGCAAGTGCTGCGTTGCGTGCTGGGGAGGTTATCCCTGGCGAATTAGCAATGACTTCAGCGCCTTCGGCTAAGCAGTTGGTGCAGGCAGCCAACAAGGGCTACTCGACGGTGCGCGACTCGGGGCTTGAAATTAACGGCGATTCCATTGGTAATCTGGTGCAAGGCATCAAATCTAATTTGCTAGGTACCAGAGGTATCGTCGATGAACTCGCTCCTAAAACCTTCACGCTCCTCAAGCAGCTTGACAACCCGCCGCCCGGTAGCGTTGTCACCTTCCCATATCTCGATGCCATTAGGCGCGGATTGGGAGGCGTCCGGATGGGATCAGACCCCACTGACGCATTGGCTGCCAAAGATGCTTTGGGTGGCTTTGATAATTTTATGTCCACCCTTAATAATTCCGTGGCTAGTACGGCGGATTCTCGCGCCGCTGCCGCCCAAGCAAACGTGGGACAGCTCCCGGCACCGCTGGGTAACGCCGCCCCGTCCGGAACCGGCCTCAGCCCCGCTCAAGTCGCCAATGTATGGAGCAATGCCAGGGGCAACTATGCCGCCGCAATGCGCTCCAACGACCTTACCGGCGCTCTCGATAGAGCCAATACCGGCATCCTTGACCAAGCCGTTGCTAGAGCATCGGCAACCAATTCCGGACGCAATATTGGTAACAGCATCAAGCAACGGGTCGCCAGCTATCTCCAAAGCCCGGATAATGTAGCGGGCTTAAACGATCAGGAGATTGGCGCTCTCAACAACGTAATCCAGGGCGGCCCAGTTCAGAATCAGGCGCGGCTATGGGCTAATAGGATCGGTGGCGGCCAAGGGATGCATGGTGGCATCGCCTCCGTTGTGGGTGCCACCGTGGGCGAAGGGATGCATCCAGGGTTAGGGGCCGCTATCGGCGCAGCTAGCCCGATGATAGCTGGTACGGCACTTAAGGGCTTAGAGAACAGATTAGCTACGCGCTCGCTCAATAGCGCAGATGATTTAATACGCCAGCGCTCACCTCTCTATCAGGCTATGACTGCTAACGGTGGCGGGACAACTCCGGGCATCAACAAGCTGCCAATCCCAGGATTGCTTCCCAGCCCAACACCCACGGGCGTAATGCCGGGGCTACTACAGCAGCCAGGACCGCAGCCAATCACGCCTGATCAGCTAAGACTACTACAACAAGGTGGCGCTTGATATGCAGAGCTTCGCTCCCGTCCGCAATGTCGCTGACGGAATTGATACCCGCGCCCTTGAGCTAGCCGCCAGCGCGGAAGCTGTCCTTCAGCATCACCTTATCGAATGCCGGGATCGCTACCTGACGCTCAACAACAAGCTCGACACGCTTAACACATTATTCTTCCGTGGAATATGTGCCCTAGTAACGGGACTATTTATCATTCTCAGCTATCTGGCGATTCACGGTACGCAACCGCTCATACACTGAGCCGAAGCCCTAGCGGATAATCGGTCTTTGGGCACCGGGAAGGAAGAGGCCGCCAAGAGGGTGTAAGGCCCTCAACCTCACTAAGAAATTGCTCTACCTCCGGATCTCCTCCGGTTGCCTGCTGCGGTAGAGGCAGCTCCCCCCGCGCCATCCACGCCAAGATATGCCGCCTTGGCGAAGACTAGAGGGCGGGGACGGCATAACCAACAAGACCGGCATTGTCTTTATACGGTCAGAGGCAGACCCGGCACCACAGTGATGATACTGCATTAAGGGGGACAAGTGAACGCGTATTTTCCGCAAACATATACCGATTGCATTCTCGATCTCAGCCATAACAATTCGATACCTGACCCGCTAGCCGCATTCGCTACTGCTGCGCACGACGCGGATGATCCGATTATCCTGATCATCCACAAGGCTACGCAGGGCGGCGGTATGGCGGACGTTACCTACGCGCCGCGTCACGCAGCCGCTAAGAGCGCCGGCTTGCTCTGGGGTGCTTATCACTTCTGTGACGGCAGCGATACGGTAGCTCAGGCTGACCATTTCCTGGCCGTGGTTGGTGATCCGACGGGCGTATTGCTAGCATTAGATGTTGAACGCAACGCTTCTCAGGCTACACTAGGGGATGCCGTACTCATCGCTTCTCGCATTGCTCACCGGATTGGACGATGGCCCGTCATCTACACCGGACGATATGGCCCTCTGGGAAATGGCTCTGGACTTCCAAACGCCATTCTGGCCCGCTGTCCTTTATGGCTCCCTGAATATGGAAATAACCCGGTCTGCCCTGACGGATGGACCGAGTGGTCCATGTGGCAGCATACCGACGGTCACACGGGTGTGGATGTCGCGGATGCCCCCGGCATAGGGCCTTGCGATCGCAGCTACTTTGCCGGTACGGCTGACCAGCTAAAGCAGTGGCATGCTGACCAGACAAAATGAACTGGCTGCAAAACCTGCTGTCTTCCGACGAGGCGGCAGCCGATAGCGTTGTCTTCAGTACAATTATCGCCGTGCTGACCGCTGCGGGCATAGCGATCACGCTTGTGGTCAAAGACAGGCCATTCAGCCTCACAGATTTCGGCACCTGCATGGCAGCAATCATTGGCGCTGGTGGTGGCGTTAAGGTGTTCCGCGAACGCTTTAGCGTAAATCGATCATAAATACGGATAAGCGTATCAGATGCATATCCAGTTGCCTTTATGAGGGCAGTCTGCCCATAGGCACATTTCATCCCCACGATAAGCACAAGCGCGATTACGCCTTATGCAGCCAGGGGGAAACTTGTGGCCACGCCAGCGCCACGCTTCCAGCAATTTTCGCAGATAGAATAGCATGCCATTCTTATCTATCATCACATCGCCCATCGTCAAGTACGGGGCCATCCTTCTCGCTGCCGTAGGCGCATTCGTCTGGTATAGCGCTCACGAGCGCAGCGTAGGCGCAGCCAATGTACAGGCAGCCGTGGCAGCCGCTACACAGGCCGAGCAGACACGCGAGCAAACCATCAGTGGGTATTGGACTCAGTGGTCAAGTGCCGCCACGCAGCAAGTTATTCAGCAGAAAGCCAGCATCAGTGACCTTCAGAAGCAGATTGCCGTCGCGGCAGCTAAGAACACTAGCCAGTGTCTCGATGCTGGGACTGTTCGGTTGCTCAACTCCATCGGCCGTGGCAGTCAAACCAATCCTAACCCCAGCACCGGCAAGCCTAACCGCTGAGTGCACCTGGCCGGTAGCGCTGCCTAACAGCGCGCTCACAGGCGGGCAGGTGGCTAACTACTGGGCGACTGACCGTGGCTCGCTGATGGATTGCCTCACCCGCCAATACTACGTGGTGCAGTACTACACTGGCCGCGATATGCAGCTAACCAAATGATACAGCTAGCTCTCATCCCCTTCTGCGCCTTTCTTAATCGCATCCGTGGCGGCCTATTCGGGCCTGTTGTCATTTGCATTAGCAACGCCATAAAGGCGCTCTTTGGTGTTCCACCCTCCAAGGGTGCCACGCAGCTAGCGCGAGCCATCTTCGCTATCGGCATGGGCGTGGCCATGTGGGCAGCTACCAACAACATACTGATGCTGGTGAGCATCCTCTTATGGGTGGCCTGCGAGTTCCTGCCCAATGGCGACTACTTAGGCGCTAGCAATATCTGGCAAGATCTGGAAGCGAGCGCTGTAGGCATCGGCAATGTATCGCTACCGGCGCTGCTATTCGCCTTCACCGGACGTCCGGTAGCGGCTGGAGCGCTGATAATTGCCGGCATTTGTAAAGGCCCGCTTTACAAGCTCGCCCAGTACATCCCCTCCAAGATATCCGGCTTTCAGCAAGGCGCTGAGATGGCTGAGTTCCTGTTTGGAATGATTCTAGGTTGCGCGCTATATGCTGGGTATGCTCTTGATTTCTATGCAAATATAGTTTAGAACTATTCCATGGTTCTGTGCAGAGATTGCCACTGGTACCTAAGAGCCACGTTCGTCTCGCCAGCAATGTGCCGTAGCCCAAATCAGGGGATATCTCCCATTACCGGAGACATTCTGTCTACCACTTGTGAATATCAACGCTTCTCAGTGTTGGATAATCGCCACTGTGGCCCAGAAGGCCAATGGTTTACGGAAGATGGTAGCTAGACCAGTACCGGGGGAGATACTGGAAGCCTCTCGGGTAACCGTGGAAAAGCACGGCGGCAATATAGCCGCTGCCGCTAAAGCGCTTGGTATCTCGCGCTCCACCTTGCAACACCGGCTTGAGATAGTGCGGCTGCGTGCCGTAGCTCGCCCCCCAATCCTTATCGACCATCCCGGTAGATTGGATCTCGCCGTAGACAATGGAGTTATCTTAGTGGGCAGCGATGCCCACATCTGGGAACCGGAACCATCGCCCGCTATGCGGGCTTTTCTTTGGGCTATCGACCACTTCAGGGACCGGCTAGCAGCCGTGGTGCTCAACGGCGATGTGATAGACGGCGCTTCAATCGGTCGCTGGCCCAGCATCGGTTGGGAGCAGAAACCGACATTGATGCAAGAGCTGAAGGCTGCGCAAAAGCAGCTTTCGGCAATCACAGCAATCGGGCGCGCACGCTGCATCTGGACTCTTGGCAATCACGACAGCCGCTTTGAGAGCAAAGTCGCTAATGCTATCCCTGAGTATCAAGGAATAGAAGGGGTACACCTTCATGACCATTTCCCCGAGTGGGAGCGCTGTTGGTCGCTGTGGGTGAATGACAGTTTAGTTATCAAACACCGTGCGGCTGGCGGCACTCATGCGGCATACAATAACACTAAGAGCGCCGGCAAGTCGATTGCCACCGGGCATCTCCATAGCCTCAAGATCACGCCGTACAGCGACTACAATGGCACCCGGTGGGGTGTCGATACCGGCATGCTAGCTACGCCGTACGCACCCCAGTTCGTACACTACACAGAAGCCCGTAGCGTCGATTGGCGGCCAGGGTTTGCCGTATTCAGCTTCGTGGATCGCGAGCTTATGTGGCCCGAGCTAGTGCATGTATGTGGACCACGGGAAGCCATGTTTAGGGGGGGAATCGTTAGGTTCTGATGGCTGGATGGCAGTGCCCAATACATCCATCTTGCACGCTCCCAAACTGCGCGTTTCGGCGTAATTGTGAAAAGTGCGTCGCTGATCGGGGAAAATTGATGACAACACAATACGGACCGGATTGCTTCCATATGGAGAACCATCGGGGCCCTGTATGCCCAGAGCATGGCGCATATGACATGGGTATGCCGGACTGTCCTGTATGCACGGACCCTGAGGGATGCTTCCCCGATGGCATTACGCCACAAGCGCACTACAAAGCTCTGCAAGAAGCATATCAAAGAGCGTCATTGCCCGATGGCATTACGGAACAAATGCACCGCGAGGCTGTACAGGACGCGGCAGCATTCAAGGCCATCGAGGCGCGAAGGGTCAAGGATGAACGCTATCTAAAGCCCGAAGATGCCGCCGTCCAATACAAGTGGACGATCGATCACGGCGCGCCACCCATTACTTTCACGGCCACCCCAGAAATAGCGCTGCGCATTCTCTTCGCCTTTCCATATGGCACCACAACCATGAGTGTTCGCAATGTTTAAGCGTGCCCTTGTTGTTCTCGCTTTGTTTCTTTCGCCGCTCACTGCATCAGCGCAAACGCTCCTGAGCCAGGGGGAGATCACCTACCAAGTCGGCAACCAGACAGAAGCCCTGGACTGCGCTAATGGCTATACCGCGCTCAATCCGTCGAACGGAGCGCTAACCCAGCAATGGGCTTACTGGCAGGGCGCTAGTGGCATTAACTTCCTTGAGTGCGTTGGCGGCGGCAATTGGAACGCCATTGATTTCAGCCAGCCAGGGCTACCCGTAGATCCCATCTGGGACAACGCATCTTCTGGCAACGCTATGACAATAGCGCCAGCTGGCAATGGCTTGCCGATGGAGATCGAAGCGCTAGGGCAAGTTCTGTTGCCCAATGCAGCGGGTACAGCCGTCTCCATGGAGACTGTGCCAGGCTGGCAGTGGACAGCGCCTCCGGCAGCGCCTCCGGGGCCGACACCCTCGCAGTGGGTGCCTAATGGCTACACGATGGTCTTTGACGATGAGTTTACCTCTAGTCAGATCGATCAGAACAAGTGGTTCCTTGAGTACGCCAACCCAGCTACGGCTAATTATATCCCGTCCACCGGAGAGACGGAGTTCTTCGAGGAAGGCGAGGACGGCAACTGCAACCACTGCATGATCAGCGGTGGGGGCGTTGCACTCACTGCCTATGGGCCACGCGCATCTGATGGTAGAGAGCCATCCGGTATGCTGCGCGGCAAGCTGACGTACAATGTCGGCTCAGCCACCACCGGCTACTATATCGAGGCTAAAATTAAGATGCCGCAAGCCGGTGGAACGTGGCCGGCAGATTGGGCCGCCGCAGAGCCGCTGGTAGGCTCCAACGGTAGCGCTCCATGGCCTCCGGAGCTAGATGTCGCTGAGTTCATCAACAGCGTTAGCGCTCTTGGCTTGCACCCGCAATGGAACGGCAATGTGCCTGGGCCGTGGAACAGCATTGGCAGCACATACACTTGGGATGGCTCTCACGTGCCGGCAGGCTGGTCATGGTCAACCAATCCGTCTTGGATGGGCTGGAATACCAATGTTGACTTCAGCCAAGCCTACCACACGTTTGCTCTACAAATAGTACCGGGGCCTACTGGCCAGAACATCAACCCGGCTACCGGCAAGCCCACACACGTCTTCTATATGTACGTGGACGGCTTTGAGGCTGAGACAGGCACCTACGATTTCCAGATGGGTGCCGACGGCTCCTGCTGCTACAACCTAGAACTGCTCTTTGATCTAGCGATGGGTGGGCAAGCTGGTGGCGTATCGGTTAGCCTACCGACATCCATGGATATCGCTTATGTGCGCGTCTATGAGAGCGGAGCTAAGGCAGATCCGGGGGATTACGTCTCGGCCATCGGCAATAACAATAGCTGCGGCCCCAATGGTTGCTGACGATTTCGGGGCTATCAAGAAACGGATAGCTGAGATCGCATACGAAGAGACTAGCGCTTGGGAATGGGCGTGCCTGGAATGCGGCGCACAATCACACACCCAGGCGCTCATACGCTGCGATCCGGATAAGTGCGGTCGCATTGCCTATGAGGCGCAGCGGACGCGTCAACGGTTAGGGTAGCCCAGCGGGCATAAGTGCCCATCAAGCCCGTAATACATGCCGCAACGTGGGCACTGGGTTGCTGCCGTTACATGCGTATATCCGCCCCGCTGTCCCGGGAATGGGTCTGTGGGATCGTAGATCTCTCTCCCATTCCATCGCCCGCTGAGCATGGCGATAATCTGCCGGTTCTGTTCTTCGATCCGCGCTAAGGCGGCCATAATATCATCGGTCATGACCGCTCCTGATTGAGGATGGCGGCGGCATGACCATCACAGGCATCATCCCAGCCACGAGCATACTCACTACTCCCGCCTGTCTTTCCACCCCGGATTAATTGCGCGCAGCGCTCGCGCTCTCTGGCCACTTTGCGAGCGGCGTGGGCTTCGATGCGCGCCGCGA
>Ga0307478_10000427_pt1 | contig 44169 bp, 38 predicted proteins | sample atmos_gasesECM4C_2_FD_203713 | JGI IMG/M metagenome (GOLD analysis project Ga0307478, IMG submission 203713) | Hardwood forest soil microbial communities from Morgan-Monroe State Forest, Indiana, United States - atmos_gasesECM4C_05 | ecosystem: Environmental > Terrestrial > Soil > Temperate...
TTCAACGGCCAAGCAAACCCAAACCTTCATCGCAAAGAACGCGAAGGGGGCGCAAAGGACACAAAGAAACGCAGATTGTTGGAGACGGTGCTTGCAAACATCGGATGAGACCCGAAGCACCCGACCTGATCAACCCTAGGCCGTTCCTCCGGGAGTTTTAAGATCGCGCCACTGTGTCATCGGCGCGTTCGACCGCCAAGCAAACCCAAACCGTTCACCGCAAAGAACGCGAAGGGGCGCGCAAAGGACGCAAAGAAACGCGCACGGACGGTAGCTGCGAAGATCGGATGAGGCCGCAAGCGCCCGACCTGACCAATCTGAGGCTGTTCCTTCGCGCCCTTTGCGGTCCTTCTTTGCGGTCTTTGCGGTTTAAGGTTTTCTCGGCGACCGCTGCGGTGCAGACTCTGCTACGACCACAGCCGCGTCGTGTAGTCCGCCATGCTGAGCGCCAGCAGGATTGCCAGCCAGAAGAGCGCGGAGATTATCACGACCTTGGTGAGCTTTTCGTGCGCGTACTTCACGTGCATGAAAAACAGGACGACGAGAGTCGCCTTGATGGTCGCGATGGTCAATGCCACTACCGCGTTGAAGGGCCCAAGATCGATGCCGGCCGCAATCACGGTGAGCAAGGTGCCAGCCAACAGGGCGAGCCAGATGCCGATGTACAACTTTAACGATGAAACATGCTCAGACATGGCGTCTCACTTGTGACGGTCGATCAGGTACAGCAAAGGAAACAGATAAATCCAGATAATGTCGACGAAGTGCCAATACAAGCCCGCAATCTCTACCGGCGTGTAGTAATGCGGACCGTAGCGCTTGCGTATCGCGTAGTAGGTGATGACAGAAAACAGTCCCAACCCCACGATCATGTGCAACGCGTGCAAGCCGGTCATGATGAAGTAAAGCGAGAAAAAGATCTGCGCATGCTGCTGGTTGATGGGAATATCCGGATGCGATGGGATGTGGCCGGGGAAATGAAAGCTCGCGCCCGGCACATGATGCTCCACGAACTTGTCGTGATACTCCACGCCCTTGATGCCGAGGAACACCAACCCAAACAGCATGGTGAGGATCAGGCAGACCACGACCGTCGTCTGCTTGCCGAGTTGCGCGGCACGCACCGCCAGTGCCACGGTCAAACTGGAACAGATCAAGACAGCTGTATTGGTTCCGCCCAGGATCACGTTTAAGCTCTGGCTGCCCGCGCCGAAGTCGCCAAAATACCAATAGCGATAAACGAGGTAGGCGCAGAACATGCCGCCGAAAAACATGATCTCGGTGGCGAGGAACACCCACATGCCGAGGCTGGCGGCATCTTTCTGCTGCTGTTCGGAGGCGAAATGATGCAGGAGGGCCGGGTTGTCGCGGACCTCGTGGTTCGCCGTGGCAACAGGACTATTGGGCAACCGGGACCTCCTCCTTGATCTCGTCGTAGTTGTAGGCTTCCCAGGTCACGACGGGTTCTTCGTCGAAATTGAACGTGGGCGGAGGAGAAGGCACCATCCACTCCAGTCCCGCCGCGTTCCACGGGTTCGCCGGGGCCGGCTTGCCGTACCGCATCGACCACAGGAAATAAATCATTGGCAGCAGATATCCAACCGCGAGAATCGTGGCGCCCGCCGTCGAGAGCACATTCAGAATCTGAAATTCCGGCGAGTGCGAATAATCCCAATACCGGCGCGGCATTCCCATGTAACCCAGGATGAACTGTGGGAAGAACGTCAAATTGAATCCCACGAACACGAGCAATGCTGCCAACCGCCCCCAGCCCTCCGGATACATGCGCCCGGAAATTTTCGGCCACCAGAAATGCATGCCGCCGAGGTAAGCCATCACCATCCCGCCAACCATGATGTAGTGGAAATGAGCCACGACGAAATAGGTGTCGGTGACATGCACATCGATGCCGAGCGAGGCCAGGAAGAGCCCGGTGAGCCCGCCGATGGTGAACAACCCGACGAAGCCGAAGGCATACAGCATCGGCGTCTGGTAACTGATCGACCCGTTGTACATGGTGGCCGTCCAGTTGAAGACCTTGATCGCCGAAGGTACCGCGACGAAATAACTCAGCAGCGAGAAGATGAGGGCCGCGTAGAGCGAGATTCCTGCCACGAACATGTGGTGCGCCCACACCAGGAACCCAACCACCGCGATTCCCAGCAAAGCCAAGGCCATCGCCTGGTATCCGAAGATGCGCTTGCGGCTGAAGCAGCATACGATCTCGCTCACGATGCCCATGCCCGGCAAGATCATGATGTAAACCGCAGGATGCGAGTAGAACCAGAACAGGTGCTGGAACAGCAGGGGGTCTCCGCCGAGTGCGGGATTGAAAATTCCCAGGTGGAACAGGCGTTCGCAAACCACCAGCAGCAAGGTGATAGCCAGAACCGGAGTGCCTAATAGTTGAATGATGCTGGTCGCGTAATGCGCCCAGACAAACAGCGGCAGCCGTGACCAGGTCATGCCCGGAGCGCGCATGCGATGCGTAGTCACCACAAAATTCAGCCCGGTGAGGATCGACGAAAAGCCCGCAACGAAGATCGCCAGCCCCGCGGTGATCACATGCGTGTTCAGAAACTCGGTGCTGAGCGGGGTGTAGAACGTCCAGCCTGTATCGACGCCGCCGTTGATGATCGTGTACAGCATCATTACGCCGCCGATCATGTACAGATACCAGCTCAGCAGGTTAATGCGCGGGAACGCCAGGTCCCTGGCCCCGATCATGATGGGAATCAGGAAGTTTCCCAGCACCGCGGGCACGGCGGGAATCAGGAAGAAGAACACCATGACCTGGCCGTGCATGGTGAACAGTTTGTTATAGGTGTCGGCCTGTACCAGGTCGCCCGCGGGAGTCAGCAGTTCCAGGCGGATGAGCAACGCAAAAAATCCGCCAATGAAAAAGAAGAACGTGATCCCCATCAGGTAGAGCAGCGCGATGCGCTTGTGGTCTACCGTCAGCAGCCACGACTTGATGCCGTACTGCCGGTTCAGGTAAGTCTCGCGTTCGCCGGGTTGTACTGCTGCCGTTGCCATCCTCTTCACCTGGTCGTTACTGCGTTTTTGGCGTCGCGGTTGCCATGCTGCGGCCGCCGGTCTGCCCTGTGGGTTGCTGGCCCAGCGACTTCACGTAGGCCACCAGCGCGTTCAGTTGCTCGTCGCTAATCTGTCCCTGAAACGTGGGCATGATCGGCTTGTATCCATTCACGACCTTCGCCGCCGGTTGCAAAATGGATTCCCGAATGTAGTTCTCATCCGCCGTTACTGTGCGCCCGTCCTCGAGCAGCACCGGCTTGTTGAACAGGCCGACCAGGTTGGGCCCGCGGCCCTGCGTGTCGGAGCGGTGACAGGTGACGCAGCCCAGTTCCGAGAACAATCGTTCTCCCGTGACCGCCAGCGGCTGATTCCCCCCGCCGCCCATCCAGGCTTCGTAATCCTTCGGCTCCATGACCACTACCGAGCCCACCATTCCCGAGTGCGATGTGCCGCAGTACTCCGCGCAGAACAGGTGATAAGTTCCGGGCTTGGTCGGATGGAACCAGGCCACCGTGTAGCGGCCCGGCAGAACGTCCTGCTTGATGCGAAATGCCGGCACGTAGAAACTGTGAATCACGTCCTGCGACGTCATGATCATCTTCACGTCGCGTCCCACCGGCACATGCAGCTCGTTGATCTCGCGCTGCCCTTCCATATGCTCGAACTTCCACATCCACTGTTTGGCGACGGTGTAAACCTCGGCGGAGTTTTGCGGCGGCTTGCGCTCTTTGAAGTAGAGCAACGCACCCCATCCGAAAAACACCATGAACACGCAGAAGGGGATGACCGACCAGGTAATTTCGAGGGCGTGCGATCCTTGAATCTGTTCCGCCTGATGCCCCGCGCGCTTGCGGAACCGAATCGCGAAGAAAATGATCATGGTGAAGATGCTTATCGTCATCAGCGCCGACACCGTCAGCAGGAAGATGTACAGAGCATCCACGTTGTTGGCCATGGTCGAGGCCCGCGGGGGCCAGAATGGCATGTCTTGCAGCATAGTTACCTGACCCGTCCCGCTTCTCGAACGCCGTGTGACGGACCACGGCGAACCATCACGAATATGAGTGTTCCGATGCACAGCATCGTGGCTACGCCGGCCAGGCGCAGCGCCCGCAGAATCGTGGCACTGTATTTCCCCTGCTCCGGATCGTAGTGATAGCAATACAGCAGCAATTGATCCACGATGTTGCCGATCTTCCCCTTGCCCGCTTCGACCAATCCCAGGCGCAGATCTTTTGGCGGATACTCAACCCCGTAGTAGTACTGCGCGATGCGGCCCTCGGGCGTGAGAACCAGAATCGCCGTCGCATGGGCAAACTGCTTGGTCTTCGCGTCGTACTGGTACTGAAAGCCGGCCGCCTTGGTCAGCGCATCGATCGCATCCTGCTTGCCGACCAGGAAGTGCCATCCCTGCTCGGCCCCGGCGCGCTTGTAACGGCGCAAGAACTCGGACTTTTTCTTCGCCGCCATCTCCGGAGTCTCGGTGGGATCGAAGCTCACGGTGATCACGTCGAATTCCTTGCCCACGTCGAACTGCATCATGCTCAGCGAATGCTCCAGCCCGCTGAGAACCTCCCCACACAGCATCGGGCAGTTGTAATAAACCAGGTTCAGAATCAGCGGCCGCTTGCCGAAATAATCGCCGAGATGCACGGAGCGCCCCAGATCATCAGTGAAGGCAAGGTTCGCGGAAATCTCCTGATTCAGGTTCTGCTGGATGCCGACGTTCTTCAACCCCGGCGGCCGCACGCTTGGAGAAGGCGACAGGATGCCGCTCGTCATCCCCTGGCCGAACGCCGACACGGCCAGAAGAACCATCGCTGCGATTACCGAACTTGTGTGCTGCTTACTGCTCACTGCGTCTCCTCATTGCTTGGGTGCCGGGGCGTTTGTCGCGGCTTTCGTCTTGATCACTGCTTTGGCGCCAGCCGCTTCTGCCGCTGCTCCTGCCGGCAAAACCGGCAGCCCGCGCTCGGCCACCAGGTCGATCGCTCGATCAATGGGAATGCGCACGATCCCGGCTTTCTGGTCGACCCAGTCGTAACTGGCGAGCGTCTCATCCTGCGTGGCGAGTTCCTTAACGAACTGCGTCTGCTCGTTGTACTCGAGAACCGGCTTGGGGAATGTCGCATCCGCTTTATCCCGGATTTCCTTGGAACTCATGGTTTGATCGATACCGGTTTTGATCGCCATCGGATTCACCGGAGCCTGATGGGTCCGGTCATAAGCATCGAGAAAGCGGTACATTCCCACAAGGATGAAGTAAATCACCATTCCCACGATCGCCAGGCCCGCCATGAAATAGAAAATGCCTAGCGGACTCATGTCTTCCTGTTCGAAGCCCGAGTTGTTCGCCGTGGTGTGTTTTTCTTCACTCATGCTCGGGCTCCAGAACCTGCTTCGCGTATACGTCGTAGGCAGGCAGCAAGGGCTTCGAACTCAGGTTGTGACAGAAAAATGCCAGCCACAAACCTCCCATCGCAAAGGGAATCAGCAGGTCTGCCCACGTCACGTGGAAGACTGTGGAGAAATTTGGCTCGACCAGCCAGTAGAGATCGATATAACGCACGACCACGAGCCACGCCGCCAGCCAGACCAGCCGTGTGATGTCACGCTTCAGCGAGCGCGACAGCAAGAGTGCGAACGGCACGCAAAACTGGAAGATCACGAGGAACAGCCCGACAAATCCCCATCCCCCGTTCAGCCGCCTCAGGAACCAGGTGATTTCGTCGGGCAGGTTGCCGGCCCAGATGATCAGCCACTGCGAGAATGAAAAGTACGCCCAGACCATGATGAACGTCATCATGAACTTGCCGTGGTCATGCACGAAGTCCGGACGCAACAACTGGGACATCGGTTTGTACTTGAACAGAATCCGCTCGATCACCACCGCGAAGCAGAGCGCCGAGATCAGCTCTCCCGCGACAAACAGCAGCCCGTAGATCGTCGAAATCCAACTCGGATCGAGCGACATCACCCAGTCAATCGCGGCAAACGAAATCGTGAAGGCGTAAAGGATGATACCCGGACCGCTCACCGCCTTGAAGCGCAGGCTGTTGTCCCGCACCGGCGGCGTGTCCTGCTGCTTTGACCAGCGCGTCAGCAGGTACGAGAGAAGATTCCAGATCGCGAAATAAAGAATCGCGCGCATGACAAAGCCGTGCCAGTTCAAATAGCCAAGCTTCACAAACGGGTTCTTTGCCAGATGCTCGCGGATCGTGGGATTCTCGATCGCCTCCGGTGCCATGGCCCACGGATACAATCGCGGCACGGCCAGCCAGGCAATCGGAATAAAGAACACCGCCATCAGCGGCACGGTACGCATCGCCGCGCCCAGTATGCGCCGGATCACCATCCCCCACCCACCACCGGTCAGGTGCCGGACCATCAGAATCACCATCGAGCCGAGGCAGATTCCCAGCCAGTCCATGTACGACACCAGGTAGCCGCGCAAGAACACCTTCGGGTCGGTGAAGCCCAGCCCGATCGCGATGACCGACGCGACGATGCCAATCACCAGCGAGCGCTGGCCGATCTGCTTGATGATCGGCGGCGTCGAGAGGTCGAGGTTCGTCGTGTGCGTGGTGCTCATTTGGAGTCCTCGTGCTCGGCCTCGGCCGGTTTAACCTCCGGCAGGGTCGCGCCTGTGCCCGGCGTCAAAAATTGCGGGCCTGGCGACGGAATGGCATGACCCCCGGCGTCCGCAACAGTCGCATGCTGGCTCAACTGCAACGCCCGGATATAGGCCACGATCAGCCAGCGGTCGCGCGCTGGAATCTGCGAAGCGTAATCGGGCATGATCCCGAAGCCTTCGGTTATCACGTCGAAGATGTATCCGACGGGCGCTTTCTCCAGGCGCTCAATATGGAACGAAGGCGGTTTCCGCGGAAAGCCGCGCGAGGGAATGTAGCCGTTCCCGTCGCCGAGCCGAGAATGGCAGGGGGCGCAGTAGATGTTGAAGCGTTCGCGGCCGCGCTCCAAATCCGCTTTGGTGATCGCAAACGGCATGTAGTCGCCGGGATTGCTCCCCAGCTTTCCGGTATAGAAATAGGCGTCCTCGTGCAGTTCGCCGCGCGCCACCGTGCCCGGCACCAGCGGCCTCGCCGATCGCTGATCGGGGAAGAAGCTGCTCTTGGCCAGCGGATTCTGTCGCGGCTGCACATGCATGTCGAGCCGGCAGCCTGCCAGCAAGAGCACAAACGCAAGCGGAGCGACTTTGCGGAGACGCGCCATTAACTGGGCACCTCCGAGATCGAGCGCGGCCCCAGGCTCTCGAGGAACTGGCGCGTTCCCGTCGGGCTGTACTTGGGATCGGTGGAGAACACGATCAGGAAAAACCGGTCCTTGGTCGCCATTGCAAAGCGCGGGACGTTGAACACCGGGTGATACGGCATGGGCAGTCCATTCAGCGCCAGCATGCCGAGCACCGCAAAAATCCCGCCGAACAGGATCGTCATCTCGAACGTGATCACGATGAAGGCCGGCCAGGAGTTATAGGGGCGCCCGCCCACATTGATTGGATAATCGATGGCCATCATCCAGTACTGCATCAGGTAGCCGGAAATCCCGCCAATCAGGGCGCCGATCAGAGTCACTAGCGGCACATAGTTGCTGCACTGAATGGCTTCTGCCAGATCCTCAATCGGAAACGGACTGTAGGCGTCGATCTTCTTGTATCCCGCCTCATGTGTCTTGCGAGCCGCACCGACCAGATCGGTCGCAGAATCGAACTCCGCCATCAGGCCGTAGATCGGAGTGGTTTTCATTCGGACTTCACCTCCGCTTCTGGCAATAGCGTCCGCATCTCAAAGATGGAAATCATGGGCAGGATGCGCACGAACAGGAACATCGCTGTCAGGAACATGCCGATCGTCCCGATATAGGTCATCCAATCCCACCGCGTCGGGTAGTACATACCCCACGACGAGTTCAGGAAGTCGCGATGCAGGCTCATCACCACAATGACGAAGCGTTCCAGCCACATGCCAACCAGAATCACCAGCGACACCAAAAACAGGCCCACGCTGCTGGTGCGCAGTTTGCGGATCCACAACAACTGCGGCGTCCCGATGTTGCAGGTCAGCAGCAGGTAATAGAAGAACGCGTATGGACCGTGCAGCCGGTTCCAGAGAAGAAACGAGTCGTAGCGATTGCCGCTGTACCAGCCCATGAATGCTTCAATGCCATATCCGTAGGCGACGATCCATCCCGTGGCGAGCATTACCTTCGCCGAATTCTGCAGGTGGCGCTCGGTAATGAAGTCTTCCAGGCCGTACAGTTTGCGAATCGGAATCGCCAGCATCAGCACCATGGCGAAGCCGGAGTAAATCGCGCCGGCAACGAAATAGGGCGGGAAGATGGTCGTGTGCCAGCCGGGAACGATCGCGATGGCAAAGTCGAAGCTGACCACGGTGTGCACCGAAAGCACCAGCGGCGTCGCCAGTCCGGCAAGCAGCAGGTACATGGTTTCGTACCGGTGCCAGTGCCGCGCCGATCCGCGCCAGCCCATCGCCAGCATGCCGTAGATCATCTGCGCCCAGCGATTCTCCGAGCGGTCGCGCAGCGTCGCCAGGTCCGGAATCAGGCCGACAAACCAGAACAGCAACGAAATGGTGAAGTAGGTTGAGACCGCGAACACGTCCCACAGCAACGGGCTGCGAAACTGCGGCCAGTAATTCATGGTGTTGGGATAGGGAAACAGCCAGTACGCCAGCCACGGGCGGCCGGTGTGAATGAGGGGAAAAATCCCTGCCGCCGCGACCGCGAACAGGGTCATCGCTTCCGCAAAACGGTTGATCGAATTGCGCCAGGTTTGCCGCAGCAATAGCAAAATGGCCGAGATCAGCGTGCCCGCGTGACCGATTCCAATCCACCACACGAAGTTGACGATCGCAAAGCCCCATCCGACCGGGATGTTAATGCCCCAGATGCCCGTGCCCTTGAGCACCAGGTATCCGATGGCATACAGCATCATCATCGTAAGCAGGAAGAAAACGCCGAAGCCGATGAACCATCCCGTCGAAGTAGGCCGATTCAGCACAATAGCGCTGATCTTGTCGGTCACGGTCCCGAACGTGTACCCAGGCTCGATTACCGGGGCTCTGCGGTCCGTGACTTCGACGTCATCCATTCGTTCTGCCATGACTTCCTGCGCCTAGCCTTCCAGTTCGGGGTTGGGGTTACGAACTTCCGCCAGATACGTAGTCCGCGGACGCGTGTTCAGGTCCGCCAGCAACCCGTAGTTGCGGTTGTGCGCTTTCAATTTCGAGACCTGGCTGTTCGGATCATTGATGTTGCCGAAGATGATGGCGCCCGCCGGGCACGACTGCTGGCAGGCGGTCTGCAAGGAACCATCCTTGATCTTTTCGTCCGTTCGTTCCGCATCGATGCGGTGTTCGGTGATCCGCTGGATGCAGTACGTGCACTTCTCCATCACGCCCCGGCTGCGCACCGTGACATCGGGGTTCCGCATCATCTTGTACTGCTCGGTGTCCCAGTCCTGGAACAGCAGGAAGTTGAACCGCCGCACTTTGTACGGACAGTTGTTCGAGCAGTAGCGCGTGCCCACGCAGCGGTTGTAGACCATGTCGTTCAGGCCTTCGGTGCTGTGCAGGGTCGCGCCCACCGGGCACACCACTTCGCAGGGCGCGTTCTCGCACTGCATGCACGGCACGGGCTGGAAGTAAGCCTTCGGGTTGTCGCGATCGCCCTGGTAGTAGGCATCGACGCGCAGCCAGTGCATGTGCCGGCCTTTGACGCACTGCTCTTTGCCGACCACGGCGATGTTGTTCTCCGAGACGCACGCGATCATGCAGTTGTTGCAGCCTACGCAGGAATTCAGGTCGATCGTCATACCCCAGGCATAGTCCTGCTTGGAGTAGTCGACGTTTGGATAGAGTGTCAGCTCGCGTGGTGGCTGTTCCTCCTGGGCAAACTTCGGGTCCTCGTGATATTTCTCGAGACTGCGTTCGCGGACCAGCGGACGGCTCTCGCCGTTCGGCGTATCCATCGTCTGGTAACCCTGCGTCGAGGCGAGCTTGTAGGTGTCGCCGGTCTTCGTCAGCTTGCCTCCGGCGCCAATCCACATCGCGGAAGTCGTGCGCAGCGGGTAGACATCGAATCCCGCCCCGGTTCCCACTTTTCCCGCACGCATGCGCCCGTAGCCGAGATACACGCTCACCGAGTAATCGGGATGGCCTGCCTGAATCCAGACCGGCACGGTGACTTTGCGGCCATTCAGTTCGAGCGTGACCATGTCCTCGGTTTTCAGCGCTTCGCGCTCGGCCATCTTCGGCCCCACCAGCACCGCGTTGTCCCAGGTGAGCTTCGACATCGGCTTAGGCAATTCCTGCAGCCAGCCGTTGTTGGCAAATTGCCCGTCGTAGGTGGAGGGGTCGCGGCGGAAGTTGATTTCGAGAGATTTGGGATCAGCGCCAGGCTGCACGGGAGGGGAAGGATTCTTTAGCGCGAACGATTTCGACGCGTACGTGGTGCCTTCGATCCAGCCATCGTGCAGCGATTTCCGCCAGAACTGTTCGAAATCCGCGCCCGAATGCTGCTTCTGCCAGTACGCTCGCACCAGGTCGTACCCGGTCGCATCAGAAACTCCCGACAGCGCTGACACGAGCTCGTGCGCGCTCTTGCCCGCATAAAGTGGCGCAATCAGCGGCTGCACAATGCTCACCGTGCCATCGTAGGCGCGGGAATCGCTCCATGATTCGAGCGCATGCGCTTCGTTCATCTGCCAGTGGCAGTATTCGGAAGTCTCGTTCTGATAGAGGCCGTGATGCACGCGCAGGGAAATGCTGGAATTCTTCAGGGCGTCCGCGAAGCCCAGGTCGGCGGGCGCATCGTAGCAAGGGTTGCCGCCCATGATGACCAGCAGATCAACCTTGCCGACGCGCATGTCGGCGACGAGGTCGCGCAGGGACTCGGTTTGATTGACGGGGTTGGCGTCGACCGGATCGGTGTAGAAGACGGTCTTGCCGACGTTGCCACATCTACTGTTAATGTCGTGCGCCAAGGCGTGAACCGCAGCTGGCTGATGATCGCCGACTATTAACAAACTCGAGCCCCGATGTACGAAAAGTTCGTTGAATGCCGCGTAAGCGAATTTTTTCTCCCTGTCACTAAATGACGAGCCGACATCCGGGAAGAGCGTGCTGCTTGACAATGTAGCGAGCATCAAGCGGGCGAACGTTCCTATTTCTGTCGCTCTGAGCGGCAGCCGATGATCCGCCTTCGCCCCGGTCGAAGTAGGCGTGCTCTCAATCGCATAGAACCGACTCATGTTCCCGTCAGGATTTCGCCGGCTCGCGAAATCCCGAATGTAGCGCGTGTTTCCGGGGAATCCGGCGTATAGGAAATCCGCGTCCAGTGAGACGATGATATCCGCCTTCGAGAAGTCGTAACGCGTTTCGACCGGTTGCCCGAACGCCAGCTTCGCGCCTTCCAGCACGTTGTCGCGATTTACCGGCTCATATACGTGCCACTTGGCCTGCGGATACATCTTCAGGAATGCGCGCAGCTGATCGGCCAGCGTCGGTGACGAAATTGTCTGCGTCAGAATCCGGATCCCCACGCCACCGAGGCCCTTCTGCACCGCCAGCGGACCCTTGATCTCTTTTACAAACTCCGACCACGAGTCCACATCACCACGCCGCATGATCGTCTGCGAGCGGTCGGGATCGTACATGCCGAGAATCGCCGCCTGCGCGAAAACATCGGTTCCACCCAGGCTCGCGGGATGCTTGTCGTTGCCTTCAATCTTGGTCGGCCGCCCCAAGTGGCTCTCCACCAGCACCGGGCTGGCGTAGCCGCTCAGCGTGATCGCCGTCGCGTAGAACATCGGCCGCCCGGGGATTACTTCTTCCGGCTGACGCACGTAGGGAACAATGGGCTCGAGCGGCAGCTTCGTGCAGCCCGTCATGCCGGCAAGCGCGAGTGACGCGCCCATCACCTGCAGAAATCCGCGGCGCGAAAACGAATCCACCCACTCGGAAGCTCCCTTCGGGAACTCGCGGTGGAGCATCTCCTGGAACTCGGGCGTGCCCGCCAGTTCTTCGAGGCTTCGCCAGTATTCGGGTCCGGTTGCCTGCCGGAGTTGCTTTTCGACCGCCGCCCTCGAAAGGCCGACGGGCGAGGACGCCCGTCGCTCCACGTCCAGTTGCTTGCTCGGGCAAACATCTTCGCGCTTTATTTTCTGTGCGTCTTCCATCTTGATCTTCTGCGGACTCGCCGTTCCGCCCGCAAGTTTCTAAGCCCTATAAAGCTCTACCTATGACACGTGTCGCAGCTGGTAATGTCTTTCACGCTGCGCAGCTTGTATTTCTCAACCAGCGCCCGTCCCAGCGACTCCTGGTCGGTGAACTTGTGCCCGTCCACTTCCACCGGCAAATCACTCGACGGCTGCTGATACCGCATGTTGAAAACTTGCTCCCGCGGCCGCAGATATTTCTCGGGCGCGCGATGGCAGTTGAGGCACCACTCCATTTGCAACGACGCATATTGATACATGAGCGGCATCCGGTCCACCGGCCCATGGCACGTATTACATCCCACGCCTTTGTTGATGTGGATGCTGTGATTGAAAAACACGAAGTCGGGCAGCTGATTGACGCGCGTCCACTCGAGCGATTCGCCGCTGCGGTAGCTGGCCCGCACTGGGTCCAGCATCTTTGCGTTGGTCCAGATCTGCGAATGGCAATTCATACAGGTCCGGGTCGGGGGAATGCCGGCAAAGCCCGAGACTTCCACCGAGGTGTGGCAATAACGGCAATCGATCCCCAAGCCAGTCACATGATGCTGATGACTGAAGGGCACCGGCTGTGGCTTCACCACGCCGGCATAGGTGATGTAGGGGGAGCGCTGAATCTGCATGAGCGCCCAGGCAATGCCTGCCAGAATGAACACCGCGCCGTAAATCGACGCCCGCGCCAGTGTGTTCGTGCTGCGTTGAAAGATCTGCATCGAACGATTGCTTTCAAAGCCGTTGGAAGGTCGTCAGAACCTCCCGGAGGAATCGCGGTTGCCTGGTTGGTGATGTGACAGACTTCACGAAAGCTTGTGATTATACCAGCAGACGAAGATTTGCAATCCAATCGGAAACTGCGCCACTAAACTTGTTTCGTGCAGGGTTGATTGCCGCGCAAAACAATGGCCGGTTTTTCAACGGCAACGAGAACAGAGGCAGACGGAGCCTCCGCGTATCCCAGCGAGGTTCGTCCCTAACGCAGATTCATTACCATCAACTTGGGCTCGGTCATTTCTTCAATGGCATACCGCAGGCCTTCACGGCCAATGCCCGAATCTTTCACGCCGCCGTAAGGCATGTGATCGATACGGAACGTAGGCACGTCGCCGGCGAGCAGGCCGCCGACTTCCAGTTCTTCGAAAGCCCGGAACATCAGCTTCGCGTCGCGCGTGAAGATGCCCGCCTGCAGTCCGTAGGCCGAGCTGTTGATCTGCCGCAGCGCCTCGTCGAACTCGCCGTAAGGCTCCACGGTGACCACCGGCCCGAAAATTTCCTGGCAATTTACTTTCATGTCGAGCTTGGTGCCGGTCAGCACCGTGGGCTCGACGATCGACCCTTTGCGGCTTCCGCCGCACAATACCCGGGCGCCCCCGCGTACCGCTTCGTGAATCCAGTCGATCGCGCGCTGCGCGTCGCTTTCCCGGATCACCGGTCCGACATCGGTTGACTCGTCCAGCGGATCGCCCGTGCGCAGTGTTTTCACGCCCGTCAGAAACAGATCGGTAAATTTCCCGTACACCGATTGCTGCACCAGGATGCGCTGCACTGAAATGCAGGTCTGTCCGGCATAGCCAAACCCTCCGGCCACGCAGCGTTCGGCTGCATACTCAAGATCAGCGTCGCTGTGAATGATGACACCGGCATTCCCGCCGAGTTCGAGGATGACTTTCTTCTTGCCTGAATTCTTTTTGATCTGCCATCCCACGGCCGCGCTGCCCGTGAAACTGATCATCTTAATGCGATCGTCGCTCACCAGCAGGCCGGCATCTTCGTTCGAAAGCGGGATCACGTTGAGTGCGCCATCCGGCCAGCCCGCCTGCTGCACCACTTCCGCCATCAGCAGCGACGACAGAGGCGTCTGGGGCGCGGGCTTCAACACCATCGGACACCCCGCTGCAATCGCCGGCGCCACCTTGTGCACCACGAGATTCAAAGGAAAATTGAAAGGGGTTATCCCCGCGATGGGCCCCAGCGGAAACCGCTTCACGATGCCCCACCGCCCGGCGGTGTACTCCTGCCAATCGAGCGGCAGATACTCGCCATAAATCCGCGTGCTTTCTTCGGCAGCGACCGTGAACGTGAAGACTGCGCGCTCCACTTCGGTACGCGCCGCCTTGATCGGCTTTCCCGCCTCCTGGCACAGGGTGCGCGAGAATTCTTCCTTGCGCTTCGAGATTCCTTCCGCCACCCGCCGCAGCACGCGCTGGCGTTCGAAGGCCGGAAGTCGCCGCGTCGTCCCGAATGCCTTCACTGCCGCCGCGATGGCGGCCTCGGCATGCTGACGCCGCCCCTGGAATACCCGCCCCACCACGGCGCCGTCGTAGGGTGCCTTCACCTCGACAACATCGCCGTCCTCCATCCACTTGCCGTCAACCAGAAACCCGTGAGTCGCAACATCGGCGATGGTCATCTGTGCCATGATGCTTGACTTGACCTCCACCCCGGAGTGCAGCAGCCTTAGATTATAGGCTCACGTCCGCATCCGCGGTTGGCGTTCCGCGATAATATTCCGAAGGAATGTTCGATTCACGATTTACGGGCATTGTCGAAGCTGCCGAAGCTCTCCGGTCGCGCAAGATTTCGCCCGTCGAACTGACGCGCGACTGCCTCGACCGCATCACTGCCCTGAACCCGGTCTTGAATGCGTTCATCACCGTTACTGCCGACCGCGCACTCGAGCAGGCCAGCGCCGCCGAAGACGAAATCCTGCGCGGCAATTGGCGTGGACCCTTGCACGGCATCCCCATCGGCCTGAAAGACATTATCGACACCGCCGGCATTCTTACCACGGCTGCCAGCAATCTGTATGAGCATCGTATCCCGATACGAAACGCCGAGGTTGTCGGCAGGCTCGAGCTGGCGGGCGCCGTATTTCTCGGCAAACAGAATCTGCACGAGTTTGCTTACGGTGGCAGCTCGATGATCGGCGCCTACGGCGAAGTACACAATCCCTGGAATCCGGAATACATCGCCGGTGGCTCTTCCGGCGGTTCGGCCGCCGCAGTCGCCGCCGGCCTGGGATTCGCCGCCATCGGCACCGATACCGCGGGTTCGATTCGTGAGCCTGCCGCGCTGTGCGGCGTGGTTGGCCTCAAGCCGACCTATGGACGAGTGAGCGCGCAGGGGGTGATTCCTTTATCAGAATCGCTCGATCATGTTGGCCCCATCGCGGGCAACGTCGCTGACACCACTGTGCTGTTCCGTGCGCTGGCCGAGGGAGATGGCGTGCCACTGGAGGATTTCCTTGGCATCTGGGATCGATCGAAGATCAGCCTGCGAGTCGGCGTGCCGCGGGCCTTCTTCTATGAAGGCCTGCACCCGGAAGTCATGCAGGCCCTCGAGACAGCGTTGCTTGTGATAACCAGCCTCGGCGCGGAACTCCGCGACATCGCGCTTACTCCTGACAACGATCGCACCGTCCAGGCCGCTGAGTCTTACGCATTCCATGCCGCGAATGTCGCGAAGACACCCGACCTCTACCAGCCCGAAACCCTGCGCCGCATCAAGACCGGAGAGAACATCTCACCACAGGACTACGAGCGGAAGCTTGCCGATTTGAAAGTCGAGCGCGAAAAGATCCGCGCCGTCTTCGAGGCGGTCGATCTGATCGTCACGCCAACCACTTCAGTTCCGGCACCAAAGATCGCTGACTTCAAACAGAACCCCGAGTCCCTCCGCCCAAACGAACTCGTGCTCTTAAGAAACACCCGCCCGTTCAACGTATGGGGAGTGCCGGCCATTTCGATCCCATGCGGCCTGACGAAAGCAGGCCTGCCCATCGGCCTGCAGATCGCTGGCCCACCGAATCGCGAAGACCTCGTTCTGCAATTCGCCTACGCCTGTGAGCAAGCACTCCAATGGCGGCAGCGCGCCCTTTCCTCGGCAGAGGTTTTCATCAGAGCCGATAAATAAATCCCCGTTGAGGCCGCAGGTTACCTGTGATGGCAAGGGATCCTTCGACTTCGTTCGGGCTGGCGCCCTTACTTCGCTCAGGATGACAGTGATTTCTTGACCAGCGAGCGCATCTTCGGCAGAACTCCGCCTACGGGCCGCCAACCTTCCTTCCTCCCGCGAGATCGTTCGTCTCCGTTGGCTGGCGCCTCACTTCGTGTCACGATGACACGAAATCGAAGGGAACCGTGCAGATGTTTCTCGGACACCCAAAATGCGCAACCCTCAGTTCACCGAACGCACATCGTCCGGCAGCACCAACACAAACGTGCAACTGCCGCTCGCCTGCGAACACGACAATACGCCGCGCCGCAGGATCTTCGTGGGCGTCTCATCCGGGAAACTCACATCAAACTTCAAGTGCCGCAGCGCCTCCTCCAGGCTGCGCAGCTTTTCTTCGCCGCTGACGTACTTCACGTTCTCCACCGCAACTCCGTGATTGGCCGCCCCCAGCAACACCCAGAACTCCGCACTCCCTGTCAGCGGCGGGCGCTCCTTCAGCGTTGTCGAGCGCATCTGCTGCAGTTCGTCGCGATGCTGGTTCACGGTCGAGTCGACTTTGCCCTCGCCGCCCAGCAGCCCGCTCAACCGCCCGCGGGTCTCCGGAATCGGCCGCAGACCGCTCATCGCCAGGGCATACGTCCGGATCGCCTTATCTTTGTCCCCCTGCTTCTGATAAATCTGCCCGAGGTGATCGCCTACCTCTCCGTGATGTCCCAGCATCCACGCCGCCGCAACATACTTCTCGGCTTTATCCAGATTGCCTTCCGCGTAATACACCCAACCGAGCGTGTCCCAGTACGCAATCAACGAAGGCACCAATGCCAGGTCGCGTTGATTCAACTGATCGAGCGATAGATTGCGCAACCCGGCCGCCGTCGCCGCTACTGCCGACTCGGCATACTGCTGCGCCTTGTCGAGATGCGTGTTCTTGAGCGACAACTGATAGGCGATGTTGTTCCACACCAGCGGCGTTGCCGAAATTTCCGTCGCGCGGTCGAAGGCCGCCAGCGCCTTATCGTCCTGACCCAAATTCAGATACGCATCGCCCAGGCTGACTTGCAGTCCGGCATCATCGGGACTGAGCGCCGCCGCCTTCTCCAGTTCCGGCGCCGCCTGGTCGTACTTGTGCCACTCCGCATACATCGCCCCCAGATTGCCGTGCGCAAACTTGTCGAGCGGATTCGCCTCGAGCTGCTTGTGGAAGGCATCCGCAGCCTCGTCATATTTACGGTCCTGCCAGTACGCCCGGCCCAGATTGTTGTAGGCGAATTCGTCGTAAGGATTGACCTCGAGCGCCTTCCTGAACGCCGCCACCGCGTCGTCACCCTTACGCATTCCGAGATACGCCAGCCCGAGATTGTTCCAGGCGTACTTGTTTTTCGGTTCGACCTCGGTTGCCCTCTTGAGCAACTGAATCGCCAGCGGGAGATCGCCGTTCTGCATGGCAGCCCGAGCGCTCTCGTTCAGATCGTCCGCCTTCATATCCGGCGGGGGGGCCGGCGATCCGGCCACCGTGTTCTCAATCGCCAGATGCTGCCCCAGGTCTGAAAGCACAGCCCGCCGGAAGGCCAGGTAGTCGCCCGCGCGCGCGGCCGGTAGTTCCCGCTCGCGCATCAGCATCGAGCGCTCCGCCGTAAACACGTTGCCTTCGAGCTTGTAGGTGGCCTTGTACTCGCCGTAGTCCCGCTTCATCGAAAACGGAAGCGGCGCGTGCGCGGTGTAGCGCGCCGGAAGCGTCAGCTTCACCCGGTAGGTAAACTGCCCTGGCGGCCCGAACTTAATGGGCTCGGCATCCGGCCCCGTGTCGTCCTCGTCCGGATCGGCCAGCGAGAACTGCGACAGTGGCAAGTCGATTTCCGATTTCTTCTTCGACCAGTCCAGAAAATTCGCCTTGGCCACGTCGTAAGAGAACTGAAACGCCTGCCGGGTCGCCGCCGGATCGTCGACCTTCAAATTCGTGATCTCGCCATCCAGCCCGCCCATCGAATTGATGTTCTCGACCAGTCGCTCCCACTGCGCGCTCGGCACGCGGCGGAAAATGATGCGCATCAGCAACTCCGTGTCGCCGCGCACCACGTAACTTACCTTCGCGTTCAGCTTGCCCAGTTCGTTGATGGAACCGTCAATGGTCTGTACCTGCGTGTTTTCCATCGGCGGATCGGCCGGAGTTTCCTCCAGGTGGGGCGCGCCTTCCACCGGAATCACTAGCCCCTGCTTCTTGCGGATGTTGAACGACAGCAGCCGGAAGGGTGCGACCTCGGTGGTCGTATCCATCCACACTTCTTCCTTCCCCATTGGCAGCAGCGTGATCACATGATCGAACTGTGACGGCGAAGGGACGTCGGGATCGAGCTTGCGGCTCGAGTTGATCAGCACTGACGATGCGTGCATCCCCTCCGCTTCGAGGAGCGCGGCAAGCAAGGTGTGCTTATCCTTGCAGTCGCCGTACTGGTTTTGCAAGACATCGGTAGCCGGGTGCGGCTGGTAGCGGCTCAGTCCCAGCGACAGGCTGACATAGCGAAAATTCTTCGCGACGTAGTCATAGAGGGCTTCCACCTTGTCGAGGTCGCCGTTGACCCCTTTGGTCAGTTCCTCAGCCTTGGCGCGGATTTCCGGCGTGGGTTGCCGGCGATCCTTCTCCAGGCCGGCGTACCACCGCCCGACCTCTTCCCAGCTGCCAAACGTCGTCAGCTGGACCGCGGGAACTTCTTCGTCGGGATTCTTATGCTTCTTCTTTTTCTTCTTGTCCTTATCCTTATTACTGTCATCGTCCTCGCGCTCCAGGTGCGAACTCGTCCAGCGATAGATACGGCGCCCATTCTCTTCCGTGACTTTCGGCTCAATCCCCGGCTTCGTCTTCAGAATGATCGTGCGGTCCTTTGGGATATCGACCTCGAGCTGCTCGTCGAGCACGATATTCGTCTTGTCGAAGTCGTACTCCGTCCAGAACTGGTTCGGCGCCAGCGCCGTGTGAATCACCGTCGCCACGTCGTACTCGAGCACTTCCCCCGGCCGCAGTCCAGGCACGGTGATGTGCTTCTGCCGGTAGTCGGTGTACACCGGCGCCTCGCGCGCCACCGGCGCGCTCAAGTCTTGCACCGAGTCCGCTGGCGCCGTGACTACGCTGCCATCCTGCTTGCGGACACGGACGTAGGGAATCTCAACCCGTTCGTTCGCCGAGCTGTAGCCGATCACCACCTGCCCCCACTGCTCCACCCCGGCTTCGCTCTGCACCCGCACCCGCGCGATCGTCTCCTTCCGTCCGGTCCCGTCACTCTCAAAATGGAAGAGGGTTCGCACCTGCTCGATGACGAAGCCTTCTTTCGAATAGTCCTTTTTCTCGCTGTCGGAATCGCCCGACTTCGCGCCCTTTTCCCCGCCGGCCGGCTTCGGGGCCTTTGCCTGCGAAGGAGTTTGCGGTTCACCCGCAGGCTGGATCCCGGTCTGCTGGGCGTGGAGGTTGAGGAGAAGGCCTGAAATCAGGAGGGCGAACACGACAAAACGGCGCATAATGAATATGGTCCTTCGCCGTTTGTACCGTAAGCGCCCGGTGGGCGCAAGGGGGAGCGGCCCATGACGCCTGTACCCAGGGTAACCGGCAGCACAGCCCCAAACCTTCTCGGCGTACCCAGGAAATCCGCGGCAAATGGTGAAAACCGAACCCAATCGGCGCCAGCCCTCCTACGTGGCATCCGATTCTTCAAACAACCCTACAGGAAGGCCCGTATTCGTACGCTCGGTAGGCAATGCTACGCTGGTTGTTTTCCCGGAAGAATGGAGTAGCTCGTCTTCCGGCGAAAATGGCTGGTTGTGGCAGGTCGTTCCAGGCTGAGCAATACCCGATGGATCCACAGTCTCGGGCTAACCATGGGGGCAGGTCGTGCGGGTCCTAATCGTTGACGATCAACAGTCTGTGCTGCGCGGTATCCGTGCTTTGCTGCTCCTCGGAACCGAGGACATCGAAGTCTGTGGCGAGGCAGAGAATGGTCACGAAGCCATCGTCCAGGCTGGCGAACTGAAACCCGACGTCATCCTGATGGATGTCAGAATGCCCGTGGTGAATGGCTTCCAGGCGACCCGCGAAATCCGACGCCTGCACCCCGAGATTCAAGTCATCGTGCTCAGCCACTACGATCTCCCGCATGCGCGGGAACATGCCATCGAAGCGGGCGCCTTCGATTACGTCGAAAAATCCGCCATCTGGATGAAACTTCTGCCCGCCTTGCGCCGGCTACAAACCGGGGCGCCTTCCCCGGATTCTGATTTGCACACCGGAAACAATGGCGATTCTGACGGGCAGCTCCAGAGAAATCTGCCGCAAATGGCCTTGCGCGATGCCGAGCAGCGTTTCCACTCGACTTTCGAGAACACCGCTGTCGGCATGGCCCACGTGGCGGAGAACGGCCGCTGGCTCCGGGTAAATCAGAAACTCTGCGACCTTGTGGGCTACTCGCGGAGCGAACTGCAAAGTTTGCGATTTCAGGACATCACCCATCCCTCCGATCTCGCAACCGCCCTGGCCCATGCCTCGAAAGTTGCCTCTGGCGAGCTCGACCGCTACGCCATGAACAAGCGCTATGTTCGAAAGGATGGCTCAGTTGTCCCTATGCGTCTCAACGTCGACGCGGTCCGCGACGGCGACGGCAATCTGCGCTATTACTCCTGCGTTATCGACGATGCCACCGCCAGAACTCTCGTCGAGGATAAACTTAGGGACTTGAGGCGGGAAATCCAGGTTTCCGCCGCGCACCTGGAGTTGCTATCAAGGCAGATGAAAGCGCCGCTGACTCGCTGCAGCCGCGATCTCCGCTATCTCTGGGTGAATCAGAACTACGCGGACTGGTTAAAACGTCCTATCGATAAGATCGTCGGCCGCCCCATCAAGGATGTTCTCGGCCTGGAAGCTTTCCGCAAGCTGCACCCACGGTTTGATCAAGCCCTGATGGGAAGCGAAGTCTCTTACAAAGACACCGTCAACTACGAAAAGATTGGCACCCGGTCCATTTCCGCCGCCTATCAACCCACCACCGATTCCGCCGGCGCCGCCGACGGATGGATCGCCTTCGTCCAGGACGTTACGGACGGAGACCAGAAGGCATCTTCAAGTTAGCAGTTCGGTTTCAGGTCGGTGGCCCCAGGTTCGGTGCCTTTCGACTGATCTGGACGATTCTTCGAGGTATGGATTTGATCGCCGAATCTTAAACCCAGCCACGCACCGATGGAATACGCTACGGAGGCCAGAAATGGAAGTGCAAACAATAACTTTCCGAAGCACTCACTATCTGCGCACGTTCTATTTTCTGGGGAGAAAAGCTGTTGAAACTCATATCTCCAATAGTGGCCGTCCGTTAAATTGCGGTAGTAGTCTGACCGCTCATAAAGCGAAATGTCTGAGCGCATAATCGCCAATAACAAAAGCGCGCCCACGATGCCCACCAAGCACGCTGACCGGTGCCGCAACTCGCGGTTTACCAAAGCCCCCAAAACTACGGCACCGCTCCACAGGAGCGGATTGTAGAGGAAGCCCACCTCAGGGACGGGAAAGCCAATCGAAGAACAGGCAACCCCCAAGATTCCGGCAAGAAGCATGAAAAGCAGGGTTCCCCCAATAGTGCCCAGAAGGAAATGCAGGGGCAGGGCAATTACTTCTTGCCAAAAAGGACGTCTGGTTGAAGTCTCTCGAGCGTTCGATTCTAAAAATGCAGGTGAATCGGTTCCTGGGTTCATTCGGTTGGTCTCACTGCCGCCTCACACTTCCAACTCCGCCCGCACCGTCCCATCCTCCAGATCGTTCTCCATCCGGAACCCCAGCTTCTGGCAGATAGCGCGCATCTCGCGGTTCTCCGCCAGGATCGTGCACACCACGCGCTTCAGCTTTTCATCCCGAGCCACCGCGATCAGCAGGCGATACAGTTCCGTGCCCAGCCCCTGTCCCTGGTAGCGGTCATCGACCAGCACCGCCAGTTCCGCTTCGTTGCTGCCGCCGTGCAGCTTGCTTAGGCGGCCGATCGCGATGATCTCCGGTTGCCCATCCTGTTTCTTGTGCTCGACCGCCAGCACCATCTCGCGGTCGTAGTCGATGAAACAAATCCGCGTCAGGCGCTCGTGCGCGGTGCGCTGGCTTAGCTTCAGCGGCTGAAAATAGCGCAGGTACACAGTGCGTTCCGAAAGCACCTGGTGCAACCGGATCAGCAGCGGTTCATCCTCCGGACGGATCGGGCGCACCGTCACCGCCTCGCCGCTTTTCATGGTCATCGGCCGCACGTACTTCACCGGGTACGGCCGGATCGCCGGCCGCGGCAGCTTCTCCTCTGTTACCTCCAACCCGTGCAGCACGACACGCGCGTCCAGCGCCACAATGCGCTCCGGAGAAGCCAGCACCGGATTGATGTCGATTTCCTTGATCCATCGCTGCTCGACCACCAACTGGCTGAAGCGCACCAGGAATTCCTCCAGCCCGGCCAAGTCGACCGGCTTGCGTCCACGAACGCCTTCCAGCGCCGTAAGCACTTTGGTGTGCTCCATCATGCGCCGCGCTAGCGTGGTGTTCAGCGGCGGCAGCGCCAGCGCACGGTCCCGGAAAACTTCGACCAGTTGCCCGCCCGCGCCGAACAGCAACACCGGCCCGAATTGCGAGTCCACGCTGCTGCCCACGATCAGCTCATAGCCGTCGTGCTTCAACATCGGCTGCACCGTCACCCCGAGAAAATGTCCGTCGCCCGCCTTCTCTTGCACAGCCGTCTCAATGGCCCGGTACGCCGCGCGCACTTCCTGCTCATTACGCAGATTCAGCTGCACGCCGCCCACGTCGGTCTTGTGCGTAACCGTCTCCGAGAGCAGTTTTACCGCCACCGGATAGCCGATCGCCTCGGCCTTCGCTGCGGCCTCGTCCTCGGTAAGCGCAATTTCCGTCTGCACCGTTGCCAGCCCGTAGGTGGCGAGCAGTTGCTTCGATTCGACTTCCGTCAGCAGCGTGCGCCCACTGCGTCGCGCCCGCTCAATGAGCTCGCGTGCCTGTGCCCGGTCGTGTCCTTCATCGTCTCCGCGGAGCACCGGCGTCTCGTACAATCCGCGCAGCGCATAGCTGTAGCGCCACATGTAGCAGAACATGCGCGCGGCCGTGTCTGGAAAATGAAACGTCGGAATCCCTGCCTGGTTCAGGATGTCGGTCCCCGCCGCCACCTCCGAGCCGCCCATCCAGCTGGCCAACACTGGTTTGCCTGTCGAATGCGCATACGGTTTCAGGTGCTCTGCAGTTGCCGTCGGCCCAGCCATGCCCTGCGGACACGTGATCGCCAGCAGCCCATCGATATTCGGATCGTGCGCCGCAATGTCGATGACCTTCGCAAAGCGTTCTGGCAGCGCATCTCCTAAGACGTCAATCGGATTGTTGTGGCTCCAATGCGGTGGCAACAGTTCGTTAAGCGCATGCATGGATTCCGCGGAAAGCCGCGCCAGTTGTCCGCCGTGGGAGAGCAGCCCATCGGCCGCGAGCACCCCCGGCCCACCCGCATTGGTCACGATCGCCAGCCGCGGCCCCTTCGGCCTCGGCTGCTTGGCCAGAACCTCCGCCATATAAAAGAGGTCGGCAATCGTCTGTACCCGCAGGACCCCGCATCGACGAAACGCGGCCTCCAGCACCTCATCGCTTCCCGTCAGCGCTCCCGTATGCGAAGCCGCCGCATGGGCCGCTGCTTCCGTGCGTCCTGCCTTGATCACGATAATGGGCTTGTTCAGCGAAACTTCGCGCGCCGCCGACAAGAAAGAACGCGCATCGCCCACCGACTCCATGTACATGATGATGCTCTGCGTCCGCGGGTCATTCCCCAGGTAGTCGATCAGGTCGCCCCAGCCCACATCGAGCATCGATCCGACCGACACAAACGCGCTGAAGCCCACCATCTCCTTTTGCGCCCAATCCAGAATCGCCGTGCACAGCGCCCCACTTTGGCTGATAAACCCCACATTGCCCGCCCGTGCAATGCCCGAGGCAAATGTCGCATTCAGCCCGATGATCGGATTCATCACGCCCAGGCAGTTCGGCCCGACCACCCGCATTCCCGTACCGTGAATCCTCTCCAGGATCTGCCGCTCTAGTTCCTTCCCCTGCTCGCCGTGTTCCTTGAATCCCGCCGAGATGACGATCGCGCCGCGCACTCCGGCCTCGACGCAGTCGCGGATGATGCCGGGTACCGTTGCGGCCGGCGTCACGACCACCACCAGATCCACGGACTCCGGCAAGTCCGCCACGCTCTTGTACGCCTTGATTCCGAGCACGCTGCTGCGCTTCTCGCTCACGGGATAGACTGTGCCGCCAAACGGACTGCTTACCAGGCTCCACAGCACGGCTCGCCCCACGCTGCCCGCTCGGTCGGTCGCGCCAATCACCGCCACGCTGTGCGGCGCAAAGATCGCGTCCAGCGGATGGGTTTCCGCCCGCAGCACGTCGTGAGCGCGATCCTGCTTGCTCGTCTGGCTCGCTTTGTTCGTTTTGCCTGCGCGGTTCATCGTTCGGAGCGCACTCATGATGCGCCAGTCTACGCTTCTATCTCACCGCCGTCTGTGACGCGGAATAGCCGCGCTGGATCCACGTATCCCTTTTGTTTCCCGTAGGTTCCTCCAGCTTGCTGTATTTTCCACTTGCTTCTTTTTCCGGCTCGGCTAAAATTCCCCGGACCTTCGACACACCAATTTTCCTATCGGCACCCGCAGGAGTGTGTCAGCAGGTACACCTGGACTCAATTCCACAAGGAGACTTTCAGAAATGAAGAAGCTGCTCACGCTGCTGTTCACGGTTGCGATCGCCCTCTCCCTGACCACTGCGACGTTTGCGCAGGACACAGCGAAGAAGGACGACACCACGAAGAGCTCCGATTCCAAGGATAAGAAGGCCAAAAAGGACAAGAAGGCCAAGAAAGACGACAAGGCTGCCGACAAGAAAACAGATGACAAAATGAAGGACAGCAAGTAACTCCTTCTACCTGCGTTTCGCGCCCCGGCAACTGGCCGGGGCGTTGTTTTTTCCGCTTAAAACGATACTTTTTCTTCCTTAAGTGCAACCCTTTGCCGCTTCCGCGTGCCCGGAATCTACAAAAATTTGACAACTCCCCGCACTGGAACCGTAGTAAAATCCGGCTCAAGTCCAACCCCTGCCATCCGGCAGGTGTGGGGTAACATCGCGACCCATCCCCTAACGGCCGCGTCGCCTTTACTCAGGAGGGTTGAATGGATTCTCGGGCCCCCGAATCGACGTCTTCCACCGTCTCGTCATCTTCCACCACGAAAATCCATCCGCGCGAAGGACGCAACTTCTGGGTCCTCACCGCGTATGGAATTTCGGGTCTGGCGTTGTTCGGCATTCTCGCCTACTACTTCAGCGACTTCGTCGCTCACTAGTCCTGGCGCATCGGCTGTGGGCGCCGTCTCGAACGGCGAACGCAGCCGTGTATCTTTCATCCCTATCTCGCAGTCAAAGACTTAGCGGCGCCGCCATCCATCCTCAATCCGTCGTGCTACAATGACCCCCGCTTTATCCTTTGTTTCTGAGTAATCAGTCAGACCGACAGCTCCCCGCACTTCTTTCATACGGACAGATTCGCTTGGCCCAGGGACCCCCAAAGACCGCCGCTCCCGTCACTTACGCCGACGCCGGTGTCAATATCGACCGCGCCAATCGCACCAAGCAGCGCATCAAGTATCTCGCCCACAAAACCTTCACCAAGGGAGTCCTCAGCGAGATTGGGGGCTTCGGCGGGCTGTTTAACGTTCCCAAAACTTACACCGATCCCGTGCTGGTCTCGAGCGTCGACGGCGTCGGCACCAAGCTCAAAGTCGCCTTCGAAATGAAGGTCCACCACACCGTGGGTGCCGATCTGGTGAACCACTGCGTAAACGACATCGTGGTGCAGGGCGCAGCTCCGCTCTTCTTCATGGACTACCTTGCGACTGGCAAGCTCGAGCCCGAAGTGGCTGAGAAAGTCGTTGAGGGGATCGCCGAAGCCTGCAAGCACAACAGCTGCGCCCTGATCGGTGGCGAAACCGCCGAGATGCCCGGCTTCTATTCCGAAGGCGAGTACGATCTGGCGGGATTCATCCTCGGCGTGGTCGAGCGCGAACGCATCATCACCGGCAAAGCCGTCGAGATCGGCGACATCGTCCTCGGACTCGCCTCCAACGGCCTCCACACCAACGGCTACTCCCTGGCGCGCAAGCTCCTCTTCGAGGTAGGAAAGTATTCCCCCGAGACCTACGTCAACGAAATCAAGAACAAGGTCGGCAATGAACTGATGCGTCCCCATAAGAGCTATTGGCCCGTGCTCAAAAAGCTCATTGACGCCGACGTCATTTCGGCCATGGCCCACATCACCGGCGGCGGTATCACGGACAACCTGCCGCGAGTGCTGCCCCGTGGCATGTCGGCGGTTATCGAACTCGGCAGTTGGCCGAGCCTGCCGATCTTTGAGCATCTGCAGGCGCTGGGAAGCGTCGCCCAGGATGAAATGCTGCGAACCTTCAACATGGGCCTGGGCATGGTGCTGGTCATCAATCCCAAGAAATTCAAAAAGGCGCAAACCCTGCTCGAGCGCGCTGGAGAGAAGTATTACAACGTCGGCCGCATCGTGAAGGGAGAGCGCAAGGTGCTGTACTCCTAGTTGCTCGTCGTATTTATGCTGCGCCGCGCTTCTCCGCTGTGCCTGTTTCTCTTGCTCGCGGCACCGCTGTTTGCTGCCGACTCCCTCGCCAACCCCGGACTTTATGACTACGCCGGCGATCTCGACGGCGAGATCCTCTTTGGCCTCACTCTCCATCAGCGCGATGGTCAGAAGCTCACCGGCTCCTATTTCTACAAGCGCTCCTTGAAAGACAAACGCGCCAAGGCTGCCAACGAACAGGAGTTCCTGAAAAACTACGACCGCATCTTCAGCCCCAAGTTTGTCTCGCGCATCCGCGCCGCCGTGCCTCACAACATGTTTGCCCGCGATCAGGGCATCATGCTCGCCGACGGCGCCGTCTGGTTCGACGACAAAGGCAAAGTATTCGCGTTGAACAATTGAGCCCGATCAAAACTATGGTCCACATACGAATCACATGAAGAATCTTGGCATCCTGCTTTCCGGACGCGGCTCGAACTTCGAAGCCATCGCCCGCAACATCGCCGCGGGTAACATTCCCGACGCGCGCATCGCGATCGTCCTCTCGAATAAGCCCGACGCGGGCGGGATCGCCACGGCAAAGAAGCTGGGCCTTACTGCGCTGGTGCTTCCCTCCAAGGGCGTCGCGCGCGAGGAACACGATCGCGCCGTGGTAGCCGTCCTGAAAGAGCACCAGGTTGACCTGATCTGTCTCGCCGGGTATATGCGTCTGCTGTCGCCCTGGTTCGTGCAGCAATTCCCGCAGCGCATCCTGAACATCCACCCCTCGCTGCTTCCCGCCTTCCCCGGCCTCGAAGCGCAGGAGCAGGCCTTCGCCTACGGCGTCAAAGTCACCGGCTGCACTGTCCACTTCGTCGACGAGGAACTCGACCACGGCGCCATCATCGTGCAAAGGACTGTCCCCGTGCACGATGACGATGACGAGCACACGTTAGCCGCACGCATCCTCGAGCAGGAACACATCGCGTATTCGGAAGGGATCCGGATGGTGCTGGAGGGGAAATACGAGATTAGGGGGCGGCGATTTGTGAGAAAGACGCGGTGAGCGCTCCCCTTCTGCCCAAGCACGAGCTTCGAATTTTCATCGCCAAACCGGCTGTCCGTTGCACGCAGGGCTGGTCATGCCCCTCAAAGCTTTGTCATCCTGAGCGGAGTGGTTCGGTTGTTTTGCGAACCGCACCACGCAGTCGAACGACCCCGCTGTCGACGGCGATACCAGCGGCGCAACCAACTTTTCTACCGCCACCGTCACACGAAGGAGAAGGTCTGTTCAATTGTCGCGCCACGCCCACGATTTCCGTGCCAAAAAATTCTTTTCCGGGCATGGGGTGGAGTTCGCAGGTAGGGGGTCCTTCGACTCCGCAGGCCGATTCGAAAAAACGAATCGACCTGCTCCGCTCAGGATGACAATGCTCCAAGATTCGGCACTGTGTCAGAGTTTGGAATCGGCATAGCGAGAGTTGCGTCGCTCATCAAGACAGTCGAGGGTCACATGTCCCGAGATGCTTATAGGTGGCTACCAACTGATGACCGCCTTTAGCTGCTGTCTGCCGACCCTCACCGTTAACCTCATCGGGGGAGGAGGAGCCGACTGCACAAGATAGGGTTCCGTCTGTACATGGTTGTCGATTCTCACCGAGCCCTGTTTCAGTTTTCTGGCTGCGTCGGTTGTGGAGGTAGCGAGCCCGCACTTAAGCAAGAGTCGGTCTACCCTTAATGTTGCCTCCCTGCCGCGGACGGTCTCAACAACATGGCCCCCGATGTCGGCAAGGGTGATGAATTCCTCCCGTACATCCTCCGGCACCTCACCCCTCTGAAACTGCTTAGCCCAGTCCTCTGCCGCCTTTGCCGCGGCTTCGGGCGTGTGAAAATCCGCGACGATCTTCCGCGCCAGCTCTTTCTTCAACGCCATTGGATGCGCCGCGCCGGCGGCGACATCGCGTTTCATCTTTTCGATGTCCGCCACCTGGACGTCAGTCAGCAGTTCGTAGTAGCGCCACATCATCTCGTCAGAAATCGACATGATCTTGCCGTACATCTCGCGCGGCGGCTCGTGAATCCCCACCGCGTTGCCCAGGGATTTCGACATTTTGTTGACGCCGTCGAGGCCCTCGAGAATCGGCGTGGTCAGCACGATTTGCGATTCCTGCCCGTACGCCCTTTGCAACTCGCGCCCGACCAGCAAATTGAATTTCTGATCCGTGCCGCCCAGCTCTACATCGGCCTCGAGCGCCACCGAGTCATAGCCCTGCGCCAGCGGATAAATCAGTTCGTGCATCGCAATCGGCTTTTCTTCCTGAAAGCGCTTATGAAAGTCCTCGCGCTCGAGTATCTGCGAGACCGTGTACTTGGCGGTCAGCCGAATAAAATCCTCCGCGCTGAATTTCGAAAACCAACGGCCGTTGAAGTCGATGACCGTCTTGACCGGATCGAGAATCTTGAACACCTGCGCTTTGTAGGTCTCGGCGTTCTGCTCGATCTGCTCCCGCGTCAGAGGAGGCCGGGTGGCCGAGCGTCCGGTCGGGTCGCCGATCATCCCGGTGAAATCGCCAATCAGAAAAATGACGATGTGGCCGAGGTCCTGAAAGTGTTTGAGCTTGCGCAGCACCACGGTGTGGCCCAGGTGCAGGTCGGGCGCGGTCGGGTCCATGCCCAGCTTCACCCGCAGAGGCTTCCCGCTGGCGCGCGACTTTTCAAGCTTGGCACGCAGTTCCGACTCGCGAATGATTTCCGCCGAGCCTTTTTTGATGTAGGCGATTTGTTCGTCGACCGAGGCGAAAGTGGGCATGCGAGTTGATTATAACGAGAGGGTTCGGGCCTGACTCTAGGTTCCACCGCCAATGCGCGAAAGTGGCGAGCTTCAGCCGTTTTCGGAGGGTCTACTCAAGCGACTCAAACGGCTCATGCCTGCGTTGTTACTCCTGTCGAGCTAGAAAATGCGAATTTTCGGCGTACAGGCGGCAAGATTAGCAGGATAGTAGCAATTAAGGCAGGCGCCATCACGATGACAGAGATGCCTATTCCAAATCCACTTTCGGACCGAGCAAACTCGTCGCGAGGATTGAGAGCTGAGATGAAGATTAGGACCCCTAACGCAAGCATCAGCACACTCGCCGCCAACGCGGCCCGCCACGCCCAAGCTTTTCCTTGTAGCAGACGTACGCTGACGAAGACAGTGAAGAGCCCTGCAATGCCGAACAGCGAACTATCATAGAATCTTGAGCCGAAGAATGGGATTGCGCGTTGTTCAACCCATGGACTGCCGGCATAGAGGAGCAGCACCGCGGCAAGAGCGAGCCCAAAGAAGCACACCGCCCCGATGGCAATCCTTGCCAGCATCTTGCCTATGATCCCATGAATCGTTTCGGCTGGATAGTTCTCGAAACGGGGCTAGCGCTCGATATATGTGTGGGTTTGACGTATGAAAATGATCAAATGAATGCCCGACTCGACAGGTGTCTCCTCGCAGTTTTTCTGCTAGGCTCTTGCCGCGAAAATGCGGGCCGCTGCCATCCTCGGGCTGGGGTCGTCGACGCGCGACCTGAAACCGTTCCAATCGGACTCGCAAGTCGAGTGGTTGGTCGGCCTGCCTCCCGAGCGGGAGGGACTCGACGCGATCCTCGTCTTCGGCGGCGACGGTACGGTGCACCGGCATCTTGGGGCGCTGGTGAGGCTGGGCTTGCCCGTATTGATTGTGCCCGCCGGAAGTGGGAACGACTTTGCTCGGGCATTGAGTTTGTTTGAGGTGCGCGATTCGCTCGAAGCCTGGCACAGGTTTGTCGCGGGCGGCAATAACACGCGAGTTGTGGACTTGGGAATGATCACGCCCCTCGCGGCTCCGGCGGAAACAGTGGCTAAAGCTGCAATCTTTGATGACACAGAAGCGGCATCCCTGAAGGCGCGCTCTGATGCAAATCTACCCCAGGCTGATCGCCCCTGGAGGCCTAATCACCCTGAATCCAAAAGTGCGGCTGATGCCGCTTCCGGCGGGCGGGGACGCCCGCCGCTCCACCAAGCAACCCAGCACGGCAAACCCGTGTATTTTGCCTGCGTCGCCGGCGTCGGCCTCGACGGCGAAATCTCGCGCCGCGCCAACGCCCTTCCGCGCTGGCTGCGCGCGCACGGCGGCTACGCGCTGAGCCTGCCTCCCGCCCTGCTCGCCTTCCAACCGTTTTCGATCACGCTCAGCGTCGCCCAGCCAGGCCACGCCGAGTTTCTTCCTCGCAGCCAGCAGCCGGTGATGGCTGCCGTCTTTGCCAACACTCCCGGCTACGGTGGAGGGATGCGTGTCGCGCCGCGCGCCCGGATGGACGACGCTCTGCTCGACATTTGCATCATTCGCGATATGGCGAAGCTGAAACTGCTGAGCGTCTTTCCCTCGGTCTATCTCGGACGCCACCTCAGCCTCCATGAGGTCGAGTACTTCGCCGCACCCGGCGCCCGCATCGAAACCGATCGCCCCATGGATGTCTACGCCGATGGCGAGTACGTCTGCCCGGCTCCGGTGGAGTTCGGCGTTGCTCACGACGCGCTAACCGTCATCGTCCCGGCGCGAAAAGATAATCAGCAATTTTGAATGGTTTCTCATGGTGGAACTGCGCCGGGTTGACGGGATCCACTCCCGAAACCGAGATCGTGCCGACTAGCGACTGACCACTAGCGACCAAAAACTAGTCACTCGCGACGGACGACTCCCGCCGCTGCCGGGACCGCTCCTCGACTTTCGCGGCCAGTTCCCGCGTCGCCGGAACCGCGATCCCATGTTTGGTGCCGCCCCTCAGGATCGGCCCGGCAATCGCGTCCAGCTCCGGAACGTTTCCCCGATCCACGTCTTTCTGCATGGAACTGCGCATGTCGCGGGGAAAATTCCCTGACGCTCCCAGCACCTTTTCGACATCCACCTGCGCGCCTTCCGCTACGGCTACGGCGCACGCTTCGCGCATCGTCGCTTCCACCTTGCTCCGCGACTCTGGATTGTCGAAAACCTTTCCGATCGTCGTGTCATAGGCGGATGTCGACAACGCGAATGGCGCCAGGAACACCAGCTTGTTCCACAGCAAGGTTGCTTCGTTTTCGAAGAACCGGCAGGTGAGGCCGTGGGCCTGCAGTTTCTCCGCCGCATCCGCCAAGCGGTCGCGCCCGGTCGCGCCGAAGTTCAGCCACGCAAAGGGCGAGCGATGAATGATGTGGCCCGGCGCGGCGCGTTCCGTTTCCCCGGCGAACGTTCCCGGCACCACGCGATCCTGTCCAAAGCGCTCACGCAGCGCAGCCACGTGGTCGATGCCGTTGAGCAGCGGCACGACCGTTCCGGCAATGTCCGCCCGTGGCACGGACTTCAGTGCCGCATCCAGTTGCGGCGCCTTGACCGTAATCCATAACACGTCTGCAGGCGGCGCTTGCGCCGCCTTCTCCACTCGCGCACTGAAGTTCCCGAGCAGCTGACTCTCCAGCCTCATTTCCGCGGGAAACTGTTCGAGCGTGCCCGGGCGAACCACCATCGTGACCGCGTCTCCGGCGTGCGCCAGGCAGGCTCCGATCAGCCCGCCCACTCCACCTGGACCTAAGATCGCATGTCGCATGTCGACATTATGCACGCGAATCCGTGCTCCCGTCGCGCTGGCCGCCGGAGTGCTAAACTACCCGTCAGTTATGGCTGAAGAAAAGCGTTCCCGCACCTTCCTGTGGATCGTAATCGGCGGCGGAGCCTTCTTCTTGTTCGTGCTTGCCGTCTTCGCCTTGGTCTATATGGCGCTGCATGCCGGCAAAGACTCTGCGGCGATGGCTTTCGGCGACAAGATCGGGGTGGTGGATCTCGACGGCGTGATTACATCGCCCAATCCCGTCGTGCAGCAGCTCAAGAAGTTTGCCGACGACGACTCCATCAAAGCCATCATCATCCATGTGAACTCGCCCGGCGGCGGTGTTGCCGCCTCCGAAGAGATCTACAGCGAAGTCAAACGGATCCGTGACGAGAAGAAGAAGCGCATCGTTGCCTCGATCGAAACCGTCGGCGCCAGCGGCGCTTATTATGTTTCTTCCGCTGCGAACAAGATCTATGCCGACAACGGCAGCGTCGTTGGCTCGATCGGCGTGATCGCGCAGTGGGTCAACTACGCCGAACTCTTGCAGTGGGCCAAGCTCAAAGACATCACCATGAAAGCGGGCGAGTTTAAAGACACCGGCTCGCCCACGCGCGACATGACTGCCGCCGAGCGCGAGTACCTGCAAGGCATGATCGACAACATGCATGCGCAGTTCATCAAAGCCGTCGCCGATGGGCGCAACATGAAATTCGAGGACGTCAAGTCGATCGCCAACGGCAAGGTCTGGACCGGCCAGCAGGCGCTGCCCATGAAACTCATCGATCAGCTGGCCGACTTCCAGGCCGCGGTCGACGACACGGCCAAAGCCGTTGGCATCAAGGGCGAACCCGTGCTGGTCAAACCCGAACGCGACCGCAAAACCTTGAGTGACTTGCTGTTCGGCGATATTTCCGAATGGCTTCCGAGCAAGGAAAAAATCCTCGATCAGCACGTCGGCTTTTATTACATGTGGAAGTAGTGTGGCGCGGACGCCCGGGCGTCCGCTCCTGGGATCACGAAGCCGCAACTCTTCACCGGGCCCCCGGTTATTTCACAGGGAACTTGCGCGAAGTACCTGAAATTTGAGAGAGTTATCGAGGCCCCGACAGAGGGCCCGGTCGCCCCGGCCAAGCGGCCACTCGTCAAATTCACCACGGAGCCTAGAGGCGTATGACAAAAGCGGATCTGATTGATGAGGTCTCGCGTCTGGCGGAGCTCACGCGCAAAGACAGCGAAGTCATTGTAGAGACGATCTTTGACAGCATCGTGCGCTCCCTGCGCGTAGGCGATAAAATTGAAATCCGCGGCTTTGGCAGCTTCCGCACCCGGCAGCGCAAGCCCCGCGTCGGACGCAATCCCAAGACCGGCGACCGCGTCGAAGTTCCCGCAAAAAAGATCCCTTTCTTCAAGCCCAGCAAGGAGTTGAAGGACCTGGTGAATCACGGCGACGCGGCCCAGGCCGCGGCCGCTCCGCCTGCCGCCCCTGCGCCGTAAGCGCTACGACTTTCCGGGCGCGTGCACTACGCGCCCTTCTTCCTTTGTTTTGTTATTCCTCTCTGTTTTTCTGCCTGTGTCCTGTTATCTCCAGGGCTTTCTGTTATCCGCACGTTGCCTTCCGGGAAGTTCCGTTCCGCGATCGTTGGCGCGGCACGCTCTAACTCCCTTCTGGTGAGCCCAGCCTACAGAGCGCGACGCGGGGTAGACTAAATCCATCTCGTCCCAGGGAGTTCGTTTCATGACCGACTTGCGACCCATCGGGCACGTCCAGAGTCCCTACAAAGAATCGCGCGCGATCCCCAAGGGCCTCGGCGCTAAGCACGACGCCGAAGGAGTCCTCGAAATCCTCGCCGAATTTGAATCTGGCCTCGCCGATATCGAGGGCTTTTCCCATCTCTTCGTCCTGTGGCTGTTCGACCGCTCGGAAGGATTCGACCTCACGGCCAATCCACCCAGTGACAACCGCCCGCACGGGGTCTTCGCCACGCGCTCGCCGCGGCGTCCGAATCCCATCGGCCTCACGGTCGTCGAACTGGTGCGCCGTGATGGCCGTCATCTGCACGTGCGCGGCGTCGACATGCTCGACCAAACGCCCATCCTCGACATCAAACCGTACCTTTCCTCGATCGCTCCCGAATCCCTGCGCCGCGGCTGGCTCGCCGAAGCCGAGGCCCGCAACCGAAAGTAAGTTCCTGAATGACACATAATCCATGCGCACGTAGCCTCTAGGACCGCCTGATCCTTCGCTCTGCCAAACAGCCCGGTTGTAGCGTGCTTCTCTCTGAGGATAAGCAGAGCGCGAAATCGACGTTGTTGGCATCAAGAATCCGTTCTTGTGAACGAGGCCTGCCGCTCCCAGGCTGCGCCTCCCTTGACCCCCTCCCTCCCGGCAGAGCACAATGCCGAGCGTCGCGGTTGCGGCGCCCGGTCCCCGTTCTTTTCCTCGGAAAGTTTCAGCAAGGAGCATCGCCATGTCGGTCAAGCAGGGAGACATCGCCCTCCTGAAAGATCCCATTGCGCAGGAACTTCTCCACTCGCAAATTCCTGCGCGCCTCGCTTACGTCTGGACCGACGGCTCTCCGCGCGTCGTGCCCATCTGGTTCCATTGGAACGGACACCATCTCGTCATGGCCACTCCACCCAAAGCGCCCAAGGTCAAGGCGCTCGCCAAGAATCCGAAAGTCGCCGTCACCATCGACGGCAACCAGTTCCCGCACAAAGTCCTGATGATTCGCGGCACGGCGCGCCTCGACTCCATCAACGGCATCGTTCCGGAATATTCCGCCGCCGCCGAACGCTACTTCGGGCCGGAACAGGCAGAGGCTTGGCTGAAACAGCTGCGCACCATGATCGCAGGCATGGTCCGCATCACCATCACTCCCGAATGGGCCGCGTTGCTCGACTTCCAAACCCGCTTCCCCAGCGCGCTCGCGGGATGACGGATTTCAAAGAAATTGGCAAGTGGACGGAACCGCGGAGCGTTTGCTCCGCCGGACAGCCGAGGGCGGCTGTCCCTACGCATGCTTGGAGATTGGAGGGCGGCTGTCTCTACCGCGGGCGTGAGCCTTCGAAAATTGGGCAGCGGGCGCAACTTGCGCGCCTTTCTCTTATCCAAAGCATCTGGTGATTCATGGGTAAGGCCTATTTCAGTCCGGAATTGTTTTTGTTTTTGCAGCAGATCAAGCGCAACAACCGCCGCACGTGGTTTCTGAAGAACCGCGAGCGCTACGAAGAAGTCGCGCGCCAGCCCGGCCTGCGCTTCGTCGTCGACTTCAGCTTCCGCATGAAAGAAATCAGCCCGTGGATCAAGGTGGACCCCAAGCCCACGCACGGATCGCTGCAGCGCATTTACCGGGATTTGCGGTTCTCCTCCGACCGGCGTCCTTACAAGACCTGGATCGGCATGACGTTTCCGCACGCGGGCCAGAAGAAGGAAGAGGTGCACGCCGTCGGCTACTATCTGCAACTCGAGCCCAAGGGAAGCGCCTTTTATGGCGGAGCCTGGCAGCCCGACCGGCGCTCGCTGGCAAAGATTCGCGACGCCATTGCGTGGAAGGCGGATGAGTGGAAGCAGGCCAAGCGCGGCTGGAAGATCGAAGGCGCCAGCCTCACGCGCGCGCCGCGTGGGTATGCGGAGAATCATCCGCTGATCGAAGATTTGAAGCGGCAGGATTTCGTGATGAGCGTGCCTTTTACGAATGCGCAAGTGTGTGGCCCGCGATTCTTGCAGGAAGTTACGGCGGCCGCGAAAAAGATGGCGCCGTTGATGAGTTTTCTGGCGAAAGCACAGGGGTTGCAGTTTTAGGAAGAGTCGTTGGTCCCTTTGCTCCCAATCCCCAGGTTAACGTCCAAAGGCGGACGCGAACCTGAGGCACCGTCGCCAATGTGCCCGAACCTCGATTGATCATTTCGACGGTTCTCAGCGCTTGCCGGCGCCTAAGTACAAGTCGGCGATATCGAGTGCGGACTGGATCGCGTTGATGTCGGCGCGGTTCGAGAGCACGATTACGGTGAGGTGGTCTTTCGGAAAGCGCTGGATGGACGTGCGGAAGCCGACGGTTTCGCCGTAGTGCCACATGCGCTCGTAGCCGTGATAAGGGTCGAGGAACCATCCGAAGCCGTAGCTGACGGAGTGGCCGTTTTCCTGCGCGGGGGCGGCCGTCGGGTGAGCCGGAGTGAGCGCGGGCTGCATTTCTGCTGCGCTGAGCAGCGTGTTTTGGGCGAGGGCTTGGTCCCAGCGGGCGAGATCGGTCAGTGACGTGTAGACGCCGCCGTCACCGAGAGTGGCGGAGGTGGAACTCTGATCCGTCTGGCGGAAGGAAGATCCGTCGGGCGTGTGGCCGTAGGCACGGTGCGCGACCTCGTTTACGCCCTTCTCGTACGCAAGTGTGTTCTGCATCTTCAGCGGAGTGAAGATGCGTTCCTTCAGGAAGTCCCCGAATTTTTCGCCAGAAACTTTTTCGACGACCATGGCGAGCACGCAGTATCCCGAGTTGCTGTATTGCCACTTGCTGCCGGGAGGGAATTGCGTGGTCGTAGCTTTCTCCATGAGCGTGAGCACGCCCGCGTCGCTGATTTGCGTTATCTGGTTGTCGGGCGTGTTGCCGTACTGCTTGGCCATGAGGTCTTCGTAGTCGAGCAGTCCCGAGGTGTGATTCAGCAAGTGGCGGATGGTGATGTTCTTTCCGTAGGCTGGAAATTCGGAAAAGACCTTGGTCAGCGTTTCGTCGTAGCGCAGTTTGCCGTCGTCCACGAGCAGCATGATCGACATGGCGGTGAACTGCTTGGTGACCGAGGCGAGCCGGAAGTTGGTGTGCTCGTCAATTTTGCTTTTGGTGCGCAGATCGGTGATCCCATAGCCGCGTTCGAAGGCAACTTGGCCATCCTTCAGGACGAGCACGGCGGCGCCGGGCGTGTTCGGCGTCACCATGCTGAAAAGCGCATCGATTTTTTCTGCTTTCGACTGCGAATAGCCTGTGCCTGCACACAGTGAAACGCCTAAAAGGACGACAAGTTTTCTGCTGTTCACCAAGAACCCCTGCGGACCGGTCACTTACCAGCGCAAGAAGCATACAAGGCGAGCCCCAATCGAAGATCTGAAATCTGCAATCCGAAATTTCAACTTCTGATTTCGGATTGCAGGTTGACGTGATGCTCACTGCGCCGCGACGTTGAAGTCGACAGTGTTCGAGGTCAAGCCTCCGGTCTGGACGTAGACGTGAGCCATGCCGAACTGCTCCAGATCGGCGACCGTGAGCACGACCTGCAGCTCGGTAGCGCTCAGGAATCTCGTACTCTGGGGTACGTTGTTCCAGAACACCAAGGCATCGGCGCCGAAGTTGTTGCCGTTGACGGTCATCACGAAGGGTGAGCTGTTGACGGGGACAGTGTTGGGGACAAGCGTCGTGAGCGCCGGTGGATTGAAGTTGGTGCCGAACGTGACCTTCGGGTCATGCATGGCCGATCCACAACCCACGGTGAAGACGACGGCGAGCAAGAGGGTGACGGAGCGCATAACGGCCTCCTGGGAAATGGGCGACATTCTACTCCTGTTCGGGCGGCGGTGTGTCAAGGCCGGTGGATGAAATGCCGCGTCCGGCGCGGGGTTTGGGGAAGGTGCGAAAAAATGTTGCCCAACCTGGCTAGTACGTCCATAGACATAGTAGCAATCGGTTAACTGAGGGCTGTGGCCCACCCTTAGAGAGCCGCAAAGGGAGGTTCCGGGACAACGCAAATTAAAAGCCGCTTGGAAGGAGCCCCGCGCCACATATTGGACAAGAGCGTCCGACCCACTCTCGCCCCTGCCCCAGGCCGTTCGAAACCGATCACCTAGCCAAGCGTCGCGGAGAGGAGCATAATTCCGGCCATGACGCCGAGGCGAGCATTCTGGGACGCTTTCGCGACGGTCACCATCGCGAGCATGCTGGTGTGGGGATGGATCTTCTATAGCCTTCGCGGCAGACTCGGGCTCGAGTCTTTGCCGGTGTTCGTGTTCTTGATAGCGCTGTCCCTGTTTCTTGTTTTCCCCGTCTACTACCGCTATCGGAAAGGAAAGTCATCCGAGCGGGAGAGTGGGTCGAGCGGACTGCGGGTCGCTGCTATGACCGTGTTCGCGGTCGACTCGCTACTTCTGTTTGGCAGTTCGATCGGGGAAACGGGGTGGCGACAGACCTTCCATTTGCTAGGTGCGCTGATTTCGCTTCTCCTGGCGGTTGACTACTTCCGACGCTGGCGAAGGGCGCGAGCCAGCTAGCGGGAGTCGAGCGCCGCGCGCCCGTGCTACATGGGACAGCCGGGGGCGGCTGTCCCTACGCGAGATGGTTTGTCGGACCGGAGTGTCCGAACCCCACAAGAATCACTTCACTTCACAAACGTCAGGCCATGCGGGACGAAGTGGGCGAAGACGTAGGCGTACAGCATCACGATGATGCCTACGATGGAGCCCAGCGCCACGGAGTGCCAGGCGACGAAGCGGAAGATGGTGCCTTCGTTGCCGACCTGTTCGGTGGCAGCGGTCGCAATAGTGATGGATTGCGCGTCGACCATCTTGCCCATGACGCCGCCGGCGCTGTTGGCGGCACACATCAGAATGGGGTCGATGCCGAGTTGCTGCGACGTGATCTTCTGCAGACTGCCGAAAAGCGCGTTCGATGAGGTGTCGCTGCCGGTGAGGGCGACACCGAGCCATCCGAGGAACGTGCCGAAGAACGGATAAGCCCAGCCGGTGCGGGTGAAGGCGAGGCCGAGCACGGCGTCGAGGCCGGAGTAGCGGGTGACGTAGCCGAGTCCGAGCATGAAGGAGATAGCGATGACGGCGAGGCGCATGCGCTTGAGCGTCCGCCAGAAGATCTTGGCGAGGCGCGCGGGGCTGACGCCGAGCAGCAGACCCGAGAGAATCGCGGCGAGGAAGCATCCCGTGCCGGTCGCCGAGAGCCAGTTGAAGTCATAGCGCGCCGCTTCGGGAGTGGGCTTGGTAACCACCGGCGCAGCTCGGAAGACGGCGTTGTGCAGGTAGGGCACGTCCCAGCCGGGCGGGCCGGAGCGCGGCTTGCCGTCGGGCATGATGACCTTGAATGACGGAGTGGTAGCGGTGTTGATGGCGAGCTTGATCTTCGGCAGTCCCCAGAGGAGTACGAAGAGCGAGAGAATGGCGAAGGGCATCCAGGCGCGCAGGACGGCGCGTAGGGGGTAGGAGCGGATCTGGGCGAGACCATCATATTCAGCGGGGGTCCACTCGGCGCCGAACTGGTCGGTGATTTTGTCGGTGGGTGGGGCAACCACGGCTTCTGTCTGGTCATAGTCGAAGCGCCAGATTTTTTTTGGCTTCCAGATGTGGAGAAAGGCGACGGTGGCGACGATGGAGACGACGCCCCCCATGATGTCGACGAGATTGCTGTCGACGAAGTTCGACCAGAAGAATTGGGTGACGGCGAACGAAATGCCGACGACGAGGATGGCGGGGAGGACTTCGAAGGTCTCGGCCCATCCGACCATGGTGCGCACCAGCCAGAAGGGAACGATGACCGCGGTGAAGGGAAGAATGCGGCCGATCATCGCGTTGAGATCGGATTCGGGGAGGCCGGAGACGGCGGCGAGGGTGTGCACGGGCGTGCCAATCGCGCCCCAGGCGACCGGAGCGGTGTTGGCGATGAGGTTCAGTGCGGCGGCGTGGAAAGGGCGAAACCCGAGGCCGATCATGAAGGCGCCGGCGATGGCGACGGGCGCGCCGAATCCGGCAGCACCTTCAATGAAAGCACCAAAGCAGAAGGCGACCAGAAGCACCTGCAAACGGCGGTCGGCGGTGATGCCAGCGACGGACTCCTTCATGATTTCGAATTGCCCGGTCTCGACCGAGATGTCGTAGAGGTAGACGGCGGCGAGAACGATCCACGCGATCTTGAGCAGGCCGAAAGCCACGCCGTAAGCGAAACTCATGGCGGCCAGGGCCACCGGCATCTTGAAGAAGAGGACGGCAGCGCCCATGGCGGTAAGGGCGCCGGCGATGGCGCACAGGTGCGGCCTCACTTTTAGGCCGGCGAGCAAACCGAAGAGAACGAGAATCGGCAGAGCGGCAACCAGGGTCGAAAGCCACCAATGACCAAACGGATCATAGACCTGGGTCCAGTGCATGCCTTCCCCTTTCGCCCGATTCGAAGACCTTGGCTACGGCCTGGTCCGTGCGGGGCGGGCGGGCGCCGGGCATTATGCACGGAGTTGGGGGATTTGGCTAGTCGGGAGTTTGCCGGCGGTCGGCGGTCCTTGTCGTCCGCGAGTTGGGAGGGAGCATGGGGAGGTGCGCTCGGGGTGGCAGAAGGCACGCGTTCGGTTAGTGCGGATGGAGAAGAGTGAACCCATCCACACCAACCTGCTGCCATAATGTTCAGTTTTGAATTGTCTGGCCGGAGTCGTGAATCCTCGCACGCAGACATTTCGTCAGCAAAATGCGAACTCTTGGTGCCCGGCCATCATGATGCTGCTGTTCATCTCCTGTACGTAAACGCGTGATTTCATCAACGGCAAAGGAAGGCTAGGATAACCTCTTCTAAGCCGTGTCGATACGGCCGACGGTTCGCCAGAGATGCCAGAACCCATTCAAGACGAATCGCCTACCCTCGTTGAACATATGGAGCTATGCTTCGGAAGAATCCAGCATGGGTTTGATGCACCAACAACTGGTGGTGCCGTAGATGGGGTGCAATTCGTTGAGTGCCGTGGTGGTTTCGTGCGAGGCGTATCGGTCGTAAGCAGTTTAGGACTTAGCCGCTTCGCGCTTGAGTCGTCCACCAGCGAAAAAAAGATTCGACAAGAGCTCTTCTTCATGGCAAAAGAGGGTCAACTTCCCGACAACGCAGCGGCAGTACTTCACCAGGTAGTGGGCCACCTCACGCGAACTAACAAGGCCGTTCTGCGCGGACATGCAATCAAGAGACCGGGAACCCTGTTCCACAAAGGGGATTTCGTCGCACTCTACTCAACCTTGCCGATCTACTACCCGAATGAAATGTGGACATGTCGTAGTGAAGGTATTGAAGTTGTTCTGTGCTGGCTCTTGCCGATAACAGAAGCGGAGTGGGCGTTTCACGTACGAAACGGCTGGTCTAAGTTTGAGAACCTTCTGAACGAAGCAAGATGTGATCTGTTCGACCTCAATCGTCCAAGCCTTGTCTAGGTCTCTGGTCTGACTGCCCAAAAAACCTAAATGAGCGGAGTGGTCTGATTTCGGGAAATGGCGCTAGAAGTTAGCTGGCTTTGCTCTTTTTCTTATCGAAGGTCAGCACATCTGCCAATGCGTAAGGAGGTTTCAAAATCGCCTTGTCATTTTTTGGGGTATCTTTTGCCAGGGCGAAGCCAATGTTAGATTTCAGCAACGAGATTGAGTCTCGCAGTTCCCTGCGTAACTCGGCACTCTCTATGCGAAGGCGGTGCAACTCGACGACACCACGCCTGAACTCAGCCAGTTGAGCGAGATTATCGTACTTCTGTTCAGACAGGACAAACGAATTTCGTATGGGCCGGGCACTGACCCATCCATCGAGTTCCGCTTTTATGGCTATCACGGACCCGGTGGATTTTCCGGCAGAACGACGGACGGGCAGAGCCAGTTCGCGCTCATACCGTTGCACGGTGCGAACTCCTCTTCCCAGGTAGTTCGCGATTTCTTTCCATCCGCTAAGAATTTCAAGTCGTGGGGTCTTCGCTCTGTCCATACAAACATCCGATAAGGCGATTCTACCGCTAGTTTGGGCTCCCAGTTGTTGCAAAATCTATGGCACTCATTGGCCTCGATTAAGAACGGGCCGGATAACGAGAACCACCCTTGCGCGTCTTACATTTTGAAAGGGGTGTCTTGCGATGACGGCCAGCAGAATTGGGTTTCTTTGTCGGATCGTGATGGGCGCAATACTCTCTCTCCATTCTTTCGCCCAAACCGCTTCGAATCCGGCAAACCTTCCACAGCGCGATGGGTCGCATGACTTTGACTTTGTTATTGGCAACTGGAAGGCTCATGTCCGTCGCCTTCCCGATCGCCTGAACAACTCCAACGTCTGGGTCGAGTACGACGGAATTTCGAACCACAAGAAGATCCTCGACAGCAACGCGAACTTCGAAGAATTCGATGTCACCAGTATCGACAAGAAGCTTCATATTAAGGCGCAAACACTGCGCCTCTACAATCCCACGTCACATCAGTGGAGCATCTATCTCGTCGATGTGGATAACGGGGCGCTCGGCCTCCCTCCCGTGGTAGGCGGCTTCACCGGCAATCGAGGAGAGTTCTTCGATCAAGAAGACTACAAAGGCCGCGCCATTCTGGTGCGCTACGTCTGGCTGAACCTCTCACCCCAGTCCGCACGCATGGAGCAATCCTTCTCGCCCGACGGGGGCAAGACCTGGGAGGTCAACTGGATTTGCGAGCTTTCGCGATGACAAAAAACGTCATCGAGACCAGGATCCATGGGACGGCCGCACGCAGCGGAAGATGAGACGGCCGGCACCGTGGTACACTGCGCCGTGATTTTTCGAGGCGAGGCGTGAAGGCATCGATACTTTATCGAATTGCGGCTGTTCTCCTTGTGCTTTTTGCCGTTGGACATACACTTGGGTTTCGCCAGGGTGATCCTGCATGGGGAGCTGGCCCTCTGATTGCCTCGATGCAATCGCTACATTTCAACGCACTGGGTTTTGACCGGACTTATTGGGACTTCTTTAGTGCGTTTGGGTTCTTCTTCTCCGTTTTTCTTTTGTTCGCGGCAGTCGTCGCATGGCAGCTGGGCGGTATTGCAGCTGTGAACTTTGGCGCTTTTATGCGCCAAACTGCGTGGGCGCTGGCCATTTGCTTCGTCGCGATTACAGCTTTGAATTGGAGATACGCCTTCACCATCCCCATCGTTTTCTCAACTGTGATTACGATGTGTTTGATTGCCGCAGCATGGCTCTCGCCGAAGCCAATCTAAAGCTGGGTTTGGCTCGGTGGTTTGCCGGCTCTCTCGTTTCCCAATGGCTGAGGGGAACTCCCATCGTCAGAGCTTGGTGAAGCCGTCCGGGCTCCAGCGTTCTGAGCCGACTCCGTTGTGGACGAAGAAGAGGCCGTCGGGGTCGTATTTCTTTTTGACGTCGGCGAGGCGCGCGAAGTTTTTTCCCCAGTAAGCGTGTTGAAAGTCGGATTCGAAGAAGTTGCTTTCCGAAACGTAGGCTCCGCCGCCGGACGCGACGGCGCGGAGTTCGGTCATGCAGCGATGAACGGTATCGGCGCCCTTGCGTCCCTTGGCAATGTCGGGTTCGTGATTGGGGATTCCCGGATATGCCGGGCCTTGGCCGTCGGCGACGATGGCCAGAGCGAACGCGTCGCACACGGCAGGGTTCATTGCAGTGTCTCTGGCAGCATCGATGGCTTCGGAAGGCGCGCCGGCCAGGCCCTTATTGAAGTGGAGTTCGACTTCGCTGATGCGGGATGCCGCAAATAAGGCGTTCGCCAGTTTTTCCTGCGAATCGTCGTGCAGCAAGGACGCCGGCAACCAGAGGGATTCGAAACCCCAGACGACCCAGCCGACCTGACCGGCGTCGCCGTTCCACCAGACGTTCATCGGGCTTGCGCCCGCGCGGGGGTCGGACTTGAAAACGTCATGCTGATGTTCTTTGTGCCAGTCGGGATCCCACCAACTGCGGAAGGGAATGCTGCCGATCACGGGTTCAG
>Ga0307478_10000428_pt1 | contig 44146 bp, 42 predicted proteins | sample atmos_gasesECM4C_2_FD_203713 | JGI IMG/M metagenome (GOLD analysis project Ga0307478, IMG submission 203713) | Hardwood forest soil microbial communities from Morgan-Monroe State Forest, Indiana, United States - atmos_gasesECM4C_05 | ecosystem: Environmental > Terrestrial > Soil > Temperate...
TTCCGCTCCGCCGCTCATAATGCGTTCGGCTGCCATGGCAATCGCCTGTAACCCAGACGAGCAGAAGCGGTTGATAGTGAGCGCCGACACCTCCACCGGCAGCCCGGTGCGCAACGCTGCAATGCGGGCAATGTTCATTCCTTGCTCGGCCTCGGGCATAGCGCAGCCAAGTATTACGTCCTCAATTTCTTTGGCATCGAGTTGCGGCACGCGTTCCAGCGCGCCCTTGATGGCGATGGCTGCCAGTTCGTCAGGGCGGGTGGTTCGGAGCGCACCTTTGTACGCGCGCCCCACCGGCGTGCGAACAGAAGAGGCGATGACGACCTCACGCATGGGCATTCACCCTCATGATTTCAATTGCCTCGCTTGGCTCTGAGAGCGGACTCCCTCGTCGGCGCATGCCTTCGAGGTGAAGCTCCATCGTTTCGCGGATGAGTTTCTTTGTCTCCTCCAAGTCTCTGCCCCTGCTCCGAGGCCAGGTAGATCGGGAGAATAGGCGCTCCATCCCTTCGCCGACTGCTCGTAGATAACATGATATTTCACTGCACTCCTTCCCACTGAGTACATTGTTGAATGTTCCTGGCGGGAATTCTACTGACGGCAGTGTTCTCTACAGTAATCATTCTACGACTTAGCGTATTAAGTTTTTTCTAATGTTTCGTGGAGCGCTTCACTTGGCGGGTGCGTAGAAGTAATAGTCGGCTGTGTAACTGCTCTTGGTTTCGGCGTCGCCGTGCGACGCATCGCAGCCTTCAGCCGGTGGCTTGCCGCCGTGCGTGTGGACGCGTTGAATCGCAGTCACGTTGCTGAGCAATCCGTTGCCGGAATGGCTCACGACATTCACCAGCAGCCATGGAATAGACTCGCTATCCAGCGAATCAACGTGCGCGGCTGCCTTGCCTGTAACCTCGCTGCCATCCTTCAGCTTCCAGCTGGGACCGGCCGCGTGTTGTCCGATCACTTTATCTTTCCGGTCGTGAAGTTCGGCCTCGGGAGCCTTGAGCGTCCAACCGAACTTGCCGTCGGCGCCCGCTTTGCAGGTGTAAATCTGAGATCCGGATGCATGCGTGTAAAGGACAACCTCATTGCCCGCGGGAACCTGAATCGCATCCGGGACGTCTGGAGGAGCGTCCTTTGCGGTCGCAGGCTGCTGTGCTTGGGCAGTCAGTCCGAGAAGGGTTCCAAACACCAAGACTCCAAGGATAGATCTAGTCGCTTGCAGAAATATTCGCATAACGCCGATTGTAGCGCAGGTGGAGATTTTACGGCTTTGCCGACGAATCGCAATTCTCAATTCCTCAGTGTCTTGCCCGTCTTCAGCGTGTACTGAATCCTCTCCTGCGTCTTCTTCTCGCCGCACAGCGACTTAAATCCCTCGCGCTCGAGATCGAGGATGTATTGCTCGCTCAATGGAGTCCCGGGCGTGACATTTCCGCCACACAGCACCTCGGCGATTTTTCCTCCCAGCTTCACTTCATAGTCAGTGACGTAGTTGCCCTGCCGCATCATGTAGACGCCCAGGCGTAGCGTGGCCAGAAGACTCTCGCCGGGAGCCGGAATGTCGGTGCGCGGGACGGGCGGTTCATAGCCAGCACGCACCAGTTCGAGCGCAAGCGCCTTGGCATCGGAAAGGATGCGCTCGCGATTCATGGTGATGCGATCGCTTTCGGAGAGAAAGCCAAGACTGCGGGCCTCAGTCGCCGACGTGGCGACTTTGGCGGTCGCAATCGTCTCAAACGCTCGCCTGATCGCCTCAAGCATCTCGATGGAGCCGGCAAGTGCGTCGCCGGAAACCTTGCCGCCGCGCGCTGCGGCCGCTCCGTCAACTGCGCGAAGCAGCATCTCTTTGCAGCCTCCGCCTCCCGGAAGAAGCCCAATCCCAACTTCCACCAACCCCGTATAAAGCTCAGCGTGCGGCTGGCGTGCGGCGGCGTGCAAAGAAATTTCCGTTCCTCCGCCCAAACATAATCCAAACGCAGAAACCACCACGGGCTTCGGCGAGAATTTGATGGTCTGCGTCATACTCTGGAATTGCCGGATGGCGAGATCGACGTCGTCCCACTCTTCTTCCTGCACGCTCATCAGCAACAGCATGAGGTTGGCGCCCACCGAGAAATTCGTGGCGTCGTTGGTCATGACGAAGGCGTCAAAGTTGTCTCCAGCGCCGCCGGGCTTGAGGGTTTGCAGAATGAAGCCGATGATGTCCGCTCCCAGCGAATTCATCTTCGAGTGGAATTCGATGCAGCCCACTCCGTCGCCGAGATCGACAAGCGAAGCGCCAGAATTCTTCTTCACCACGCCATTCGATTTCTTGGCAACCGTCACCGACCATACCCCAGCCGGCACGGCTACGCGCTTGTATTCGTTCGCCGCAAGATCGAAATAAACGCGCCCCGAAGCCGCCTGAGGATCATCCCGATACCAGGACTTCTTCCCCGATGCGAGCATCTGTTCAACTTTTGCGCTGACCGGTTTGCCATCTTTGTTCATCCGCTCGACGGTAGCCTCAACCCCGGCCGCATCCCACAGTTCAAACGGACCGAGTTCCCAATTAAAGCCCAGCCGCATGGCGCGATCGATCTCAACGATAAAGTCGGAAATCTCAGGCACGCGATTTGCGGAGTAAGTCCATAGGTCGGACAGAGCCGCCCACAAGAACTCTCCCGCCTTGTCGCCCTTCTGCGGAGCTTTGCCGTCAAGGCCGAGCAGCATGCGCAGCCTTGCTCCAGTGTCCTCGATATTTTTCGCCATATCGAGCGCGGCGAACTTCGGCTTCTGCCGCGGACGGTACTCCATCGTCTTCCAATCGAGCGCAATGCGCTCTTCTTCTTTGCCAGATTCCGCGGGCGAGGCCGCATGCGCTACGTTCTTTTTGTAGAAACCGCCTTTGGTTTTGTCGCCCAGCCACTTACGTTCGAGCATCTGCTTGTAGAAATCTGGCAAGCTCAGCTCGCTGCGTTCATCCTGGACATTCGCCGTCATGTTCTTCACCACATGCCCCAGAATGTCCAACCCAACCAGATCGATGGTGCGGAAAGTTGCCGACTTCGGCCATCCCACGGCCTGTCCGGTGAGAGCGTCGACATCTTCAATGCTGAGATCCATCTCCTGCATCAGCCGCATCACGTTCAACACCGAGAAGGTGCCGATCCGGTTGCCGATGAAATTGGGAGTGTCCTTGGCGAGCACCACTCCCTTGCCGAGGCTCACATCGCAAAAATGCGAGACAGCGTCGATAGCGGCACGGTCGGCTTCGGGCGTAGGAATAATTTCCAGCAGGCGCATATAGCGCGGCGGATTGAAGAAGTGTGCACCGAACCAAGCCTTCCTGAAGTCCTCAGAAAAGCCCTCGGCAATTTTGCCCACGGGCAGGCCACTCGTGTTGGTCGTGACAATGGTGCCGGGCTTGCGAATCGCTTCAACCTTGCGCAAAAGGGCTCGCTTGATCTCGAGATTCTCGACTACAGCCTCGATAATCCAGTCGACCTCAGCCAGCTTTTTTAAGTCATCTTCGAAGTTACCGACGGTGACAAAACGCGCCAGTGATGCGTCCATGAAAGCTGCAGGCTTGGATTTCTTCGCGGCCTCCAAACCTGCGGCGGCGATCTTATTTCGCGCCACCGGCGGAGATCCAGGCGCAACATCCTCCGGAACGATGTCGAGCAGGTAACTCGGGACACCGGCGTTGGCAAAATGTGCGGCGATGCGGGCGCCCATGGTACCGGCACCGAGAATTGCAACTTTATGAATGCGCTTCATGTTCGAGCCTCGATCGGGATAATTCAGCAATTAGCGGGTAGCAATTAGCATCAGTAGTGTATTCCTACGGCAGTTTGTCGACCGCCCAGTCGTTATGGCCAGTATCGACGACCGCAACATTCGAGAACCGGCGTCGCACGCGACTGCCTTTCTCATTCGTGCTGATTAAGACGACGGGGAACTCATATCGCCCGCGCTTTATCAGTTTGCCTCGCCCGATCTCATACGCGGAGAGACGAGAGCCGTCGAAAAAATTCTCTAGAACATCTGTCGTCGCTTTTTCTTTGGAATGACTCGTAAGGAGCGCCGTCCCGTTACCAATGTCTCCGGACTGCCATGCCTGCAAAAAGTGATCGGCGGCGGCGAGTGCCTCAACATATCCGGGATCTTGTGTAGGAGCAGGCCGGTTTCTTGCTGCCGAGGGCAACGCGAAAAGAGGCATGAACAGAAATAGGTAAAGAATCGAGGAAGTCAGTCGAAGCGGAAAGCCAAGAGGGCTCTCCCGCAATCGATGACGGGTTTTGCTGTTGGGCATGGAGTCATTATGCGGCACGAAAAGGCTTACGATGAATTGCGAGTCTTGCGCCTCAAACTTCGGAATGGCTCTGCACATACTCGAGGGCCCGCTTCGCCATTTGCTTCTCTCCCTTATACGCGAGCAGCGTCGGAGCATCTTGCAAGGGCACCCAAAGAGCTCGCGCCACTTCGATTCGCATGGCTGGGGAGATTTCGTTAATGCGCCCTGCGCGGTAGCGCATCAGGTAAAAGCTCACAATCTTGAAAACCCGGCTGCCGTCTCCCCACGACCGGGTATAGACGTACTTGATGTCGGCCAGCTTGGCGATCAGTTCCGCGGTTACTCCGGTCTCCTCCTGAACCTCCCGAAGCGCCGTTTCAAGCGGCTTCTCGCCCGGATCGACCAGGCCCTTCGGCAACGCGAGCACCGTTTTCGCTTTGGCCGCGCGCGGGGAAGCCCCTGTCGCCGTCCGGGCCGAGTCGTCAGGCGGTTCGATGGCCGCCATCCACCAGGCATCTTCACGCTTCCGGATCACGACCCCGCCCGCCGATATCTCGCGCACCATAGTCGCAACTTAGCAAAATTGAAGGAGTTAGTCATCCCCCACCGCCCATGGGTACCAGCCGGTAACATGTCGGCGGCTCCGCCGTAATGCCGGATGGCACCAAAGTGGGCTGCAGCCTTCCAGAAAATCGTGGCATCCTATGTGTTGAAGGGCGAAGGTCGCGCAAACGGGGATGTGGGGTTCCGGTGAAGAGTATTGGCAACATCGTCCGGTCGGTTCAGGCCTTTGGACGGGAGCTTTCCCGCAAGGCCGCCGGAGTTGAGCCACGGATCCCCGCAATCGGGCTCGCGCTGGGAGGCGGTTTCGCCCGCGGCATGGCGCATATCGGAGTCCTGAAGGTTTTCGAAGAGGAAGGAATTCCGATCCGCGTCGTCGCTGGCACCAGCGTTGGTGCACTGATCGGCGCGGCCTACTGCAGCGGCCTTTCCATCGAAGAATTAGAAAAAGTTGCGCACTCCGTGCGTTTCACTACGTTCGCCCGCTGGACCGTCTCCCGTTACGGTTTTGCTACCAACGACCGCATGGTGTCGTTTCTTGCGCGCACTTTGAAAGTGAAGACTTTTGAAGAATTGCGGATTCCTCTAGGCGTGACCGCGACCGACTTTAACAGCGGCGAAGGCATCGTGTTTCACTCGGGTTCGATCGTCGATCCGGTGCGAGCGAGTTGCGCCTATCCCGGAATGTTTTTGCCGGTCAACATTCGTGGACGCTGGCTGGTCGATGGCATGCTCTCGTATCCCGTGCCCACGCGCCCTCTGCGAGAGATGGGCGCGCAGCGCGTGCTGGCCGTGCATCTCAAAGGCCAGTGGAACAAGAACGGCGCCCCACGGCACCTTTTTGACGTGATTGGACAATCGTTCGCAATCGCCCAGGACCAGATGAGCCATCTCTGGCGAGGCCCGGCCGATCTTGTCATCGAGCCCGACGTTGCCGGCTTCGCCTATGACGATTTCAAACGCGCCGGCGAACTCATTCGCGCCGGCGAAGTTGCTATGCGCCAGGCTCTACCCGAAGTTCGCAAGTGGATGGAAGTTCCTGTGGAAACTCCGGTTATTGTGAAAGCACGCCCAGTGGCCGCGCCCATGCCAGCGGACTAATCCAGTCAGCCGATCCTCTGCACTGACTCTTTTATTGGCAATCCTGTCCGGATCCCATCGACTCTCCCCGCTCCAAACCCGCCATCTGAATCGATTGGGTCACGGCATACAGTGGAACGGTAGCGCGCACCATCGTTCCTCGGCCATCGGAGTCTATTTCGAGCTTGCCGGTCAGTTCGTGCATGCGCTCGCGCATTCCCGCCAGGCCGACTCCCGTTTCCGCGCTGGATTGGCGAAGCCGCACCAACCGGTCCGCAGGTATGCCCCGGCCGAAATCTCTTATTTCAAGGATTACGACTTCGGGTTGCTTCTGAAAACATACCTTGGCGGTCGAAGCCCCAGAATGTCGATGTACATTCGTCAAACTCTCCTGAAGCACCCGGAAGAGGGCAAGCTCCATCCTCTTCGGAAGTCTTTCACGCGAATCGCTCATATGTGCGCTTACGTCGATTCCGCTCCTCTTGGCAAAGCCCTCTACGTACCATTCGGCCGCACACGTGAAACCTACTTCATCCAATAGCGGCGGATGTAGCAGGTAGGACATCGTTCGAATTTCCCGTATCGCCTGGTCCGCTAACGCCAAAACATCGGACGCGATGGCGCGCGAGGCCGGATCTCGCTGGCATGTTTCGTGAAGGAACGAAACACTCATCTTCAGCGCAGCCAGGGTTTGGCCGGTGGTGTCGTGCAAGTCGCGGGAGAGTTTCCTTCGCTCTTCATCTTGCACCTGAAGCAGCCGCTTCGATAGCGCTTGAAGCTCTGACGCGCGCTCCACCATTAGCAACTCAAGTTCGGAGTGGGCGAGCGCAATTTGCTTTGCCTGCTTTGAAAGAATCCACATAGGGTCTCCTGAGGGCGGTTGAGATGACGCTAGTCTTTCTTTGCGTTCTCTCATGATCTCCATTTCCTCTGGTGAACGCTGTTCAATTTTGCTCACGCAACTTTCAGCTTTCATGCGGGTTCGAGCTACCAGAGCGTGCTATGCCGTGTGAAGGTTCGAGAATTCAGTGCGCTTTAGCATCCTTAGAGAACATGAGATAGCCTCAGCGAAAACCGCCTCAAAGGCAAAACTCTGAGCACACTCGGGTGAGCGCTATTGCTCAGACAGTACTTATCTCTCAGCTCATACTTCAAATGGCGACATATCAAACATCGTTGACAACGCCGCTTGGTGACTACGCAATGGCTCCCGCGAAGAAGAGACTCGATTTCAATCCCTACATCTTCCTTTCGACGATTGGAAAGGGCAGGGAAATGGTGTCTTTTCCGAAAGACGGCTCGATATTCGCACAAGGCGATTCCACCGACGGATTGTTTTTTATCCAAAAGGGTAAGGTGCAACTCACGGTTGTGTCGGAAGCCGGGAAAGAAGCCGTTCTGGGGATTTTGAACGAAGGCGATTTCTTTGGAGAAGGCGGCCTTGCCGACCAACCGCTACGCATGTCGTCCGCGGTCGCAATGACCGACTGCACACTGCTGCATGTTGAGAAAAAGGCCATGATGTATGCCTTGGCCGTCGAGCCGAAATTGTCGGCCCTGTTCCTGAGGTACTTATTGAAGCGAAACATCCGTTATCAAGATGACTTGGTCGACCAGCTTTTCAACTCCAGCGAAAAGCGGCTGGCGCGTGTTCTTCTCTTGATGGCGCACTTCGGCAACGAAGGCGTGACGGAAATGTCGGTCCCAAAATTGAGTCAGGAGACTCTGGCCGATATGGTTGGGACCACGCGTTCGCGAGTCTGCTTCTTCATGAATCGATTCCGGAAGCTCGGTTTTATCGACTACAAACCCGGTGGGAATGTGCGCATCAACAGCTCACTGCTCAACGTTGTTCTTCGTGATGACGACGGGCCATCGCTGCTTCCTGGGCGCATCCCCCCCGTCAGCACAATTACCGCGCCTCCCACAAGGCCGGGTGCGCCCCAGGAGAAAGACCGCGCCAAAAGACCGCCACTCCCTAACTTCGAACGCCGCCGAAATTAGGAGAGGCGCGGGGCCAAGAAAAATTCGACCCTAATCTACGGATCCGCTAGAAGTAAGTCGCTATCTTCTCCAACGTCCGTGTCAGTGGACAGCGCGATTTCTCCCGCCCTCCAAAACCCGCGCCAATCCTAAGGCTTCGGCAGACGATCGTGTATAATCCGCTCTACTTTGCGGGGACGACGTCGCGCTATTGAGCCGCAATCGAAGATAAAGCTGTCCACGAATGCGGCCACCCCAACCTAGGAGATAACGTGCAACCCACCAAAATGCAGTCGCTGCTCCCTTACCATCATTTCGTCGCCGCAATTTTTATTCTCCTGATGTCGTTATTCTGTTGCGAACCCGCACTCGCCCAGACCGGATACACCGGCATCTTCGGTGGTGGCCCGTTCTACAAGAACTCTGCAAATATCACCGAAATCGAAAACTCCGGCTTCACCGAAGCCATCGTCTGGAGCGTCGAGGTCAACAGCGCTGGCGACCTGAATTTCAACGGCGAGTTCCCCCTGACCTCCGGCGGAGTCTACGTCGGCAATCAGACCTATCCCAACTTTCCCGCCGAAATGGCGCAGCTCAAACAAGGCATGGTCAAGCGCGTCACCTTCAGTGTCGGCTCCTCCAATGTCGGAGACTGGCAAGACATCACCGCTCTCGTCAAAGCGCAAGGCACCGGCCCCAGCAGCATTCTCTATAAAGATTTTCAAGCTCTGAAAGCCGCCATCCCCGCTCTCGACGCCATCGATTTCGACGACGAGAACAGCTTCAACTTGCCCACCACAGTTCAATTCGGCGTAATGCTCGGCAACCTGGGTTATCACGTGATGCCCGACGCCTTCGATGACAGCAGTTATTGGACGAACCTTGTTTCTCAAATCAACACCAAACTCCCCGGCACGGTCGACGGAGTCCACCTGCAGGCCTACGCCGGCGGCAGCGGCAACAGCCCGTGCTCCGGCTGGAATTTCGGCGCGGTCCCGGTTTTCCCCGGCCTCTGGGATCAGGACGACACTCCCGCCCAAGTCGAAAGCATCATGAGCGGCTGGCACAGCCAGTGCGACATCATCGGCGGTTTCATGTGGCTCTACGACGACTTCGTAGGCAACGGCTTGGCGGCGCAGTACGCCAACGCCATCAACACCGCCGTTGGGGGCGCGGGCTTCACGCTTTCAGGACCAGCCAGCGTCTTCTTGAATCAAAGTTCAACCGCAGATGCCGTAATCAAAATCACCGACCAGAATGGATTTAACGGCACAGTGACTCTGACTCTCTCGACTCTGCCGAAAGGCGTGAAAGCATCGATCACAGGCACGGGGAATAAACAGAAAATAGCGTTCAAAGCCACTCCCACATCCACCACGGGATTCACCACGGTAACCGTCACCGGCACCTCAGGCAGCATTACGCAAACCCTAACTCTCACCTTAGCCGTAAGCTCAGCAGTCGGAACCACCGGAACCGGCACGCCGGTCGATCTTTCTTCCGACTTCACCTTGAGCGGAATCTACACCGACGGCTCAACCTATATCACCGGAGGACTCGATGGCACGGGTTATTCCTACTCGGCAAACTTGCTAACCGCGTCGCGCGTTTTCAACGGAGTACTGTTCGACTTCGGTCCCGTTAACGCACCTGACGCCGTAGGCAGCACCGGCCAATCGCTTTCTCTGCCCGCTGGCCAATTCTCTACGCTGATGTTGTTAGCCACCGCCGTGGAGGGAAATCAAGCCTCGCAGACTTTCACCATCAACTACACCGACGGAAGCAGCTCAAAATTCACGCAAAGCCTCAGCGACTGGTTCACCCCGCAAAATTTCTCCCACGAGTCCGAAGGCGTAGCCATGGCATATCGGAATTTCGACAACGGCACCAAAGACAAGCGCACGTTCAATCTGTACGCCTACCACTTTGCTTTGAATTCAACCAAGACTGTGCAGAGCGTCACCTTACCCGATAATCCGGATGTTCTAGTGCTCGCGGCGACTCTGGTGCCCTAACGTTGGGGAAACAACAAATAACGAAGAAAGCAAAATGAGGGACAGCCGCCCTCGGCTGTCCGACGGGCGCAGCCCGTCAGCGGTCCTCGACGACCTCGACCTCGTTGCCCTTCGGGATGCCGAATCTCGGAGCATAAATTCCCTGACGGTCGCGCTGCGTGACATTCGTTACGCTGCAGCCTCCACCTTCCCCGCCTCTTCGCAAATCCTCTTCCAGGCCTTCTCCACATGCCGCGCTTCGGTGTTGGTCTGGCCGATGCTCATGCGCAGCGTGAACTTTCCGTTTAGCTTGGTGTGCGTCAGAAACAAATCACCACTGCGGTTCAGCCGCTCCATGATGGTCTGATTCGCTTCGTCCCCTCCAACGTAGCGGAAGCAGACCAGGTTCAGCGGTGATGTTGCGGCGAGTTCGAAGCGAGGGTCATTTCGCACCCAGTTAGCGAACTGCTGCGCCAGTTCTACGTGCCGTCGGATATGGTGCCGCAGGCCCTCCACGCCGTAGTGCCGAATCACGAACCATAATTTCAGTGAGCGAAAACGCCTTCCCAGCGGGATGTGCCAGTCGCGATAGTCGATCACCGCTCCCGACTCCGTCGCCCGGTTGCGCAAGTATTCTGGGAGCACGCTCAGCGTCTGGATCAGCGCCTTGCGGTCGGCCACCCAGAAGCAGCTGCAGTCGAAGTTGGTGAACATCCACTTGTGCGGATTGAAGTTGTAACTGTCGGCAAACTCGACTCCATTCTGAAAATGCCGAAACTCAGGGCACAAAGCCGCCGTCCCCGACATGGCTGCGTCCACATGCAGCCAGACATTGTGCTCGCGGCAAACCCGGGCGATCTCCGGAACCGGATCCATCGCATTCGAAGAAGTGGTTCCCACCGTCGCGCATACAAAACATGGAATGAGGCCGTTGCGTTTGTCGACTTCAACCTGCTGGGCGAGAACATCGGGACGCATCGCGAAATTCTCGTCGACTTCGATCATGCGAAGGTTCTGAGACCCGATGCCCGCGATCATAGCCGCCTTTTCCAACGACGAATGCGTCTGCGTGGAGGTGTAAGCCACAATGCGGCCGTCACATCCCGCTCGATTGCTGGCGTAGTTAGTGGCCCGCTCGCGCCCCGCTAACAGCGCGCATAGCGCCACGCTCGAGGCGGTATCTTGAATCACTCCGCCGCCGGTGCTCGACGAGAGAAATTTCTCCGGCAATCCGAGCATGCCGACAAGCCAATCGAGCACATGCATTTCCAGTTCCGTGCACGCCGGGCTGGTTGACCACAGCATCCCCTGCACGCCCAATCCGGACGAAAGAAGATCGCCGAGAATGGCAGGCCCGGACGCGTTGCAATTGAAATAGGCATAGAAGTTCGGCGATTGCCAGTGCGTCAAGCCGGGCAAAATCACTTTCTCGACGTCTTTCAGCAATGCGTCGAAGGGCTCGCCCTGCGCCGGAGGATTCGCCGGCAGCGACGCGCGAATCTCCCCCGGCTTCACCTGCGAAAGCACAGGGAACGACTCGATTTGCGATTGGTAGTCGGCGATCCAGTCGACCATAGCGTGGCCGTGGCGGCGGAATTCGTCAGGCGTCATGTGGAAAGACTTTTCGTCGGGCATTTTTCTCCGAGGATTCTTCAGAAAATTAAGACAGGTGTAGAAAGGCAATTCTATTTGTGCTTAAAGCGGCCGAAGTACAAACGCGTCTTGTACTCGAACGTCGCCCGGCCCTCGACCGCATGCGCGTCGAAGATGGCTCGCAACTCTTTCAGCATTGCCGCGTAACTTGGATGCTCCGGCCCCGGCGCGTACGACGACGACAGCAAACGGCCCTCAATGCCGGAGTAATCGAACTCTTGCCGCATCTCGAACTCCCGCTCCTGATAAGGCTCTGGATCGAAGAATTCGTTAACTTCCGAAATTGTGTGCTCGTGGCGAATATCCTGATAGTCGGTGCCGTAGGTGAGCAACAATTGTTCGTAGTCGTGCAAGAAAGGCGTCGAATCGGTGAGACGCTCGTTCCACAGCAACACGAGCCAGCCACCGGGTTTCAGGATGCGAACAAATTCCCGCCGCGATTCTTTACGATTAAACCAGTGCGCTGCCTGCGCCGCAGTGACGAAATCCACACTCTTATCGGCCAGCGTAGTCGCCTCGGCAGTTCCCGCAATGCTGGTGAACTTTGGGAATCCCGCGAGTAGACGCTCACCCGCTTCACGCATCTCCGCATTCGGCTCGACACCCACAACACGGAGTCCATTCTCCAGCAGCATCCGAGTCCAGATGCCGGTGCCTGATGCAACATCGGCGACCACATGGCCACGAGCGAGGCCGCACTCCGTCTGCAAAGTGTGCAGCGCTTCGGCAGGATATCCCGGCCGGTAGAGTACGTAATTTTGCACTCGGTCAGAGAATCGGCTGGTGGCGTTGGTGGCTGGCATCGACTCAAAAAGCGGCAAGTTCTTTCATCTTGCCAGAAAGCCATTCTAACGGCAGGATAGAAGGGTTGTCTCTCCCCGTCGAGCGCCATGCCGCGCGGCCTCCAGAACAAGAAGCGGAAACAACCTCCCCGCTAATTGCGATACCATTCCAATCAAGCAGAAGAAAGTTCCATCGCATGAGGGTCGTCATAAAAGTCGGCACCAGCCTGATCGCTCCCGGCGGCCAGATCGACGCCAATTTGCTGCGCGCCCTGGTGGATCAATTCGACCTCAGCAAGAACGAGTACCTGATCGTTACCTCTGGCGCAATCGCCGCGGGAATGTCGGGCCTCGGGCTGCGCAAGCGTCCCAGCGACGTACCCGGTATGCAGGCGTGCGCGGCCGTTGGGCAAAGCAAGCTGATGCATACCTACGAGCGCCTTTTCTTCGGCAAGAAAGTGGTCGCACAACTCCTGCTTTCCAGCGACGATTTCACCTCTCCGGTCCGTTACCGCAACCTGCAGAACGCGCTGGCCGAGCTACTCTCGCTGGGCGTGGTGCCGATTGTGAATGAGAACGACAGCGTCTCAGTGCGCGAACTGGAGGGCGCATTCGGCGACAATGACGAACTGAGCTCACTGCTCGCCACTGCTGTGAAAGCTGACTGGCTGCTGCTGTTAACCAATGTGGATGGTTTTCTGGCTCCGAACGGAAAGAAAAAACCACGCCTGGTTCGGGTTGTGCGCAAGCTGACTCCCACGTTGGAAGCGCAGTGCAACGGCAAGAGCACGCTGGGTCGCGGCGGTATGATTTCCAAGCTGCGCGCCGCGAAACTGGCCAGCGAAGCGGGCGTACACGTTGCGATCTTGAATGGACGGCATCCGCAAGGAATCACGCTGGCTATGGAGCGTAAGGTTGGGACTTATTTTCCTCCACAACTGGGGCGAAGTTGATGGCGACAACCATTGCAAACTCGGCTTCCACGCAGGAGAAGTTGCTGCGCGCGCGCGATGCGTCGGCGAAGCTGGCGATGCTTTCCACTGACGAGAAAAATGCGCTGCTTCATGCGATTGCAGATGCGATCGAGGCGCAGACCGACTCGATCCTTGCGGCGAACCGCGAGGATATCGAAAGCTCCGGCCTTCAAGGTGCCATGCGCGACCGCTTGCTGTTGACTCCGGCGCGCATCGAGGGTATGGCTCAGGGTGTGCGCGACGTCGCCGCGCTCAAGGATCCGATTGGCCAGACGATCGAGGAGTGGACTCGCCCCAACGGTCTGCGCATCCGTAAGGTGCGTGTGCCGTTGGGTGTGATCGGAATCATCTACGAGTCGCGCCCTAACGTCACCATCGACACGGCTGTGCTCGCGCTGAAAACCGGCAACGCCATCGTATTGCGCGGAGGCAAAGAAGCGGCGCACAGCAACCAACGTTTGGTGGAAATTATTGCGGCGGTGCCCGGAGTTCCCCAAGGTGCAGTCGAACTTCTCGATTCGACCACGCGGCAGTCGGTGACCGAACTCATTCAAGCCCGTGGATTGGTAGACGTGATCATTCCGCGCGGCGGCGCTGGGCTGATCGCATTCGTCGCCGAGAATTCAATTGTGCCTGTGATCGAAACCGGAGCAGGGAACTGCCACATTTTTGTCGATGAATCCGCCGACTTCGAAATGGCCGACCAAATCGTGATCAATGCGAAGACGCAGCGGCCTTCAGTGTGCAACGCGGCGGAGAAGTTGCTGGTGCACGAGGCGATTGCTGCCGAATATGTTCCACGCATCGTGAAGAAGTTGATCGATGCGGGAGTGGAAGTTCGCGGAGATGGGACCGCACGGAGTCTGACACCTGGGTTGAACATCGTTCCGGCCTCCGAACAAGACTGGAACGAAGAATATCTCCGGCTGTGCATTGCAGTTCGCGTGGTTGCAGATGTCGACGAAGCGATCGCCCATATCAACCGCCATTCCACCAGGAACTCGGAAGCCATCGTGACGCGCGACGAAGCAAATGCCCGGAAATTCCTGCGCGGAGTGGATTCCGCCGCGGTCTATTGGAATGCTTCGACCCGTTTTACTGATGGAGGCGAATTCGGTTTCGGCGCTGAGATGGGGATCAGCACCCAGAAGTTGCACTGCCGCGGCCCGTTCGCGCTGGCCGAGTTGACTTCTTCGAAGTACGAGATTGTGGGAACGGGGCAGGTTCGTTGAAATCTGGTTGGCTGAACTCCAGCGGAGCCGGGCCAGTCGCGTCAGGAAACGCCAGATGTAGTCGTGATTCCGACTCACGTCGCTGAGTCCACCGCCTTCGCCAGAGTAATCTTGAAAGGCTTCAACTTCTTACCTGCGCGCTTCATTGGTTCAGCTTAGCATCACGCTGTGCTACCTTACTTACTTTCCACTTAGGAGCGCCATGAAATTATTCGCATTAGTTCTCCTTTGCTCAATTGTCCTACTGGCCTTTATCTCGCCTACGGTTAGCGGCCACGGATCCGGCCCTTCCTCCGGGTCTCCAGCCATCTTTGGATTTCGCGATGCCCCCGCCGAAAACGCGGCCGAGACCCGTTTCCTTGCGGTGCCCGATCCCAAACTTGCGGAAGAGCACCTGCGCACTCTGACGCAAGCGCCGCACATGGCGGGCACTCCCGAAGACAAAGCCACAGCGGACTATGTTGCGCAGAAGTTTCGCGACGCCGGACTCGACACCGAAATCGTCGAATACAAAGTGTGGATCAACTATCCCGTGGAGATCAGCATTGATGTCACGGCTCCGGCTGGCGTGGAGATGCATGGCCCAACCCGGGAGCATGTTGAGGGCGATCCGTATGACGGCGACCCTCGCGTGGTGATGCCGTTCAACGGCATGTCTCCATCGGGAGATGCCGAGGCGGAAGTGGTTTATGCCAACTACGGCACGCCCGAAGATTTCGAGAAGCTGGAGAAATTGAAGGTCGATGTGCGCGGCAAAATCGTGCTGGTGCGCTACGGCCAGAACTTTCGTGGGGTGAAGGAATTCATCGCGCAGGAGCACGGTGCGGCGGGAGTGATTATTTATTCCGATCCGTTCGACGATGGCTGGCGGCGCGGCGATAAGTATCCCGATGGGCCGTGGCGGCCGGATACCGGCGTGCAGCGCGGGTCGGTGGGATACATGTTCGAGTTTCCCGGCGATCCGACAACCCCTGGAATTGCGTCGCTGCCTTCGTTGCCGGATAGCAAGCGCATTGCTCCGCAGCGGTCCGCGCAGATGCCGAAGATTCCGGTTACCCCGCTTTCCTATCACGATGCCTTGCCCATGCTTCAGCATCTGGGCGGTGCTGACTCGCCGCGCGAGTGGCAGGGGTCGTTGCCCTTTACCTATCATGTTGGGCCGGGCCCGGTGCGCGTGAAGATGCATTTGAAGCAGGACTATCAGTTTCGCACGCTCTGGGATGTGATTGGCCGCGTGCGCGGCAGCGACATGCCCGACGAGTGGGTGGTGGCGGGCAACCATCGCGACGCGTGGGTCTATGGCGCTGTCGACCCCAACAGCGGCACGGCGGCCATGCTCGAAAGCGTGCATGGAATCGGCGAGTTGCTCAAGACTGGTTGGAAGCCGAAGCGCACAATGGTTTTTTGCAGTTGGGATGGCGAAGAAGAAGGGCTGATGGGTTCCACCGAATGGGCGGAGCAGCACGAACCCGAACTGGTCAACGCTCCCGCCTATTTCAATATGGATGTCGCCGTTTCCGGGCCAAAGTTTGGCGCTTCCGCAGTGCCCAGCCTCAAGCAGTTTTTGCGCGACATCGCCAAAGCCGTGCCCAGCGCCAAAGGTGGGACGGTTTACGACGCATGGCAGAAAACCGATCAGCCCGGCGCTGCTTCGACGCAGTCACCGACGGAAGCCATCGGCGATTTTCGCCGCACTCCGGCAGCGTCTACTAAATCCGATGTCCTGGTGGGCGATTTGGGTAGCGGCTCCGATTACAGCGCTTTTCAACAGCATCTTGGAGTGCCGTCGACTGATGTTACTTCCAGCGGGCCGTACGGCGTGTATCACTCGGTGTTCGATAATTTCGCGTGGTTCAAGAAGTTCGGCGATCCGGATTTTGTGTACGAGCAGCAGATGGCGAGGGTGTTCGGCCTGGAAGCGTTGCGCATGGCCGATGCCGACGTACTCCCATATGACTACGAGGAATATGGCAAGGAAGTTTCGGCGTATCTGGAAGCAGCAGGAAAACGCGCGGAAAGCAAGTTCGGCGAACATGCGCTCGATTTCGCTGCGGTAAACGCCTCGGCTAAGCACTTTCAGGATGCGGGCGCAAAGATTCTGTCGAAGCAGAAAAACCCGCCGCGCGATCCGGCGCGATTAAATCAAGCGTTGCGTGGTGCCGAACGGGCTCTGCTGGTGCCCGAGGGGTTGCCGCACCGTCCGTGGTTTCGGCATTCCATCTACGCTCCGGGTGAATACACGGGATATGCGGCGGTGGTGATTCCGGGGGTGAACGAAGCCATCGACAAAGGCGACGCCGACCGGGCGCGCAAGCAATTAGGGGCTCTGGCGGCAGCGCTTGAGCGCGCGGCCAAGACGCTAGAGGGATACCACTAGCGTTGACTAGTCATCTGACTAGTTATACCATTGTCTTGAGGTAAAGATGAGCTCATGGCAGCTGCAGGACGCGAAGGCCCGGTTCAGCGAGTTCCTTGACGCTGCACTCACCAAAGGGCCGCAAGTGGTGACCCGCCGCGGCGTTGAGGCTGCAGTTCTCGTGCCGATTGACGAGTGGCGGAGGATCCAGCAATCGAGTCGTCCAAATATCAAAGAATTGCTCCTCGGTCCTGGCCCTCGCTTTGACCTGCCCATTCCCAAGCGGCGCAAATGGAAGAGGCGCCCGCCCATCGACTTCAGTAGTCCGGACTTCAGGTGACACGTTATCTGCTCGATACCAATGTCGTTTCCGAACTGCGCAAGAGAGCGCCCCACGGGGGTGTTGTCGCGTGGCTCGAAACGCTGCGCGTTGAACAGATACTCATTTCCGCGGCGACCATGGGAGAGTTGCAAACCGGCGTCGAACTAACACGCAAACAAAACCCCGCGAAGGCGCACGAGATCGAGTCTTGGTTAGTTTCGGTGGAGATGTCCTTTGCTTTTGTGCCGATGGATACGGCCTGTTTCCGGGAGTGGTCGCGGCTGATGACTGGCAGGACTTCCACTCTACGGGATGATGCGATGATCGCGGCGACCAGTCGAGTTCACGGGCTGACCGTGGCAACCCGAAACGAAAGAGATTTCAAGCATCTTGGCGTAGAAATTATCAATCCTTTCAAGTTCCACTAACCTCATGAACGCCACCCATGCCCTCGGGCAATTCCTGCGCACGCTGCCGCATTCGGCGGCCGCCACATTTCTCGCGCTGTTTCCCATCGTCGATCCTTTCGGCGGCATTCCGATCTTCTTCACGATGACCTCTTCCTGGACCGCGCAGAACCGCCGGAATACCGCGCTGAAAACCGGGATGTGGGTGTTTGTCATCCTGGTTACGTTTCTATTCTTTGGTCGTTTCGTCCTTTATTTCTTCGGCATTTCGCTGCCAGTCCTGAAAATTGCCGGCGGCCTGATCGTCGCCAACACGGCATGGGGGATGGTCACATCTCATTCGCGCATCACCCCCGAAGAGAGCCACGAGGCCGAGGACAAGGAAGACATCTCGCTTACTCCACTCGCGATGCCGCTGATGTCGGGTCCCGGAGCGATTGGCGTAGTCATGGCTCTTGCCGCCCATGTCGACAGCGCCGCTTCCTACCTGGGCATGGTGATTGGCATCGCGGGTATCGCACTCTCAGTGTTGCTGTTCTTCTGGCTCGGCGGACCTTTGGTGCGAAGGCTTGGACCCAGCGCGGTTGGCGCCATCAATAAGATTTTCGGCTTTCTGATTCTTGCCATCGCCGTCCAACTGGTGTGGGATGGCGTAGCCGATTTCAAGAGCTAAGTTGCCGTGTGGCGCGGACACTCCTGTCCGCGACTGCCGCTAGGTGAGCCGAAATTTCGGGGAACCACCGTCGCATCCCTCTCGTACCACAACCAAGCGCTCGTGCGCTTCGTGGAGTCAGATTCGCAAACACAGCACTTGCACAGGTTAAGGGTTTCCCTTATTATGGGTACATGAATATCACGCTTTCGCTTGATGAAAAGTTGGTGAGGAATGTCCGCAAAATCGCGGTCGAGAATGACACTACTCTTACCGGCCTGATACGCGCCCACCTTGAACATCTTGCTGCCGAGCACGCCGCGTCCGGCCGCAAGCGGCGCGAACGCGAGGCTCTGGAACGCAGCTTCAGCCAGTTCCAGTTCCGCGTGGGCAAGAAAACCTGGAAGCGGGAAGACCTGTATGTCCGGTCATGACTTCCTGGATACGAACATATTGGTCTATGCCTACGACATTAGTGACCCAGCCAAACAACGCATTGCCCAAGACCTAGTCCGCAAGGCGGTAGCGGGCGGTTTGGTCACCTCTACCCAAGTGCTCGCGGAGTTCGCGGCGACTCTGCTTCACAAACTCAGTCCCGCGCCCTCTACTCAGGACGTTATCGCGTTGCTCGACGCATTAGCTCCGATTCGGCTCATCCCTCCCGATCATGAAATCGTGCGACGCGCGGTCGAGGCCAAGTCTGCTTACGGCCTGCATTTCTACGATGGCATGATCGTGGCCGCCGCGGAACGCGCCGGCTGCGAGAGAATTTGGTCCGAAGATCTTAACCCCGGCCAGAAATACTTTGGCATCGCGGTAGCCAATCCGTTTCAAGGATAGAGTTGGTTGATCGGCTTTCTAAGAGCCATTAGTGACGCGACGCTAGCCTAGCTTCGGCCTGCCTTTGCCCAACTTGGAATAGGCTCGAACCACTGACTTCCAGATGGTCCGAGAACCGCGACAAGCCGGTAACCCTCTTCGGTTGAGTTGTCGAACAGGATGGTATGGTCGGCGCGTTCCATCGCTGTCGGAAGATTCTTGAAGCTTCGCGTGTAGCGCCGGCGGACATCGCTCTCCGGCACATCGTGGCCACCCGCTAGAACTCGATTTCTGATTCGATCGAGGTTGATCCCAACATTTTCTGTCCCGATGTAAACCAGCACGACCTCGAAACCACGAATCCGCGCATCAGCCATCATCAGGAGATAGCTCTTGCCTGAGAGCGTCGTTTCGACTGCGAAACTCTCGGCTCTCTTGACGTGGTGTTTCGCGGACTCCAAAACCTGGCGAGCAGCCGCAATCGGAAATGTCGAAGGTACGGTTGATTGCAGGGTGCGGCCAATCGCATCGGGATCAAGCAATGGAATCTTGCGGAAAAGCTCGAAGTCGGAAGTCAGCGTCGTCTTGCCGGAACCGTTAGGCCCGGCGATGATGGTGAGTCTGGGACGGATCACCGAGACGGGGTTTTGGCTGCAGAAGCCGGCCCGTGCTGGCGTTGAGCCATGATTTCTCGCAGGCGCTTTCGATCGGCAGCCAAACGCGCTTGGGCTGACTCAGCCATCTTTTTTGCAATTTCAACCCAGTTCTCAGCCATGGCTAGGCTATAGGATACGCCAAAGGTGGTCGTTCTCAAACTTTAGCGGAGGACAACCACGCGCCCACTCTTCGCAAAAGAGGCGAGAAGGGCACCCTGCTGTTCTTCGTTTCTGACGCGACTGAGATTCGCCCGGTTCGGCATCACGGCGACTTTTGGAATCCCCGCCCCTTCGCAAAGAACGCGAAAGGATGGGCCACCGGCCCTTTCGCAAAGAGCGCGAAAGGATATGGCCACCCGGCCGTGAAGTCACCTAGTCCGCCAAGTTATCATTTCGTCGGCGTGGTGGTTGGAATGCCGAAGTAGGCTCCAATGAAGCTTTTGCCAAGTGTGCCTAGAACGGAGCCGATAGTGTTAGCTGCCCCATTTGTTTTCTGACCGATCTTCACCAACGAATCTATTGTCGTTTGATCTAGCCCATATGTGTCCGTCAGGGTCTTAGTAGCCGCAGCCTTCGCGTCGCTAGTGGGCTTCTTTGATAAGGTTGTTAATGCGTCAACTAGAGCCTTTGGGTCAGCCGCCTTCGGGATGAATACACCGGCAATGGTGAGAGTTTTCAAAACTCTGTCCTTTGAAGACTTATCGATGATATCTAGCCTGAGCGGGACCTGCGGCGGGGTCGTGGCTGTTCCACTCTTTACAGCTGGCGCTCCTGACGTAGGAACCTTGCTTGACGCCACCTTATCGTTGTACTCCTTAAGGGAAATTGCGGCGGTGTAGGCCATGGTGGCCCCAGCGTTGCAGTGAAAACTGTCATCCTTTACCTGGGTTCCCTGTCCTTCTACTTTCATTGCCGGATCAGCGTAGATGTCGACTACTGTTTGGGTTTCCTTTGATAAGCAGTAGCTAACGACGACATTAGCGTTGTCTTTACTGAGACCGAGACCTATTGGATCTCCTAGGCGGGCCTGCGTAGACACAACCAACTGCAGGACGGCCTGTTGATCTTTAACCTCTAAGGGTTTATTCGTAGCCTTTCTAGTCCCCTCCAAGTGAAACGGATACGGTCCGTCATCCGGTATCTCTTTTTTCGGAATAGTGAATGTGAACGTGTAGATTGATCCGTCAGTCGACAGGATTCCATGGACTGTTTTGGAGCCATTAACTTTCAAAACGTCGAAAATTGCCTCGAGCGTGCCGTTATCACTTGTCTGAGCCTGGAAAGTGAAATCCTTGCTACTGTCGTTGACTGCAAGTTCTTCTGGCTTGGGAAAACGGGTCAGAACGTACTCCTGTGTGGGAGCGCCCTGCAATGTAAAGTCGCCGAGAGGTTTCAAAGGGGTTGTATTCACCTGCCCGGCTCGGAATTGCAAGTCGTATTTGTACTTTCTGCCCGATACGAGCGGCACGGTTGTCTTAACGGTTATAGCATGAGTATACGAATCTCCCTTGTCGTTGTATGGAGCAGTGACGATGTTACCGTGAGTCCCGGGATCGTCGCCGTCATCCCTAATCGTCAGATTAATTATTGACGAAGGCCAACTGGTAGTAATGTTAAAAGATAACGTTTCATCCGTTCCAGAGCGGTTCCATAAGGGTTGGGGAGCGTCAACACTAAACTCACTGGTCGAGGCATATCTCCTCAGAACGATTACCGGAACCGGCGAACGGGACTCTTCTGAACCTGTGCAATGAGCATTTAGTTTCAGAGTGACCGTTTCCCATCCGATCGGCAAATCCTTTCCAGTACCTACGGGTATGTGGAAGAGCACGCCAGCACCCGCCTCTTCTTTCGGTACCAAATGGTTCGGGTTGACATCGGCGTTCCCATCAATTGAGGTGACATCGCCATTCCCAAAGGGAGAATCCAGCGTTAAGGTGCTGGAGCCGGTGCACGGATACCCAGCTTTGCCGGGCTGAAGTAACCCGACGTGAATATCCAAGAACACATCCGCATCCAATTTAGTTTGCTGGTATTTGATTGAGGTAATCCATGGCGATGACTGACCGGAATCGAGACCCAGCGAGGAGGCCCCTAGGGTGAGAATACACACCAAGAACATTTTCCTCATGATAGCGACCTCTAAGTTGAATTTTGCAGAAGGGCCCAGTCGAGACATTTCGCGAACACTGCAATCGCGTCCCCTAGCGAGGAAGCATCATCATAATCGGGAAATGCGAATTGTCAAGACAGTTTTCCGGTGTTCGCGAGCTGGACCGGGATGCTACATGCCAAGTTTCCAATGTGTGTTCGCTACGCCATGCTTCTCCGCCACACGAGTTGTTTTCCGTCGACATGTTGAAAAGTGAAGGTGTGTCCAGGGCGGCAGACCCTCTTATTTAATCGAAACCAGCCGCTCCACCAACTCCGAATAATCCTTCTTCTGATCCCGTGCACCTATTTTTGTCGGCACCTGATCCGAATGCGTGGTGGCGGACGCATTCGTCCGCCTGGGTTTGATTCGCAAGTTGCCCCGGACGAATGCGTCCGGGGCTACGTGATTTGTTATGCCGGGCGTTTCTCCGGCGGAGCGTAGGGATTTGCCGCCGGTCTCCGCCATACCCATGGATACATTTGCCAGTCCTGCACCAGTCCCGCTCGCACTGGGTTTTGGAGAATGTAGTCGATCTTGGCGTCGAGATTTTCTGACGAGCGCAGCACATGATCGAACGATTCCTCCTGCCAGATGGCGCCATGCAGTCCAAGGCGTTGGTTGATGGATCGCGCGGAAGCACCCTTGATGGCCCTCATAATCTCGATGAGTGAAACAACGAGGCGACGCTCCTGGTCGATCAGAGGAGTAAGGATCAGGTGTACATGGTCGGGCATAACGACAGCGACATGCAACGAGTATCTGATTCCGTGATCGTGCAAGCAGCAGCCGAAGGTGATGTCCCGTGCCCAGTCTGGCAACTCCTGACGGAATTTAGTAACGAATGTGATGAAGTGCGGTTTGTAGTCGCGCTGAAGATGAGGCAGGTTGCGACGATAGAAGGTCACGGCGGGAATTATTTTGCCATCAAAGACGGAGACGCTATCGGAAAAGCGAGGCAAAACATGCGGGCTCTTCCCAAACAGGAACGCGTAGCGGCGGACGCATTCGTCCGCCAGCGGGCGAAACTCGGGATGATTGGAAAATCCTAGGCAGGCGCAGGACCCCGGACGAATGCGTCCGGGGCTACGTGATTTGTGGTTAGAATTTGGGGCTCAGTCGGCACTATTTCTCTTTGACCTTCTCCGCCAATTCGCGAAACTCTTTGGATAGTTTGTGGCTCGCCTTTATTTGCAACTGTGCGAGCTGTCGAGAGTTTTCGGTCGTCAGGATCGGCACCAAGGCCTCCAGTTCTGTCGCTACTTCGCGCGCGTGATCGGACTCTTTCAACATCAAATGTTAAAATTTCCGGACTGCCTCGTGGTGATCCATAGACCTCGCTTTTTCGATCCGTGATGTTTGGCACCCGGACGAATGCGTCCGGGGCTACATGATTCGTGGCGATCACTACTTGATTGTTACCAGCCTCTCCACCAGCTCCGAATAATCCTTCTTCTCGATTCCGTGCACCTGCTTGTTGTACTCATCCACCTTCGACGAATAATTCATCGAGCAGAATTTCGGCCCGCACATGGAGCAGAAGGCTGCCTCTTTGTAGTAGTCGTCGGGCAGGGTTTCATCGTGCATCGAGCGGGCGGTTTCGGGGTCGAGGGAGAGCGCGAACTGTTTTTCCCAGTCGAATTTGTAGCGGGCGTAGCTGAGGGCGTCGTCGCGGTCGCGGGCGCCGGGGCGTCCACGGGCGATGTCGGCGGCGTGGGCGGAAATCTTGTAGGCGATGATGCCGTCTTTTACGTCTTTCTCGTTCGGCAAGCCGAGATGCTCTTTCGGCGTCACGTAGCACAGCATGGCTGCGCCGTACCATCCAATCATGGCTGCGCCGATAGCGCTCGTGATGTGGTCGTAGCCCGGAGCGATGTCGGTGACCAGCGGGCCCAGCGTGTAGAACGGAGCTTCATAGCAAAGCTCGACTTCTTTTTCCACCTGCTCCTTGATCTTGTCCATGGAGACATGGCCGGGGCCTTCGATCATGACTTGCACGTCATGCTCCCAGGCTTTTTTCGTCAACTCACCTAGCGTGCGCAACTCAGCGAACTGAGCTTCGTCGCTGGCGTCGGCGACGCAGCCGGGACGCAGACCATCGCCGAGCGAAAAGCTGACGTCATATTTCTTGAAAATCTTGCAGATATCATCGAAGCACTCGTAGAGAAAATTCTGCTTGTGGTTATAGGCCATCCACTGCGCGAGAATCGCGCCGCCACGGCTCACAATGCCGGTAATGCGCTTCGAAATCATTGGCAGATACTGGATCAGCACGCCCGCGTGGATGGTCATGTAGTCGACGCCTTGCGCGGCTTGCTCTTCGATCACTTCCAGCATCACCGAAGCGTTCAAGTCTTCAACACGTTTTACGCGAGCGATCGCCTCGTAGATCGGCACAGTACCGATCGGCACAGGCGAGTGGCGCAGGATGGCTTCGCGAATGTTGTAAATGTCGCCGCCGGTGGAGAGATCCATCACCGTGTCAGCGCCGTAGTGAACGGCCGTGTGCAGCTTTTTTAGTTCTTCATTCACTTCCGAGGTGACCGCCGAATTTCCGATGTTGGCATTGATCTTGCACAGCGAGGCCACGCCGATCGCCATCGGCTCGAGTTCCGGGTGATTGATGTTGGCGGGAATAATCATGCGGCCGCGGGCCACTTCGTCGCGCACGAGTTCCGGCGTGAGCTTTTCGCGGTGGGCAACGTATCCCATCTCTTCCGTGATCACACCCTGGCGGGCATAATGCATCTGAGAGAAATTTCCGGCGGAGTTCGCGCGCTTGCGCTGCGTCAGCCAATCGGCACGTGGCTTCGGGACGCCGTAGCCGCTACCATTGCCGTTACCGGAATTGCCATTCGTCGGGGTCATATCGGAGCCAGCCTTCCTGGGAATTCTACTGGCCCCGATTATAACCGGATGCGCGAGAACAATGTCACGTCGAGCGTGCCCGTCGCAACTCAGATTTCGCGTTACGCTCAGCTGCATCGTTTCCCAACTACTGCATCTGCATCTGTTCGGCGCACTCGATTGAGGTGCATCCGCCTGGGCCTTGCGTGTGGACGTTGCCGATTGCATTCTTCAGATGGATCGCCGCCATAGCCGCGGGATAGGCCCACCAGAATTTTCGGATAATCCGGTCGCCGGGAAGCCAGGAGTGGGGCTTCTTCATCTCGTAAGCCACGAATAGTTCGGAAGCATAGATTCCCGCGTACTTGGCGACGAGGTGCTGGTTTTCCGGAACGCTGGTAACCCAGGGAGCGCCGGCGGCGAATTCGTTATCCAACACGAGCTTGCGGGAAGTGAAACGAAAGCTTTCGGCTCCGCCCAGCCCGGCCATCACAAAGACGAACTTTTTATCGATTACTTTGACCTTCTGGGGCGTCGGTGCGTTGGGAAGCGACGCTACTGGAGCAGGCGAGGGAGTGTATCCGGCAACAGAGCTGCTTTCTACGCGCACCGCGCTCGGCATTTCGTTCGGCAGGTGATCTTGAGCCACGGCGCGGGCGGCAATTAGAAGTGTAAGAATCAGCAAGCGTGAAGTCGGCAAAGTGTTTCTCCTTGGTTTTCCGTCTGGCTTTTTCATCACGAAGCCGGTTGCCAAGGGGGTCGAATCTTGCCGAACTGGCGGGGCGATCTCGAGATGTACGAGCTGATTCGGTGCAAGGGCCGCGCCAATTTGCGTGATTCGATTTTTCAGCGGGATAGGGGTGGTTTTTCCCGAATTGGGAAGGCTTGCGACGCTTGATGAGCAAACGGTTTGACGCGGTTGACTCTTATTTTTCTAGGATGTTTTTTAGTTTGTGCAGAATGGTGTAGTCGGCTTACACCGCAGCGCAAGAAGGCAAACGTCTTCTTCCATAGGTTCAACGAACTTGTTCACGAGAGCGTGGAAGGCTTAGAATCGCGTTTTCGTATTTACGAGACCGCGCTCAGGAGATTGCACAATGCGCTGCTTCCGCCTGCTATTTATTCTTGGAATTTTTGTGATCGGGATTGCCGTCCCCGGTTTCACTCAAGGGGCTTCCTCCGCGCCCGGTACTAAGCCGGGCCCTGGCTTCAGTGTCGATAACATCGACAAGACGGTCGACCCTTGCGTGGATTTCTACCAGTACGCCTGCGGCAACTGGATCAAGAATTCCGAAATTCCTGCGGATGAGTCACAGTGGGTAAGCTTTGCGGAGGTTGATCAACGTAACCTCGACGTCGAGCACGGCATTCTGGAGAAGGCCGCGGCGGGAGGTTCAGGCCGCAATGCCGTCGATCAGAAAATCGGCGATCTCTACGGTTCCTGCATGGACGAGAAAACGATCAACTCGAAGGGAATCAGCGCCCTTCAGCCTGAGCTCGACCGTGTCGCAGCGGTAAAGGATAAAGGCGGGCTGATCGACGAGGTCGCGCACGTGCACCTGGTCGGCCCCAACCCGCTGTTTAACTTTTATTCGCAGCCGGACCTGCACAACGCCGAGCAGGTCATCGCCTACATTGACCAGGGCGGACTGACTCTGCCCGATCGCGACTACTATCTGAAGGACGATGCCGACAAAGTTGAGAAGCGGCAACTTCTGGTCGATTACGCCACGCAGATGTTTACCCTCGCCGGCGAAACGCCGCAGCAGGCGGCCCATTCGGCGCAGACCGTGCTATCGATCGAAACTCTGCTTGCGGTCTACTCGATGGACCGTACCAAGCGCCGCGACCCGAAAAATCGCGATCACAAGATGAGCCGTGAGGATGCAGTCGCTCTGGCGCCGAATTTCTATTTGAGCCGCTACTTCGCGGCGGCGGGCGCACCGAATTTCACACAACTCAATGTCACCAATCCGGATTACTTCAAGCAGGTGAATGGCGTTCTGGAATCCGAGCCGCTCGAATCGCTGAAGACATACGTAAGCTGGCACGTGCTGAATGCCGCGGCTCCTTGGCTTTCGCAGCCCTTCGTCGAGGCTCACTTCAAGCTGCAACAGAAGCTCACCGGGCAGAAGGAAATTCAGGCGCGCTGGAAGCGCTGCGTCAACCTCACGGACCACGAACTGGGCGAGGCGCTGGGGCAGAGATACGTCGACATCACGTTCGGCGCAGACGGCAAGCAACGCATGCTCAAGATGGTGGATGCGCTTGAAACGTCGCTCGCCGAAGATATTCACCAACTTTCCTGGATGAGCGACGAAACCAAGAAGCAGGCCAAGGTGAAGCTCGATGCGATTCGCAATAAGATCGGCTATCCCGATGTATATCGCGACTACAGTTCGGTGCAGATCAAATCCAACGACCTGCTCGGCAATGTAGCGCGGGCCAACGAATTCGAGTCGAAACGCCTCATTGCCAAGATCGACAAGCCGCTCGACCGCAAGGAGTGGAGAATGTCTCCGCCGACGGTGAATGCATATTACAGCGGGTCGTTCAATGAAATTGTCTTTCCCGCTGGCATTCTGCAGCCGCCGTTTTTCGACAAGTCGATGGACGACGCCATCAACTTCGGCGGGATCGGCCTAGTCATTGGCCACGAACTGACACACGGCTTCGATGACCAGGGGCGCAAATTCGATCCGCAAGGCAACCTGCACGATTGGTGGACCGAGCAGGATGGAAAAGAATTCGAGCAACGCGTGAGTTGCGTGGCCAACGAATACTCAAACTTTGTGGCGGTTGATGACCAGAAACTAAATGGGCGCCTAACTCTGGGGGAGAACACTGCCGACAACGGCGGTGCGCGCATTGCGCTGGCGGCGCTTGAGCATATGATTGCGGAGGACAAGACCGGTAAGGAAGGCCAGAAGATCGATGGCTACACGCCGGAGCAGCGTTTCTTTCTGGGATTCGGGCGGGTGTGGTGCGAGAAAAGTCGTCCTGAGGTAAGCCGCGTTAGAGTGCTGACCGATCCCCACTCGCCGGGCAAATATCGCGTCGATGGCGTCGTGCAGAACATGCCGGAGTTTCAGAAGGCCTGGGGATGCAAGGCCGGTCAGCCCATGGTTGCGGAGAATGCCTGCCACGTGTGGTGAGGCGTGCGCATGAGATCAGGCCATGAGGTCGATTACATTTTTCTGTAGTTGGTCCGAGGTTTTGAGGGTGCTGAGACTGAGTTGAAGAAGGATCTCCGCCGAGTTCATCGCCACCATTTGCGAGGCGACATCGACAACGTCGACACCTCCGCCGTTGGCGGATGTCCCGGCGCTGGCTAGGCTGGTTGTCGTCGCGTTCAGTTGCATTTCGGCTTGATTGATCCCCTGAAGAGCGATTGCGGAAAGGTCCATACTTTCCGTATCGTCAAGAACCGGCACCGACTTTAGTCACCTCTTTTGACTTGTTTATCCGGGCTGGTTCCAGCCCCGCAGACGCGGCCACCAGCGGCGTACGTTTCGGCGATATTCTTCGTACTGCGCGCCGAACTTTCCATGCAACGTTGGCTCCTCGTAGAAGATGACGAAGAGATCTACGCCAAGGGCAGCAGCCGCGACCGCAGCGATCACAGCCAGGTCTGCGTGTCCGAAGATCACCCACAATCCAATCCAGCCTGCCGCGAAGCCCACGTACATTGGGTTCCGCACATAGCGGTAGAAGCCAAACACAACCAGCCGTTGCGGTGGAGCGATGGGAGCGGGAGTGCCGTGTCCCGTCCATCCAAAATCCCAGACGCAGCGCAAGGCAACCGCGAATCCAAGCGCGGAAGGAACTGCTGCCAGCCATCGCCAACGCGCCGATCCGGCTGTCTCAACCGTGAAGCCCAGCCACTGCGGCAACAGCCAGAACCACAATGAGAAGAACGCCGTGCCGACGACCAGCGAGAGGAGCGCCGTTGGCCAGCGATGGTCGTGCCCAGCCGCCGAAGCCTGCAAATGTCGATCCGCTATAACACACCTCGCCTGAAGTTTGTTCGAGTATGAAAGAGGACGGTTCGATTACGATCGAGACGTTTCCTCGACGGATTCACACACATTCATACCACAAAGAAAAAGGCCCGGCGTTTGGCCGGGCCTCAAATCCAAGTGGTGCGCTTCGTCGATGTGCATGATGGCGCGATTCCGCAAGCCTCGCACCGAGGGGTTGTCTTCTTCGTGGGCGATGTCATTGTGCGCTTTATCCAGCAATTCGAGGGCGCGATGGAAGCGGCCGGCACGATCCATTCCGGCATCAACCGGCGGATGATCGTTCAGGTTCTTGTCATCCCAGATCGCAGCTCGCTTGATTTCATCGATAGCTTTGTCGATTTCTTCAATGGCATGGCGTTCTTCTTTGTCCATGTGATAACTCGGAGCCGGGCTTTCCAGGTGCGCGCGAGCGTGCCGCAGGTCTGTGAGAGCGTGTAGATAAGCCGGATGCCTTCCCGGTTCGTCGGCAAAGGTCAGAGCGGTGCAGGCGGCGACAAATAACAGGATCATGGCGCAATGTCGTAGAACTTTCATAGTCTCCTCGTTCAAGTTTCCTTGAGGCCTTTCGGCAGAATGAACTCGGTTAATTCAAGTTCGCTGTAGCAAACCCGGAATCGCGGATTTTGACTCGTGGAATTCTATCCCGCGATGCGACTCGCGCGAAGTTACGGTGGTACAAGGGAGTTACCGCACGGTTCCTAATGTCGATGTACGCTTTCATTCATGTATTTCTGGTGTTGTGACAAAACGTTGACAAGAAGATGACGACGAATTGACCGGCTGCTGACGAGACTGTGACAACCACTCTCTGTACAACTCGTAAGCTCGACCCATCTCGAGTAAAAACCCCCTGCGAACTGAACAAGTAAATCAACCCTCGGTTCTTACATCGTCCGGGCCAAGGGAGAATTCCGACCGGACGTTGGTTACTCGATGCAGCTACTCGAATCGAAATAAGGAGAAAGAACATGTACAGACTCTCTACATTCGCCGCGGCACTTGTTATCTGCCTGGGAACGACGGCGGTGTTGAACAGCAGCAAGTCCGTCACGCAACCAACCCGAAGCGTGGAGGCGAACTTTGCTGCCGATGGGGCGTTTCGCGATGGATTGTACCTGGGCAAGCTCACAGCCGATCGTGGACAGCCGTTTCGTCCAGGGATTGGCCGCTGGTCCTCGCAGCAAGACCGCGCCATGTTCACCGCAGGGTATCGCCGTGGATATCGAGAAGTAGTGGCGAATGCGCAAGCTCACGCGGAGCGCCAGTCGGCCGAGTAAAGCTCCATCGGTCCATGAAACAAGGTTTGCAATAGAAGAATTTTGAAATGGAGGTAAATTTTCTATGACGGGCAAGAACTTAATTTTTATATCCACTCTTAGTCTGACAATCTGGCTCTGTCTGCTCCTTGGTATTTCCAGTGTGGGCGCGGCTGGGAGTCCGGCTTCGAGTCCAAGCATCTCCAGTGCTGCCAATCTTAAGGGCACGGTGAGATTCGAAGGAACGGTTCCGAAGCCGAAATTGATCAGTATGTCGGCCGACCCGAGCTGCGCGAAACAGCATTCGTCGCCCGTACTTGCGCAAGAAGTTTTGACGGATTCGAAGGGCGACCTGCAGGACGTGATTGTATTCATAGCCGATGGCCTAGGAGATCGAACCTTTGATGTTCCGGCGCAGCCGGTTGTCGTAGAACAAAAGGGCTGCCTGTATTCACCCCATGTGCTGGCGATGAGGGCGAATCAGCCGCTGCATGTAGTGAACGACGACCCTACATCGCACAACATCCATCCCACGCCGGCGAATAATCGCGAGTGGAACAAAGCCGAGCCGCCGGGCTCCAGTCTCGATGAATCATTTGCTCGAGAAGAGATTGCGATTCCGGTGAAGTGCAACGTCCACCCCTGGATGCACGGCTACGTGGCCGTGTTTAAACATCCGTATTTCGCTGTGACCGGGAAAGATGGCAGTTTTGATCTGAGCAGTCTGCCGCCTGGAACCTACACCATCAAGGCGTGGCACGAAAAACTGGGGACGTCCACGCAGACGATCACGATTGGCGCGAACGAAACTAAGGAGATCAGTTTCGTTTTCAAAGGAATGTAATTTGCTTCAGTGCTTTGCCGGAGTCTTGAAGCCTTTGCGGCGTTGTTCGCTGTAGCGGTGCAGCGAATCGAGGATGATGGGATACGCTTCGCCTGCGGGGCGTATCTCGTCGACCTCGACGGCCTTGCCTTCGAGTTGCTTGTAATCCTGAAAAAAACGCCGCAACATGAGCATGCGGTGCGGCGGCATTTCAACCGCTTCGTGGTAGGCGTTGAACTCAGGATCTTCGGTGGCGATGGCAATGATTTTGTGGTCGGGCTTGCCGGCGTCAATCATGGTCATCAGTCCGATGGTGCGGGCGTGAATGATGGTGAGCGGCACCACGGTTTCCTGGCAGAGTACGAGAACGTCGAGAGGGTCATCGTCCTCGGCCAGTGTCTGCGGGATGAAGCCGTAGTTCGCAGGATAGTAAACCGCCGAGTATAAGATGCGATCGAGTTTGATCAGGCCGCTCGCCTTGTCCAGTTCATACTTCACGCTCGATCCAAACGGGATCTCGATCACGCAATCGAATTCCTGCGGGAGTTTGTCGCCGGGGGTTACGTCGTGCCAAGGATGAATCATCGATGATTCCTATTGTATCGGACCATGATTCCTGACAGTGACTTCTGGCCGGGGAAATCTAAGAGCCGGTTGGACAACGGTGCTATGATTCATCTGGTAAGGAGGGTTTATGTCCTGTAAACGCCTTCTCCTCGTCGCAATGATGGTTCTGTGTGCCGGGCTGGCTTTCGCGCAAGCGCCGCAGAATAACAAGCCCGAAACTGATCAGTTCCGCCTGAGCCCATATCCGCAGGCCGCGTTCAGTCTGCAAGATAACTCTGAGAACAATCCGACGGTCCTCGTCCACGTCGATCCACATGTGTACTGGGGGGGGAAGAAGCAATCCGATTCCGGCGTGCTTCGATTTCCAGCCGGACTGGAATCTTCGACGGACGCGACGTGCTATGCGATCCGTAGCTACCTTGTGGTGAGAGACAGTCCCGACTCGGACAGCACGCATCGCGATGGTTCCACGACCTGCGTGCCCGCGGCCCGCTTCCGCGTGCATACCGCGGTAGATCATGAACGGTAAAGAGCCGGAACTGCGGAACGATCTCGACTGCCGAAGTCCTCACAGGTCGGGCGACACGACCATACGGAGGCGGCTGGCGACTGCCCGACCATTTATAAACGCAGGAATGAACTTCCATCCTTTAGCCGCGTAGGCTAGATCTTTATCGGCATCCCCTACGGGCTCGGCCGACCAGACTTTTCCCGCCTCGTCGATTACCAACTCGATCATTTGTTCTGAACGCGCTATCGGAGCCTTTGCGCCAACCGGAGGCGGGCGGCGAAGCAAAATGGCTTGAGGGCGCGTATCGACGAAAGGGAAGCGCCCCACGCTTTCGGGTGGACGCTCCGTTACTGCGTCAAAGATGTAGGCGCGTTTTTTGGGATAGAATTTGGATTCTCTAGCTGAAACGTCGTCGATCTGCGAACTTATGCCGCGGGCACGGGCATTCAAGATGGCTGTCCGAATTCGATCAAGGTCCCCCGGAGGCCACATGTCGGCAAGGGCGCGCCAAGCCTCTTGCGCGCGACCGCTGTAGAGATAAGCCCACACAATTTCCAGCACTTTGATTTTTGTGACCCGCATCCGGCGTATTCGATCCTGCGCCAAAGAAGAAGCAGCCGCTAACTTGCCATCGGTGCCCTGAAAGTCCCTTAAATCTTGCGCACTAAGCTCACTTCGAACTGCCGCGATCTGCTCGTCGAAGTGAGATTGAAATTCCGCACTTACGTCGATGAGCCGGTTGCGCTCGAATCGAAGCACGACGGTCGGGGCAAAGTCGAATTCGCCTGGAATGAGACCCTCGAAACCATTGATCGCCCCGACGTCGCCGGTCCATATTTCGATTTTTCCATTGAAGTCTGTATCTGCAGCACGAAAGAAATCGCCCCCTGTAATAGTATGTAGCAACTTTGGGGATGGTTTCAAAGAGTAGACGAGGTAGGTCATGTCCCAGTCCGCAGCGGACTTTTTTACCTGGAAAGCAACCACCGGCGTGCCCAAACCCAAATCTACGCCGAGCACATCGATGTCGACCTGTGAGGCTTCCGCCGTCACGGGCAAGTCTCGCCCGCCCCAAGCGAAGTTTCCGCTGCAGGATCGCTTCGCCAGTCCACCACCCTTTGTGGCACCCACCGTCACGCTCACGCCACTGGCGAACTTTGTCTCGAACCTACCAGATCCATCCTCGCAAACTACGTACTGTGTTTGCGCCGTACAAACATGAAAGGCTACGAATACGAATCCCCATGTAAGCAGCACATTCGCGCGGCAGACAAACCAAAGAGTTGTTCTTGCGCTTTGCATCCGTAATATTCTTGAGGGCTATCGCGTCAGCCTTTGGAACGCCCTTCTAAAATATATACGTCACCATTTGCTGCCACCGACCCTGTCCGCCATCACCTCTACCGCACCCTCATTCGAGGTGTGCCTACGATCTCTCTCGAATCTTGCTTCCAAACTTCGAGAAGACTAGAGTGTTGAGAGTACAACTCCTGTTGGGTGCCCTAATGTCCAACCAAGGCAAAACCTATCTCAAATTCGGCGGCGCAACTGTCTTAATTCTCTTTCTGCTCGGCTACCTCGCCTACACCGGCGTTCAGGACAGCAAAAGCTATTACGTGACCATCACCGAACTGCACAAGCTGGGCAATGGCGCTTACACTAAGCGCCTGCGGGTTGCGGGAAATGTGCAGCCGGGATCGATCAGGCGCAACGGGACTCACGTTCAGTTTGTGCTGATGGAGCAGGATCAGTTGCTCCCGGTAGATTACACAGGAACCGAAGCGCCTCCCGATACTTTCAAGGACGACTCGCAAGCGCTGGCCGATGGTAGCTTTGGGCATGACGGCGTTTTCCACGCCAAGGCGCTGCAGGCCAAGTGCGCGTCGAAATATGCTCCGCAGCAGCCCGGAAACCAGATGGAAGCCGCTCCCACCAAGACCATGACAAAGGGTCCGGAGCATTCCACAATGATTGCAAATTAGCCACGCTGTCGGAGCCCTGGAGGTGCTCCACGAAGTCCCGTTCCGGAACTATCTTCGTGTTAATTTTGTTCCACAAATGTAAATCGAATTGACTCGCCGCTCAGTACAGGTTTACAGTCGCGCGCGAGTTACCTTCCCAGGGGTTCCTAGTACTTCCAATTTGTTCTTCGGAGGATTTTCAATGATTGTTCTTGCGCGCAAGAATGTTCCCGCCTTGCCAGCCCTCGCGCTGGTAATTGTAGCTTGTCTTTCCGTCCAAACCGCTTCCGCGAGTGCCGTTGTCGTAGGCACTTGCAAAAACCTAGTCACCTTCAGCACTATCCAGGCGGCGGTCAATGCCGTGCCATCGGGTTCCACTGTGAACGTTTGCCCCGGCACCTACGCGGAGCAGGTGACGATCACGAAGAAGCTGATCTTAACCGGCGTGCAGGCTGGCACCGGCGACGCCTCTGTAATCGTGCCGCCATCGGGCGGCCTGGTACAAAACGGTTCGGACATTTTCGGCAATCCAGTAGCGGCCCAGATCTTCGTCGCCAGCACCACCGGCGCGGTTACGGTCTCGCACTTGACGGTGGATGGTACCGGCAACAATCTTTCTGGTTGTGGAGCACCAACTCTCGAGGGCATTTATTTCCAGAACACTGCCGGAACGATCAGCGGCAACACGGTGCGAAATCAGTTTCAGACGGATTATGCAGACTACGGCGGATGCCAGAACGGTTTAGCCATCAATGTCGAAAGTGTAACCAGTGCCAACGCTGTTAGCATCGCCAGCAATTCCGTGCGCAGCTATCAGAAGAACGGGATCACAGCGACCGGGGCGGCAACTGGCGCCGGGTCTCCGGGGCCTGTCATGAACATCAGCGGTAACTACATTGTGGGTCTTGCCGCGACGGCGATGAACTGGCAGGGAGTCTACTTGAGCCAGGGAACCGCAGCCGAAAACGGCGTGCAGGTGGGTTTTGGCGCCAGCGGAAAAGTCACGGGAAACACCGTCAGCGACAACATCTGGGGGCAGGATACGAGCACCGATACAGGAGACGCGGCAAGCGGCATCCTTGTCTACGCTTCGACCAGCATTACGGTTTCGGGCAACGGCGTAAACAGCTCGCAATTCGGCATCGTCGCCGTGACCGACCCCACTTACGGTCCAGCCGACAGTACTTCGATCACAACCAACAGAATTTCCGGAACCCAACTCTTCGATGCCATCGACGTCTGCAGCAGTTCGAACACGGTGCAGACCAACACGATCTACGGCAGCACGGAATCTGGCGTGCACTTCGACGACTCATGCGGTTCCGGAAATAACAACACCGCAACCGGCAACACGATCAACGAGGCCTGTGCCGGGATTCTGCTGGGAACGGGTACGAGCAATACGTCCACTCCGAACAATTTCTTTGATGTAACCAACACAACGTTGTCGGGCGATGTGTGCCCTGCCGTCGTCGGAAGCGCAAAGGCGGGAGAGCCATCTGGGAAACAGCGGGTGCTTCGGCCGTCGCCCTACCGGCCGGGCAGAAGATGAACCGATTGTTTTGATGCACGCGAGTTGAGGTGCAGGGCGTCGACCTCTGCACCTTCAGCAGCGTTTCGACTTTCGAATCATTATTCGATTCACCCGCAGCCTTCTCGCCGCTACTTCGGCCATACCCATCCGGCGCTTTGCAAATCCAGCTGAAAATGCATAAATTCGCTATCGCAGACATTGTGCGTAGATCGTGGGCTATGCTGTGAACGTCTCTTGCTCGTGACCGATCTCAAAAACTCGCAGAGCGGCGCTCAAGTTGCCGTCAATGGCCTGGTGAAACAATTCGGCCGTTTCGCGGTGCTGCGCGGCATTACGGCGGAATTTGCGGTCGGCAAGTTTTACGTCATCCTCGGCGATAACGGAGCAGGGAAGACGACTCTGTTACGGGCGCTGGCGGGCCTGGCGCATCCAACACGCGGCGCAATTTCAATCTTGGGCGAAAGCCCGCAAGCAGCCTGCCGCGAGCTCGGCTATATGGCGCACCCGTCGTTGCTTTACGACGAGATGAGCGGACTTGAGAACCTGCGCTACTTCGCGCGCCTCTACGACATTTCAGGCGACGAACGATGTAAGCAGGCGATTCGCTTGGTGCGGCTCGATCCCGAATTGCCGCGGCCCGTGGGGCAGTATTCGCAGGGTATGCGGCAGCGTATGTCGCTGGCGCGGGCGATTCTTCACGATCCAAAAATTCTGTTGCTCGACGAGCCTTTTTCAAATGTCGATGTGCATTCGGCGGGAGAGATGGTAGGCCTGCTGAAAGCCATGCGCGATGCGGGAAAGACAATTTTTGTGGTTACGCACCAGGCTGCACTGCTCGAAGGTGTAGCTGACGAATTTATCTGGATGCAGGCCGGACAGATTGTTGAACGCACTTTGAGTCTTACGCGATCGGGGGAGCGATGAGTTCGATGCGCTCCATTACCTGGGCGACGCTGGCCAAAGACATCCGCCTGGAGTGGCGTTCGAAAGACGCCCTTAACTCGATGCTGTTCTTTTCTCTGTTGGTGGTGGTGATTTTCAGCTTCTCTTTCGATCCGAACGCGGAAGAGTCGCGTGAAATTGCCGGGGGACTGATTTGGGTTGCTTTCCTGTTCGCCGCAGTGGTTGCACTGAATCAGACCTGGGCGCGCGAGTTACGGAATCAGGTGCTTGATGCCTATCGTGTTTCTCCCGCCCCCGCCACGGCCCTATTTGTCGCGAAGGCGCTCGGCAACTTTATTCTGGTGAGCGTGCTAGAAGCCCTGATGGCGCCGTTGTTCATGATCTTCTACAACCTGTGCGCGCTTGGCCCGGCGTGGCAGTTGATTCCCGTGGCGATTCTTGGAACCTGGGCGCTGGTGGTGAACGGAACGTTCTTTGCGGCAATGTCGTTGCGAACGCGCAGCCGTGAAATCATGCTGCCGCTATTGCTGTTTCCGATTTCCATCCCTGCGGTACAATCCATGGTCGAGGCCACGCGCATCATTCTCTCCGGGGATGGAGCGGCGCGTTTCTGGATTGTCTTGCTCCTGACTTACGACGTGGTGTTTACTACTGCCTGTCTGGCTTTGTTCGAAACTGTGCTGCAAGCAGAATGAAACGAGTTTTTCCCATCTTCGCGGTGATTACGGCGATCCTGCTGGCGTATGCCTTTTATGAAGCGATCTGGGTCGCTCCCATGGAGCGGACAATGGGCGATGTCCAGCGCATCTTCTATTACCACGTGCCGTCCGCCTGGACCGCATTCCTGCTCTTCTTTGTGAACCTCGTTGCTTCGGTGATCTATCTTGTGCGGCGAAATCCTCGCGCCGACGCAGTGGCTCTCGTCTCCGCTGAAGTCGGAGTTGTGTTCTGCACCATTGTGCTGGTGACCGGCCCCATCTGGGCGCGTCCGGTCTGGGGTATCTGGTGGACGTGGGACATTCGACTCACCACTACGCTGGTTTTGTGGCTGATTTATGTGAGTTACTTGGTGTTGCGGCGATTCTCTGATAGCTCCCAGACTCCCAAACTCGCGGCGGTGCTTGCCATCTTCGGCGCGCTCGACGTGCCTCTGGTTTATTTTTCCATCTGGTTTTTTCGCACGCAACATCCGCAGCCAGTCATCGGTGGCGGCGGTTCCATTGATCCCCGCATGCTGCATGTCCTGCTGATCAACTGGTTAGCTTTTTCCTGCCTTGCTCTGGTGCTCTGCTGGGCTCGCTATCGGCTGGAACTGTTGCAGCGGGAAGTAGAAGAAGTCGAGAGTCTGCAATCGCTACGAGGAGTGTCACAATGAATTCCACCGGATTCCTCTATGCGGCTTACATCGCCACTTGGCTGATTCACGGCTTGTATATCGGAGTGCTCGTGCGCCGCAACAGCCGTCTGCGGCAGCAGATGAAGGATCTGAACAAGAGCGAGAAATGAAGGTCGGCCTGAATCTGAAATTCTAAGATCGACATCGAAGAGGCGAATGCCGGAAACCGCTTTTCAGTTTGTGGCTTTCCATTCCTGCTGCAGCGCGCTGAACAGATCTGCACTGCCGGCCGAGCGGAGGAATTCGTAATCTTCGATAGTGGCAGCGGTCCCAACGCGCAGGGAAGGCAGGGGGGATTCTACGCGAATCACACGGGCGGTGAAGCGCACGCGGACGGCGTCGGTTAGCGTGATGTGCGGCGGAAAGGTCAGCGTGACTTCGCACCGGGTTCCCTCGGGCACAGGACGGTCGAGGTAGAAGAAAACGCCGCGCGCGCTCACGTTCTGGGTCTCGGTCTGAAATTCGGAGCTTTCGTTGAGACGAACGACGGCCGGCAGGCGCATATCGAAGCGCCGCATCATGCGCCGTTCCTGAGATTCAGGTTGCATCCGTTGCCTATTTTCCGAAAGCATTCTTCCTCAGAAAAACAAATTGGGCCCAGGTCGCAAGACCGGCCGCTCGGCAGGCCTGATTACGCTTAAATGTATAGCTTTGCCGCCAGTTTGCAAGAGCAAAAAGACTATGGAACTTATTCGGTAAATGCTCATGAAGACCGTTAACAGCGCAGGGGAGGCACACCGCCGTGCAGATTCTATGAGAGTGTATAGCAATCGCGGTGCCAGATGGTGCTTAATACGATAGTTGCTTGAACCGCGGAAACAGCGGCGAATCTGAAGGTTCTCTCTGGAGATCCGTGATCGCCGGATTCGCGAAATGCAACTGTTTGCAGAAATCGCCATACGTGCTGCGATCTGCAATTCACTTCATTCCACTTTTGTGCCAGTGGTTGTATCGACAAATTCGCCTTGCAGTGGTGATCTGTTTTCTAATAATCGGGCGGTGGCACTCAGCCCTCAAACAACGCTAGCTTAACTACTGGGAGATTCTCTCGCGCCTCAGCTCCTGCTCCCAGGAAACATCGTGATCGATCCCTCGGCCCGTCATTTTGGAACCGTATTCTTAGGCAAAAGCAAGCTTGCGGCATCTTTCTACCCGATCCGACGCATCTGACAAGTTTTGTGGGGCTCCCAAGAGCGGAGCCTCGCTTGACTTGGCCATCGCTCAGATGTTTAAGTAGGTGTTTATTTTCCGCCAGTTTTGAATGACATGTCAGCAGCGGGCGGTTTCGCCGGCGCCGGGTAAGAACTGACTCGAGTGGCGTCTCTACTCTCCAAAACGATCTGATGAAGTTCACTGGAAAAGCATTGGGAGGAAAAGCGTAATGGGAAATGGCCGTGCGTTGTCGGGCGGAAGCTCGGGTAGCAGGTTGGTTCTGGTTCGCGCCCTCGCGGCAGCGTGGGTTCTGTTAGTGGCCGCGTGTTTATTGCTCGGGTCGAATTCCCGCCGCTACTCTCAGACCGCCGCACAGGTTTCGGCCTTTTCGAATCAAACAGCCTCCAGAGCTTTGTTCTCGCCTTCTTCGCTGTCGCGTTCTTCCTTCCGGTCTTCGGATACGAAGCCGGACGCGCACTCCATCCTCGCAAAGCTGCCTTTGATCTTCGAGGCGAACCAGGGTCAGGCTGACCCAAGCGTGAAGTTTCTCGCGCGAGGCGCGGGTTACATGCTTCTGCTTGATGAAACCGGGGCGAAGCTTGTGCTTCAGACAGCCAACGCCGCGCGAACCGAAAAGTCCGTACATATGAGGTTGGTGGGCGCCAATGCCGCTTCGACCGTCGATGCGACCGGTCCGCTTCCCGGCAAAACGAACTACCTCCTCGGCAACGATCCCCACAAGTGGCATACCGGCGTGGCGCAGTTTGCCGGGGTTCACTACAAGAGCGTTTACCCGGGAATCGACCTAGCTTTCTACGGAAACCAGGGACGGCTTGAATATGACTTTCAAGTTGCTCCCGGCGCTGATCCGGCGAAACCAGAACTGCAATTTGATGGCGCGGCCAAACTCGAACTGACCGACGGCGATTTGATTCTTGTCGGCAATGAGGGCGAAGGCCGCGTTTGTTTGCAAAAGCCTCGCATCTATCAGAATGTTGGAGAGCAACAACAACCGGTCAATGGTCGATTTGTTCTCCGCGCCGCCAACCGCGTCGGCTTCGAAGTGGGACCTTATGATCGTAGCCGCGAGCTCGTAATCGATCCTCTGCTCGAGTTCTCCACCTATTTCGGCGGCAGCGGTTCGGAAACTGCGCCGTCGGTTGCGGTGAATGGCGACGGCTTCATCTATATCGCCGGCACGACTCAGGGCTCGCCCGAGACCTCGTTTCCGGCCGCGACTGCTCAGACGTTGATACCGACGACTTTGTCGCTTACCTCGTCAAGTCCGAGCCATATCTTTGTCGCCAAGATCGATCCCACAGGGCCGTCGGTGGTGTATGAAACTTTCCTGGGAGGTACCGGAACCGACACGTTGTGTCCGTCCTATCCGGGATATACCTTCCCCTTCCCGTGCAGTGGTCTCGGCGTAGATATCAGCGGCAAGGTTTACGTAGTGGGCAATACCACTTCTACTGACTTCCCCTTCAGCGGAGTGCCTTACCAGTCTAAGCCCGAGGTCAAGGGGTCGCAGTGCTCTGGGATCACCTGCACGTCAATCTTTGTCACCGTTCTCAACACGCAGGGATCGCAGCTGGGCTATTCGTCCTATCTCTCGGGCAACGGAAACGACCAGGCCAGCGGGATGGCGATCGATACGAATGCGGACGTCTTTATCACTGGCACCACGACTTCCACCGATGCGGGCGCCATCTCGCCTGCGGACGACTTTCCCGCAACCTACCTGCCCGTGCCCTATCAAACGGCGCCCCGCGCGGCCACACAGTTCTTCGTAACTAAGGTGAATACCAATAACGTGGGTACGGCCAGCATTGCCTATTCCACCTATTTCGGTGGTGCGACCCCGGCTTCGCCGGTTGTAGTTGGCGGGGGCGTCGCGGTCGATACCATTGGGAACATTTATTTCAGCGGCACAACGAATTTCTTCAATAGCGGCGAAAGCCAGGCGGGAAGCGGCGGCGGACAAGTCACCGATTTCCCTATCGTGAATGCCTATCAGCCATGTCTCGATACGCCTCCGCCGACGATTATTACTTTTCCTCTGCAGTGCACCGCGCCGACGACTACGCCTTACCCGTTCGATGCTTTCGTTGCCAAGATTAATCCCAACAATGCACAGACCGGGTCGGCGCAATTGCTATTCTCAACTTATCTGGGCGGCGGACCAAGCAATGGCTTGACGGCTGGCGCCGGGATTACGATTGATTCCGCGAATGTCTACCTGACGGGAACGACAAACTCAAGCGACTTCATCCTACCGACCGGCAGCGGCGCTTTCCAGCCATGCCTGAACACCCCTCCCGTCACACCGCCGGTTCCGTGTACCTCTACGGGTGGTCCCACTGCCGACACCGACGCCTATGTGGCTCGCTTCTCCCTGCCGGCCTCGAGCACAACGGGAACTGCGGGCAGCGTCGGTCTCGGCTATTTCTCCTACCTGGGCGGAAGTGCGAACGACGCCGGCCTGGCCACTGCGGTCGATACAGCCAGCGGAGCGCTGGTCACGGGTTGGACGCAATCATCGGACTTCCCCGTAACCCTTCTTAGCAACCCGATCCAGCCCACCCTCAACGGCCCACAGAACGCCTTTTTTGCCCACATTCAGACGACAACGATCGGGGGCCAGAATACTCAGGCTTCGTTTGCTACGTATTTCGGTGGCAACGGCACGGATCGCGGTACCGGCATCGCTGTCGACTCCAGCCTCAACACTTATATGGTCGGTGACACGACCTCGACTTCCTTGCAACTGGACAAGCCGGTGCAGAGCCTGCTCAACGGCAACGGAACTGCCGGAGGGCCGCCCGATGCATTTGTCGTGAAGCTGGGAACTGCGGCTGATCTGTGCATCACCTGCGTCGCCCCAGTGCTGCCGGCCAATCTTGTGGCGGCGGGGAACCCTGTCACCATTACGTTCACCGTAACGAATCAGGGGCCTGACCTTGCGTCGAACATCATCGTCTCGGGTACCGGAGCGCCCTTCACCAGCGCCACAGTCGGTTCCGGCACTTGCAGCACCCCCAGCAACAACTCGATTGCGTGTACGATTCCTGCCCTACAGGCCGGTTCGCCCGCGCTGGTGACCTTCACCGTGACGCCGACCCAGGCGGGTCTTTACGCTCCGATCGTGAGCGTTTCGTCGGTTACCAACAACGATCCGGATTCGACCAACAATACGGAAACCTTCCCCTTCACGGCGACTATTTTCTCGGTGTCGGTTCTTCCCAACGGCCAGACTGTTTCCGCCGGTAATACGGCACCTTACACCGTCCAGATAACGGCGAATCCGGTGTTCGCATCGAGCATCTCGCTCGGTTGCAGTTCTGCACCGGTGGGGGCGACCTGCAACTTCGGTTCAAACTCCATTAATCTGACCAGCACCAACAGCGCTTCGACCTCACTGAATGTGACAACGACGGCCCGTCCTGTGAACGGTGCTGCCCTAAAGATAAACCGCAGTTGGTTCTACACATTCTGGCTGATGGTTCCAGGGATGGCATTGATTGGTGTGGGCTCCGCCGGCAAACGAAGGCAAAGGTGGCTGCTGGGGCTTGGTTTGTCGTTGCTTTTCGCGTTGGTTTTGTTGCAACCGGCGTGCAGCAGCGGCAAAACGCCGACCACAGTCAGCGGAACTCCCGCCGGAAATTACAGCATGACGCTGACAGCTACTTCGGGTTCATTCACCCAAAGTGCGTCGTTCAATCTGACGGTGCAGTGAGACCGTTGTCAATATCCGGATTTGGCTTCGGGAACGAAGCTCGAGAGACTCTAAGTCGATTACCCGTGGCTCGGTTCTAGGCTCCTGCTGAAAGCTTGTGGTGGCTCTTGGCTTCAGCGATTCCATATTGCCGGATTTTGTAGAGCAGGGCTTTGTAGCTGATTTGAAGCAGTGCCGCTGCCTGCTTGCGATTCCAATTGGTCTGCTCGAGCGCTTGCCGAATGGCTTCGCCTTCGGCTTCGTCTTTGGCGTTGCGAGCCAGCGACTTCAGTCCGCCAGTTTCGCCAGCCTTCGTGCCGGAATCGCCGCGCATGCCGCCGTTTCCGTCGTTGCGAGGCTGTAACTCCGCCACCGCGAGGTTCTCGTCTCCCAGGATTAAGTATCGCTTTAGAAAATTATTGAGCTCGCGCAAATTTCCCGGCCAAGGATGCGCCTGGCATGCTGCAAGCATTGCCGGGGAAAGCGGAAGTTGTGGCCGCGCGTAGCGTTCGGCCATGCGCGTCATGAAATGCTTAAGGAGAACCGGTATCTCTTCCTTGCGCTCGCGCAGTGGTGGCAGTTGCAAAGTGAATGCGTTGAGCCGGTAATACAGATCTTCGCGCAGCCGCTTTGTGGCCAACGCTTGAGGAATATCAATATTCGTGGCTGCAAGGATGCGAACGTCAACCTTGATGACAGAGCGGCTTCCGAGCCGAGAAAAACTCTGATCCTGCAAAACGTGCAGAAGTTTTGCCTGCAAGGCTGGCGGCATCTCGCCGATTTCATCGAGCAAAATCGTGCCTTTGTTACACAGTTCGAACTTGCCGGGCTTGGCGTGCGTGGCTCCGGTGAACGCTCCCGGCTCATAACCAAAGAGTTCGCTCTCCAGCAGGTCGGCCGGTACAGCCGCGCAATTTACTTTCAGAAACGTGCGGTGCGCGCGGGGTGAGAGCTTATGAATCAGCCGCGCCAGCACTTCCTTGCCCGTGCCGCTTTCGCCCAGCAGCAAGACTGGAATGTCCACATTCGCAACCAGCGCGGCTTGCGAGCGAATCTTACGCATCTGCGGGCTGGCGGCGATGAAGAACACATCATCCGCGACTTCTTCCACTTCGCCTCCGACCGGTTCTTTTCCCTGGCCGAGGCACTGATTGATGACTGCATCCAGCTCCGCCTTCTGAAAAGGCTTGGTGAGATAGTCCTGAGCTCCGAGGCGCATCGCCTGCACCACCTTGCGCGTGTCGTTCACACAGGAGAGCATTACAACTTTCACTCCGGGCCGTTTCTGGCGAAGTTGCTCGAGCGTTTCGAGTCCATCGATTCCCGGCATCAGCACATCGAGCAATACGAGATCCGGCTCCATGCCCTTATCTACTTTTTGCAATGCTTCTTCGCCGGTCGAGGCGGTTTCGACGTTGTAATCCTCCACCTCGAGCAGCGTTCGAATGTAGCGCAGCATCGCGGGTTCGTCGTCCACCAGTAGAATCTTGGCGGTGTCGCTCATCGATTCTTTCCTTTGCCTGCGGGATTCGGGGAAGGTTTGAAGGGGATGAGGAACGA
>Ga0307478_10000429_pt1 | contig 44024 bp, 38 predicted proteins | sample atmos_gasesECM4C_2_FD_203713 | JGI IMG/M metagenome (GOLD analysis project Ga0307478, IMG submission 203713) | Hardwood forest soil microbial communities from Morgan-Monroe State Forest, Indiana, United States - atmos_gasesECM4C_05 | ecosystem: Environmental > Terrestrial > Soil > Temperate...
TCAGCGATTCTTTTCCTTAAGAAGAAATGGCCCGCCGGAGTCCTGACTGCCGGTGTGGCGCTAGCAGTTCTGGCGTCGGAGTATCCCGAGAAGTTCGAGAGTCTGCAGGCGGAGTTGCCGCGATATTTTCAAAGCGGCGTGCGGCTGATGGAAGTCGTCTCACGGGCGGGCCAGAAAATCACTCGGCTCGCCGAGCAGGGTGGCGAAGGCATTTGGGACGAGATTTCCTCGTAGTTCGCGGAGCGGTTTCCCCGACTGAAATCTCTTCCCGCACCCGCAGCGAGGTACTAGGACAGCGAACGCCCTATTCGATGCCGAGTTGCTTTCGGGCGTCTGCGCTTAACCGCTCCGGGGTCCAGGCGGGGGTCCAGACCACGTTCACGTGGGCATTGCGAATCCCGGGAAGCTGTTCCAGTCTGGCGCGGACTTGGTCGCTGATCTGCACGTGGGCTGGGCAGCCTTGCGCCGTCAGGGTCATGTCAACGATAACGTCCTGCTTCTCTTCCGGAGCGGGATCGAAACGCACTTCGTAAATCAATCCAAGGTCCACAATGTTGACCGGAATCTCCGGGTCATAGCATTGCTTCAAGGCTCCGAGCACTTCCTCTTGCGTAACCGGCATTCATTCTCCCGTAGGATAATTGCCTGCGAATCAACAACTATCCTATTTTAGCTCACCTGCAAGGGACCAGCCGCATGCCTTCAGCGGACTATCCATGACAATTTTGTCAGCCACCCGTCAGCTTTGCTGCATCTCGTCTCACATCGCACTCGTTCAAGGCGCGGTAAAACCTGGCTCGCTCTTGGGCACGAAAAACGTGTAGCCTTTTTGGATTAGATGAGAAGTTCTCGTTGTGGACTCACCCGACGTTTCTGGCTGAGCGCCTCTGCAGCGTAGATCTTTTTTGAAAGGTATTTCTCACGGTGGAAATCGATCCGGATGTGAAACAGAAAATCCAGATTGTCCTAGCCCTCGCAATCGCAGTTGCCGCCGTTCGAACCGGATACATTCTCTATGAGCGTTACACGAGCAACAGGGCGGAGACTCGCTCGCAAGCGGCCGCTCCTCCACTGAACCCCGACTACTACGTCACGCCGAAAAAGCTCTACCCCTACGATTTGAAATCTGCCCGCCAACTCACGCGGCAGCCAGTGTGGGTGAAGGAAGGGTATCGTTACTTCTACTACCCGTACAATCCAACCACCCATCGAACCGACTTCACGCACGACGCCGGTTTGCTTTTGCCGATTCAACGCCTGGAAATCAAGGATGTCGTCACCGATGCCGTCCCAGGTTTGGTTGGACAAAAGGCGGTGATGGCGCTATTCGAGCAGGACGGGAAAACCTACGCATTCCAGGTCGGCATTCTCAAAGACGGGGAATACAAGATCTATTCCGACGAAATGTTGTATGTGCAGGATCCTCGCGAACTCTATAAACACTGGCCAGCCGACGTATGGCAATTCGTCGAGCAGCACCAGGTGAAGCCGGGCATGAACGAAATGCAAGCGGATTTCGCGATCGGCATGGGCCGTCCCGATCGCCAGGACGACCCATCGTGGAAAACGGTGCACTATCCGAACGGCGGAAGTCCCCTCACGATTACGTATCACGATGGCAAGGCGACTGAAATCAAAGCCGACAAGCCTTCCTGAACATCTGCCCAATGCGTAAACCACCAAGGGCACAACGGATCACGAAGGAACTCAGCATCCCTCTGTGTACCTGCGTAGCTTGGTAATTGGCTCCGGCAATTCTCGACTTCCGGCTGATGACCGGAGACTAGCGACTGACGGCTACTTCACTTTTGGCGAGCTTGCGTCGGCTGCCTTGGTGTCATCCCCGTGAATCACGCCGTCCTCGTCCGCATAGAACGAGCGATGCTCCGCGTCCAGGTTCTTGGGCGTCATGATGAGGACGTAGCTGTCTTTTTTCCCCTTAAAGCCGACGGTGTAGTCGCCGCGATCGGTTGTCTTGGCCATGCGCCGGGTAAACGAGCCGGTATTCACCAGGTCCGTGAGCGATGTCGCGTATTGATCGTGCTTCTTGCTGTAAAGCTTCTGTGCGCGGACTACGACCCGCATGTAGCCAAGCGCAGCGGATTCCGACTCTGAGCGGGCCGGGTCGCCCGCAAACTTGGGCTGGTACGGTGTCTGTGCTTCGGCCGAAGGCGTGGGTGTGCCAGTTTGGGCCGGGGCGGGCGAGGTCTGCGCTGCTGCGCAAACCGGAAGTATCGAGAAGAACAGGGCCAAATTCCGTAGTTTCATGCTCTCCTACCGTCTGGATGGGCGATGCACCAATGTTACTCCCGTAATTTCCCTTTTGTTACGGCCCTTTGCAGGGCTGGCCGTTGCGGCTATCCTGATGGCAGTTTCATCCTACAAGGATCAGCTAATGAAAGCTGCAATGGCGAAAAAGCCTCTCATTCGTATTGCCGTAGTCGAGAGCGACCCGCTGCGGTTCGTGGGCTTCCGGGCCCTGTTTGATTCCGAGTCCGATTTTGAATTGGTTTCGGCCACCTTGCCCGACATCAGCACCCTGCAAGGCATCGACCTGGTGCTGCTTGGGAGCCGGGCCGGCCAAAACCTCTTCGACGTCATGGCCAGCCTCAAAGCTGCCCGGCCCGATCTTCGCATCATCGTGACCGGCGCTGGCATCGATGAGGAGACCATCCTCAAGGCCATCGCATCGGGTGCCAAGGGCTATGTAGACGAAGCCGCCACCCCTGCGGAGTTCGTTCAGGCGATCCGCATTGTGAATCAGGGCTCGGTCTGGGCGCCGCGCCGTGTTTTGTCAATGTTCATCGAGCGGGTCAGTTCCTCGCCGGGTCGAATCTTCCCGGCAGGCCGTGTGACCTTCACCGATCGCGAAAAAGAAGTCCTTGAAATGCTGGTTGCGGGCCGCTCCAACAAGGAAATTGGCGCTGCCCTCGGCATCGAGGAAAGAACCGTGAAGGCCCACGTAGCCAAGCTGATGCGCAAAGTCGGCGTGCAGAATCGGATTGCCCTTTCCGTTCACGCCATCACACATTCGCTGGTATCCGCGAAATAGCGGAGTGCCGATAGTTACTTGGGGACAGTGCCCCCGGTAATCTTGTGGCAGGAGTTGACCTACCGCATACTCCTTCCACCTACCACAGAACCTGGGAGACGGGGTTGGGAGTGGAGATTAGGGTCGCCACTGTCAGCCCCGATTTTTTTGTCTCTATCCGTCCTGCTAACTACTTCCAGCTAGGCACTTTGAGGCGCTGCGCGCTTCCGCTCATTTCCACATAATTCTCTTTAGAATCAGCGTGTTAAACTCCTTAGCGTACAAATCCATCCCAGAAAGCTGAGTGATCGATGAAAAGCACCCTCGTGGTTTTGCTGCTGCTGTCGCTGTCGGCGCTGGCGTTCGGCGACGACAAAGAACAGAAAGACACCAACAAAGCGGAGGACCGCGTTCAGGCCGCGGCTACCGTGCTAGACGAGATCGAATCTGCCCCCGATGCAGGGATTCCGGAAGATGTCCTGAGTTCCGCGGAATGTGTTGCCGTCGTCCCGTCCCTGCTCAAGGGTGGATTCATCGTTGCCGCCAACTACGGTCGCGGGGTAGCCAGTTGCCGCACCCCTTCCGGCTGGAGTGCCCCCGCCTTCCTTTTCACCAGCGGAGGTAGCGTAGGATTTCAGATTGGCGGCCAGGCCATCGACCTCGTCCTGTTGATCATGAACAAGGACGGCATGAAGAATCTGCTCTCGAGCAAATTCAAGCTGGGTGCGGATGCGTCAGTTGCCGCCGGTCCGGTCGGCCGGCACGCCGCAGCCGACACCGACTGGAAGTTGCGAGCACAGGTGCTCACCTATTCCCGAACTCGCGGAGTTTTTGCAGGCATCAGCCTTGACGGCGCCGTTATCAAGCAGGACAAGGATGCCACTCGCGAGTTCTACGGACGCATGGTGCCGTTTCGCACCTCGCTAACCGGCAAAGTTGAGGCGCCGAAGGGTTCCTTCCCCTTCCTCGACACCTTGGCCAAGTGGGCAAAGAAAGCAGCAGACAAAGACAAGCCCGCCGAGGCTCCCAAACCTGCTGATACCACAAAACCGGCCGAAAAACAGAAATAGCTTCGCAATGTTTCTCGATGGAGGGACGGGCAATACGCCCGTCCCTCCATCGCTCATTGACAGTGAAAAATCCGCGGTGTTACGGTCACCGCTTCGCCCCGATGCGCTTCCGACTCGAGTACGCTCTGGCCTGGTGTGTCGTGCGGGCGATCGGGATCCTTCCCCGTCCGTTGGCACGTGCCGTGGGCATCGGGCTGGGACAACTCATCTACCTGTTCCATGGAAAGCTGCGTCGCGTGGGAATGCGCAATCTGGAGTTGGCGTTTCCCGCCATGAGCGTACGCGAGCGCCGCAAGATCGTCCGCGGTGTTTTTACCTCACTGGGCCGGCAGTTTGTGGAAGTCTGCTTGTTCCCTCGTTACACCAAAGAAAACGTCAGCCAGATCGTAACCTACGATGGTTTTGAGAACTTCGACCGTGCCTCGGAACGCGGCAAGGGCGTGCTGTTCCTGACTGGCCATCTAGGCGGCTGGGAGCTTTCGGCTTTCGCGCATTCTCTCTACGGACACCCGCTCCATTTTGTCATGCGGGAACTGGACAATCCTTACCTCGATGCCTTGGTCCGCCGCTATCGCACCATGCACGGGAACACCCCCATTCTCAAGGACGACCCCGCCCGCGAACTACTGCGCGCGATGAAGCAGGGTGCCACCGTCGGCATCCTCATAGACACGAACATGACCCCGCCCGAAGGCGTCTTCGTCGACTACTTCGGAATCGCGGCGTGCACCGCAAGCGGCCTGGCAAGAATCGCGCTGCGTACCGATGCAGCCGTAGTCCCAGGATTCACCATCTGGGATCCGGTACTGCGCAAATATCGGCTGCGCTTCGATCCACCGGTGCAGCTCGTGCGCACAGGCAACGCCGACGCCGACATTCTGACCAACACCCAACTATTCACCAGTGTCATTGAGGATTTCGTCCGCCGCTATCCCGATCAGTGGCTTTGGGTGCATCGCCGATGGAAGACGCGCCCCCAGGGAGAGCCCCAGCTCTACTAAAACCAGTCGCTCCGGTACGCCACCCACCACGCAATCCACACAATCGGTATGATGGAAAACACCTGCCACCAGAAAGGCAGCCAGAACGAAGCGATTTCCAGCGCAATCGCCACCAGCCAGAAGACCTTGCGTTGCATCCATGCATTGTATGGATCGCATCGCAATGACGGGAAACTTTCCTTTCTGGTTCTCCCGCGCTATACAAGAAGCATGAAGCTGAAGCGTCCTAAGGGCGTGAGCGAAGCGGGAGCCCGCAGCCGAAATCCCCGGCGAAGTCGAGGAACCCACCCCCTGAAAGAGCTGGCAGGGTTCCTCGATGTGCCGCTGATCGGCAACGCGTCGGTCGAGCTGACGGGAATTGCCAGCTTGCGGTCCGCGGGGCCCGGGGATCTGGTCTTCGTCGAGGACGCCAAGAATCTGAGTTCTGCGATGGCGTCAAATGCCGGTGCTGTTCTCGCCGGGGAATTCGCGCGCAACGGCGCCCATGCCAAGCCCGTGCTCATCGCCCGTCAGCCCCGACTTGCCTTCGCTCGAGCCGCCGCGTGGCTCGCTGGAGAAGATGGCAAAAGACAGAACGTCCATCCCGGCGCCGTGGTTCATCCCGGGGCAATGATTGCCGCCAACGTATCGATCGAAGAGCAGGCAGTGATCCGTGAAGACGTGCAGATTGCGGAAGGAACGAGAGTCAGCGCTGGTTGCGTGATTGGTCCCGATGTCAAAATCGGCCGCGATTGCCACCTGTATCCCAACGTAACCATCTATCCCGGAACCCAGCTCGGCGACCGAGTCGTCGTGCACGCCGGCGCGGTGCTCGGTAGCGACGGCTTCGGCTATGTGCGCGACGCCAAGACCGGGCGTTACGAAAAATTCCCGCAAATTGGACGGCTTGCCATCGAAGACGACGTCGAAATCGGCGCCAACTCCACGGTAGATCGTGGCGCCCTCGACGTTACTCGAATTCGTCGCGGCACAAAGATCGATAATCTTGTACATATCGGGCACAACGTGGATATTGGCGAAGACGTCGTGATCGCCGCGCAAACCGGAGTTTCCGGCAGCTCGGTACTGGAAGACAACGTAATCGTCGGAGGCCAGGTCGGCATCGCCGATCATGTACGTATCGAATCGGGCGCCATCCTTGGCGCGCAGAGCGGCATTCCCAGCAAGAAGGTAATTCGAGGCAAAGGCATGGTGTTCTGGGGGACTCCCGCCCGGCCGATCAAGGAGTATCTGAAAGAGCTGGCTGCGCTGGCCCGATTCGCCAGAGAAGGCCGTTCAAGACGTCCGCGCAAGGCCGACGACCGAAGACCGACAACCGACGACTAGCGATTTCCCATGTCCATCCTCGTCATCGGCGGACACTCGCGCAGCGTAGGCAAGACCAGCGTTGTTGCTGGCCTGATTGCGGCCTTGCCCGAGTTTCACTGGACCGCCCTCAAGATCACCCAGTACGGCCATGGCATCTGCTCTGCTGATGGGCAAGCCTGCGATTGCGCCACCAGCGATCATTCCTGGGCCATCTCCGAAGAAAAGAATTCGCAAGGAGACTCCGACACATCGCGCTTCCTTGCCGCCGGCGCAGCCCGCGTCTGGTGGGTTCGCACCGAGCAAGGACGGCTGGCCGAAGCGATGCCTGCCCTTCGTGAGAAACTCGCGGGCGCCGAGAACGTCATTTGCGAATCGAACAGCGTTCTGAAGTTTCTGCGACCTGATCTGTACCTGACGGTCCTCGACCCCGCTACCCCAGATTTCAAAAGTTCCGCGCGTGAGTTTCTCGACCGCGCCAGCGCGATCATTCTTCACGAGCCAAAGAACGGCGATCCCGCTTGGAAGGATGTCTCGCTGAAGCCGGTGGTTGGCAAGCCAATCTTCCATATCACGCCGCCGCCGTACGTAACGCCCGAGATCGTAGCGTTCGTCCGAAAACGCCTCCCCACCCCTATGTAGCCTGAGTGTTGCCAGAAGCCAGCAGCCGGCAGCCAAAAGCACCGGCCACAAGCCACAAGCCATCTGCCATCAGCGACTTTGTTATCCTTCCCACGTGCCACAAATTCGCAGGCAAGCTTGGTTGCTCATGCTGCTCTCGGCGGCGCTGCAGATACTGAGCTTTCCGCTTCCGGGCCTGTACATTTTTTCCTGGATCGCGCTTGCCCCGCTTCTTGTGGCAATACTGCATGCGCGCTACCCCGCCACGCTACAGCTCGACGAATCCCAAAAGTTGATTCCAGCCAGCCCTGCGCAAGGATTCCTGCTCGGCTACGCCTGCGGTGTTCTCTGGTATCTCGGGACGTGCTACTGGGTGTACGACACCATGCATCAGTACGGCGGCTTGAGTGCGCCCGTCGGCCTTCTCGTCCTGCTTCTCTTTGCGTTGTACCTCGGGCTTTATCACGGCCTGTTCGGACTGGCGGTCAGTTTGCTGGCGCGGGCGGACTCCTCCTATCGCCTCGCGTTGATCTCGGCTCCCTTTCTCTGGGTCGCTGTTGAACTGGTGCGCACCCGCGTGAGTGGATTTCCCTGGGATCTGCTGGGCATCACGCAAATCGACAACATTCCGCTAACCCGAATTGCCACCATCACCGGCGTCTACGGGCTGTCGTTTGAAATCATGCTGGTGAACGCAGCGTTCGCGGCGGCGTTTCTTGTGCACCGCAATAAGCGAAGCACACTGCTGCTTGCATCCATAGGGTCTGCCGCCCTGCTCCAGACGGGAAGATGGGTCGCGATGCCTCCATCCCCGGCCAATCACACCGCGGTTCTGCTGCAACAGAACCTTCCCGTCGCCGAAAGCGATGCATGGACGACGGACTACTTCGATCGCACCTTGCAGGAATTTTCGGCCTTAAGCCTGAATCCATCCCCACCGCCGCGGCAGCATCCTGACTTAATCGTTTGGCCGGAGTCCCCAGCTCCGTTCCAAACGAACGATCGAGTCTTTCGTGAAGCCATCAGCTCTTTGGCCCGCCAATCACAGGCCTGGGTAGTTGTGGGCTCGATCGGCGTTGATAATCCGCAGACCGTGTTCAATTCGGCGTCGCTGGTCAGCGCGTCTGGAGATTGGCAGGGGCGGTATAGCAAGATCCATCTCGTACCCTTTGGCGAATACGTCCCTTTTGCGCCCGTATTCTCGTTTGCCGGTGGACTTACCCAAGCCGTCGGGAACTTCACGCGTGGAACTTCGCACGCCCCGTTGCAGGCTGGCGATCGCAAGCTAGGCGTCTTCATCTGCTACGAATCGATCTTTCCCGATGAAGTTCGCCAGCTAGTCGCGCAAGGAGCCCAGGTGCTCGTAAACATCTCGAACGACGGATGGTACGGCGATTCCGGAGCCTGGGCCCAGCATCTCAACCAGGCTCGCATGCGCGCGGTCGAAAACAACCGCTGGCTGCTGCGCGATACCAACACCGGTTTTACCGCTTCCATCGATCCGTTCGGACGCATCGTGGCACACCTCAATCGCAAAACCCGGGCCGCCCTCGCTGCCCCTTACGCCCTGATCGATGGGACCACGTTCTACTCCCAATGCGGCGACTGGTTTGCCTACCTCTGTGCGATAATTTCTCTAGGCGCGCTGGTCGCGCGCTTCACTCTCCAGCGAAAGACAGAGTCCTAGTCCCATGGTTGAAGAACTCGAACAGCAGTACACCGCCTTGAAAGACAAAGTCCGCACGCTTCAGGAGTACCTTTGACGCGGGCAAACTGCGCCAGCAGCTGACCGAAATCGACAAGCAGGCAGCCGACCCCAATCTCTGGTCGAATCCCGAACGCTCCCAGCAAGTGATGCGCGAGAAAAGGCGTCTCGAAGATGCCATCGCCACCGATGCCGAGCTGACACGCCGGAACGACGATATTGCCGCCTACTTCGAACTCGCCCACGAGGGCGAAAACGTCGACGGCGACCTCGAGCGCGAGATCAACGCTCTGCAACAGCTGGTCGATCGACTCGAGACCGAGACACTCCTTTCCGGAGGGAACGACGCCCGCAACGCCATCGTTACCATTCACGCCGGTGCCGGCGGAGTCGATTCCCAGGACTGGGCCGACATGCTCCTGCGCATGTACCTCCGCTGGGCCGAGCGGCAGGGCTTCCAAACTGTCCTCTACGATTACCAACCCGCTGAAGAGGCCGGCATCAAGTCCGCGACCTTTGGCGTCAACGGTCAATACGCTTTCGGATTGCTGACCAGCGAGATCGGCGTTCATCGCCTGGTGCGCATTTCCCCGTTCGATCAGGCCAAGCGACGGCACACTTCCTTTGCCAGTGTGTTCGTCTCGCCGGAAATTGATGAAAGCATCGAAGTCGTCATCAAGCCTGAGGACATCCGCGTCGATACCTACCGCTCCAGCGGCAAGGGCGGCCAACACGTCAACACCACCGATTCCGCGGTGCGAATTACGCACATCCCCACGGGTCTCGTAGCCAGCTGCCAGAATGAGCGCTCGCAACACAAGAACCGCGATCGTGCCATGAGTATGCTGCGCTCCAAGATCTACGAGCTGGAGTTGGAGAAAAAGCGCGAGGCCACCAGGAAAATCGAAGACACGAAGCTTGATATCGACTTCGGTTCCCAGATTCGTTCCTATGTTCTCCAGCCCTACCGGATGGTCAAGGACCATCGCACGAAACAGGAAGTGGGAGACGTGGACCGCGTTCTCGACGGCGACTTGCAGCCATTCATCCAGGCTTACTTGCGCATGCGACGCGCGGAGAAAGCATGAGCAACCCTCGGGCCAGCCTTAAGCTCGGGCCACGGTTTAACGACGCCTTCCTTTACGCCGCGGAAAAGCACGCTGCCCAGACGCGCAAGAAAACCGACGTCCCCTACATTTCACACTTGATGAGCGTGGCAGCGCTGGTCCTCGAAGCTGGGGGCGGGGAAGACGAAGCGGTGGCCGCTTTGTTGCACGATGTCGTCGAAGACTGTGGTGGCGAGCCGGTCCTGGAAGAAGTCCGCGAACGCTTCGGCGATCATGTCGCCAAAATCGTCGCAGGCTGCACCGACGCCTACACCATCCCCAAGCCGCCCTGGAAGCAACGCAAGTTGGATTACCTGGATGTTCTCCGCCGCGCCGGAGACGACATTCGCCTGGTGAGCGCAGCTGACAAGCTGCACAATGTCCGTACCATCCTGGCCGATTACCGCAAGGAGGGAGACGCGGTCTGGGACCGCTTCAGCGGACGCCGCGACGGTACCCTTTGGTACTACCGCGCAGTCCTCGACGTGCTTCGGGAAGGTAAGTCCAATCGTTTGATCGAAGAGCTGCAACGCGTCTTTACCGAGCTGGAAACTTTAGTAACTCATCCCGCCTTCCGGGCCACATCGTTGTCCTGACTTCCTTGCCATAATTAGAGTGGCATGGCCCGCATGATCGAATTGATTCGTTCGTCTTCCGTGCCCGCCACGTTAATGCAGGCGGCCGCGCGGGGAGCCCTGTCCGTTCCTCCCGAAGAGATGATCGAGATTCTCGTGCACCTGGCCAACCACAACAAAATCTTCGGCCAGCAGGCACGCATGACCTTGGCCGGTTGGGAAGAAAAGTCCTCCCTGGCAGCGGCCTCCAATCCTGAGACTCCGCAGGAGGTGCTTGAGTATTTGATTGCGGCTGAGAACTTGCGCCCGTGCCTGCTGCCGGCTCTCCTAGAAAACCCCTCAGTGAGCGATACCCCGTTGATCGTGCTGGCGGAAACCGGTACCCGGGAAGTGGTCGAAGCCATGCGGCAAAGTGCCCGCGTGCAGAACTCCCCTCCCATTCTCCATGCCCTCGCCGACAACCCAAATTCGACCGAGGCCGAGTCATCTCAACTTGCGGAGCAGGCGAAGGCGGTGGATCCCACGGGCGCGCTGCCGGACACTGCGTCTGCGCCAATTGCGACAAACGCTGGCACGGCTGAAGCTGGCTCTGCTGAACACGACGCCGCCATCGATGCGTACTTGGCCGAACACTCCAAAGAGATCGTCATGGAGGGCGAGAAACCATTCCAGCCGCTGGGTGGCATTCACGAATTCGAATTTGGCACTACGGAAGCCGTTATCGGGGAAACTCCCGTTGCCACAGAAGGCGGGAACCCTGAAGAGTCCGCAGGCGTGGCGACAGCCCCAATCCAAGCGGACGGCACTAGTACGGCAGCAGCGGCACGCCGGGCACCCGCCCCGAAAAAGCCGCCCTCCAGTCACGAAGCCGAGCGGGGCAGCGCACTGCAGAAGATCTCGAAACTCGATGTCAAAGGCCGCATTCAGCTTGCGATGAAAGGCAACAAGGAAGAGCGCTCCATCCTGGTTCGGGATGGCACCAAGCTGGTTGCGCTGGCCGTACTGGAATCGGGCAAGATCACCGACGGCGAAGTGGAGAAATTCGCCAGCCAGAAGAATGTTCTCGAAGCTGTGCTGCGTCAGATTCCCATGAAGCGCCGCTTCGCCAAAAACTACAACGTGGTCCGAAATCTCGTGGCCAACCCGCGCACTCCGCTCGATGTGTCGCTGGGGTTGATGAAGAATCTCCTCGTCTCGGACCTGCGCAACCTGTCCTCCAACAAGGAAGTCTCCGAGACCATTCGCAAGCTGGCACTCAAGATGTTCAAGCAGAAGAGCGATCCAACCAAAAGGTCCGGGTAGCCGTCGATAGCATAAAATGATGATAGGCGCTGCGTGCCGCGCTCATCGAATGCGCTAAAAGGACCCCCAATGGTTGCACCTGTCATGCCCGACCAGATTGCGGAAATCCTGCAACAGGCGAAGACCATCGCAGTCGTCGGACTTTCCGATAATCCACTGCGTCCCAGCCATGGCGTCGCCGCCTACCTGCAGAGCCAGTGCTACCACATCATTCCAGTCAATCCCCAGGTCGAATCCTCCCTGGGAGAGAAAGCCTACCCGTCGCTGCTCGACGTGCCCGAGAAGATCGACATTGTCGACATTTTCCGGCGGCCTGAGTTCGTGGAGGAGGTCGTCGATCAGGCCATCCAGCTGAAGATCCCGACGGTGTGGATGCAAGAGGAAGTGATTCACGAAAAGGCCGCGCAAAAAGCCCGAGCCGCGGGCCTGTTCGTCGTAATGGACCGCTGCATCCTGCTCGAACACCGCGCGCGTTTTCGTTAGCGCCGATTCAATCCGGCCGCGAATCTCCCGATTGCCGCCGCAACAAAATTACCGTTGCGTCATCGCGTAGCCCCGCGCCGTTAGCAAATCCACGCACATCTTCGAGCAGGGTCTCCGGGCAGTTTCCCGTCCGCCTCACATGTTCCGCAAGACGTTCCGTGCCGTACTCCTCGTCAAGCGGATTCGTGGCCTCGGTAATGCCGTCGCTGTACAGGACCAGGCGGGCCTGCTCGCCCAGTTGGACCATCGCTTCGGAGAACGATCCGTGACGAATCCCCAGCGGCAAACCCATCTCCGTTTGCAGGACCCTGACTCCTGCTGAATCCACCAGTAACGGAGGCAGGTGCCCGGCGTTGGCGTAGGTCAACGTTCCTTCCTTCGGATCCAGCACCGCGTACACCATGGTCACGAAGCGTCCGGAAGGGAAGTCTTCCACCAGGAGCTTGTTGAGTTTGGTTAGAACCTCCGCGGGCGTGCAGGCATTCTCCGCCAGCGAACGTAGCATCGCGCGTGTCGCCGACATCAGCAGAGCCGCGGCCGTACCTTTACCGGAAACATCGGCGATCACCAGTCCCCACCGTCCATCGCCCAGATCGATGAAGTCATACCAGTCTCCGCCAACGGCGCCCGCCGAAATGGAGAGGCCGGAAACCGCAAATCCCGGTATATAAGGCGAGCTCTTGGGAAGCAGCGCCTGTTGAATCGATCGCGCTTCCTGGGCTTCGCGGCTCATCCGCTCGCGTTCCTTGCGCTCCTGCTGGAAACGTCGCGCGTTGTCGACGGCCACGCCGATATGGCTACAAAGCGCCTGAAACAGCCGGAGCTGATCGGTGTCGAAAGCATCGAGTTCCTGGTGCGAGGCGGTAAACACACCGACAAGCTTTCCCTCTACGTGCAGCGGGATTGCCACCTCCGATCGCGTTTCCTGTTGGCAGGCGATGTAGTAGGGATCGAGAGTCACATCGGGCGCATAGCGCATTTGCCCGGTAGCCGCGACATATCCGACCAGCCCTTCTTTGCCTACCTTGAGCCGCTGCCCTTTGTTGTGAACGCGGCAGCCGTGCACGCCCGCGAGGACCAACTCGTTCTGTTCCGGTTCGTGCAGGAATACGTTGATCTCGGCGCACCCGAACGAGCACGCGATATCGTTCACAATCTTGTCGATCAACTGATCGAGATCGAGTATCGAATTGATTTTTGCCGCGGCCTTCTGCAGCTTCAGAAGTTCCTGCACGCGTTGCTGGCGCAGGGTGGCCAGAATGTCCGAGCCGCCGTCAACCACGGATTCAATGCCGGTCGCCATGTTGAATGCCTCTTGGGAAGGTGGGCAAGCTATTGCAAACAATCAGCTAACTGCCATATCAGATGCTCTTGGTCCCCTTTAGGACTCAGTTTTCCCGGGCTTCCGCGGCTTGGAAGTCGCTGAGGCCGAAGGCCCTTTCACGTGGCCCTGGCGATGATTGCGAATCTCCTCCATCCGCTCTCGAATACGCTTCTCTACCCCTTCGTTCGTGGGGGAGTAATACTGGCGCTCCCGCAGGTTGTCGGGCAGACATTGCATATTGGCGACTTTCCCTTCGAGGTCATGCGCATACTGATACCCCTGCCCGTATCCCATGCCCTTCATGAGTTGCGTTGGAGCATTGCGCAGATGCAAAGGAACAGACTCTGCCGCCGTCCGCTCCACATCGATCTGAACATCTCCATACGCCGTATACAGTGCATTCGATTTCGGAGCCACCGACAGATAGACGACTGCCTGCGCCAGGGCCAAATTGCCTTCCGGCATCCCGATGAAATCGACCGCATCCCGCGCCGCCATGCAGAGTGACAGGGCATTCGGATCCGCCAGTCCGACGTCTTCGACCGACATTCGGACGACCCGGCGCGCAACGTAAAGCGGATCTTCGCCCGCCTCCAGCATGCGGCCTAGCCAGTACAAAGCCGCATCGGGATCGCTGTTCCGCACCGACTTGTGCAGGGCCGAAATCAGGTTGTAATGCTCTTCGCCGCTTTTGTCGTAGAGCAGAACCCGCTTTTGCAGCGCGTCGTGCACAATCTCGTCGGTGATTTCGGCGCCTGTCTCTTTGCCCGACGCCTGCTTCGCCAGACCCGCTGCGACTTCAAGAGCGTTGTAGGCGCTCCGGGCGTCGCCGCTCGAGTAGCTGGCGATTTTCTTCAGCACTTCCGCCGTTGCTCGCAACTTCGCTGCTCCGAGCCCTCGCTCCTCATCCGCCAACGCCGTCTCCAGCAACAGTACGATCTGTTCCTCGCTCAGTGGCTTGAGGACATAGACGCGCGTCCGCGAAAGCAGCGCAGAGTTGATTTCAAACGACGGATTCTCCGTGGTGGCCCCGATCAGCCTGATGTTTCCTTTCTCGACGTGTGGCAGGAAGGCATCCTGCTGCGCCTTGTTGAAGCGATGAATCTCGTCGATGAAGACAATCGTTCGCGTGCCATATTGTCGGGCCCGCTCGGCATCCGACATGACCTGCTTGATTTCCTTGATACCCGCGAGCACTGCCGAGAACTCGATGAACTCCGCTTTCGTCATGCGCGCAATGATCTTCGCCAGCGTCGTTTTTCCGGTGCCCGGTGGCCCCCAGAAAATGAGCGATCCCGGATCATCGCGTTCGATCTGCGTCCGCAAAGGCTTCCCCGGGCCAACCAGATGCTCCTGCCCGAGATACTCGTCGAGCGTTCGCGGACGCATCCGGTCCGCCAGCGGCCGGCTGCCGTCAGATGGATTCACCCCGCCCGGAATAGTTTGAAACAGACTCATCGAAAAGCGATCGAGCACTCAGCGCAGGTGCCCCATCCTTGCGCGTTCTTTGTGCAGGATGAGATTCCACTGCTGCCGGCGATATGAGACGCTCCCACTTGCTTATCTCTCATCCTTCCTCTGTCGCGCAATCTCGTACAGTACGATGCTGGCCGCCACTCCGGCGTTGAGGGACTCCACCTGTCCCGCATGCGGGATGGCAATAACTTCATCCGCCTTACCCAACCAGTCGCGCGGCACGCCCGCGCCTTCTCCTCCCACAAGAACCGCTATCGAACCCTCCAGGTTCGCCTCGGGCAGAGGCACGCCCTTGTGCGACGTGGTCGCAACCAGTCGAACGCCCTTTTCTCGCAGGCGCTGCAACCCCTCGGCCAATTTGGCGCGTACGATGGGCAGACGAAAAAGGGATCCAGCCGACCCGCGGATCACTTTCTGGTTGAACGGACTTACCGTGCCTTCCCCAAGCAGCAAGCCCGCGGCCCCGAACGCTTCCGCCGAGCGGATTATGGTTCCAAGATTGCCCGGATCCTGCACGCCTGCCAGCACGACTACCGGTCCAACGCGAAGCCGCTCGACCAGATCCTCGATCGAGCTGGGTTTGTAATGCACCATCGCAGCGACGCCCTGCGGCGTTTCACTGGCAACGATGCTGGCAAAGAGCTTGTCGGGCAAAACGATAGTTTCAACATGCGCCCCGATTTGAGGCATCAGCCGCGCGGTCAGGGTTTCCGCCGACTCGCTGAACACCACGGTCCTGAACCGCAGTCCGCTGCGAATCGCCTCCTCCACGATGCGCACGCCTTCGATGGCGCAATCGCCCGTTTCGGTCAGCTCCGCCCGCGCGAACGCCCGCCGCATTTCCTTCACCAGGGCATTGTGGCGGCCCTCAACCCGGCGCAATCTCTCCTGCGCCGAGGCCTTCGATGGGGTAGAAACACGCGGTGGATGCATGCTGTTCAGAGGCATCATACGCCGGTTGTTCGGCTTGCAGCCGCGCTCCGTGTTATGTTAGCTTTCGCGTTCTCAACAGAAAAACCGGGAAGGATGCGCCGTGCTCGCGGAGATCATCAAGATCCATCACGAAAGTCCCGAGGCATCGCTGGTGAAATACGCGGCCGAGCAAATCAGGGCGGGCCAGGTTCTGGGCATGCCCACCGACACGTTCTACGGTTTGGCCGCCGATCCTTTGAACCTGCGCGCCGTCGAGCGCGTCTATGAGATCAAATCGCGTTCCCGTCACAAGCCTCTTTCGCTTTTAATTGAAAGTGTCGACCAGGCCGAGGACTTGGCGCGTCCACTGCCGAAGGAGTTCTACGCTCTCGCGCGCCGTTTCTGGCCCGGGCCCCTCACCATCATCGTCCGCGCCGCGTCCGGCCTGCCTTTGAAAGTAACCGCCAACACGGGCAACGTCGCCCTGCGCGTGCCTTCGGCGAAGATCCCGTTGGCTGTCATTCAGGCCGCGGGCATACCGATCACCGCCACATCCGCCAATCTCAGCGGGGCCCACGAGTGCACGACCGCCGAACAAGTGCGGGACCAGCTCCAGGACCGGATCTCCATCATCGTCGATGGCGGAGTGTCTCCCCGTGAGGTTGCATCCACCATCGTCGATCTCAGCAACGGCGAAGGGCGCTGGCGCGTGATCCGCGAAGGCGCCATTCCCACCAAGGAGATCTCCACCTTCCTCGCTGAGGGATGATGAACTGGACTGCGAACCGGCTTCCCCGGCTGCACTGGGTCTGGTGGACGCTGGCGGCGATCGCATTTTCGCTCGTTCTCTTTTTTGCCGTCACCAGCTTTCGCATCTTGCGCGAAGCCGGCAAGCAGGAACTGCACCACGCCGACGCTATCGTGGTTTTCGGGGCCGCGGAGTATGCCGGCCGGCCCTCGCCCGTCCTGCGCGCTCGCCTTGATCACGCCTACGACCTGTTTACCCACGGCCTGGCGCCTGTCATTATCGCCACCGGAGGCTCCGGCGCCGACCCCAGTTTCAGCGAAGGCGGGGTGGGAGTTGATTACCTGATGCGCCGCGGAATTCCCGAGCGCGACCTCATCGCTGAAACCATGGGTTCCGATACGGCGCAATCTGCGGAGCGCGTGGCCGTCATCATGCGCGCCAATGGCATTCACACTTGCCTCGCGGTCAGCGACGAGTATCACGTGTTTCGCATTAAGGCACTGCTCGAGCACGAGGGCATCCAGGTCTATGTAGCGCCACGTGCCGGCTCCCGCCCCCGCGGACGCTGGCAGCGTATGATCGCCGTCCTCCGCGAAGCCATGAGCTACCTTGTCTGGAAGCTGAATATTCCTGCGTAGAAGAGTTTCAAAGTTTCAATGTTTCATCTTTCCCGGTTGGCGCGTGATAACCGCGTCCTTACCTTGAAACCCTGAAACCTTGCAACCTTGAAACCTTGCGACTTTGAAACTTTGAAACTTTGATTCTGAAACCTTGAAACTTTGAAACCTTGCCTTTCCCCCTACCACCCCATCTTCTTGCGCAATTCCGTGATATGCGCCACGTGGTGACGACCATGCCACGCATAGAGAGCGAGATTCTTCTCGAGGCTCACCAGCCCGATTTCCGGATGGCGGAATGTCCGTTTCCAATCCGCCGGCGCAAACGCCCGCAGCATCAACATCCAGCGCTCATGCAGCGACTCCAGCAGTCCCAGGGACAACTCTATCGGAGCGCTTTTGGCTTCGGGCAGTTCGGCCCACAGGTTCTCCATGTAGGTCCGGATCGTTGGCTCGGGTTCGGTGAGAGCCAGCTTGAACCGCACGTAGGAATTCATATGACTGTCGGGCACGTGATGCACGACTTGCCGCACCGTCCAGCCGCCATCGCGGTACGGCGTGTCGAGTTGCGCCTCAGACAGCCCTGCCACCGCTGCTTTCAGCCGCGCCGGTGTCTGTTCGATGTCGTCGAGAAATCTGCTCTTTTGTTCTTCGCTGAGGGGGCCTTCGAAAGAAAACTTTCCGATCGGATACCGCGGATCGCTTGTCATCCTCGCCTCCTGTGAAACTTAGATTAGGAGGCGAGGATGCATGCTTCAAAGAAAGGAGTGCGTGTCGCGTCTTTCCCGGTTAGGCCTAAATCACCGTGACCGACACGTTCGTCGTGTGCGACGTTGATCCGCTGGTTGCCGTAACGCTCACGGTGTACGTGCCCGCTGGTGTTCCGCTGGACTTGCTTCCAGAACTGCTGCCACCGCATCCCACGGAGGCAATCAGGAATGCGACCACCGCCAGCGCCGCAGCCGCCTTCAGGCGACGCCGCCGTGGCGAGAGACCGAATACGAATACGCCTGCCAGCATCGCCCCGCTGCCGCTGAACCACAAAGGCACCTGATGGAAATCCAGGCTGGCCGCTTTTGTATTGATCGTCAGGGTAGCGCTTGCGGTATTGCTTGCGCCGCCGGGAGTAACCGAACCTGGATTCACCGAGCAAGTGATGAGTGCCGAAGTCGGAGCGGCGCAGGTGAGTGTGATGGCGCCGCTGAATCCGTGCACGCCGTCCAGCGTGATAGTCGATGTGCCTGTTCCGCCGGGTGCCGAGATCGAAGCTTGCACCGCGTAGAGATGAAAGTCCGCAGCCGTGGGATTGGCCCCGGTCCAGGCATTCACCAGGTTGGTGACCTCGAGCGAGCCAAGTCCAGTGACCAGGTCATAGCCCGTGGTGGCGCTGTATCCATACGATCCGCTCGACGGGCAATCCGGGGTTCCAACCTGGCAGGGAACGATGTTGTTGCCGGTCGTAATGTCGTGGAATGCCGTCGGCGTGCTGGCATACACCTTATACAGCGTCGGATTCACATTGCCCTGCGCTCCGCCCAGTTTCTGATTCAGTAGAGCGACGATCCCGGCAAACGTCGGCGCTCCGAACGAGGTCCCGCCTGCGAGATTGAAGCTGCAGGAAGTGTTGCCACCCGTGCACAGCACGTAAGGGTCGTGAGTATTGGAGGCATTGAGGGCAATGTCCGGAACATCTCTTGCGCCGTCATTCGGGACACCTGTAGCCGACTGCCAGTCGGGCTTCGAAAAGAAAGTGCTCAGGCCGCCGCCTGTGGCGTCCAACTGATTGACCAGTTGGGTATCGTTCCACGTCGTCTCCGGGATATAGGATTGTGCTGCTCCCGCCGAGCTCCAAAACTGAGAGGGGGGAGTGTCTCCAGTAAACTCCGTTCCTCCCACCGAGGTCACGTACGGCAGTCCCCCGGGCAAATCAACCGATAGGCCGCCTTGCGCCGGAAGCGTTGGGCTGTCGCAATCGGCAGGCCCGGTGTCGCCCGCGGCCGCCACTACGGTCTGTCCCTGCGTATTGGCTTGTTGTCCGAGCGTGACCAGTTGTGTGATTTGCGCAGTGGTGAAATCGAGTTCGCACAGTCCGTAACTGCTGCTGATGATCGGCGCTGTATTGTTGTCGATGGCGTACTGGATCGCGCCGAACGCGCCGTTCCCAGTGCTTCCGGCATAGATGAAGTTGATTTTCGCCCCCGGAGCAATTGCGGCCGACCATTCCAGATCAAGGTTCGACTCGTCCACATCGCCGGAAACGACCCCGGGTTCGTTCGACCCTGGCACCAGAATCGGCGTAGCGAAATTGGCTGATGTTCTTGCAGGCAAACTGAAGGCATTACGAAACGCGTCAATATCGGGGAACGTCGTTGCCCCGGCGCCTGGGTACAGCGCCGACTGCCCGACAACCACGATGCTCTGACCGCTTCCGGTAACCGAAGAAGGCACATGATAAATAGTCTTGAAGTCGGCAGGCGCGATCACGATCTGGCCGCCCAAGTTGTAGTGGCCCTGCCACTTTTGTTCGAGCATCTTCACATGCGATTTGGGCAGGAAATCATCCACGTGATGCAGTCCAGCCACCACATCCGCCAGGCTCGCGGGCACCGAAGGTTCCACCGAGTTCGCGTAGTGGCGTTCGCCCTTCACCAGGTAGTTATGCATTTCGGTTCGGAACACAGTTTCGATTTGTGAAACGCTGCCGCTAAAGAAAACTTCCGTGCGCCCTCGCGATACCCGATCAACCGCGAAACCTTCCGACTGCAGCCAGGAGACCACCTTGCTTGAATCGTCGGGGCTCAAACCGAAGCGATCCGCGTACTCCTCGGGTGTGAGCCACTTGTGATAGTTCGGAGACGCCGGGTCCTGCTGCTCGGCCAGTAACTTTTCAATCGCGGCATCCTGCGCCGCGGTCCGCTTGAAGATCAGGGACACACCCTGCAATTTGGTCCCGCCATCCAGCCTTCCCTGGTCGGCGTAGTGCTGCAAAAAGCCGTGAACATTTCCCCTCAGTTGCGTGGTGTCACGGTCGTCGATGGCTTGCGTGATGCGATTAGCGGCTTTGGTTTGCGGGAATGCGCTGATGGCGATTCCTAAGGTCAAGAAAAAAACTGCAGGCTTCAGAATTGAATGCACTGGCTGACTCCATGGGCTTCGCGATCTTGCAGCATGTTGGACGGTTATCCGGAGATGGATTCACATTGTAAGGCTAAGGATGCCTCAACATTTTTCTATCTTGCTGTAAACCTTTGTTGAATTTTATGCGAAAGAAACAACGCGAAACACTGGCCGGAAGGACATTACCCGGTCAGCGACGGGTCAGGGCAAGGATGCGCACTGGGCCATCAACTTCGCCCTCAAGTTTCATCGGCGCAACCATCACCACGGCGCCTGCGTCCGGCACGCGCTCGAGGTTCGCGACATTTTCGAGATGGTAGACGCTATGAGCCAGGGTGTATTGATGGACCGCTAGGGTTCGCGACGATCCCGCATCCACACTTAGAGTATCGATTCCAAGCCCCAAAGCCGTCCGCCCTTCCACCAGAAAGCGGGCGGCATCTTTCGAATAGCCAGGATAGTGCAGCACCCCATTCTTGTCGGCGTTGCGATAATCCTTGGGCGAAAACCATCGGCCGCCCCAACCCGTGCGAGCCAGCACCACCGCTCCCGCTGGAATCTCTCCGTGAATCTGCTCCCACTGCGCGATATCTTCGACCGAGAGTTCGTAGTCCGGATTACGTCGGACTTCTTCCGTCACGTCAATCACGGCAAGCGGCGCAACCAGCCGCTCCGGAGGAATCTGGTCTACCGTCCACATGCCCTGCAGAAGATGAGCGGGTGCGTCGATGCTGGTGTTCGCAGAAGCCGAAGTCTGGATCCTGCGCGGAACATCCCTTTGCAACAGAGCCGCTCCCCGTAACGGCGCCGTGGCTCGGATGTTCTTGGCCCCAATCCGACCGACGGGATGCGTCAGATCGACCACACCGGTAAACTTGCTGGGCGGCACGGTGTCGGGCCGGTGCTGCGCAAACACCAGCAGCGCCAATGCCAATGCGTACCCGATCACCATCGTTTGAATTCTCATCGCTTCCTACCGACACTCCCGCCGCAAACTGACCTTGCTGATAGATTCTTGGGGAGCACTAGGAATTGTCGCTTGCCGGTAACCAACCCCTCAAGGTACCGACGGACATGACCGGCCGGAGCCGCAAACCACAGGAGGCTCACGGAAACACGGGGGCAGTTTGCTTCCCCCGTGCTCCCCTGTGCCCTCTGTGGTTAAAAGAAGCCCGCCGCTTTCAAGGTGGACCGAAAGGATCTCGCGTCTCTGCTCACAACCGCCCGAGGCTGACTGCCACAAAAGCCGCCACAAGCGTTCCGATGAAGTTCACCGAATCGTTACCCAGCCAGCCTCGCCTCTCGACCAGGGCCCCCAGGTAGCTGTCCGCAACCATGCCGACGACGCCCGACGCAGTTGGAATCCACCATTGCCCTGTGGCCAGCAGCTCGAACCTCACGCCAACCAGGCTGATCAGAACCGCCGCTATAACTCCGGACAGCGTCCCTGCCAACGTGATGCCCCCATTCGTCCCAGCTTGCACTTCTTCGAATGTCGTGATGAGGATTGCCTTTTCGCTAAACGCCTGGCCACATTCGCTCGAAACCGTATCGGCCGCCGGTTCCGCGAGCGCCGCTGATAGGGCTAGCAGAAATTGTGGATGCCGGTGCACGGCGTAGAGCAAGGCACAGATGGCCGCGACTCCAATGTTGGCGAAAACCTGGGAGGCCGAACGCCCATCCCCGCGCTCGGCTGTTCCACGAATCTGCTTGCTCGCCAGCCCGAACCGGGTGGCGAGCCAGGTGACCACGAATAGCGAAAGCAGCGCCGCAAACCCTCCCGGTCCCGCTCCCGCAAACAGCGCAAAACACACGACCGCCCCCGCAATCGCACCCGATCGACTGACCCCCCGGAGCAGGTAAGCGAAGGCCGCAAACGTGGCTGTAATCCCCAAAATCACCCCGAATTGCCTGGGTGAATCCGCCCATCCGTTCCACGCTGCCACCTCTAAGCCGAATGTTTTTAATGACATAAGCAGTATTTAACTTGCGGCTGGGCTTCCAGCCCACGAACCTGACTGGTTAACTACTAGGGGTGGTGGATGCACTCTTCTGAACCCACCCCGTCGTGCTTTTTCTCTCGATTACCTACTGCAGGTTCCTGCATCAAAATCTTGATCGTGCGCTACACTTTCCACGCTGGGCGCGGCTCTGGCGCCTTTTCTCGGTTCGGGGTGACACATTATGGCGGCTTCCGTTTGGTCTGGATATTTGACCTTTGGCTTGATTTCCATGCCTGTGCGCCTGTTCTCCGGCGCGCGTAGCAGCGGTATCTCCTTTAACATGCTCCACCGGCCCGACCACCAGCGGGTCAAGCAGCAATATATCTGTCCCTTGGAAAACAAGGTGGTCGAGCGCAGCGAAATCGTCAAAGGTTACGAGTTTCGCAAGGACGAGTACATCGTCATCGAACCTGACGAAATCAAGAAGATCGAACCCCAGACCGCCAAGACCATGGAGATCCTCGAGTTCGTGAAAGCCAGCGACGTCGACCCGGTGTATTTCGAGTCCTCCTACTATATGGTGCCCGACGAAGCCGGCCGCCGCCCCTATGCGCTGCTCACCAAGGCTCTCGAGGAAAGTGAGTACGTCGCCATCGCCAAACTCACCATGCACAATCGCGAGTACACCGTATTTCTCCGGCCCCACTCCGGCGGCATGATGCTGCACACCATGTACTACGCCGAGGAAGTGCGTCAGGTGGAAGGTTTTGGCCCGCCCGACGTCGAACTGAAAGACGCCGAAGTCAAAGTTGCTCATCAACTCATCGAAGCGCTGGCAGCCGATTGGGACCCTGAGAAATACCACGACACATTCCAGGAAAACTTGAAGCAACTGATTCAGACCAAGCTGGAAGGTGGCAAGGTGGTAGAAATCGACAGGCCGAAAAAACTCGCTCCGGTTGTCGATCTGATGGCCGCTCTGAAACAGAGTCTCGCCGAAATGGAAGGCAAGAAAAAGCCTGCCGCGACCACGAAAGCCGCGCCCGAAGCGGCCGTCGCTGGTGGCAAATCGCGTCGTGGGCGCTGAGGCCGACTCACGACAAAAACACAGACGCACAAGAAAAACACGGACAAGAACGGCCCACGCTTTTTCCCGCCGTGTGGAATCATCTGTGCTCTTTGCCGCCGTTCAGGCAACCCGAGCCCCGGCGTGAAGCACTAATCCCTGTGACCAGTGACCTGAATCCGGCCACTGGCCACTGGCCACTACTCCCGATTACAATTACCAATTCGCCATAAAGCCTTGAACTTCATGAACGTTCGTCGTGGGGTGTCGATGACTCTGGTGTGTAAGGGCAAGTTGGCTGCCCTCTTGTTCTGTTTCTTCATCTGTGTAGCTTGCGGCGACACTTACCGCCCCACCATCATTCCTCAGCCGGTTCCCACCCCCAATCCCAAGAACTTTCATTCTGCCTTCACCGTGAATCAAAATGGCGCCGTTACCCCCGGGACAGGTTTGCAGGTGAACGTTTCCGGAGACTCGGCGGCCGGGGTCACTCATGTCGCTACGATGCCGGTGTACGCCGCCCTTTTGTCCGGCCGTGTGTGGGTCGCGAACCAGGGATCAGACTCGGTTAGCGTGTTCAGCCCTGCTGCGGGCTCGAACGCCCCGATCGGAGCCTCCACCGACATCAACCTTCCCGCCGGCGCCGCTCCCGTGTTCGTCGCCAGCACAGAGAATGCGACGATGTATATCGCGAACTCCGGCCTAAATACTGTCACCGCGATCAACACCACGACCAACGCAATCACGAATACCATCGCGGTGGGAACGCACCCCATTTCCCTCGCCGAAATGCCCGACACCACCCTGACCGCAGGAGCCACCAAGAAGCTTTATGTGGTCAATCGGGACGACAGCAGCGTCACTGTCGTAAATACCGTCGACAAGACAGTCAGCAATACTATTAATTTTCCCGGAGGCGCCTCTCCTCGCTGGGCCGCTATGCGTGCGGACGGCGCTCGTGTCTACATTCTGAGCCACGACGACGGCACGCTTCGCACGATCGATACGCTGAGTCTCTTGCCGCCGGACCCGGTGATCGGATCCACCTTGGTTGGAGCGGGCGCTGATTTCCTGTATTACGACTCGCGCCGCAGCCGGCTTTATGTGCCGAACCCCACCAATAGCCAGGTGGGCGTTTACGATGCGAGCACTGATCCGCCGACGAATCTTGCCACCATCGATCTCACCGCGGCGATTCCTGGAGGCGGCGGAACGCCTTGCCCGGCGACCGGTTGCTCTCCTGTCTCGGTAGCCGCCCTGCCCGACGGCACGCGCGCCTACATCGCGAGCTTTTACATCGACAACACCTCGGCCAATTGCCAGCAAACACCTTGCCTTCAGTCGCAAGTCACTGTAGTCGACGAACTGACTAACCAGGTGACCAAGACCATTCCCTTGCCGGAAGGGTCGGTATCGCCCGTGGGCAATTGTGGTGCAGCCCGCTTCCGCATCTCAGCGGCATCGGCCATCGACGGCTCTCGCGTTTATGTTTCCAGCTGCGACGCAGGCCGCGTCGCCAGCATCAACCCGTCCGGCGACGTGTATTTCGCCTCCATTCCCGCACCCACCAGCGCGTTCTCGCCGACGCTGATGACCATTACCGGAGCCACCCAAAACGGGTCGAATACCACCTACAACTTTACCTACAGCATGACTAGCCCGAATACGCCGATCTATCTAGGCTTGGTCGTTACGATCACCGGTGTCTCGCAGGCTGGAGACAACGGAACCTTCACGGTCACGGGTTTGGGCAACGGAACGTTCACCGTAAGCAATCCTTTAGGCGTCTCAACCACCGGAGAAAACGGCTTTGGCGTTGGCGAACCCCCAACCCAGAATCCTGTCTTCATGCTGACGGGTTCTTAACCAACCGGGTACTGCCTCTGGGATAAGTTCAACAGATCCAACCTGCCACCGACGATGCAGCACCCTGCGCCCTCACGCCGCGCTCCCTTGCTTGCCGTCAGGCTTGTCTTCAAAGGATAAGAAACCAAACTGTAGCGTCTGGGGAAAACGAATTGTAGCGCCGGCGTCCCGCCGGCTGTCGCGAGGGCATCTTGCCCTCGCACTCGTTAGCCTTCGCCGCCGATTCGTATCAGGACGCGCCTTCAGGCGCACCATACGAGTCGGAGAACAGAGAGGCTTGAGCCGCTAGCCACAAGCCACTAGGCTATCAGCCACTAGCCACCAGCCACCAGCTACTAGCCACCAGCTACTAGCCACCAGCTACTAGCCATCTCTTTTATTCGAGTTTCTTTGAGGAAGGAAAATCGTCAGCCGAGCCGGCTAGAAAGACGAGCGCATACTTTGCAAACTTGGAACTAGTGCCCCGCCGCGGCGCTCATGTCGGCCTGACGTCGCCGGTTGTAGCGCAGCGCGATATTCATGAAAACGCTTCCCACCGGCGTCTCGAAGCACATCACCAGCGCCTCGGTGTCTTCGCTGCCCTTGATGCCTTCTTCGGAGGTGTGCATCACCGGAGGATGCACGCGGAAGTGGAAGCCCTGATCGTTCAGTGCCGTAATCGCGTTGCCAATGATCTGGTTGGCGAGCTCGCATGCCGTTTCCTTGACCAGCAGGTCGGATTCGGGCATTTCCGCCCCCGCCATCTTGCTCGCGACGCGTACGGCTGTTTCGGGGTCGAGATCGATGATGATGCGGCCCTCGATATCTCCCGTGACCCACACCATGGCTGCTACACCTTTTCGGCGATAGGCTTCCTCCTCCATGCTGAGGCTGCCGATTGCAGTGCTGCACTGTAGACCTTGCGCCAGCACGGCGTCCGCCGAATTGATGAACGGCTGGATCAGCTCCATCTTCATCGGACTAGGCTCCCGCTCCTGCGGCGTTCGTGACCGCGCCGTCTTCTCCCAGCACGTACTTGATCACTTCGTAGAGCACTTCCGGCTTCACCGGCTTCTGCACGAAGTGCCGCGCTCCGCGTTGTAGTGCCGCGACAATGTTTTCCTGGTAGCCGACCGACGACACCATCACGATGCGCGCGTCCGGATGCGACTGCACGATCCGTTCCGCCGCCTCGATCCCTTCCATCTGCGGCATGGTGATATCCATGAGCACGATGTCGGGATGCGTCCGGTCATATTCGGTGATGGCCGTCAGGCCATCGCCCGCCTCGCCGGCCAGATGTCCACCGAAGGACTCGACCATGCGGGCCAGGTTCTTGCGCGCAAAGACCGAGTCGTCCACGATCAGATAGCGGACTGGCTGGCCGTCTTTGCTGCGTTTTACTGGCGCAAACTGCTCCATAACAGCCTCCTGTTGCTTACCTTCGTACCATGCCACGCTTCCGCGGGCTAGATAACCCTAGTTTTGCCCGGCGCCCGCCGACTTGCCGCTGGCGCCGCTCCCCGCCTGTTTCTCACCCCGACCCGCATCCGGTGCACACTGCGCTACCAGCGTGCTGGCCAGGGCCTCCAAACCCACGATTCGTGTGGCGTACCCGCGGTCGATCGCCGCCTTGGGCATGCCGAACACTACGCAGGAATCTTCGCTCTGGGCGATCGTCATGCCACCCGCCGCCTTGACCGTTCCCAGTCCTTCGGCTCCGTCGTCGCCCATGCCCGTCATGATCACCGCCACCGTCTGCGGGCCGAATTCCTCGGCAGCGCTGCGGAACAGTACGTCCGCCGACGGCCGGTGTCCGCGAATCCGCGGCTCGTCGCTCAGCAGCGCGACGTTTCCAAGCGGCAGCTTCTTGACCTTCAAATGCCGGCTGCCCGGGCAGATCAGTACCCTTCCCGGCATCAGCAGATCGCCGGACTGCGCCTCTTTCACACGCAATGCGCAGGTCTCGTCCAGCCGCCGCGCGAACATCTCGGTGAAGTTCTCCGGCATGTGCTGGACTACGAGGATCGTCCCTGGGAAATCCGCCGGCAGTTGCGAGAACACGTACTGCAACGCATGCGGACCACCCGTCGAAACCCCGATGGTAACGACCTTCGTGGGTGCCTTGGTCGAGGCCACTGGCGCTTTTCCGTACTGCATGCTGCTGGCCAGCGGTTTCACTGAAACTGTCTTGCTCTGCGCCGCCGCCTTGATCTTGGCAATCAACTCCGCGGCGATTTCCGGCATGCGCGTCGAGACATCCCGCGGCTTGGCCACGAAGTCGAATGCCCCGAACCCCAGCGCCTTCAGCGTGATCGACGCCCCTTCGGTACTATGCGAACTGACCACGATGACCGGCACCGGATACAGCTTGCGCATCACCTGGCGCAACATGTCGATGCCGTTCATCCCGGGCATTTCGAGGTCGAGCGTCACCACTTGCGGCTTGAGTTCCTCGATCTTCTTCAGGCCGAAGTTGCCGTCCATCGCTGTGCCGACGACTTCGATCGAGTTGTCCCGCTCGAGGATCTGCGGGATGAGCTTGCGCATCAGCGCCGAGTCGTCCACCACCAGAACGCGCACGCGGGGCTGCGTCATGCCCGCCCTCCCGCGGCGCCCTGGCTCAGCCGCGCCCGGTCAGTCTGCGAAAGCAGCAGGCCGGAATTGACTCCGCCCGCTATTGCGGGACGCATCCGCGCGAAATGCTCAACGACGGCCGACAAATTCAGTATGAGTACAACTCGTCCATCTCCCAGGATCGAAGCCCCGCTGACGAGATCGGTTGAGACGGCATGGTCGTCCAAGGCCTTGATGACCAACTCTTCCTCACCTTCCAGCTCATCGACAATGAGCCCGAATTTCCTCTCCCCCACGCTGATGACCAGCACAAAAAGCTTGTTGGACGCGCGCTCTGGACCCTCAACCCGCGGCCGCCCCAGCCGAACCAGCGGCAAAACCTGATTGCGCAGCTGGAGCACCTCGTAGTGATCCACCTGGTGCACTTCCGCTTCGCGGGTGCGCGCGATTTCCATTACCGAGTTCAAGGGGATCGCATACAGCCGCCGCTCCACCTGGAACAGCAGCGCTTTGATGATTGCAAGCGTCAACGGCAATTTCAGCCGGAACGTCGTGCCCATTCCCGCGTGCGTTTCAATGTGCACCGTTCCCTTCAGCCGGTGCAACACGCTTTGCACGACATCCATCCCCACGCCGCGCCCGGACACTTCGGTGACTTCCTCGGCGGTACTGAATCCAGGCCGGAACACGAAGTCCAGCGCCTCGGTCTCGCTGAGCCGCGCCACGTCTTCACGCGTGGCAAATCCCAGTTCGACCGCCTTTGCCTTAATCCGCTCCGCATCCATGCCGCGCCCGTCATCGCTGACTTCCACGATGACCTGATTGCCTTGGTGGTAAGCCCCCAGTCGAATTGTTCCAATGGCAGCTTTGCCTGCCTTTTGCCGCTCTGCCGCCGGTTCGAGACCGTGCCCGATCGCGTTTCGTACCAAGTGGGTCAGGGGCTCTGCGATAGCGTCCAGGATGCTCTTATCCAGGTCCGTATCCTGCCCGCTCAACACCAGTTCGACTTCCTTGCCACACTGCAGCGCCACGTCCCGCACCATGCGCGGGAAGCGCCGGAACAGCTGCTCGACCGGCACCATGCGGATCTTCATGACCGAGCGCTGCAGATCGTTCAACACGCGCGCCTGGAAGCCCATGGCGTCGGCGAACTTTCCGCGCAATGCCTCCCTCGGATAGACCTTCGAAAACTCATTGAGCGCCTGCTGTAGCATCGACTTGCCGATAATCAGCTCGCCCACCAGGTTCAGCACGCTGTCGATGCGCTCCGCATCCACTCGCAGGATGTTCTCGGCAGGCGTGAGGTGCGGTTGTGCGGTCGTCTCGACAGACGCTTCCTCCAGGACGGCCTGCGATTCCGCCGGTACACTCTCGCCGCTCACAATCTCGTCCAGCTCAGCATCTGCAGGTACGCGCCGGGCGGCTCTTTTCGGCGCAGCCGCTACTTCGCCCGGGAGCAAGTCCGCCTTCACCGCGGCAACAATCGTCGGAATCTGGCACTTCGCCGTAACCTCATTTGCGGTCTTTTCCGTTGCCAGCAGAAACTCCGCTTGCTTGCTCGCGGTTGACGACGTCGCCTCGGGCCGCGCCGCCAGGACTTCGCCCACGGTTGCCAGCGCGTTCTGCACCAGTTGCCGGCCAGCGATCGGCATGGCGCAGTGCGGATCGATCTGCGCCTGCACGTGATAGACAAACTTGCCGTTTTCCTGCGCCTTCTGTACCGCCAGCTTCTCGTATTCGGTCCAGCCGAGAGTCTTTGCCGTTACGGCGGCCTTCTTCCGCGCACCCGGCTTCGATCCTGGCGCTTGCGTCAGCTTCTTCACCATCTTGCGCAGGGGATCGCGCGACGGCAGCCTGCTGCGTTTCCGGTACGACGCCAGCATGGCCGAGAACAAGTCCGCCGCTGTGAACGCGACCTCGGCCAGCGTGGTGTGCGCGGCTGCCGATTCCAATGCAAGGGCATCTTCGAGTTCGTGTGCCACTTCGCTCAGCTCGCGGTAGCCACAGGCCGCGGCGTCGCCTTTGAGGGTGTGCACCACCCGCCGGATGCTGCGCACGATCTCTGAGTCGCCAGGATGCTTTTCCAGCTTCAGCGCCTCATCGTTCAAGGCTTGCAGCAGTTCCTGCGCGCTCTCAAAGAAGAGCTCGCGCAACTCCGCCATGCGCTCGTCGGAAGGCTGGCTCACGATTTCACCTCGACGCGCTGGTAGGCGGTTCCGTTGTTGCGGTGCACCATCTGGAACTTTTCGGTAAGTCCGAGCAGGCTTTCCGCGTGGCCCACAAACAGGTAGCCGTCCGAATTCAGGCAGCGATAAAACTTGTTGATCAGTCGCTTCTGCTCGGCCTCGTCGAAATACATCATCACGTTCCGGCAGAAGATCACATCATTGCGCTGCGGCAGGTACTCGGTCTTCAGGTTGTGAAAGTCGAAATGTACGATTTCCTTCAGCGCTTTCTTCACCGCGTAACGCTCACCCAGCTTGTCGAAGTAGCGCAGCCGGTAGCTGTATTCGACCGGCGACATCTGGTTCTCGCTGTAGGTGCCGTCCTGTCCGGTGCGCAGTACCGAGTAGCTGATATCGCTGGCCAGGATTTCTACTTTCCATGGCGCGGGAATCAGCGGTTTGGGCGTCGGCGATTCCACCGGAAGCGGATTGCGCATGTAGTAGTAGGCCAGCGCATCGGCAACCTGCATCGCCATGGTGTAAGCCTCTTGCCCGGTGGAGCAGCCCGCGCTCCAGAAACGCAGGGAGAAGTCCCGCCGTTCCTGCTTGCGATGCAACAGGTCTTCCAGAACGCATTTATGGAACAGGTCAAGCTGCGCCCGGTTGCGGAAGAAACTGGTCTCGTTGACCGTGAGATTTTCGAGCAGTTGTGCCAGTTCCGCCTTCCCCTGGTCGCTGATCAGCAGGCGATAGTAGCTGTAGAAGGAATCGATGTGGCATTCCCGCAGGCGCCGCATCAACCGGTCCTGCAGGAAGTGGGTGCGGCGCTCGTCGAAGTGCATGCCGCACTCCTGGTAAACGAGCGCTTGCAGCAGTTTCAGCTCTGCTTCGGTAAGCGCCGGTGCCGGTGCTGCTCCTGATGTCCCCATGGAATCGTTCGTTCAGTCCTGTCTAACGCGCCGCCGCCCCCCGCCCCTCGGCCTTGGCTGCCGTGGACGGCTTGTTGTCAGCCGCAGCTTTCGGCGCGCTTCCAAACTCCAGAATCTTGCTGGTATCGAGCAGCATGATCAGCCGTCCCTGATACTTGCCGAGCCCGGTGACGCAGTTCAGACCGCCTTCCTGCAACACAGCCGGAGGCGGCTCAATATCGGCCGGCGGAATTTTCAGTACCTCCGACGCTGAATCCACAATCAGACCCGACAGCCGCCCGTTGTACTCGACCACCAGGATCCGATTGCGCCGGCTCGCCGTCGTCTCCTTGATTCCGAAGCGTTTCCGCAGGTCGATCACCGAGACAATTTTCCCGCGCAGGTTGATCACGCCTTCCATGTAGTCGGGCGCGTCCGGGACCGCGGTGATTTCCGGCACCCGCACGATCTCGTGCAGCGCTGTGATGGGTACTCCGTAGGTCTCGTTTCCTACCCGGAAGCCCACGATCTGCAATTCGCGGTTGCTGTGCCGCTCCATACTCATTGCCTAGGCCCCCGCCGTGGCGCGCCGAGCCCCTTTGCTCCCGCTTCTCTCCTCGTTGCGGGCTCGCTGATCGACGTCTCCGGTGCGCCCGGCAACGCGCTCCAGCGCATCGAGCAACTCGCGCGACATCTTCGACATCTGCTCGGCCGACGCCGCCAGCTCGGTGGACCCCGACGTCGACTGCTGGATCAGTTCGCGCATGCGCTCCATGGCCTTGACCACGGCCTGTGCGCCCGATGCCTGCTCTTCAACCGCAGAATTGATTTCGTGCGTGATTTCGTTCAACCGCGTGGTTGCCCGCGCAATCTGCGACGAGCCATGCGATTGCTCGTTGGTCGCCGCGCCGATCTCCTGCGCGAACTTGTAGACTTCCGTCACCACGTTCGAAATCTTCCGCAGTGCGCCGTTTAACTCCCCACCCAGTTCCAGGCCTTCGTTGACGATCGACGTACTGTCATCCATGTTCTCGACCGCCTTGCGGGCTTCTTTCTGAATGCTCTGGATCAGCTCGGAAATTTCCTTGGTCGATTGCGCTGACTTCTCAGCCAGCTTGCGGACTTCGTCCGCCACCACCGCGAAGCCCAGCCCGTGTTCGCCGGCGCGCGCCGCCTCGATCGCGGCATTTAAAGCCAGCAGGTTCGTCTGCTCGGCCAGATCGTCGATGACCTCGATGATCTTCCCGATATCGTCAGCGCGTTGGCCCAACGCATCGATGATCGCGCCCGAAGACTTGATGGTGTTGTTGATCTTGTTCAGGCCCTCGGTCGCCTTGTCCATCGTGGTGATGCCGCTATGGACCTCTTCGCGCGACCGGTTCGAAATATCCAGAAGCACCTTGGCGGTGTCAGCCACGCGTTGGATGGAGGCGACCATCTGGTCGATCGACGCCGACGTCTCGCTCACGCTCGAGGCCTGCGTCTGCGTGCTCTTCACCATGTTCTGCACGTTTACGCTCATCTCGTGCATCGTGCTGGTGACTTCATCAATGGCCGACGATCCCTGCAGGCTGATTTTGGCCGATTCATCCGAAGCACCTGCTACCTGGCTCGAGGCGCTCGCCACCTGCGATGCCAGGTCGCGCACCGAGCGCACCAGGCCACGCAAGCTCGCGACCATCTGCTGGAACGCATGCCCCAGCGTGTCCTGCTTGGAGCGCGGCTCGACCTCCACCATCAAATCGCCATTGGCGATCGCTTCCGAGACCGCCGCCATCTCTTTCAGGTAAGTCACCATGTTCGCGAAGGTGCGCGCGAGTTCCCCGATTTCGTCCTGGCGTCCTGTGTCGATGTCGATGTTGTGGTCCAGATCGCCGGTGTTGCCGATCTTGTGAGCCACGGTCATCAATTTCGAAAGCGGTTCGGTGATGGAATGGGCAGTGCGATACGCGATGATCGGAATCACGACGACCGCCACGAATAAGCCTGCCCACGAGATCGCTTGAGTCCAGTTGGCAGCCTTCTCGTCCGAATCCCGCCGCTCCTCAACGATCTTCTTGTTTTCTTTATCAGCAACGTCCAGAAATTCCGTGGAGTTCTTTACCCATGCGGAGGCGTCTTTTTGCAGGTAGAAGATTTGCAGTTCCGCCACCGTCGCATTCCCGCTGTCGACCTCTTTGCGCTTGTCGACCAGAGGCTGGGCGAATTCCCTGGCCCAGTTCTGCTCCAGTTGCTGCACCTTCTCGAGTGCAGTCTTCTCCTGTTCAGAGTTGGCGAGTCCCTGGGCTTTGTCCAGCTTATCGTTCAGTATCCGGATGCCATCGTTCATCCGGTCGACTTCGCGGGTGTCGCCGCTGAGCAGGTAGTTGCTCAGGTAGAGCCGGTTCTGCATCATCTGGAACTTGACCTGGTCGGTCGCGTCGGCCAGTTCCAGCGATTTCGATGCCGCCTTCTTCGCTTCATGTTCGCGGTTGACGGCTCGGAAATTCACGAACCACATGACCACCACCACCGCCAACACTCCGATGAAGCTAATCCAAAGTTGCCTGCCCAGCGACATCGCTGTGCCCCCTTAATATCCCCGCGACCTTCTGCTATTGCGTCGCGACGTTCGGATCAAACTTGAATTCGATGACTCCCGTGGTCTCTTCTGAAGCGGGCTCGAAGCGCCATTTCTTCACCGCATCCACCGCCGCGTTCACCAGCAGCGGGTGCCCCCCCACCACCTTGGCGTTCTTCACTACCCCATTTGTTCCCACGACAACCTGGACCTTCACCACGCCCGCAATGCTCATGCGCCGCGCCAGGTCCGGATAGGCCGGCGAAACCCTCGTCTTCACCTTGCGCGTGATCTCTTCCTGCTGCTGTGCCCAGACGGCCTTGGGTTGCAAGAGAACTACTCCGATAAGAACCGCCAGCGCGGCCCCAGCGAACCAGCGTCGTTTAGCTCCTCGAGACACAAGCCCTCCAATGCAAAAAATCCTACCCCGGGAGGTGCAATGGCAGTGCCAGCTTTATCGTTGGGAACGTTACTTTGGTGACGAAGCATAAGTCGCTGTCCCAGAACAGAATCCCCGGAACACCTCGTCCCCCGAAGGGCCACTCCCGCTCTTCGTGTGTCTCATCCGTTCGATCTGGACGCTAAACTTCTCAAGCTGAGATTTGACTTCTCCCGCTTTCTGCGGGATTTCACACTTCGACACCCCGGGCCTTATTCCCTTGACTCAAATTGAGATTGCAAGGTACTTTCCCCTTATATTCAAATAACTTGGAACGATAACTTCAGGTCCAAATGGTGCCTTCTTAACCATGCACGCGGGAGACACGACGCTCGTCCAGGGTCCCAATCCCCGTTCCGACGAGGCCTTTCAGCGGTTGCTCCTGCGCTTTTCAGCAGCGGCTGCGCAAGGCACGGACGCGGCGTCGATGATCCGCCTGTTTTGTCGCGAGACCCGCGAGTTCTTTCAAGTCAGCGGCGTCTATTTCTGGCAAAGCCTTTCGCCGGACGAGTTGATCGGGTCTGAAGCCGTGGGAATTCAGGCGGAACGCTTTCGCGGGCTGCACCTGAAGGCTTCCGAAAGCGCGGTCTCCGGCGAGGCCGTCCGGAAACGCCGCACGATTTTCGTAAATTTCCTCGATTCCACGCGCTATCCGCGAGCCTTTGAATTCCAGGCGCGATCTCTGATGGCGGCGCCATTGGTCGTTTCCAATGAGGTACTTGGCGCCGTCACGTTCCTCCACGATTCCGATCCCGGATTCTTCAACGATGATCTGGCAGCCAAGGCCACCATCGTCGCCGGGCAGCTCGGAAGCCTGCTCGAAGCCCGCCGCTTGACCGAGGTTTCCCGGGAAGATCACCGCCGTGCTGAGATCCTGGCCGAGGTCGCCAACGCCCTCCATGGCAACCCCGATGTCGCGGCCGTAATTGAAGCGCTCGCCGACCGTATCCGCGTGCTTTTGCGTGCCCGCCTGGTGTGCGTCTTCATGCGGCAAGAAGGTCCCTTTGAGTTACGCGGCATTGCTGCCGACTCGCCGCAGCTGGGGAACTCCGCCCGTGCCCGGCACGACCGCACCACCCTGCGCTTTGCGGCTGATGTCGCCGGCCGGGCAGTCGCGGCGAATGAACCGGTCACGGTTTCCATCGATTCCACGTCCCACGCTCTGGGCGACCTGGTGCCCTCGGGCATGTTGCTGGCTGTGCCGTTCCGCACGTCGCGTACGCAAGGCGCGATTCTGGTCTATCCCCGTTCCGACGGCATTTTCACTACCGACGAACGTTCCCTGGTTTCCGCCGTCGCGGGTTTCGGTGCGGTCGCGGTGGCCAATGCCGAGCTCTATTCCACCGCCCGCAATCAGGCGCACGAGCTTCATCAGCTTCTGGAGATCTCGTCGGAGCTCGGCTCCATCGGCAACCTCGACAAGTTCCTTGAGGCCTTCGTCGTCCGGGCTGCCGACTTCCTCGGCTTTGGCCGATGCTTTATCGGGCTCCTCGAAGATGGAGCGTTCCGCGTCCGCCTTGGAGCCGAAAAGGGGGCTCCTCGCCGGGTCGATCTCACGTTTCCCGAAGGCATCGCCACCAAAGCTCTCTCCGATAAGGAAGTCTTCTGGAGCGACGACGTCGCCAAGCTTCCCGGGGCGAACCTCGAGGCCATCGCGAAATTCGAAATCAAGCAGCTTCTGGCCGTGCCGATGCTCGGCGCCGAAGGCGAAGTGATGGGCATGTTCTGCATGCTCGATCGCCTCGATCAGGCCGGCATTTCGCCCGAGGACATTCGCCGTGCACGCGCTCTCGCGGCCCAGGTGGCGATTGCGTTTGAAGTGATGCGCAATTTGCACCTCTCCGAGCAGCATCGAAAACGCGCTGATGCCCTGATGGGGCTGGTTTTCGAGCTCAGCAGCCTGGTGCATCTGCCCGACTTCACCCGCCGCTTCGTGTTTCGCGCTGCGGAACTGGCCGAGGCAAAGGCGGCGGCCCTGACGTTATTTGAGGATTCGGTCCTTGAAACGGCGATCCTCTACGATCCCGTTCGATCTGAGGGATCCGATCGCAGCCTGGAACGGCGACTCAGCCATGCCCTCTCCGAATCCCTGGCCCAGCATCCTGAGCGGCTTTACAGCGGATCGGCTCCAAGCCTGATCGGATCGGCGCTGGCCACGGCGCTGGGATGGGCCGACTGCACCATACTCCGGCTTAAAGGCGCGAGCGACGAATCCCTCGGTGCCCTCTGCCTGGCCAATCGCGAAAAGCCGCTCTCGACGACCGATCATCAACTCCTCCACGCCATTGCCAGCCACGCTTCGGTTGCCCTGGAAAATGCTCGCCTGTTTACGCGCATGGACAAGGCCAACCGCCACTGGATGGAGATCTTCGACGCCATTACCGACTTCATCGTCGTTCACGACGAGGCGCAGAACGTCCTCCGGGTGAATCGGTCTCTTGCCGAATTCGTTGGCGTTCCACCCCACGACCTGATCGGAGTCAACATGCGGGCGCTGGCCGCGCTCACCAGCGAATCTCCTGTGCATGGTTGCCCCTTCTGCCGCTCCTCGGTAGAGGGCCCCGACGAATACGTCCACCAGGTGCTGGAACGCATGTACCTGGTCTCCACTTCACGGATTCACGCCTCCGTGAGCGAACGGCAGCACACCATCCACGTGCTTAAGGACATCACCGACCGCCGCGAAGCCGAACGCCGCTACCGGGAACTCTTCGACAACATTCAGGAAGGTCTGTTCTTCGCCGTCCCCTCCGGTCATTTCATCGAAGTCAACGATGCCCTGGTGCGCATGTTGGGCTACCGTGATCGCGATGATCTGCTCAAGATCGACATCCCGACTCAGCTCTACGGCTCCCCGGACCGCCTGCGCCAGTTAAACGAAGTCATGCAGCAACAGGGAGTGTTGCGCAACCACGAGGAAGTCCTGCGCCGCAAAGACGGCAGCGCGATCCATGTTCTGATCAATGCCTTCGCAGTCCCCGACGCTCACGGACAAGTTCTGCAATATCGCGGCCTGATGCTCGATATCACCGGTCTCAAGACCTTCCAGTCCGAATTGCAGCATGCCCGCGACTTCTCCGAGAAAATCCTGAACAACACGCAAAGCCTGATCCTGGTCGTCGACACGGCCGGTTTGATCAGCTATGCCAACCGGCGCTGGTACGACGCCGGCTACGAGCAACGGGAACTCGTCGGGTGTCCTCTGGCCGACCTGGTCTCGTCAACCCGCCGTCAGGTTCTGGCCGACGCACTGAACTCGACCTTGTCAGGCCACCAGGTCGACAATCTCGATCTCCCCGTCTTGCGCGGCGATGGCCGCGTCGGCCAGTTCTCGGTCAACCTCAGCCCCATGCGCGACGACCAGGGCATCGTCACCAGCATCGTGGTCGTGATGACCGACATCACCGACTCAGCCATGTTGCAATCGAAACTGATGCATGCCGAGAAGATGGCCGCTGTCGGCCAGTTGGTTTCCGGCGTAGCCCACGAAGTCAATAATCCGCTGACCGCGATCCTCGGTTTCGCCGATCTCCTGATGGAGAACCAGGAAGTGCCCGAAGTAGCCCGCAAGGACCTGCGCGTCATCCTGCAGGAAGCCCAGCGTACCAAGCAGATCGTGCAGAATCTGCTGAGCTTTGCGCGCCAGATGCCGCCCCAGCGCAAGCCCGTGCAATTGAATGGCATCTTGCGCCGCACGGTGCAGCTGCGCGCCTACGATTTCAACAGTCACGGCGTCGAGATCGTCGAACACCTCGATGAAAGCCTGCCCCAGGTGATTGGAGATTCCCATCAGTTGCAGCAGGTTTTTCTCAACATCGTGAACAATGCCTACGATGCCGTGCGGGAGACTGGTCGTCCCGCCCGCATCGAGATCATGACCGCCAGCCTCGGCACCTATGTCGAAGTTTCATTCCGCGACAATGGCCACGGCATCTCCCAACCGGATCGCATTTTCGATCCCTTCTTCACCACCAAGGAAGTCGGGAAGGGAACTGGCCTTGGCCTGAGCATCTGCTATGGCATCGTGCGCGAGCATGGCGGCGAAATCCTTTGCCACAACAACACTGGCACTCCCGGGGCGACGTTCATCGTCCGCCTGCCGTCGATTTCCGAATCGGCCTCCATGGGAGTAGCCGCAGGAGTCATCCAACGATGAGTCTGCCCGCCGTGAAAACTGAGCCTTTGCCCATTCTTTTGATTGAAGATGAGCCTGCTGTCATGGCGTACGTCTCCGCCACGCTGGAGCGCAGCGGCTATCGCGTCATTTGCGCCAGGTCTGGGGCCGAAGGCCTACAACTGCTTGAAACGGGTGAATTTCAGGGGGTCGTCTCCGACATGGTGACCCCGGGCGGCGTGAACGGCGCCGACGTGCACGCCTGGATTGCCGCCCATCGACCGGAACTCACCGACCGGCTCGTGTTCATCACCGGCGACGTCGCCAACGAGCAAACCGTTGAAACCCTGCGCCGTACCGGTGCTCCCTGCGTGGAGAAGCCGTTCCGCGTGCAGCAGTTCATTTCGGTGGTCGAAAAGACCATGGGGAAAGCGCTGTGAGTGAAGACCTTCGCATCCGATTGCTGATAGTCGACGACGAACAAAGCATCCGCCGCTTGTGTGTAACGGTGGGGGAGACTCTTGGTTTCGTCTGCCTCGAAGCCGCCAGTGGCGAATCCGCCCTTTCCCTGCTCGAGGAACAGCCCGCGCACATGATCCTGACCGACATGGTGATGCCCCACATGTCGGGCATCGAGTTCCTCGAAAAAGTGAAAAAGATGTTGCCTCGCACCGAAGTGGCGGTCATGACCGGCCACGGTTCGGTCGAAACCGCCGTGCAAGCCATGAAACTCGGGGCCTACGACTACATCTCCAAGCCTTTTTCCCCGCTGGAAGAATTGCGTCTGTTCCTGCGACGTATGGCTGAAAAAGTCCGCCTGGTCGAAGAAAACCAGTTTCTGCGCGATCGCATGGACACCGAAACCCAACTCCACGGCATCGTGGGCTCCTCAGCCAAGATTCAGGACGTGCTGCGCATGGTCTCGCGGCTGAAAGACACCCGTACTCCCGTGCTGATCACCGGCGAAAGTGGCACTGGAAAGGAACTCGTCGCCCGCGCCATTCATTTCCGCGGTTCGTTCGCCAACCGCCCCTTCGTCGCCGTCGATTGTGGATCTCTCGTCCCCACCTTGATCGAAAGCGAGCTGTTCGGATACGAGAAAGGAGCCTTCACTGGCGCCCTCAAATCCCGCACTGGACTCTTCCAGTCCGCCGACGGGGGCACCCTCTTCCTCGACGAAATCGGCGAGCTTCCCCTCGAAATGCAGGCCAAACTCCTGCGCGTTCTGCAAGAAAAGGAAGTGCGCCCGGTTGGCAGCAACCAGCGCGCTAAAGTCGACGTGCGCGTGATCGCCGCCACCAATCGCAACCTTGAACAGGAATATCGCGCCGGCACCTTCCGCAAGGATCTCTATTTTCGACTGAACGTCGTGACGGTGCATGTGCCGCCACTGCGCGAGCGTCGCTCCGACATCCCGACTCTGGCGCACTGGTTCCTGGAACGCTGCGCCCCCGGACGGGTGGTGCAGATCTCCAACGCCGCCATGAAATCCTTGCTGCAGTACGACTGGCCTGGTAACGTGCGCGAACTCGAAAACTGCATCGAACGCGCCGTCGCGCTCGGCGACCAGCAGATCATCGACTTCGACGACCTGCCGTCCGCCATTGCGTCTGCTTCCTCTCCCCAGGATGGGCTCCATTCGGATCCGCCAGACACACTCTCTTCTACCGACCTTGAAGACATCGAGCGCTGTACCATTGAGCGAGTCTTTGAGCAGGTAAAGGGAGACAAAGCCATGGCCGGAAAGATGCTTGGCATCAGCCGCGCGACGCTCTATCGCAAGTTAAAGCGCTACAACATCGGTACCCGCGCACACGCCGTTTCAAGTCAGGCACTGCAGTAAGGGCCAAGGCAGCCTTCCTTAGTCCCGACCCTTCCGCTGCCCCGGCCGTTCAGTAGCGCGGGCGTCCCGCAGGCTGTCGTGCGGGGCATCTTGCCCTCACCATTCGCAACATTAACGGAATCGCATGATGAAGGAATTATGAGACAAGCGTCTCATCATGAGACAGATTCGTGGTGTTGTCCCAGACCCGCCGTTACCCAGATCCCGAGCCCTCAGCGTCTTTTCAGCAACTTACCTCCATGTACCTTCGGTGTTTGTATTGGTTTCTCCCGTGCATAAGGTGATGACTGTAGCAAAGCGGACGGTGGCTCCCGCACCAACTCTTTCTAACCGGGAAGAGGGGAGCCCGTGACCGCCTTTCGAGGTTTACTTGGGAAATCAGGCCCGCACCGCAGCATTTGCTAGACAGCCCTCCTTCGCGGGACGGCCCATTCCAGGTTTTCCCTGCGCCCTCAGCCTTCCCCTCATTTTTACGGTGCAGATCGTGACCGAGGCTTCGAACCGGACCCTGAAACCATGACCGACTTGAACCAACTGACCGCCGAGTGGAACGCCGCTCGCATCCTCTATCCGACCTACTCCGCGCTGGCGCGCGAGTTCGTGATCGACCTCACCCCTTGTAATGACCTTGAAACGGGCGTCGAGCAACCGCCGCGCGAGTCTGTGGAGCAGGCGCGTCAGTGGTTGCGCGAAATGGACGAGCGCATCCAGATTCACCAGTTACGCCAGTTCCTGCAGACCACCACCATGGTGACACCGCAGCTGCTGCAAACTCTCCTCCTGCACCACTTGCACAAGGATGAGAAGTCCCCGTCCGATCGCGACAAAATCGACTTCCTGATCGTCCAGTTGTTTTCGCTCGCGGCGCCTTCTCGGTTGGAAGACAGCTCTGTCACTCTCGAGTATGTTGCCAAGACCTTGTCCCCCGTTCTGGGCAACGTCGATACCACGGTCCCGGTGTGGCTCACGCCTCTGGAGAAAGTTCTTCAATCCGCGCAGAACGCGCGCACTTTGAACGAACTGCTGCACAGTGGCATCCTCGAGCGGGGCCGAAAAATCAAAATCCAGGCCGGCGAGAACTATTTCCTGCCCGTCGCCATGATCGCTTTCGCGCGCTTCAGCTTCCTGATGCGGCGCTGCTTCTTCCGCCTGATGCACCAGGATCTCAACGCGATTTTCGACGGGCTCCGCGAACTTGAGCAGAAAGGTGTGACCACCATCGATTGCCGCCGCGCCCAGTTTTCCGCCGAGGAGCCCACTCTGCGCCTGCGCATGATTTGCCAGTCGTGGAAAGTCATGTTCCAGGCGGAGTATTCCTCGGGACAGCCGCTGCGCATGTTGGTTGACCTCCGAGCCGCGATTGACGACGCGCTCGGCCGCGGTTCCGCACAGAATGTATCCCCGCGCAGCACAGCAGTGAAGAAGGCAACACCAGCTGCTGCGGCGGCAAAACCGGCAGCCAAGCCCGCCGTCAAGCCGGTCAATCAGGCGGCCCCGGCAGCCAAGGCGGCTGCGGTTGGCGCCGCGCCCGCCACGGCGAAGTTTCAGGTGAGCACCGATGCGACTCAAGAATTTGAGGTCTCCGGCGGCATGAATGACTGGAATCCCGATGCCAACGGCGGCCAGTAACGATCGCGTACCAACGCAGGAAGCAGAGAACCCCATCGTGGATCAGCGTACGATTCTCGTGGTATCCGATGACGCCGAGTTCGCTCGCCAGATTTCTGCGCGCTGGCAGGCAGAGCGCATCGTTCCGGCGTTCACCATTCGTGGTGGGGACCTGCACCCCGTGCCCGCGGCCGATGCTTTTGACCTGGCCCTGGTCGGACCGCTGCTTCCTCGCGACCACCGCGCCGCTCTCCGCACACTTGACCTTTGTGCCCGGCCGACGATCGTGGTTTCCGACGACGTCCAGGCCCTGCAAGGGTTGCGCCGGGAATTTCCCCGGCTGCTGGCCATCCGGCGTCACGAAACCTGGGCCGATACGGTCGTGCTGCTCGCTCTCGAAAGCCTGCGCCGCGCCGATGCCCTGAAGCGCGCCGAGCGCGCCGAACAAATTAGCGCGCTGCTGAAGTGTCACGCCACGCTCGGCCAATACATGATCGAGATGCGGCACACGCTCAACAATGCCCTGACCTCCGTGCTGGGCAATGCGGAGTTGCTGCTGCTCGAGCCCGGAACGTTTTCTGCGGGGGTGCGTTCGCAAATCGACACCATTCGCAACATGGCGCTGCGTATGCACGAGATCTTGCAGAGGTTTTCATCGTTAGAGAAAGAAATGACGTTCGCCGAAAAACAGGCGGCAAAGGAGCGTAACTCGCAATCGCGCGCCACCGCGGTCGGCTCGTAAAGCGGGGCGTCGAAAAACAGATTCTATTCAGCGGGTGGCTTCTTCCCCTCCTCCAACCGCCCGCATCCACTGGTCGATTTGGCGCTCGAATGTGTGCGCCCGAAAACGGCTATCGCTTTTCTGTGAAAAATGGGTACGGGATTCAATCTCGACCGGCCCGGCCGGGGGCAGAGGATGCCCTTCAACCTTGTGCTTGAGCACGAGCTCTCGGAGCTTCGCCTTCTGCTCGAACGCCAGGCCGGAGTTCTTCTCCCCTCGCCGCAGGATGTTCTCAGGACAAAAGTCAGCGAATATCTCGAAGCCCGGCGCCTCAATTCCGTGGCCGATCTCATGGGCCGCCTGCAAGCGTCCGACAGCGAGTGTGAGCGTTTGCTTGAGCAATTGCTCGACGCGGAAACCGGCTTCTTCCGCCATCCCGCGGCGTTCGCGGCATTCGACCAGCAAGTTCTGCCCGAGCTCCGCGCGCGCAAGCTTTCGGACCAGGGTCAAAGTCTTCGGATTCTGACTGCCGGGTGTTCCACCGGAGAGGAAGCCTACTCGATCGGGCTCTCGTTGTGCCGTGCGATGGAGGCCGGCGCAGCGGGTTGGACCATTCACATCCTGGCCAGTGATATCCGCCAGACGGCATTGACATTTGCGGAGCGCGGTCTCTATCCGTACGCGGCAATGCAATCCATTGCCAAGCCACTGCTTCAATCCTATTTCGCTCGCGTCGATCAGCATTACCTGGCCAAGCCGCGCCTGCGCAACCTGATCACTTTTACCCAGATGAATCTGGCGCGGCCCGCCTATCTGGGCCGCTTCGACTGCATTTTCTGTATGGACGTGCTACCCCATTTCTCCGCCGCGCAGCGCGTGGCCCTGACCCAGCGCCTGCATCTGTACCTCGAGCCCGGAGGTTTTCTGTTGCTGGGAGACGGCGAAAAGCTCCCTGCCGCTGACGTGACCTTCCAGACCGAAGCCCACAAGAACGCTACGCTGTACCGCAAGCCTATCGCCGCCGCAGCCAAAGCCGGCAAGTTGTCTTAAGAACTCGTCCAATATCATCCTGTCCCTTTCGGATCTGATTTTTCCTGCACCTCGCCAACGTCCGCGTTCTTGAAGGTTCGCGCGTCTGGGTGGTTTGCAAGTTCCCACTTTGGGACGCGATCCCGCCTTTTCACCGCCTCTGTGTTCTGCGTCACAGTTTGTGGCAACCCAAAACGGCCATGCTTAAGAACGCTGAACCTCATCGTGACTCGATCTGTGCGCGGCACTAAAAAAGCGAAGCTGTATGGATCGCCCCAACCGGTGAGAAGCGCTGAAGCCAGCGCGCGCCAAGCGCGCCAAGTATCCCAGCGAGATTTCTTGGAAGAATTTGCAGCCATCATTCCCCACTCAGGGGCGGAGGAAAGTGTGATGCGGCATTCATCGAAGTACGTGTTGACCGTGCTGGTGGTATTCGCTCTGGCGCTGGTCGGCACGCTCTGTGCGCAAACTACAAAGGGAACCATCGCTGGCATCGTTGCCGATGCCCAAGGCCTGGTGGTGTCAGGCGCGACCGTGAACGCGGCCGCCGTTGAAGGCGGAGACGTCCGCTCCACCACGACTGGTCCCAACGGCGAATACCGGATCGAGACCCTCAACCCCGGAAGATACATCATCACGGTAACCGCGAAGGGATTTGCAGAGACGGTGGTCCGTGACGTGGTGGTAAATGCCTCGCTCATCACTGCCAACAATGTGGAATTGAAAGTTGCGGGCGGAAACGAGACGGTGACGGTCGAAGCCGGAGCCGACACTATTCAAACTGAGTCCGGCGAACTCTCCAAAACCATTCCT